>Ga0182744_1002780_pt1 | contig 14076 bp, 16 predicted proteins | sample eDN3rd30CKraftMG_FD_128525 | JGI IMG/M metagenome (GOLD analysis project Ga0182744, IMG submission 128525) | Enriched Miracle-Growth compost microbial communities from Emeryville, California, USA - eDNA 3rd pass 30_C Kraft MG (version 2) (version 2) ...
CGCACTGTTCCCGTACGTGATGCCCTCGACAACCGATCCGGCATACAGCCTCACCATCTCCAACGCATCGAGCACTGAGATGACGCTGCAGATCATGTCGTGGGCGGCGCTCGTCTTCCTGCCACTGGTCCTGCTGTATCAGGGCTGGACGTACTGGATCTTCCGCAAGCGCGTGCGCCGCGAGGTCATCGAGAAGGCCGCCACCGCGCACTGAGCCGAGTGCGCCGGCGCCGGGCGCGGCACGGCGCAACGGATAGGGCAGGATCGAAGCATGGCATCGGATGAGGCTCCCGCGCGCGAGCGCGTGAAGCCCGTCGACCCTCGGCTGGTGCGATACGCGACGGCGTCGCGCGGGTTCTTCGTGGCGATCGCCGCGATCGGATTGGCCCAGACCGTCGTGATCGCGGCGTTCGCGTGGCTCGTCACGCGCGCGGTCGTCGGCGTGGTCGACGGGATGCCGGTGGCTGAGCTGGCCGGCATCCTCCTCCCCCTCGCCGTCGTCGTCGCGGTGCGCTCGCTGCTGCTGTGGGCGCGGGAGATCGTGTCCGCCCGCGCGGCGGCGCGTGTGCAGGCGCAGCTGCGCGGTGCGCTCGTGGATGCGATCGCCGCACTCGGACCCGGGTGGCTCGCCGGGCAGAACTCCGCGCGCCTCGCCGTCGTCGCCGGACGCGGCCTGGAGGCCCTGGACGCCTACTTCGGGCGCTACCTGCCGCAGCTGGTACTGACCGTGATCGCGACGCCGATCCTCGTCGCCCTGATGTGGTGGCAGGACTGGATCTCCGGCCTGACCGTGCTGCTGACGATCCCGTTGATCCCCCTGTTCATGGTGCTCATCGGTCTGGCCACGCGTACCGTGCAGCAGAAGCAGTGGCAGACCCTCGGTCAGCTCGCGGCCCGTTTCGCCGATACGGTGCGCGGGCTGTCCACGCTGACGGTGTTCGGCCGCCAGCATCGGGCCGCAGACTCGATCGAGCGGGTCACGCGCATCTATCGCCGCGAAACGATGCGTGTGCTGCGAGTGTCGTTCCTGTCGGGCTTCGCGCTGGAACTGCTCGCGTCGATCTCCGTCGCGATCGTGGCGGTGTCGATCGGGTTCCGGCTCATCGACGGATCACTGACCCTGGCGGTCGGCCTGTTCGTGCTGCTGCTCGCCCCGGAGGCGTACCTGCCGCTGCGCCAGGTGGGCGTGCAGTTCCATGCTGCCGCCGAGGGCGTGGCCGCGACCGACGACGTCTTCGCCGTCCTCGACGCCGCCGCCGTACAGTCCCCGATCGACACCCGTCCCCTGAGCAACACCCGGTCCCTGAGCGACACCCGGTCCCTGAGCTTGTCGAAGGGTCGCACCCTCGTCCTGACAGACCTGCGCGTGCGCCGCGGCGAGCGGCTGCTGGCACCGGTGACGTTCACCGCGGCACCCGGCACGGTGACCGTGATCGAGGGACCGAGCGGGTCCGGCAAGTCCAGCGTTCTGGCCGCCCTGCGCGGCGCCGCCGATTATGCGGGCTCCGCGCAGCTCGACGGAGTCGACGTGCGCGATCTCGCACCGTCGCAGTGGCTGGCGTGGGCCGGTCAGCAGGCCGGGCTGCTCAGCGGGACGGTGCGGGAGAACGTCCGGTTGGGCGACTCCTCGACAGGCTCGGGGACCGGAGAGGGCTCGGGTGCCGGAGGCGGTGACGAGGTCGCGCGCGCGCTGGCGCTCGCGCAGGCGCACGGGATCGATCCGGAGCTGGAACTGGGCGTGCAGGGGGCAGGCCTGTCCGGCGGGCAGGCGCAGCGCGTCGCCGTCGCCCGGGCGTTCCACCATCACCTACGCGGGCTGGCATCCGTCGTCGCCCTCGACGAACCCAGCGCCGCACTCGACAGCCGCACCGAGGCCGCCCTCTGGGGCGCGGTGCGCGAGCTGGCGGATGCCGGTGCCGCCGTCATCCTGGTGTCGCACCGCACCAGCGCCCGCGCCATCGCCGACCACGTCGTGCGCCTGCAGCCGGCCGAGGCGACCGAGGCGACCGAGGCGACCGAGCCGACCGAAGCCATCGGTTCGCACACGCGAACGGGAGCCCACGCATGACCGCCACCGAGGTGCTGCGCCGGGCGATGCCGTCGGCGAAGAAGTTCTGGCCGGGTGCCGCGAGCGGGTTCCTGTCCGAAGCGTCGGCCGTCGCGCTGCTCGCGGTGAGCGCCTGGCTCATCGTCCGCGCGAGCGAGCAGCCGCCGGTGATGTACCTCGGCGCAGCGGTCGTCGGCGTGCGCGCGTTCGCGCTCAGTCGCGCCGCATTCCGGTACACCGAGCGGCTGGCCAGTCATGACGCCGCGCTCCGGCAGCTCGCGCTGACCCGCTCCGACCTCGTGCGCCGGCTGATTCCGCTCGCCCCGGACGGGCTGGCGCGCACCCGTCGCGGATCAGTGTTGGGCGCGCTCGTCGACGACGTCGACGAACTGCAGAACCTGCCGCTGCGTGTCGTGCTCCCGCTCGTCTCATCGGCGGCGGTCGCGATCGGCGCTGTCGTCCTCGTCGCGGTCGTCTGGTGGCCCGCCGCGCTCACCCTCTTGGCCTGCCTGATGCTGGGCGCCGTCGTCGCCACCGCGTGGGGGTGGGCGTCAGGTTCCCGGGCCGAGCGCGAGATCGCTCCCCTCCGCGGGCGCCTGGCCGACGCAGTGCTCGATCATCTCGGCAGCCTCGACGTGCTGGTCGCGTACGGCGCCGAGCACGCCGGTCGTGCTCGGATCGGTGCGGCGGACGCCGCATTGCGTCGAGCTGTGACGCGCCGCGCCGCCGCTCAGGCGGGCACGAGCGCCCTGGTGGCGCTGCTTGCCGGAGCCGCCTCGCTGTTGGCGGTGCTCGTCGCGGCTCCCGCCGTCGCCGACGGGGCGCTCGATGGTCCCGCGTTCGCCGTCGTCGTCCTCGTCCCGATGGCGGTGTTCGAGGTGTTCACCGCGGTGCCGCTGGCCGCGTCCTCGTGGCGGCAGGTGCGCGCTGCCGCACAGCGGATCGCGGATGCCGTCCCGGACGACGTCCCGGCGGAGATCCCGACCACACCGGCCGCGCCAGCGGACGCGCGTGCAGCAGACGCGCGTGCCGTGGACCTACTTCAGGCAGACGGCTCCCCGGCATCCCCTCCCCCTCCCCTCGGCGCGGGACTACGCCTGCGCGGCGTCTCCGCGCGCTGGCCGGGTGCTGACACTCCCGCGCTGCACGACGTCGATCTCGACGTGCACCCCGGCGAGCGCGTGCTGGTGACCGGGTCCAGTGGCGCCGGCAAGACGACCCTCGCGCACGTGCTCGTGCGCTTCCTCGCCACGAGCGCCGGCACGTACACGCTCGGCGATGCCGATGTCGACGGGCTCGCCCCGGACGACGTGCGCCGCACCGTGGGGCTGTGCGAGCAGCATCCGATGCTGTTCGACGAGGACATCCGGCAGAACCTGCTGTTCGCCCGCGACACAGCGACCGACGGCGAGCTCGAGGCCGTCCTCGATCGCGTCGGGCTCGGCGCCTGGCTGCGCGACCGCGGCGGCCTGGATGCCCGCGTGGGTGAGCGCGGCGCTCTCGTCTCCGGTGGGCAGGCGCAGCGGATCGCGCTGGCCCGCGGCATCCTGCATGGCTTCGACGTGCTCGTGCTCGACGAGCCCACCGCCGGCGTCGATCCAGACGCGTCGGACCGGCTGCTCACTGACCTGCTGACGGCGGTCGGTCCCGATCAGGCCGTCGTGCTCATCTCGCACGTCGGGGTGCCGACAGGACTGGTCGACCGCACCGTGCACCTCGAGGACGGGCGCGTCGCACCGGCCGCGTGAGGCGTCACAGCTCGCGGACGAACGCCTGCACGCCCTCGTGCGAGGGCACCGCGGTGAATCCGATCCTCGGGTAGAACGCGAGCGCGCCGACATTGTCGGCCGAGGCGACGAGGTGCAGGCCCGTCACGCCGCGCTCGCGCAGCGCCGCCACGACGGTCTCGATGAGCCGGCGCCCGAACCCCTGCCCCTGCAGCTCGGGCAGCAGATCGATGTGCAGGTGCGCAGGATGCGTGTCGCCATACGGTTCGGCGCCGCCGTGTCTGCCGTACGCGTAGATCAGGATCCCGTCCTGGCGGGTGCGCTCCTCGGCAGGGCGCGGCCAGCGGTCAGCGTGCCGCGGCCACCATTCGTCGCGGAACCAGTCCTCGAATGCGCGCGTGTCGGGCACAGCGACGCAGTAGCCCGCGACGCGCCCGTCGTCCGTTTCGACGACGAAGGCGAGGTCAGGATGCCGGTGGGCATACGGCAGCACGAACACCTCCGCCCACAGGTCGTCGTCGTCGAGGACGCCGGTGGCGTCGGCTCCCGCATCCCCCGTCTTCACGCAGATCTCGGCGAGGGCGGGTTCGTCACCGGCGCGGAACGGGCGAATGTGGGGCACACGGAGATTCTGCCACCGCCGCCGGCCCTCCCCGATCGATGAGCGAAGGCGGCACCGCCGCCGAAGACGAAACGCTCCGACGTACCCGGGTGAAGGACCGGCGCTCCGCGCCTGCGCTCACCGACCGAGGGGGATGAAGCGCACGGTATCGAGGGGCACACGCAGGCGCACCGGCACGCCGGTGAGCAAGCCGAGCTCGGCGACGAGATCCACGGGCACATCGACGGCGAGCGCCGGGTCGGCCACGTGCACGCGCACGCCGAGCGGGGTCTGGACGAGCCGGTCGATGCGCGCGATCCACTCCCCCGCAGACGACGGTGCCTGACCGGCCACCCGGAGTGCGCCGGTCCACGTGCGCTCCGTCAGTGTCTCCAGCGTCACCGCCGACGGCGGGAACAGCGCGGCGACCTCGCCGGCCGCCGTCGCGGCAGAACGGGATGCCGGAAGCCGCAGCTCTCCGGCAGTCCAGACGCCGTTCGTGACCGTGCCGACAATCCGGTTGACGCCGGCCACTGCCGCGCCGAACGCCGTGGCCGGGGCCGCGAGCACCTCGCGCACCGGCCCGCTCTGCGTGATGCGGCCCCCCTCGAGCAGCGCCAGGCCGTCGGCGAGCGCAGCGGCGTCCACCGCATCGTGCGTGACGAGCATGGTCGTGGTGCGCACCGCGGGCAGCTGCTCGGCGAGCATCGCGCGTACGCCCGACGCGGTCTCCGGGTCGAGCGCCGTCAGCGGCTCATCCAGCAGCAACACCTCCGGCTCGGTCGCGAGGGCGCGCGCCAGCGCGACGCGCTGCTGCTGGCCCCCGGAGAGCTGCCGGGGACGTTGGTCGCCCGTTCCGGGCAGTCCGACCCGCCACAGCCACTCGTCCGCAGAGGTGAGCGCCTGGGGCTTCGCCGTCCCGTGAGCGCGCAGGCCGAATGCGATGTTCTCCCGCGCCGTGAGGTGTGGGAACAGGTGCGGATCCTGACGCAGCAGCACGACGCCCCGCCGCTGCGGCGGCAGCTGGCGACGCTTCGACGACAGCTCGCGCCCGCCGACGCGCACGTGTCCGTCGTTCAGCCGGATGAGTCCCGCGATCGCCTCCAGCAGCGTCGATTTGCCGGCGCCGCTCGGACCCATGATCGCGAGAGTCTGACCGGATGCGGCGGCCAGGACGGCATCCAGTCGGTGGACGCCGCGCGTCACGACAGCCTGGACATCCAGCTCGCTCATCGCACCACGCTCACCTGACGGCCGTCCGGACGCCAGGCGCGCACCAGCAGCAGCACGCCGATCGCCGTCACCAGCAGCAGCAGCGACAGCGCGACGGCGGTGCCCTGCGAGACGCCGGCGCCGTTGAACGCGGTGTAGATCGCCAGCGGCATCGTCTGCGTCACACCCGGCGCGTTGCCGGCGAACAGGGCGGTGGCCCCGAACTCGCCGACGGCACGCGCGAAGCACAGCACGACACCGGCGACCAAGCCGGGCGCCGCCAGCGGCAGCGTCACCCGCAGCAGGATGCGCCAGCGACCCGCGCCGAGCGCGGCGGCGGCCTGCTCATACCCGACGCCGGTCGTGCGCAGCGTCCCCTCCAGCGCCAGCACGAGGAACGGCAGCGCGACGAACGTCTGGGCCAGCACGACCGCAGTGGTGGTGAACGGGATCCGGATGCCGAACTCCCCCAGGATCGGCCCGAGCCATCCGGTGCGTCCGAACAGGAACAGCAACGCGACGCCGCCGACCATCGGCGGCAGCACGAGCGGCACCGTGACCGCCGCGCGCAGCACGGCGGCGGTGCGTGCCGGTGCCCGGGCGATCAGCAGCGCCAGCGGCACGCCCAGGATCACGCACAGCGCCGTCGCGACGAGGGCCGTCTCCACCGAGAGCGCCAACGCCGACAGCGCGGCCGGCGAGGTGATGTCTGCCCACAGCGTGGACCACTCCACCCGGCCGACCAGCGCCGTCAGCGGGACGATGAGCAGGGCCAGTCCCAGCACCGCGGGCACGAGCAGGATCTGCGGCACATGGCCGCGCTCGGTCCGCGTCACCGGGCTCACGGCATCCCGAACCCGAGCCCGGTCAGCACACTCTGGCCGGCCGCGCTGAGCACGAACGCGACGAACGCATCAGCGATCTCGGCATCGGGGGCATCGTCCAGCGCGACGATCGGGTACGTGTTGACCACGGCGTCTGCACCATCGGTCTCGACGGTCTCGACGTCGGCGGTGGTGGCGGCGTCCGTCACGTAGACGAGCCCGGCATCCGCTTCGTCGGCGGCGACCTTCGTCAGCACCGCGGTGACGTTCTGCTCGTAGCTGTCGACGCTCGCGGTCACGCCGGCGTTCTCCAGCAGCGTCGCCGAGGCCGCGCCGCACGGCACCTCGGCCGCACACAGCACGATGTTCAGATCGGCGTTCGCGAGTTGGGCCAGTCCGGTGACACCGCCGGGGTTGCCCGTGGGAACGACGAGGGTGAGCACATTGGTGGCGAACAGTTCGGCGCCGGAGGCGAGGCCCTCGTCGACGACCTTCTGCATGTTCTTCTCGTCGGCCGAGGCGAACACGTCCACCGGGGCGCCCTCGATGATCTGCGTGGCGAGTGTGGACGATCCGTCGTAGCTGATCGGCTGGATATCCACCCCGGGGTTGGCTTGCTCGAACTGGGTGGCGAGTTCGTCGAACGCCGCCTTGAGTGATGCGGCCGCGTACACCGTGAGCTCACCCTCCAGCTGAGGCTCTTCGGTGGCCGCCGGGTCGGCAGCCGATGCACTCGGGTCCGCATCGGTCGCCGGACCGGCGCAGCCGGTGAGGAGAAGGAGGGCGCTCGCGGTCAGGGCCGCGGCGGACAGAGCTGTGGCGCGGAGTCGACGCATGTGTGTCAGTTCCTCGGGGTCTCGATGATGACGGTGGTGGCTTTGACGACCGCGACCGCGAGCGACCCGGGCTCGAGCCCGAGTTCACGCACGGCTTCGGCCGACATGAGAGAGACGACGCGGTGCGGACCGGCCTGGATATCGACCTGTGCCATCACCCCGTCCATCTGCACGCGGGTGACAAGACCCACGAACCTGTTGCGCGCGCTGGAGAGCACGTCGGTGGGATCGGCTGCCGCGTGCGCGAGCTCGACGGCCCGGGCGGCGAGCGCATCGCCCGGGATGCGAGCAGGCGCGTCTCCGGTGGTCGGCAGAATGTCCTGATCGACCCAGCGACGCACGGTGTCGTCGCTGACCCCGAGAAGCCGTGCCGCGTCGGCGATGCGGAAAGTGTCCATGGCTGAGAGATTACACGCGAGTGCGGAGCCCGACACCGTGGTTATTCCGTATCTGCGGATGGCGCGGTCGAATATCCTCGGTCTCGGCCGAGCCCCGCTGCGACGGGGTCGGATTACGCTGGGACCATGTCGTTGCCGCCCCTCGTCGACCCGGTCGCCGCGCTCTCCCTCCGCGAGCGCGAACGCACCGCGCGTCACGCCGCACTGGCCGGCTTCGGCGAGCTCGCGCAGCGTCGCCTCGCCGCCGCGCACGTAGCCGTCGTCGGGGCCGGCGGCCTCGGCTCCCCCGTCATCCTCGCTCTCGCCGCAGCCGGCGTCGGCACGCTCACCGTCATCGACGACGACACGGTGGATGCCAGCAACCTGCAGCGTCAGGTCATGCACCGCTTCTCCGACGTCGGGCGCGACAAGACCGCCTCCGCGGCGCGCAGTGCGGCCGACCTGTCCCCCGACACCGTCGTGCACGAGGTGCGGGAGCACCTCACCGCCGGCAATGCGGAGCGACTGCTCGCCGGTGCCCACCTCGTCATCGACGGCACCGACACCTTCGCCACCCGTGTGGATGTCGCCACCGCCTGCGAGAGGCTGGGCGTGCCGCTGGTGTGGGGCGTGCTGCAGGAGTTCCACGCGCAGGTCACGGTGTTCTGGTCCGCGCCGCCGGCCGGCATCGCGCCGGTGCGCCTCGCCGATCTGTATCCGCCCGACTCCGTCGGCGAGCTGCCCACCTGCGCTGCCGTCGGCGTGCTCGGTGCACTGTGCCTGCAGGTGGGGGGTCTGATGGCGATCGAGGCGGTCAAGCTGATCGCCGGGATCGGCGAGCCCCTGCTCGGCCGCGTCGCGGTGATCGACGCGCTGCACGGCACGCAGCGGGAGGTACCGCTGCGGGCTGCCGAGGCGGCGGCGGCCGGCGACCCCTCGACAGGCTCGGGGACCGGGCGCGGCTCGGGGACCGGTGGCGTGCGGGAGGTCACGGCGGAGGAGATGCTCGCGGCGCAGGAGAGCGGCGCCACCATCCTCGACGTGCGCGAGCCCTGGGAGACCGCGACCGGCATCGTCGGTGGCTCGACCGTCATCCCGCTGAGGGACTTCCTCGCCGACCCCGACCAGATCGGCGACGACCCCGTGGTCGTGGTCTGCGCACACGGCATCCGCGCGCACCAGGCCGCAGCTGTCCTCGCCGCGCGCGGGGTCGAGGCATCGGTGCTCGCCGGCGGTCTCGCCGCCTGGGTGTCCGCATGAGCGCGCCGCTGACCGTCGAGGAGCATCTCGCCGGCATCCTCGCTGCCGCTCGTCCGCTGTCGGCCGTCACGACGGCACTGCCGCAGGCGTTCGGCGCGACGCTGGCCGCGCCGGTGCGCGCTGCCGTGGACATCCCCGTGTTCGACAACTCGGCGATGGACGGGTTCGCCGTGCGCTTCGCCGACGTCGCCGACGCCACGCCCGAACGCCCCGTGACCCTGCGTGTGGTCGCCGACCTGCCCGCCGGCACCGCGGACGACCCGCCGCTCGGTCCGGGCGAGGCGGCCCGCATCATGACCGGCTCGCCCGCGCCGACCTCGGCGGACGCCGTCGTGCCGTTCGAGGACACGGCCGGAGGCCTCGCCGATTCCCTCGACGAGATCTCCGTGCGGCACGCTCCCCGCGCCGTCGGCGCGCATATCCGCCGGCGCGGCGAGGACCTGCACGTCGGCGATGAGGTGCTGCCGGCCGGCGTCGTGCTCGGGGCATTGCAGCTCGGAGCGATCGCCGCCGCCGGCGTTGCGCACGTCGAGGTCGCACCCCGCCCGCGCGTGCTGGTCGTGTCGACCGGCAGCGAACTGGTTGCACCCGGCACGCCGTTGCGGCGTGGTCAGATCCCGGAGTCGAACGGCACGCTCATCGCGGGCCTGGTCGCCGAGGCCGGCTGCGTCGTGGCACACCGCGACAGCGTCGACGACGAGGGCCCTCGGCTCAGGACGGTGCTGGCCGAATTCACGACCGGACCGGAGCCGGTGGACGCCGTCATCTTCACCGGCGGCGTCAGCGCCGGTGCCTACGAGGTGGTCAAGAACACCCTCGCCGAGGCGATGACCTTCACGAAGGTCGCGATGCAACCGGGCAAGCCGCAGGGCTTCGGCGTCACCGAGACCGGGACGCTGCTGTTCGGGCTGCCCGGCAACCCGGTCAGCGCCGCCGTCTCATTCGAGGTGTTCGTGCGACCGGCGCTGCTGGCCCTGCAGGGCCGCCGCGACCTGCACCGTCCGGTGCTGCGGCTGCCGGCATCCCTCGCCTGGCGCACCCCGCCCGCGCGCCGCCAGTACCTGCCCGCGGCGATCGACCGCTCCGACTCCGCCCGGTGGACCGTCCGCCCCGCGACGGCGGGCGGGTCGGGCTCGCACCTGGCCGGCGGACTCGCTCGCGCCGAGGCGTACGTCGTCGTGCCGGCGGAGGCGGATGCCGTCGCCATCGGCGACGAGGTCGACGTCATGCTGCTGGGAGGATGGGTGTCATGAGCTTCACGCACCTGGACGACGCCGGACACGCCCGCATGGTCGATGTCACCGAGAAGCAGCCGACGGTGCGCTCGGCCACGGCCCGCGGATTCGTCCGCTGCGCGCCGGAGGTCGTCGCCGCCCTGCGCGACGGCTCGGTGCCCAAGGGAGATGTGCTGGCCGTAGCGCGGATCGCCGGCATCCAGGCAGCCAAGCGCACGCCCGAGCTGCTCCCCCTCGCGCACGTGATCGGGGTGCACGGCGCCGTCGTCGACCTCGAGATCGTCGACGAGGGCATCGAGGTCGCCGCGACCGTGCGCACCGCCGACCGCACGGGCGTCGAGATGGAGGCGCTGACCGCGGTGTCGGTGGCTGCCCTCGCCGTCGTGGACATGGTCAAGGGCATGGACAAGGGCACCTCGATCGAGAACGTCCGGATCACCCGCAAGACCGGTGGCAAGAGCGGCGACTGGATCAGACCGGAATGACCACCACCGGCGCGATCCTGCTGGCCGGCGGCCGCGCGAGCCGCGTCGACGGGGCCGCGAAGCCGCTGTTCGAGGTCGGCGGTCGGTCCCTGCTGCAGCGCGCGGTGGATGCCGTCGCAGACTGCGTGCCGGTGACCGTCGTGGCCGAGCCGGTGGCGGGGCTGTCCGGGGCGGACGCGGTGAGCTGGGTGCGCGAGGATCCGCCGTTCGGCGGGCCGTCCGCCGCCGTGGTCGCCGCACTGCGCGCGTGGGCGGGGGAACCGGAGATGGAGCTGCCGGAATGGACGTTCCTGATCGCCTGCGACCTGCCCGGCGTGGAGGATGCCGTGGCGCGACTGCACCGGGATCGGCTGCTGTTGCCGGCCGAGACCGAGGGACTCTGCCTGGCCGACGAGGGCTCACGGCCGCAGTGGCTGACCGGGGTGTACCGCACGTCGGCGCTGCTGCGCGGGGCAACGGCGCTGGCCGACGGCGGCCGCGACGCTTCGCTGCGCGCGCTGCTGGACGATGTCGCGGTCGCCGTGGTGCGCGCCCCCGAGGCCGAGACCGCGGATGTGGACACGTGGGACGATCTGAAGCGGGCACGGGCCCGCTTCGCACAGGAGGGAACGAACTGATGAGCGAGAAGACTCTGCCGCCGGAGGCACTGGACGCCTGGGCCGACGCCCTGCGCGAGCGGTTCGCGCTCGCGCAGGAGGATCTGCCGATCCCGCTGATCCTCGACCTGGCACGCGATGTCGCGCACGGCGTCGCCCGCCCGGCCGCCCCGTTCAGTGCGTACGTCGCTGGTCTGGTCGCCGGGCGCGCCGGCGGCACGCCCGCCGACGCCGAGGCCGCGGTCGCCGCGATCACCGAGCTCGCAGCCACCTGGGAGGCGTAGTGGCGCTCGTCCGCTACTTCGCGGCCGCCGAGGAGATCGCCGGCCGCGCCGAGGAGCGCCGCTCCGAGCCGACGCTCGGCGCGCTGCGGGCGGGTCTGGTGACCGCCCATCCCGGTCTGGCCGCGATCCTGCCGCGCTGCGCCGTGCTGGTGGCCGGCGCCCGCGTCGCCGACGACACCCCCGTCGCCGACGACACCCTGGTCGACGTCCTCCCCCCTTTCGCCGGCGGCTGAGCGCCCCGCCCCCGGTGGTCGAGTGCCGCGGCGGAGCCGCGGTGTATCGAGACCATAGCGACGTCACGGTGATCTCGATACACCGGCGCTGCGCGCCGGCACTCGATCAGCGAGAGGCGGGGAGCGCCGGGGGCCGGGACCGGCGGCGATCAGCCGCCGAGGCCCTTCCAGCCGGCGGTGCCGTCGGCCTCGATCTGACGCTTCCACACCGGCAGTTCGCGCTTGATCTCCTCGATCACGGTGCGGCACACCTCGAATGCGTCGGCGCGATGCGGCGTGCCGACCGCGATGACGACGGCGGCCTCGCCGACCGGTACCGAACCGATCCGATGGCTCACCGCGACGATGGCGTGGCGCTCGCCGATCGCCGCCAGGGCGATGTCGTGCAGGGTCGCTGCGGCATCCGGGTGCGCGGAGTACTCCAGCCGGGTGACCGGGCCACCGGCATCCGGGTCGTGGTCGCGCACCAGCCCGATGAACGACGACACGGCGCCCACGGACGCGTCGTCGACGGCGGCCAGGTGCGCCGTGACGTCGAGAGGTTCCTCGGTGATCTTGGCGATCTTCACGGCACGCATCAGTGATCTCCTCCGTCGAGCTGTCCGATGAGATGGCCGGCGACCGACAGGATCACCGGCATCCCCGAGGCGACCGCGGCCGTCGACCCGGGAAGGTTCACGATCAGAGCGCCGGGCGCACCGTCCGCGCCGCCCGCCACCCCCGCGAGCCCGCGCGAGAGCATTCCCGCCGGCTTCTCGGCCGCGCTGCGCCGGCGCAGCTCCTCTGCGATTCCCGGCACAGCGCGCGTGATCACGCGCACGGTGCCCTCCGGCGTCTGGTCACGCGGCGACAGCCCGGTTCCCCCGGTCGTCACGATCAGCCGGACACCGGCGGCCAGTGTCGCCCTCAGCACCCGCTCGACGGCATCCGCACCATCCGGCACGACCTGCGCGTCGGCGCAGGCATAGCCTGCCTCGCGCAACGCCGCGACAGCGACCGGGCCGCTCGTGTCGGCGCGCACGCCGGCGGCGGAACGGTCGGAGACGGTGATGACGGCGGCAGGGGTCGGCACGCCGCCAGCCTACGCCGCGCCGCCGGCGCACCCACGGCCCACCACCGGTGAAATCCGACGGATAATCGAGGTATGCCCCGACCGATGCACGCCCACCGCGGGCTGGCCCAGTCCAGCCGGCTACAGGTGGCCTATCTCGTGATGGAGCATCCCGGCATCTCGCTGGCCGACCTGTCCGAGCGGACCGGCCTTCATGCGAACACGCTGCGCGACCACGTGCGCGTGCTCCAGGCCGAAGGGATCATCCGCAGCGAGCACGAGCACCGGGCCATGCGCGGGCGGCCGCGCATGGTGTACTTCCCGGTCGATGCGGCCACCGACAACACCGCCGCGCAGACGCGCATCGACGAGGCGAAGCAGCGCGGCGACCTGCTGCGGCGCATCGCCCCGGACACGGTGCCGGCTGAACTGGACGAAGACGCCACGCACCAGCTCGACGCACTCTACGAGCACCTCGACGAGGTCGGTCTCGACCCCGACATCGACGACACGGAACTCACCGTTGCTCTGCGCCCGTGCGAGTTCCACACCCTCGTGGACGGACACCGCGAAGTGCTGTGCCGTGTGCACGAGGGTCTGATCCGCGAGGTGCTCGAACGTGCCGGCGGCCCCGTCGAGATCGACCGGCTGCTGCCGCTGGTGACCGAGCATCGGTGCGAACTCATGCTGCGCCTCCGGGAACAGCCCGCGCCGTAGCCTCAGGACTTCGACGCCCGGGCGTCGCGCAGCATGCCGGCGACCACGAGTGCGCCGGCGCCGACGAGCACCAGCAGCCACAGTCCCAGCGCGTACGAGTTCGTGTCGGCGTGGTAGGTCGCGCCCATCACCAGCGGCGGGAAATACCCGCCCAGGCCACCGGCGGCGGCGACGACACCCGTGACGGCACCGACCTTGTCGGGCGGGGTGGATGGCCCGACCCAGGCGAACACGGCACCCATGCCGAGCCCCATGGCCGAGGCCATCAGCAGGAACACGACGCCGGTGAGCACGCCCTCGGGCGGCTGCTGGCCCACGACATACGCGGTGGCGACGATGCCCGCGAGAGAGATGAGCGAGATGACCTTGGGCCCGAACCGGTCCGCGAGCACACCGCCGATCGGGCGAGCGACAACGGCCGCAGCGGCGAACAGTGCCGTCCGGGTGCCGGCGCCGACGGCATCCACCTCGCCCGGGTAGATCGTCAGCAGGTATTTCGGCAGGTAGGTGGAGAACGCGACGAACCCGCCGAACACGATCGCGTACAGGAACGACATCTGCCAGGTGACGGCGAGACGCAGCGCTCCCATC
>Ga0182744_1002782_pt1 | contig 14074 bp, 9 predicted proteins | sample eDN3rd30CKraftMG_FD_128525 | JGI IMG/M metagenome (GOLD analysis project Ga0182744, IMG submission 128525) | Enriched Miracle-Growth compost microbial communities from Emeryville, California, USA - eDNA 3rd pass 30_C Kraft MG (version 2) (version 2) ...
AAAATCAGCACACGGGGCTTCATCAAAATAAATACGATCCGACTGTTGAAAAAAATCCCGCATCTGCTCAACTGTAGTAAGTTTTTGAGTATTTGGGCCCTTGTCTTACATAAATAGCACCGGATAGAGCATAAGGTTTTTGGATGCCGGTATTCACTTCTATTGCCCAAACGGTTTTCCCTTCAACTTTTATTGAATAAAAATCAGTTGCCAAATGCGGATTAATCTCGTTAATGGAATTTTGTATGGCAGACCTTTTGGCATTATCAATTGTAGTACCTAGAACCAAATTATCATCACTCACTCCAAGTAACAAAACACCGCCGGCAGAATTGGCAAAGGCACATATTTCCTCGGTAATTTCTTTTACCTTATTGGGCACACGTATTTTAAATTCGGCATTGTAGCCTTCTCCGGCCTGTACAATGCTTTTGATGTCTTCGGGGGAAAGTTGCTTGTTCATGATTAATCTGTATTTTGATAGCCAAAAGCTCTTAATATCTATGGTGAACCCTATTTGTTAGACAGTTTTTGTTTGATTTTTAGATAGAATCTGAAGGGGACTCCATCCGAGCTTAGGCGGTGCTCTGGTGGAAATATACTTACTTTTAGGCTGCATATTCATAAAATTGATTAGGGAAAGAATAATCAATGTCATTTACTTAAGGAAAAGTATGCTGGAAATATGGACATAAGTGGTTCTTAATTTTAAATGGCCCTATAAGTATAGGGGCAATCATTTCTGGATCAGCAAATCCCATAGTAGAAGAAGTTATCAACCACATAAATATAAACCTCAGCGATGAATCATTCACTCGACAATACAAGGATCGAGAGGCATCCTTTACAAGGAATAGGGTATTGACACTCAGTCGCTTAGTAGTGTTTATGATAACTTGCCTGCAAAAATCGATACATCGACCTTAAGAAAGGCTTCGTTCAAATTATCCACATTGAGGAGTTTGTCGATTAAGCGGAGTTCGGGGGGATTACATCCTTTCTTTATGGGATCTACAGAAACGGCATCAGGGTCCTTGCCTTTTCTGGTGGATTGAGGTAATTCAAACAGGGCCTTCAATACAGGGACTCCCACCAGTCTTTTTCAATAGCCTTGGGGATAATACCATTGACAATTTGTGCTTGTTCCAAAATTGTTCTGCGCAGGTCATCTAACCATTCCGTCATTATTTCTTTTTAAAAGGTGAAAGACAAAATCGTAAATATGTGCCGGTGCCAAAGCTAAGTCGTTTTTTAATAAGACCGGATTTTCCTTGTACAAAAAGTCCATGAGTCTTTGTTGAACTTCTTCTGACAAATCCAATGTACCAAGTTCTTCTAATGCCTGTATCACAAGACTGCTTATTGGTCCTTTCAGCGCCATCTTCTTTGCAGTAGTTGGTTTGAAAATAATCACAGTTTTCCCAATTCGGATCTCACGCCGTTGTCCATTTGTCAAATAAACCATTCTAGTGGGTACTTGGGTAGATAGCCCCAACTTATGAAGGGCGTACATTCCTGAAGGGCGAATTTGAATACGATTTTTGCGGGCTATGGTGTCAGCCACTTGGTGAGCAGATGGCAAAAGTTCACCTAATAAAGGGTCCTTTTTCGGTTTATAATATATACCATGTGCCAGACGGGTTATTTTTCCTTTTGATGTTAATCTAGACAAAGCCATATTAATAGCGGTTGCGGAACCGTGAGCTCTAAAGTCTTCTTGCACTACAATCGTACCGGGTTTTAGTTTTGTAATTTTTTGAGCAATAATATATGTTATACTATTTTCCATCCTACGAAAGTATGTAATTCTGTTATTATTTTTAGATTTTTAGCAACAAATATGTTTTTTAATTTCAAAAAATAATAACGATATTAATTATATAATACATATATAATTTCCTTTCTTACTTTATAATTAAGTTATTGATCATTGAATTTTTTTTAATAAAAAATCAGGGGAAAACTATTTATTTTAACCATGCTTTTATTGCTACCCTAACTTGCTTAACCGTCAAACAAAGAAAAGCTACCCCTAACTGTTTATAAATTATTGATTTGTTCGAAAAATTAAGAAATTTGATTTAATGATAACCGGACTGATTTATTCTCAAATCTTACTTGGTCATTGCTTCCTTAGTTGTAACTTTTTATGGGGTTCATTTTGCATAAGTTCTTGTAAATCATGGTCGTATTTAAATTTATACCCTCATGGTTGCCCTGATATATAACTTCCAGAATCGGAGAAAGTGCGTAAACCCCTTATTAGAATTGGTTTGGCCTTAGGGAGATAACGAGATTCGAACCCTTCACCTTTTTACTGCCAGACAAAAGTCCCAACAGCACCAGCCGGCAAGGTCGGTGTAACTGTTTTTCCATTAAAATCAATATTAAAGGTCATTGGAACGGGCGCCGTATTTAGCACAATCAAGACTTTGTTCCCGTCCGGGGTCAAAAAGGCAACATTCAGTAAATTGGTGGCTGTACCTGATTCGATGCGCACAGAACCCGGTCGAACAAATTTGGCTGCATGGGCGATAATATAATAACTCTGGTTTCTTTTGGACACCGCATCACCACTGATGGTAATGGCTCCCAGGCAGTCTGAACAGCCCCCGCTTAAATGCGGCTGATTGTTGGGATCAGAAGCCAGGTTCCATTCCAGTACATTTTTGCTCCAGTTGCGGGTGGCACCTATGATCAGGTTTTGCACATGCCACTTAAGATCTGAGCCAAAATTACCGCTCACGGAAGTATACTGCTCCGTAAAATAGAGGTTCTTTTCAGGAAACTGGTCATGGATCTTGGACATTGAACTGATATCTCCCGCATACAGATGAAATGCGGCCCCATCCACCAGTTTATAGGTATCCGGATCACTGAATATATCTGTGGCATATTCCGGATGGTCAAGATTGTGGTCGTAAACAATGATTTTCGTGGTCAGGCCACCTGCCTTGAAGGCAGGTGCCAGAAAGTTTTTGATAAAATCATTTTCTGACGCTGCATCCATGAGCATGGAAGGATTATTATAGGCATTGAGCGGCTCGTTTTGCGGAGTGACTGCATCAATTTTAATACCTTCCTTTGCCATAGCCTGAAGGTATTTTACAAAGTAATTGGCGTAGGCCTGATAATATTTGGTCAATAAAGTACCGGGCGTGGCACCCCCGCCATAAAGGCTGTTATTGGATTTCATCCAGGCGGGCGCACTCCAGGGGGTGGCAATAATTTTAATCTCCGGGTTAATGGCCAGTATGCTTTTTAATACGGGAATGAGATCTGTTTTTTCTTTGTCGATACTGAAATGCTTTAAATCAGTATCTCCCGGCGTATCATCATAGGTAAATGCCGTAGCACTTAGATCAGAGGCACCTATGCTGAGCCTCAGATAACTGACTCCAATACTGGCACCCTCCGTGGCAAAGAGTTCTTTTAATAAGTTATCCTTAGCCGTGGGGGCCAGCCCGTTTATCAGAGACGCACTGCCGCCGGTCATGGTAAAACCAAAGCCGTCGATGGTCTGGTATTTCTGGTCGGCATCTACAGAGATGGTGCCATAACCATTCGCCGCCGTTCCAAAGTTCAGGGGGACATTTTGCTGTTCAAAAAGCGTAGTCTTATCGGGCGTTGTCAACCAAAAGGCGACGTCTGACTGCACGAGACCGCAATATACTTCTATGGAAAAGGACGTGTCTTTATGAACGCTGCCGTTATAGGCGATGACTTTAACCGGATAAGTCGTTGTGGTATTAGGATGGCTGGTAAAAGCGTAACTCACTTTGCCCCCTTCGGGATTATTCAGGGTGAAGGTTTTATTGCCTTCGGTGGGGAGCAGGACCTGATAAGTAGTGGCGTTTTGGGCGGACACGGTAATATTAACGTTGCCGCTGCCGTCTCCCGCCGGCATGGCTGTTGTAGCACCTGCCAGTTCCACTGAGACAGTTAAATGCGCCGGCGTTTTTGTACTACTGGTCGGCGCGTCTTTTTTGGAACAGGCGAGCGCATAAATGGCTATAAATAACAAACAGCACAATAACTGCCCTTTTCTTAATTGATCAATCTTCAACATGGTTATCCTATTTATTTTGAAGCGTGGACATATCGCCCTTTTAATAAACGCTAAAAGCGAAGTCTGTTTTTAAACGCCTTTCTTTTATTATTGCAGCCTTGCCTTATTCCTTCCTCCTTCTTAAAGTCATCATGACTATGTGTGCATGTGTGGTGTTGCAAATCACAAAAGTCATGCTATCCCTGCCGGCCCCTGTCAGCGTTCAATGTCCCATACAGGTAATTCAGAAAGTATCATTTGACTGTAGGGAGATATTACCTGTAGCAAAAAATAGATAAGAAGGAGGAAAAAGAGGGGAAATGTTATTTCCCCACCTTTTTTCTCTGTATACTTACTTAATTATATACCCTTACATAATCCACATACATGGTGGATCCTGAACCCAAATTAATTGTAGTGCCGCCCATATTGCCTCCGACCGCAACATTGAAAATCAGGAAGAATTTCTGGTTAAAAGGCATGCTGCTGTCATTGGCGTGGCTATAGAGCAGGGTGCCGTCATAGTAAAAGGCGATATGATCGGCGCGCCAGTCCAGTGTATATTCATGGAAGTCTGTTGTAGCGCCTTTCACCACGCGGGACTGCATCGCGTCCTGTCCCCAGTGAAGGGAAGATAAAATATTTTCAAAACCGGTTACGGTGCCTTCTTCCATCAAATCGATCTCTCCGCAGGCGGGCCAGTTAACCGTCGTGATATTACTGCCCAAGAGCCAGAGTGCGGGCCAGGTGCCGTCGTCGCCCGGGATCTTTGCCCGGATAACGACCTTGCCATAGGTAAACTCGTACTTGCTTTGGGTATTGATTCTGGCAGAGGTATAATCCCAGCCGCTGTTATTATAATTGGGCGAATGAAGGGCGGTAATCTCCAGATTTCCGTTTTTCACCCGGATATTGGCCTCATCCTTAGTATAGTATTCCAATTCATTATTAACCCCCAAGTTGCCGGTTTCATAATTCCAGATATCCGTATTTAAGGCTGTACTGTCAAATTCATCGGACCATAAAAGCACAGTGCCCGGTTCTACGGCCGGTTTTACATAGACGGTGGCATAAATGGTGGTATCCACTCTGACCGTATTGCAATAAGCTGCGATCTTGATGGGATATTTTGTGGTCGTCCCTGGCTGAGACGCGAAAATACCGGTAACGGTACCGCTGTTGCCGTTCACGGAAAAGGACTCGTTTTCCGTGGTAAGGCTGACGACAAAGGAAGTGACGTTTTTGCCGGAAAGACTGATGGTTACTAGTCCGCTGCCATCGCCGCCCGGCTGTTCAGCTGTCGCGCCCGCAATCTGTACGCTATAGGTAAGATCCGTCGGCCGCGCCGGCGCCTGATAATCACTGCCCTTGCTGCAACTCAGCAGTAAAGAAAAAGCAGGGACACAACAAAATAATAAAAAATAGATACGTTTCATTGAATTTGATTTAAAAACGGACTTTCCAACCGGAAGCCGGACTTCGGAATTCGGACTCCGGACGCTGCGTTCCGGGCTCCGGGAATTATGACACCGGTATGTGCAAGATAACAGGATCATATGACATCCCGATATTATCCGTCGTCTTTTGTCCTCAGCTCCGCTGTTGGAAAGCCGCTTTATATTTTTAAGGGTTGTACGCTTCTGGTTCCACCGGGCTTACTAAGGCGCTGATACGCTGTTTTCCCTGTCCGGTCAGACTTACTGGCTTTGCCTTGTAAGGATTACCTCACAAGGCTTACCATAGGAAGAAGCCATTAACGGTCAGATCTTAACATAAAGGTGAATACGTTTCCTCCGGCGTCATAATGAACACCGATCACGAGTAAATCATAGTGTTTACCGGCTGCATCTACCTGGTCTGTTTTCATTTCTAATACATCGTACTTCACAGAGCTGACGGTCGGCGTCACTTCTTCTGCACCGTTTACTTTGTCTTGCAGTCCAAAGTGGCCGCCTTTGCCCGTTATCGTAATGGTCCCTTGCTTCATGTCACCGGCTGGTGCCGCCGCGATCGAGTAGCCAAAAACGCCACTTCCCCAAGGCTTCAGCGCCGGTACGGCGTTATACAAAGTTGTGGAAGAAACCGTCGCCTGCGTTGTATTCCAGGGTGCGGGCAGGGCTCCCGTCCAGGCGGAGCCGCCATTATCCAGGTAAACTGTATTATTATCATCATAGGTCATTTTGCCTGCCTTCGCAAAATTAAAGGTATAGCTGTCGTCAAAATAACCGTCACGGCCGCTGCCGTCGGTGGCGATCTCGCCGGGGCCAAAGGCCCACCAGGCACCCCCGCCTCCATTAATCTGTTCCAAACAATGGGCATAAGTATCCCAGACAATAACAGTATTAACGACCCTGTCGGCTTTCCAGGTCCTGGAAGTTTTACCCAGTGCAGCCCCGGTAAGTACGCCTAAAAGCGTGTTGGGGCCGGCCGCATAGATATTATCCTTATCTACGGTAACGGCCTGTTCAATCGTATCAGATAAGCCGCCGGGACCGCTGGCGGCCATTTTAACTTTATAGCTGCCGGCAAAGCTGACGGCCAGCCGTACAGTGTCACCTTCAAAGCTGCCTACAGATTGGCCCTCATCATCCAGTACCACCCAGGAGGCCGTCATGGCATGGGTGCTCGTGCTGATCAGTTCCAGATTATTCGGATCTGCCTCACTGGGCGTTAAAGCTGCCGAGGTAAAACTTGGTGTGGGCACCACCGCCTCCAGTGAACCTGTATTATCCTTTGAACAGGCACTGAATAATAAACAACCTGCAATCAGTGCCCAGCTAAGCTGTCCGGTAGTTTTTATTTTATTTCTCATAAAAAAAGTTTTTAAATAATATATGTAGCATGGATCAGTAAAGTGGATTTTGAACAAGCTTGGTATTGGTGAGCTCGTTTAAAGGGATCGGCAGGATTTCATTTTTACCGACCTCAAAATGCTTGGAGTAGCCTTTTTCCATGTGGTTGAGGACTTTGTCGGCATCTCCCCAGCGTACGAGGTCAAAGAAACGATGGCCTTCAGTTGCCAGTTCCAGCTGACGTTCTGTTTTAATCGCATCCATGGTAACTGGCACTGAGCCCAGTCCCACTCTTTTTCTGACGGCGTCCAGCAGCGCCTGGGCCCGGGCCTTGTCGCCGCTACCCTGAACGAGCGCTTCTGCTTCCATTAAATAAGTATCGGCCAGGCGAATTTCAATATAATCCACGCCGTAGTTCAGGTAAGGATCCCCGCCGCTGCCTTTCCACTTCTGCAGGGGTGCGAACTTGGCTACGTTATAACCGGAATATGGGAAACCGACCGTAAAGGGGGTGGCAGAATAGGCACATAAACCTTCATTGGCCATACTGTCGATATTATAGATGGTATAAGGATATCTCGGATCGTATTTTCCGTTTTTAACCATCGCGTCATATAAATCGTAAGAGATGGGCGTAAATCCCCAACCGGTTACAATGGTCGGTGCCGGATCCTTTTTAAAACTGTAATTTCTGGGGCCGCACATCACGGCATACATATTCCCGGTGGCGGTGCCGCCACCCCAGTCGCCATAATTTTGGGTCTGGGTATGCTGTATTTCAAAAATGGATTCTGCGTTGAATTTCTGCTGGAATATATCCCCATAGTTGGTCAGCAGGTGGTAGCCATACGGGCTGGTGCTGCCCGGAGTGCCGTTTACTTTTGCCAGCTGCGCTGCCGCCTGGGTGTATTTTTTGTCATACAGGTAGACTTTGCCCAGAAGCGCAGTAGCGGCACCTTGCGTTGCCCGGCCGTTTTCGGAAGCGGGTATGGTTTTAGGCAGGTCTGGAATGGCCTCGCTTAAATCTTTTTCAATCTGTGCATACACGGAATCCCTGGAGGACTGTCCGGTGGCATAGATTTCATCTAAGGTCATCTGCGTGGTAATCAAAGGCACATGACCAAACCAGCGCACCAGATGAAAATAATAATAAGCCCTTAAAAACTTGGCTTCTCCGGTATAGCGTTTCAGGGTGGCGTCGTCCAGATTGGCTCCTTCCAGTTTAGACAGGATCAGATTGCTGGCTTCCACGCCCTGAAAGTTGACCGTCCAAAGCGCACTGGGCATCTGGGCGGGGGTTAATAACCGCATGTCATTCATGGCTGTCCAGGTAATCTGGTCGTTGGTGCTGGCGCCGCCGGAGTAACACTCATCTGAGGCGGCGTTGGCCAGCCCTTCCTGGGAGCAATAGCTGCCGGTATAAGTTACCTGACTGGGGCCATATGCGGCCACCAGGCCGGCAAAGGCCTGAGCCGGGGTGGAATAATAATTACTTTCCAGGCTCTCTCCTATGGGCTTTGGGCTCAGAAATGATTTGGAACATGAAGCCATGGAGAATACCCCTGTCAGTATCAGGACGCTGTTGACTATTTTATTTCGTTTCATAATACAATATTTTTAATGGAATTACCTTCTGTTATTTTTAGAGTCCGATGTTCAAACCAATAATAAATGTCTTTGCCTGCGGATAAAGTCCTTTGTCTACCCCACCGCTGATTTCCGGGTCGTAACCGGTATATTTAGTGAGGGTAAACAGGTTACTGGCACTGGCATAAATCCTGAAGGTCTGTGCTTTGAGCGCGCCCATCACGGATTTGGGCAATGTATAGCCCAGTTGCAGGGTCTTTAACCTGAAATAAGCGCCGCTCTGCAGATAAAAACTGGAAGGATTGGAAAAGTTATGGTTGCCGTCTATATCGGTAATCCTTGGATAATCGCTGGTCGGATTAATGGTGGACCAGGCATTTAAAGCCTCTACCTGGTAGTTGGCACCGCCGCTATAGCCACCAACGCCTACGTCCCTTCTGCGGTAGGCCTGGAATATCTGGTTACCCCAGACACCTTGCCCGAAGGCCAGTAAATCCCAGTTTTTCCAGGAAAGATTGATATTGAAGCCGTAGATCCAGTGCGGGTTCGGATCGCCAAGGAAAGTCCTGTCTCCCTGACCGATTACACCTTTACCGTTGTCATCCGGATTGTCGGGGTTTTTCCACCATTTCAGATCACCGGGTTTGGCATCGGGCTGATACAGCTGAAAATTACCGGCATCATCGGTATAACCATAGGAATTGATTTCTGCCTGGCTCTTGAAGGTCCCCAGGTCTTTAAAACCAAAGAAAGCGTTATAGGGCTGTCCTACCTGGTTGCGGGTGAGATTATAGAGGCTGGCTTGCCAGGAAGCACCACCTTGGAGGTAGTCCACGCCGTTACCTAAGAAAGTTATGCGGTTTTTATTGTAAGATATATTGCCATTGAGTCTCAGATGGACGTCCTGACCGAAGTTCTTGCTCCAGCCCAGTTCCAGTTCCACGCCTTCATTACTCATATCCCCTACATTGGCCCAGGGCTGTCCAAGATATCCTGCAAAACCGGGAATATTTACCGTCATGAGAATATCACTTGTTTTTTTCTTGTAATAGTCCATGGTGACGTTGAACGTGTGGGCCAGGGTCATATCAAAGCCCAGATCCAGCTGACTGGTCTGTTCCCATTTTAATGCAGGATTGGAAGGCGCATTGGGGCTGTACCCCACGATCAGGCCGTTATCACCGAATACGGCGTTTCTCAGGCCGCCGCCATTAATCACAGATTCAAACTGGAAAGGTGATAAGGACATTTCATTACCTGTTACACCATAAGACAGGCGTAGTTTTAAATTATCAATCGGGGTATTTTTTGGAAAAAAGTCTTCTTTGGTTGCGACCCAGCCCAGTTGTACGGATGGGAAAGTGGCCCAGCGGTTGTCGGCCCCGAATTTGGAGGAGGCATCCCTGCGGATAATACCCATTAACAGGTATTTTTCTGCGTAATTGTAGGTGATACGTCCAAAAAAAGATTCCAGGGTATAAATCTGATTTTCATATCCACCGCCAACAGTGGAATCCTGTGGTACGCTCCAGTTGAAAGAGGCGTCCTGGTAGCTGGTGACCGGTTCCCCGTAATGGGTGGCATTGACGCCTTGTCCGGTTTGTTTGGTGGCACTCATACCGGCCATTACTTCAAAATTATGCAGGCCGACCTGTTTGCCATAGGAGGCGGTATTGTCCCAGTTCCAGGTGAGGTTATGTTCTGCGTCCCGGTAATGAGCGTTCTGGGTATGGCTTTCCGGCGTATGGTCATTGGTGGTATTCATATAATAAAAGGAGCCGAAAGATTCTGATCCCCAAAAGCCGCCCTTGGCATTAAAGGAGGATCTTAAATTCAGGCCTTCAATGGGATTGATATTGATATAGGCGCTACCAATGAAATTATTGGACCAGCCGTAATTACCTTTCTGGGTCTCAATAAAGGCTAAGGGGTTAGTCATTTCCTGCTGTACGCGGGGTGAAATGGAATAGTACTGTCCGTTGGGTGCCTGGATCAGATAAGGGATCTTAGCGGTCGGATAGGTTCCCGGATTGCCGGCCACAAAATCCGCATCTACCGTAACGGGGGTCATGGGATCCAGGTTCAAGGCGTCACTTAAAGGCCCCCCGTACTCGGAGTTGGTATTCAGGCCAGTGTTGTTTTTCTGATTGGTAAAACTGAAGTTTTCACCCACTTTTACGTATTTACCCAATTGAAAACTGGTATTAGTGGTGAGGGAAAACTGCTTGTTAAAGGCAATGGAAGGGGCAATGAGACCTTGCTGGCCCCGGTAGCCGGCGGATAGATAATAAGTGGATTTTTCGGAACCGCCGCTGATGCTCAGGCTGTGATTTTGATAAATCGCATTGTCGCTGAAGATCTCATCTTGCCAGTTGGTGCCGGTGCCATATATGCTGGCCGAAGGATAAGGAATGGATACACCGTCATTAATAGCAGCCATATTGCGCAGTTCAGCATACTGGGTGGCATTGGCCATTTTCACTTTGGTAATGGGTTTCTGCCAGCCGTATTGACCGCTATAATTGATCTGCATCGCACCGTTCAGGCGGCCCTTTTTGGTGGTAATAATAATGACCCCGTTGGAAGCCCTTGAACCATAAACGGCTGCAGAGGCCGCATCTTTTAAGACTTCCATGGAAGCGATATCATTGGGATCCAGGTAATCAATGCCACCGTTGCCGGTTTGTACAACCCCGTCAATGACATAGAGCGGCGTGTTATTGTTCATGGTGGTGATACCACGAATGATAACCGTGGGCGCTGATCCCGGTGCACCGTTACTTTGGATCACGGATACGCCTGCTGCCTGGCCGCGCAGGGCGTCATCCAGCCTTCCGATCTGCTTATTGGCAATATCTTTTGAGGATACCTGCGCGATGGCACCGGTTACCAGGCTTTTTTTCTGGGTACCGTAGCCGATGACAACGACATCATTTAAATCGGCCGTTTCTGCGGTCAGAATGATGCTTAGCGGTTGCTCGTTATTTACGGTTACTTCCTTGGATGTATAACCGGTATAGGATACAAGTAATACGTCCCCTTGGTTGGCCTGAAGGGAGAATTGACCGTTTTCATCGGTTAAGGTGCCTTGTGTGGTGCCTTTTATCTGGACGGAAACGCCGGCCAGGGCTTTACCGGTGCTGTCGGTTACCTGCCCGGTTACCTGCTGTTGCTGGTAATTTATGGCCGCATGCCCTGTCCCTGCTTTGGCATGATAGGCACACAGGCTACAGGTAACCAGTGCGAGTGCTGCAGGGAAATTTAAGAACTTTTTTTTCAGCTTGCTCATATACTTAAATTTTTTTGGTTTTGTTGTTGCACCGGATGATATCCCTCTGGTAGATCGCTGGCCACAAAGACAAAACCGATGACTTGATTTTTGATTTGGGTGTTACAAAGCATAAAAACAGTTGGAATGGTTTGATCCGGGGCTTTGATGGCTTCCTGCGTAATTGCTTTGCCAAATGTGTTTGCCCCTAGATGGGTGGTCTTTCCATATATGTTGCCCATTGATTATTTTTTTCATATTTCTTATAGATTAAAATATTAATTTATTAAGGCGCGGTTTACTTGTTTTCCTGATGATCCGCTTTAACTAAAAAGTGGAAAACGAATTGTAGTTTGTTAAATTCATACACAAAGTTTTATAGTTTTGACTCCGAAAAAAAATAAATACCCCCTACAAGACTACTACAATTTAAAATTCTTTTATTGATTACCAATCTGTTAAAACACATAATAGGTTATCTAATCCATCACCTGGCTTTTCTTAAAATTCATATCCTTTGTTTAACAGTTATCCATTAATGTTTCCAATATAGGTCCTTGTCCGGTTTACTTTGCTTTTTAAAATGTGTTTGTCAATGTGTTTGTCAATGTCTTTTTAAGTCCCCGCTAGTCTTTTTTAAAGTTGATCACAGCTGACTGCGTATCCCGTGAATTGGTGCCGATCCCTATAATAAACCGGCCCGGGTCCCAATCATAATTTAATTTTTCATCATAATACTTTAAAAGCTCGGGAGTGATCTTAAAGCTGACTGCTTTAGTTTCGCCAGGCATTAAAGTGACTTTTTTAAACCCTTTCAGGTCCTGGACGCTTCTGGTTACCCGGGCCACGGGATCGGTTATATAAAGCTGTACGGTTTCTGTTCCTTTGTATTTTCCGGTATTGGTCACATTTACGGTGGCGGTCATACTTTGGCCGGCGCCGGCCACTGTGTCGGAAAGACGGACAGGACTATAGGCAAAACTGGTATAACTCAGCCCATAGCCAAATGGATACAGGGGCAAATTGGAGCCGTCCAGATAATCTGATTTAAATTTGGAAGCGCTGGATGTGTCATCAAAGGGCCTGCCTGTTCGCTTATGGTTATAATAAATCGGCACCTGGCCTACGGATTTGGGAAAAGTCATGGTGAGCTTCCCGGAAGGATTGACTTTTCCAAAAAGCGCATCTGCTACGCTGTGGCCTGCCTCCGTGCCCGGGAACCATACATCTAATATAGCGTCACTGTTTTTACTGGCCCAGTTTAGCGTCAGCGGGCGTCCGTTGAATAGCACAATTACCAGCGGCTTGCCAGTCGCTTTTAACGCTTTGAGGAGCTTTTGCTGGCTTTCAGGGATATTTATATGCATCCGACTGGCCGCCTCGCCTGACATATCTGCGGCTTCTCCAACAACCGCCAGGATCACATCTGCCCCGCGGGCGGCCCTGACGGCGTCCTGAATCATGGTTTCCCCACTGCGGGTATCCGTTGTAATTTCTTTTTTAAATACATTGACCCGGTGTTTTAGCAAAGGATCATCGGTGATATTGGCCCCTTTCTCATAAACAATATTTGCCTTGCCTTTTGTGGCTTCTTTAATGCCTTCCAGTACGGTAATGCAATCTTCAGGGTCCCCGGCAATATTCCAGGCACCCACCATATTGACTTTACTGTCTGCCAGGGGTCCGATAACGGCAATGGTACCTTTAGCGGCCAGCGGGAGCACACCGTTATTTTTCAGCAAAACGAAGGTTCTGGCCGCCGCCTGGCGGGCCAGTGCTCTATGGGCGGGGGACAGCTCCTCTGTCTTTGCCCGCCGGGCGTCTATATATAAATAAGGGTTTTGAAAGAGACCGAGTTTGTATTTGGCCATTAAAATCCGCCTGCAGGCCTGGTCAATGGTCGCTTCGCTTACTTTTCCTGCTGCGACTGATTTTTCAAGGGTCTCAATATAAAGGTCGCCTACCATTTCCATATCCGTACCGGCATTCAAGGCTAAAGCGGCTACTTCTGAGGGCGTTCCCAGGCCGTGCACAGAAAGCTCGGCTACAGAACCGTAGTCACTGGTTACAAAGCCCTTGAAGCCCCATTTTTTTCTAAGCAGCGTCGTTAAAAGCCAGGGATTGGCGGTAGACGGCAAACCGTTGATATCATTAAACGAAGTCATGACACTTCCGGCACCGGCGTCAATGGCTGCTTTATAAGGCGGCAGGTAGTACTCAAACATTTGTTGCAGGCTCATATCCACACTATTATATTCCCTGCCGGCCACTGGAGCACCATATAAGGCAAAATGTTTGACACAGGCCATGACCGTGTTATTTTTTGCCAGGTCATTGCCTGTTCCCTGATAGCCCTCGACCATGGCCCTGGCTATCTGG
>Ga0182744_1002783_pt1 | contig 14064 bp, 19 predicted proteins | sample eDN3rd30CKraftMG_FD_128525 | JGI IMG/M metagenome (GOLD analysis project Ga0182744, IMG submission 128525) | Enriched Miracle-Growth compost microbial communities from Emeryville, California, USA - eDNA 3rd pass 30_C Kraft MG (version 2) (version 2) ...
TCGAAATAAAATGGGGTCTTCCGTGCTCCAGATAACGTTTTAATGCTTCTGCTGCAGGTCCTCCAATCGGAATGATACGCTCTTTATCGCTTTTACCAATGATGGTGACGAATCCCATCGATAAATTCACATGAGCAACATCCATCTGAATAAGCTCACTGACACGAATACCAGTAGCATAGAGAATTTCCAGCATAGCCTTGTCCCTCAAAGCAAAATGTTCATGGCCATGAGGTATTTCTAGTAGTTTTTCTACTTCCTGTAAGCTTAATATCTTTGGAATTGATCTTTCTGTTTTTGGAATTTCGATAAGAACGGATGGGTCTTGATTCGTGGTCTGATCCCGTAATAGAAATTGGTGGAAAGCGCGAATTGAAGCTATATGCCTCGCCAAAGTTTTGGCAGATTTCCCTTGGTCCTTTAAAAAGGTAAGGAACTGAACAATATGAACCCGCTGCACTTGATTTAATGTTTCAATTACTTCAACGTTTTTTAAGTAGTGAAGATACGTTTTTAAATCTCGTTCGTAAGACAATAGTGTATTTTTTGCTAACCTTTTTTCTACGAGTAAAAACTGCATAAATTTTTTTAAATGATCATTCATTGAATACTACTCCCCATTTAAGTAAAACAAAATCAGCCGATCCAACCAGACAGGATTCTCATCTTTATTTAATGTAGAAACCTTTAAGGCAGAGCCTTCTGGTGAATCATAGCGATGATAATTTTGGTACTCCTCATTTACCCACATAATACCATAATAAAAGAGTATTGTGCATCCGGTGAATATTATAAAAACCTTTAAGGTTTGTAGTACTATTTTAATAAAAGAGAACATTTTATCTTCCCCCAAACAGTTCGCCTAGTAAAAGATATGCCAATTTGTCCAGCTTTTATACCTTAAAAGTAACTATTTTGGCACAATTAATTTTGTGAGAGTTCGGAAAAGAAATTATAGACAGAAAAAAAGTCCTTTTTTAAGAAAGGACTTTGTGTTTTATTCGGCATTTTCCTCAGTTTTCCCTTTGTCTTGGCAGCGATAGCAAATACCATGGAATGTGAGGCGATGGTCTTTAATTTTAAAATTCCATCTGCGTTCTACGATGGCTTCCACATCTTCAAGAAGATCTTCTTGAATTTCATCAACTGCTCCACATTCAATGCAAACGAGGTGATGATGGAAATGTGCTGCTCCTTCTTGGCGGAGGTCATAACGTGAGACTCCGTCACCAAAGTTGATTTTATCAACGATCTTTAATTCTGTTAGTAATTCTAGTGTACGATATACCGTTGCTAAACCGATTTCAGGCGATTTTTCTTTAACGAGGAGGTATACATCTTCTGCACTTAAATGATCCTCTTCATGCTCTAACAATACTCGAACGGTTGCTTCACGTTGAGGTGTTAGCTTATAACTTGATGAATGCAACTGCTTTTTAATTCTCTCAATTCTAGTTTCCATCCCGAAGTCCCTCCCTCGCCGCTGCTATTCTCATTATAACAGAAGAGAAAGAGGTGTCAAAATAAAATTATTATAAACAAGATATTATAATTTTTATCAAATGATAATAATTATAAATTCAGTGTGCCCATCATGGTTTTCATCAGCCATGGTGAAACGTAAGCCTCCACTCCTGAAGCAGCAGAGATAAGAACTACAGCAACTACAAAGGTGAGAATATAGTTTTTAAAGAATGGTAATATCGGTTGCCCATATGTTTTAAAAAATTGCTTTTTTATCATTCTTAATGAGAATATAACCGATAAAGCAGCCATTAGAATGAAAACGGGAATGATAATCAAATTTTGTGGCAATATTGACACAAATGCGAGTAAAAATCCCTTCAGCCCTAATTGACTTACTAAGAATCCAACTGTAAATCCTACTACCAATCCCTTGATGAATAATAGAATGAGAATGACCGGCAGTCCGATAATTGATATTCCCAGGATCCAGATGAGTCCAATGTACTTACTGTTATGAAGGAAGCTTTGGGCAAATAAGTCATTATTTTCTGCGACTTTTCCATTTAGAATTTGACCAAAGAATTGTGATAAATAATAAAATAAATCTTCCTTTTGGGTGATGCTCATGCTATTCACAACAATTGCCCCAAATATTACACCCATTAAAAATAATATAACAATAAATAAAAAAATTGAGGAATGCTCACGGAAATAACTAGCGGCATCGTTCTGGTACAATCGTTTCTTCATCTGCAGTCCCTCCTATTTCTCCTAATCAGTTATTACATTTTATGCCTCTCTATTATTTCTATGACGACAAATTAATAGATTTTCATTTTATAAAAGGGAAAGTGGGATAAATACGGGCATACCGATATAATTCAATAAACGCTGATATATCTGATTTTTAAGTTTAATTCAAACAAAAAAATCTGGCAGAATTGGTGACTCTGCCAGGTTTTCAATAGATCTAGATCTATTTAATTAGTCTGCAATTTTTCCATATTTTCCGCCGCCGCCTGCTGCTAAAGTTATTTTTCCTTCTCTGGCTTTCATGATGAGGTCGGCAATTTTTGATGGAACCACTTCGTTTAATGCTTGATAAGGAACCTCATGCAAAATGGCCATTTCTGAACCAAAATGGTTGACGAGTTTTTCAAGTAATTTTGGTCCCAATCCTGGAATAAAGTCTAGTGGTACTTGATGAACATAGGGAGGCCGTCCTTCTGGACTCTCTTCCGCTGTCTTCAGTTCAAGAATCCGTTGTGCTACCCCTTTAACGATCTGATTTTTTCCACACTGAGAGCATATTTGATCATCTTCATGTGCTGGATGCAAGCATTTTGCACAGACGGTTTTGTGGTATTTACCCAGGAGCGGATCTAACCCATAATTTGCAACAATATGCCGTCCCGCTTCCCTTCTTAACGCCTTTCCCAACTCTTTAAATGATGGTTCCTTCATTGATATTACCTGATATTCTCGGGCAATTTTCGCTAAAGAGTGTGCATCAGAATTAGTAACAAAGGTATAGCTGTGTAACTCTTCTATTTGATCTGCCATCTTTGTATTTGAACTTAAACCTAGTTCGATTCCATCGATCAAGCTGGGATCAAAAACCTCAGTTAAAGATTTGTGGACCCCCTTGCCGTAAAGGCTTTTAAAAGGAGTGAACACATGAGCGGGAATAAATATACCGCCGAGTTCTTTTACTTTTTTTTGCAATTCAAGGCCTGATGCATAAATTCGCTGTGAGCTTAATTGAACATTTTTCAAATGACCAGACAGCCAATTTGAGAACTCTCTCATGATTGTAATAGTAGGAAAATAACAAAGTACATGTATCGGTCCATTGCATTGTTCATCATAGATTTCTAATTCCGAACCAGGAATAACCGTTAAATCCCCGAAAGCCAAACCGCCATCTGGATGTTCTACAATGTCTCCACAGGTAACAAGACTTTCCATTTCTAGAATCACTTCTGGTGAGTGACTATCAATAATTCCAACCATATTCAACCCTTTTTCATGCCGGGCATGCTCAATGATATTGGTAAACGTCAATGATTTGGCACCTGTTATTTTCACAGGCTTGCCAGTCCAGGTTCTTCCAATATGAATATGTAAATCTACATAATAGGTTTTCATTTTTTTACTAATGCCTCTTGCAGCTGCAAGTATTGAACAGCATAGGCAGTTTTGGCATCATAAATTTTTTGTTCCTTAATATATTGAATCGCTTCATCTAGTGTTATTTCCTCTAGGTTTACAAACTCATCTTCATCGAGAGCTGCGGAATTTTCCTTTTTTGTCAGACCTTTCGCCACATACAAATGAACAATCTCATCTGCAAATCCAGGTGATGTGTAGAACGAGATAAGCAGCTCCAGACTTTCACATTCATACCCTGTCTCTTCCTCTAACTCACGGCGCGCACATAAAGCAGGTTCTTCGCCTTTTTCTAATTTTCCTGCGGGAATTTCAACAATAGTCCGTTCTAGAGCTTTACGAAATTGCTCTACCATAACAATTTTGTTTTCATTTGTAATGGCTAAAACTGCCACCGCACCTGGGTGTTTAATAATCTCCCTTTTTGACTGATTACCATTTGGGAGTTCAACATCCTGTAGATGCAGGCTTATAATCTTTCCAGAATAAATTTCTTCACTATGTAATGTCTTTTCATTTAGGTTGCTCATCTATGTCAACTCCTGTTCTAATTTTTGTATAGGCGCTCATACATTTTACCATACATTATTTGGAGGGGTATGGGATGAAGGTATACGTGCATGAGAAAGGAATCATTCTTGTTGGTAAGGGTTGGGAGATTGTACAAAAGTTAAAGGAATACAATAAAGAGTATTCTACTGTTGCACAATGGCTAGAAAAAGTCTCCCCAAAATAACCTCTCAATTTGTAGTCTTCCCCGGATTTTCGTAAAATTATAGAAAAGGACGGGGTGAATCTATTATGAAAAAAAGAAAAATTGGAAAATCAGATTTATGGGTAACCGAATTAGGTTTAGGCTGCATGTCGATTGGCACAGAGGAGAAAGCAGCTAGAGAGATTATTGAGACTGCATTAGACGAGGGAATTAACTATTTTGACACTGCAGATTTATATGATTTTGGTGAAAATGAAAGAATCGTCGGGTCTGCTTTAAAACATGTACGTGAAAACGTCATTCTTGCCTCCAAGGTTGGAAACCGGTGGAACCAGGATAAATCAGGCTGGTCCTGGGATCCCTCTAAATCGTATATAAAAGAAGCAGTTAAGCAAAGCCTGAAACGACTTGATACTGACTACATTGATTTATACCAGCTGCATGGCGGGACAATCGAGGATCGGATGGAGGAAACGATAGAAGCATTTGAAGAATTGAAGTTCGAGGGCTACATTCGCTATTATGGAATATCATCGATTCGTCCCAATGTAATCCGTGAATACATAAAGAAGTCTCACATTGTTTCCGTTATGATGCAATATAGTATTTTAGACCGCCGCCCAGAAGAAGAAGCATTGCCATTGCTTCATGAGCACGGTGTTAGTGTAGTTACGCGCGGCCCTCTCGCAAAAGGTATTCTAAGTGATAAAATGCTCGAAAAGGTGTCACAAAAAGGATATCAAGACTATAGTCAGGAAGAGCTTCTTACTGCATTACCTGTGCTAAAGGAAAAACTGGCAAGTGACCGCTCATTTACCGAAATAGCACTACAATATAATTTGGCACACCCTGCTGTTGCTTCTGTCATTGCCGGAGCCAGCAGTCCACAACAAGTTAGAGCCAATGCCCGCGCGATTAATAGCCCGTCTTTAACAGGTGATGAAATAGCAATGATTAAGGCATTTTCTAAGGAAACTCTTTATAAAGAACATCGTTAACAAAGAATGGAGAGCCTCGGCTCTCCTATTTAAATTCCTTCCAGTTCATGCCGCTTTCGTTTAACAGCTCCTCAAAGGATTTATTCTTCTCCTTTAAACGGCGCTCTTCGCGTTTCCTTTGCACTTCTTCTTCTCTTTTACGCTCCTCGGCAGCCTTCAACTGGTCCTGCTGTTCTTTTAACTGCTTGATTAACTCTGGATTAATCATATCTTTAAGCGTTACCGCTGCTTCTTCTTTTTTTGGTTTAGATTGATTTTTTTGTTTCGTTTTCTTTTTCATCCTAAACTCCCCCCGTTATCATTATTTCTTAAGTATTATAGCAATTTTTGATAGAAAAAGCAGGCTGCCCTGTTACCCAGCCTGCTTACCCTTTTAATAAGCTTCCAATACCACGTTGTCATCCACTGTCAAGGAGGCTTCTGTCGAATTTACTATATCCTCAACTGTAAACCCTGAGGCCACTTCAACTAACCTCAACCCTGAATCACTTACATCCATTACCGCCCGCTCGGTAATAATTCGATGAACAACACCTTTTCCTGTTAACGGTAATGTACATTGTTTTAGTATTTTTGATTCGCCCCGCTTGTTGACATGCTCCATAATAACAATGATTTTCTGAGCTCCATGGACCAGATCCATAGCCCCACCCATACCTTTAATCATTTTACCGGGAATCATCCAGTTTGCGAGGTCTCCTTTTTCAGAAACTTCCATACCTCCAAGAATGGCTATATTAATGTGTCCGCCACGAATCATTGCAAAAGATTCAGCACTATCAAAATAGGAAGCGCCGCTAATTGCCGTTACCGTTTCTTTTCCGGCATTGATTAAATCAGGATCAACCTCTTCTTCCGTTGGATAAGGACCAATTCCAAGCAGTCCATTTTCAGATTGCAGTACAACCTGTTTATTTTCTGATATATAATTAGCAACCAGCGTAGGCATACCAATTCCTAAGTTTACATAAAAACCGTCCTCTATTTCCTTCTCTGCCCTTATTGCAATTCTCTCTCTAACAGAGACCATTGGCACTCTCTCCCTCCACCAACTATTTTCTAACTGTCATTCTCTCGATCCGTTTTTGCTGCTTTCCTTCTATAATCATTTGAACGTAAACGCTTGGAGTGTGAATGAAATTAGGATCGAGTTCACCAATTTCATAGAGTGTTTCTACTTCAGCAATCGTTACTTTTCCAGCCGCTGCAATCATTGGATTAAAGTTTCGTGCGGTTTTGTGATATACAAGATTCCCCATCTTGTCACCTTTCCATGCCCTTACAAGACTAAAGTCGGCAGTCAATGCTTCCTCTAGCAGGTACTCCCTGCCATTAAAGACCTTTGTGTCCTTTCCATCGGCAATGGGTGTTCCTACCCCGGCAGGCGTATAAAAGGCCGGTATCCCTGCTCCCCCAGCTCTGATTTTTTCCGCTAATGTTCCTTGTGGTGTTAGTTCCACTTGAAGCTCGCCAGCAAGTACCTGTCTTTCAAACTCTTTATTTTCACCCACATAAGAACCTATCATTTTCTTAATCTGTTTATTTTTCAACAAAGGTCCAAGACCCCAGTCATCGATTCCACAATTATTGGAAATAACCGTTAAGTCCTTTACCCCTTTTTCTACCAATGCTAAGATTAGATTTTCTGGAATGCCGCACAAGCCGAAACCGCCGACCATCAACGTCGAGCCATCTTGAATATCAGCTACTGCTTCCTGAAAGGAAGTACTGATTTTCTTCATACTGTTTGATCTCCCTTCATTGTAGTTACACAAGTTCAACCACTGTTGCTACACCTTGGCCTCCGCCAATACAAAGTGTTGCTAATCCCTTATGCGCATTTCTACGTTTCATTTCATGTATTAACGTCACTAAAACCCTGGCTCCGCTCGCGCCAATTGGATGACCGAGGGCAATAGCTCCGCCATTTACATTTAAGATTTCTTTATTAAAATGAAGTTCACGATCCACAGCCAGCGATTGAGCTGCAAATGCTTCATTTGCTTCGATCAAATCAAAATCCTCTATTGAAAGAGATGTTTTTTCCAGGACCTTTCTTACTGCTGGTACTGGTCCAATCCCCATAATGCTTGGATCTACACCAGCGCTGGCATTTCCTTTAATGGTGACGATTGATTTTATCCCTAATTCATCTGCCTTCTTCCTGCTCATCACAACTACAGCTGCTGCTCCATCATTGATACCTGAAGCATTTCCAGCTGTAACGCTGCCATCTTTTTTAAAGGCAGGACGCAGTCCAGCAAGTTTTTCTACTGTACTCCCTTTTTTCGGATATTCATCTGTATCAAATACGATTGGATCCCCTTTACGTTGTGGAATAATGACAGGGACAATTTCATCTTTAAATTTACCGGCTTCAATCGCCTTTACTGCCTTTTCCTGACTCCAAGCGGCAAATTGATCCTGTTCTTCTCTTGTTAAATTGTACTTTTCACATAAATTTTCTGCTGTTACACCCATATGATATCGATTAAAGGCACAATGCAGTCCATCCTCTAGTAAAGTATCAATTAGTTTTTGATCGCCCATTTTAAAGCCTTCACGTGCATTTTTTAGAATATATGGTGCTTGACTCATATTTTCCATCCCGCCAGCAACAACAACTTCTGCTTCTCCTGCTAAAATTGCCTGTGTTGCAAGGTGCACGGCCTTTAACCCAGACCCGCATAATTTATTTATCGTCATTGAGGAAACGCTTTCAGGAATTCCCGCAGCAATAGCAGCCTGTCTGGCAGGGTTTTGACCAAGACCTGCTTGCAGAACATTCCCTAATATAACTTCGTCTACTTGCTCTGGTTTGAGACCTGCTTGTTCAAGCACTCCTTTGATGACAGTTGCTCCTAATACCGGGGCTGATACATTTTTTAAGCTGCCATTAAAATTCCCTAATGCAGTTCGTACGGCACTTACAATTACTACCTCTGTTGAACTCATTATCTTCCGCTCCTTTTTAGTCGTTTTACCATTACTATTTCGAGTGCAAACTTAGAAAACCCTCTTATTTTGTCAAAATTTCTATTATTCTTGATTTTTAGAATTCAACACCTCTACAATGAAAGTATGAAGGTTCAAGGGGGAAAATGATGTTTAATTTACCTAAAAGCGTAAGTATTATTGAGGTGGGTCCACGTGATGGATTGCAAAATGAAAAGCTATTTGTGCCTACTGATATTAAGAAGAAGTTTATTAAGGGGTTAAAAAATGCTGGTCTTCAAGAAATGGAGTTGACTTCATTTGTTTCTCCAAAATGGGTACCACAAATGGGGGACGCAGCTGAAATTGCTGCTGATTGTCTAGATTTGAGTACACGCACTATTGTTTTGGCACCTAATCGTAAAGGAATCGATCGTGTTTACATGTCTGAATGTAACGCGGTTGCCTTTTTTGTTGGTGTTAGTAACACTTTCAATCAAAAAAATATTAACAAATCCACCGCTGATAGTATGGCCGAGCTGCGGCCGCTGATTTCCGAATTAAAAGACAAGAACTACTTTGTCCGTGCGTGTATTTCTACAGCGTTTTATTGTCCCTATGAGGGGAAAATAGATGAAAATGATACCATTAAACTTTGTACTGAGTTTGTCCATTCAGGCGTTGATGAGTTGAGTGTTGCTGATACAATTGGAATGGCAGCACCCCATGAAGCCTTTTCTTTATTTTCTAAATTAAAGCAGTCATTCCCTGAAATATTAATCACTGCACATTTCCATGATACTAGAAAGCTGGCGCTTGCGAATATCTTAGCGTCTCTCCAAGCAGGCATTGACAGGTTTGATACCTCTGCTGGCGGGTTAGGTGGCTGTCCATTTGCTCCAGGTGCCGCTGGAAATGCCGCAACCGAGGATGTAGTATATATGCTTGAGCGAATGGGAATTTCCACTGGAGTGGATCTTAACAAACTTGTAGCTGCAATTGAAATTGTTCGACCTCACCTATCAAGGCAGATTGAAAGTGGCTATTTCAAGCTCCATGCTCAAACAGTATAGTTCGGCTCTCATGAATAATCATTCTACAAGATAAGCACCTTATTAAGTGAAACCACTTGAAGGGAGTCTTGTGATGATGAGTCAAAAACGAGATAAAGGCAACAGCCAGCGAGGTAAGGATTACGCAGAATCTGCAGGTGGCGGAAAGCGGATGATTGCAAGAGAGGAACTTGAAAAAGCACTTCATCCAACAAAAGGGCAGAATGCAGAGCAATAGGAAATACGGAAGCGCCTTGCCCAAGGAAAAAAGCAGTCATTTTTCCCCAGAGGCGACAGGCATAAGACGAGCCGGCAGGAAGGTTGCTTTTTAACCTTCTTGACGGGATTGGCTTAGACCTGAGAGCCTCTAGGTGCTGAAGCTGGACAAATAATTATATTTTTCATTAAGCCGCTAAATGGAGTTAGCGGCTTTTCCTATGTTAAAATAAAAGTCAACATTAATTACCAGAAAATAACTATAAAGAACCTTTTGGAGGTGTACTTGTGAGAAAGGCCTTGCGAGCTCTGTTGATTTCATTCCTGTTTACATTTTCTTTAGGTTTTTATTTTACAAATCGGCTTATTTATATGAAGAAAAAGGATGAACAATTTATAGTACAGCGGGAAAAGGAAGCTGGCAGATTTAATCCAGAGCATTTCGAATCTCTTCCTAAGCGGGAGGTAACCATTGATTCTCCTTTTGGCTACCCTATTAAAGCTCTGTTGGTAGAACCACACAAGTCCAATCGCTATGTTATTATTTCTCATGGTGTGACGGAAACAAAAATTAATTCGATAAAGTATATGAATCTTTTTTTAGAGCGCGGATTTAATGCGATGATTTACGACCATCGCCGCCACGGTGAATCTGGTGGAAAGACAACCAGCTTCGGTCATTATGAAAAATTTGATTTAAAAGCAGTTATAGATTGGTTAAAAACCGAGAAGGGACCTGCCCTTATGCTCGGAATTCATGGAGAATCAATGGGTGCAGCTACGATGCTTCTATACGCAGGAATGCTTGAGGATGGTGCTGATTTTTATATTGCGGACTGCCCTTTCTCTGACTTAAAAGAACAAGTATCTTATCAACTAAAAAAAGAATTTAAAAATGTATCAACATTATTAATTCCCATAGCTGATTTTATTTTGCGCCTTCGTGAAAAATATTCAATTCGTCACGTCTCTCCCATATCGGTTATTGAAAATATTCAACATCCTATACTTTTTATACACAGCGAAAATGATGATTTTATTCTTCCAGACATGACGAAGGAATTATATGAGAAAAAGCAAGGTCCGAAGATGCTTTATCTAGCTGCAAATGGACGTCATGCCCAATCTTTTAATGAAAATCCAGAGGAATATCGAACTGTTCTAGACAAATTTTTGCAAAAATATGTTGAGAAAGCTTAACATCGGTTATTATGTATAAAACAAACTACCCAAATGTTAAGCCATATCTTAAAAGGAGTGTTAATAATGTCAAAAGTACAAATTAAAGTAAACGATAATGGTTCACTGCGGATTACTGGTGAGGTAGAATTGCTTGACGGTGCAGGAAATGTCATGGAAACGAAGCCCGCCTTTTCTCTTTGCCGCTGCGGGCTTTCCAATAATAAACCATTTTGTGATGGTTCTCATAAAGGGAAATTTGACTCTCAAGTGCGAACTGTAAAAGAAGAGTAATTATTCCTATAGAAAAAGGACTCCCTTCTCAGGAGTCCTTTTCTGATCCATTATTGGATTTTTACGGAGACGCTCTTTTGATATTTACACATCCGTTATCCTGATATCTGCAATATCAGCAATCGGAATGCGGTGCACTTCTTCAAAGTGGTCGACAACATGAAGCTTCCCGGTCATTTCATCCCAATAGTGGACTTTTCCAATGACAAGTTCATAATTTCTATTTCGATAATGTGTAACGGTAACAAATTGGTCGAATTCAATGGCTTCAGATAAGGTCATATTCATAAGTTCAAGTTGCTGCTCATCTATTTCTTTTTTCATTTCATACTGATCTTCTTTCACCCAATCTCTCAGCATTTTAATATGCTCAGGAAGCATCATTGATACCCACTTAATTCTTCCACGGTCGCGAATCATCCGACTCCCTCCTATCTTACTTCTTATCCTTTATGTCCTCCAACAAGTGTAGCCCGATGTTTTGCGGTTCCGGCTGCTGTATACGAAACAGCCCTCAGCAAGGAAGCGGAACCAAAACGCCTGCGGACGGAATCTACCACATAGCCAAGCTCTCTCCGCTTATAAGCACCCATGTCAAAAAGATCAAGCTGAAACTCGTGGTCATCGACAATATTTCCGATACTAACTGCAATTTGCCTTACCGTCTTTCCTGTATAATGTTCGTGAAATAATTCAAGGCAAACACGATATAGATCCATCGTGACATTTGTTGGCTGCTTGATGGTTCTCGAGCGATGAAAACCGCCGCCGAGTTCATCTTGACTGTATCCGATGCTAAGGCTAATCGTCCTTCCCGCTTTACGGCGGGATCTCGCTCTTCGGGCTACTTCTTCACATATTTCTAGAATCACATGCTTGATTTCTTCTTCGTCTTTATAATCTCTCAACAGAATTTGGCTTTTTCCAAAGCTGATTTGCCCCTCAATCAGCGGTGCTCCCAAATCTGAAAGATCTATTCCCCAGGCATGATGGTAAAGCTGATTGCCCATGATTCCGAATTTCTTTTCAAGTGCTTCTAAATCATAGCGAGCCAGTTGACCAACCGTGAAAATGCCCATCCCATTTAATGTTTTCTCAACACGCCTGCCGATTCCCCACATTTCTCTCAGCGGTGAAACATTCCAAAGCTTTGTCTGAACATCCTCATACCTCCACTGTGCAATTCCATGCTTCTTTGCTTCAAGATCGAGGCAAAGTTTCGATAGCAGCATATTAGGGCCAATTCCAACCGCACACGGAAGCTGGAATTCACGTTCAATATCATCCTTTATTTTAGCGGCAATCGTAATAGCATCCCCCCACAAATGAAGGACCCCGTCTACCTTGATAAAACTTTCATCGACACTATACGTATGAATCGCTTCCTTGGGTACATAACGATTAAACAAGCGAGTGATTTCAGTAGAAATACGCAAATAAGTTGCCATTTTCGGCTCAACTACTCGAATGCGCGGATCATCAGGAATCTCAAATAGTCTGGAACCTGTTTTAATTCCAAATTCTTTCTTCAAACGTGGTGATGCGGCAAGCACAACACTTCCATTCCGTTCTTTGTTACCAGCCACAGCTAGATAGCAAGTTAAGGGATCAAGACCAAGCATGACAGCGGAACAGCTCGCATAGAAGCTCTTCATATCTACGCATAAAATTTGATTGTGCGGTAACGTGCTGTAATCAACCATGACTTTTCCTCCCGAAGCTAGGTATATTAAATATCGAACATCCGTTCTTTACATTATATACACATCTTACGCGAATATACGTTCGTATTCAATGGTAATTTTTTGACACGTTTCTTGGTTATGGTTATTTTTTTTGAGGAAAACGGTATAATTATGGATGAGGTGCTCGACCATGGAGAAAAAGTTAATTATAAAAATGATAAGAAATTGTTTTAAACAATATTATTCCGAGGTAGATTCACTGCCAGTGAGCAGTAATGATTTAGAGGAGCTTGCGGATCGGATTATTCAAATAAAAGTACAAGAGCCTACAGTGGACTTATACGAGGCTGTGAATGATACGGTATACGAATTTTTAACAGGATGAAACACAAAAAACCGCAAAGCGCGGTTTTATTTTTTGTTAAATGCTTTTTTTCCTATGCGTTCAAACAGTCTTGGAAAGAGAACATAGACAACGCTCCCCATATTCATCCAGCGCGGCAGATTTATTTCTCTGGTTTTCGTCAGCATGCGCTCAACGACTTTGCGAGCAACATAATCTGGTTGGAGCATAAATCTTTTAACATTTTTAACATACGTTCCTTTTTCATCAGCAATGTTAAAGAAGTTCGTTGCAATCGGTCCTGGATTCACAGATGTCACCAAAACATTATAATCACTAAGCTCCATCCTTAGTGAATTGGTATAGCCAAGAACAGCATGCTTGGTAGCCGAATAAACACTTGATTTTGGCGTAGCGATTTTGCCCGCCTGAGAGGCAATATTTATAATATGGCCAGAACGGCGTTCGCGCATTTTAGGCAGTACCATACTGGTACAGGCCATCAGCCCGACGACATTGACATCGAACATCCCTTTAATTTCATCCATTGTTGCTGCATGAGCTTCGCGGAAAACACCGAAACCGGCGTTATTAACTAGGATATCTACTTCACCAATCTCCGAAAAAATAGCTGTAAAAACTTCCTTCACTTTTTCCGTATTAGAGACATCTAATTGATAGACCGCTACCCTTACTTGATGCTTTTGCTGCAATTCCGTTTGCAGCTGCTTCAACTTTTCTATACTTCTTGCAATTAGGACAAGGTTGGCACCACTTGCTGCACAAAGCTTAGCAATTTCAGCACCTATCCCTCCGGATGCACCGGTAATGACAATATTTTTACCCTTAAGTTGTTCCCTAACCATACTCACACCTCATCTAGCTTGATAAAGGACTGGCTGATGATCCTCACTACTACTACTACTAATCTCGCCGATTGAGGCTAAATAGTCAAGCTGCCCCACGGTTTCCGATAACGTTAGCACCAATTCTCGCTTATAAGCAGACGGAA
>Ga0182744_1002785_pt1 | contig 14063 bp, 19 predicted proteins | sample eDN3rd30CKraftMG_FD_128525 | JGI IMG/M metagenome (GOLD analysis project Ga0182744, IMG submission 128525) | Enriched Miracle-Growth compost microbial communities from Emeryville, California, USA - eDNA 3rd pass 30_C Kraft MG (version 2) (version 2) ...
CGTGGCTATCTGACGTAGGGAAAACAGGCCGAAGGAGCCGAGGCGGTCGACGGCCTCAAGTCGGGCAGTTCGATCGAGTTCGTCCTTTATTAGCCAGGTTTCTCGGGCGAATCGAACCGCGTTCAGTGCGTCGGTCATGGCGCTCCTTTCGGACAGGCCAAAACCCCCGGCCGCTGAGACCCGGGGGCTCGGCGTCGATGTATGGATAGTCAGGCGGCGACTCCCTCCACGAGCATGCCGATGGCGGCGAGGTATTCGTCTGAGTCGGTGAAGCCGAGTTCGACCAGTCCCGTCATGTCGCACCATGTGAAGAACGGCGTGTCATCGGCGGATACGATCCCATCGGCCACGTCCCGCGCGTACATGTACGCGGCGAGGTCGAGATCGATCGTGCAGTCCATGGCGAGATCGCGGAACGCGAGGTAGACCGGGGCGCTCATGCGGTCTGCTCCTTCACGACCTGGCGAACGATCTGCCGCACGCGCCTGAACATCGGGTCGATGGTGTTGTTGCCGAGGTCGAGGATGCGCTCCTCGCCATCGACGTCCCACCTGGTGCCGTCGAGGTTGCGGTCGATGATCTCGTCCACCGAGCGGTCGCCGGCCCACGACTCTGCCACCTCGTACACCTGCCAGTAGTCAGGAGTGTCGTAAGCGAGCGATGTGACAGTGGGCCGGTAGTAGCGCGCCTCGTCGCGCACGGCCGTCGCGAGCGCGTAGTCGTCGGCGAGCCGGCCCGCATAGACGGCGACCTCGCGCTCGATGCCCTCGAGGGTTAGGTTGGTGTTCATCGGGACTCCTTTCAAGTCCTGGTCACGCCCCCGGCCTGTTGACGCAGGTGCGGGGGTTCATTACTCCTCAAATGTAACACATACGTTCATACAATGGAAGAGCCGCACGGCAAGTCGCGGAGAGAGAGTTGCTGGCGTCACGCCGGCGAGCGGCCGGCAGCAGTGCCGTATTGTCCAGATTTCGGTATGCCGAAATTGGCGGCGCGCCATTGTGGACACGTTGAGGGCGAATCAGCCAGGAGTTGCCGGCCGGAGATCCAGTGCCGTCTGGGATGCGATCCACTCTGACCCGCTCGATTCAGAATTCTTTCCCGCTGATTCGTCCAGAGATCACTGCCAGCGGAGGGGTGCGCGAGCTGTCCGGGTGGGAGGCTAGCGGGTGTCGGCGGCCCGCGTTACGGTGAGCGGCATGAGTGCGCCGGAGCAAGGCTGGCTGGAGGACCCGGAACGCCCCGGCGCCGAGCGATGGTGGACGGGGACCGAGTGGGGCGACTTCCGACGCGGATCAGCGGCGCCGAGGAAACGGCCCTGGTTGCTAATCATCACCTGGTGCCTCGCCGGTGTCTCACTCATTGGAACTGGAGCGCTCACCTACGCCCTCATCGCGGCACAAGGGTCTCTGTACGAGAAGGTCAACACGCTCGATGCGCTTCGCGTGGAACTGGCGGATTGAATGAAGCGCTGGTTGCCGTTGACGATCGCCCTCGTCGTGCTCGTCGCGGCGTTCGGCATGAGCGGGTGGCTCACGTACCGGCTCGTGCAGACCGAGGATCTTTCCGCCCAGTACGACGCCGCCATCCAGGAGACCGAGGCGCAGATCGAGGAACGCGCGCTCGAGGTGGAGGCGGCGCGCCAAGAGGCCGCGGAAGCAGTCGTCAAAGCCGCGGCGTTCTGCACACAGGTCAACTACCTGACTCGAGAGGCGATACCGACCATCTCGGGGGAGTTCAAGCGCTCGTCGAAGATCATCAAACAGGAGGTGTTGAAGCAATGCCCCGGCATCCATAGGACCCTCCTCAACTACGACGACCTGTTCTTCGATCTCTTGGCGGCGATGAGCTGGGGCAACTGCGAACAGGACGCATGGGGCTATGGACTAGCGATCGATGGCACGATCACGAACACCACGGACCTGACTGTCGGCGTCGAGATCCCCATCAGTGCGCTTTCCGGCGGCACAGTCATCGGCACCGGATTCGCACTCGAGAACTCGATCCGACCGGGTGAGACTCGACTGCTCAGCGCTTACGCCCCGACGTCCGGCTATCGGGCGGACGGCTGCGATGTCGGCGTACTGCGCTGGTGGCCGGACTGATCTGAGGTGCTTTGCGCGCTACCGCCGTACCGCCGCCGCGTGCAGCGCAAACAGTCCGGCAAGGGCGCCGAACGAGAACACGCCCGCGCCGACTAACAGCCAGAGGGCGCTCGAGGCGGTCGACGGCGGGTCAGAGAACATCGCCGGACTCACGGTCTCACCGAGGATGACGGAGGCGTTCTGCGCCATCCGTAGCGGATCAGCGATCGGGTCCCACTGCGGCCACATGACGAGCGCGATAGCGACGACAACGATGCCGATCGCCAGGAGCCCGATCGCAATGGCGCTCAGTGCCCGTAGGGGGCGGTTCATGCGGTCAGGGTAGCGACCCGACCACGACCGCCGCTACGGTTTGCGCATGCGCGACGCTCGAGCGCTGGCTGACGGTGTAACAGGACGCGCGGCATGACCAAGCCCCGCACCCCTGCAATCGCTGCGTGGGCTGAACTCGACCTGGCTCGGTCCTTTTACAAGGCGTCCCCGCACAAGTATTTCGACCGACGCCTACGGGCCTTGCTTGTCATGCTCGGAGCAGAGTCCGCGGTCGACGAGCTCTTCAAGGCCGGACTCCACTACAAAGACTTCACCGCAAAGGATGCTCCGGAAGAAGCCGGGGCCGGCGAGGGTTCAGACGCTGGGCGTGACCAATACGCAGCCGTCGAGGCCGTCGTACTCCTGCATCACGTTGCGGAGTCGATGATGCGGCTCTATCTCGCGCACGCGAATCGGAATCCATTTCCTTGGCTCGAAGTGGCCAAGTTGACTGATTTCCGAGAGTTCAAGAAGCGCATCGCTGAGCTCTCCCGATCGCTGGACGACGACGGGGTGATGGCGGACGCGCTTGAAGTCTTCAGCTATGCGGCCACGCCGGATTTTGTCGAAGGCGAAGGCACCGAAGAGGGTTGGAACGATCACGCGAGTGCGTTGCGGTCGCTTCTACGGATCGCTATCGCGACGCTGCTAGACGAAGCTCATGTCTACAACGCCACGAAGCACGGGATGGCTGTCCTTTCCTCGGAACTCAGCATTTCACTGTCCGCACCCGACGAGCCCGAACTTGGCGTGAACAGTGGGGGCCAATCGCTTCAGTTCCTTGAGACGGTGATTGCAGAAGACGGTCAAAGTCGGTGGAGTCGAACCACCGTGTGGGTCGACGTGACCAAGAACCTGGCTCTGATCCATCTGATGACGAAGATGATGGAGTCCCTCTGGAAGTCCGCGAGAGCCCACTACGGCGTTGAAAGCCTGGCTCAGATTCCGCACATCCTCAGGTCGGAAATGATTGAGGCTGTCCTCCGAACGCACCTTGAAGAATTCACGATCACCCGAATGAGCGAGCAGCTTCCAGTTGCCGAAGAGAGCGCCTAACGGAAGTCGACGGATCGCGGTCGTAGGCCAGATCTCGGACCCCAATCTAGAGCACTCCGAGTGTGACTATGCGTATCCGCCTTCGCACTACGCGGACTGAGACTCGGCACGTGCCGCCACTCATGTCAGACGTCGGAGCTACCGTCGGAATTGTGAAAGGCGTTCGGTGTCCAACCACACGCGCTCCGATAGAAACTAAGGCGGAGGCGATCGTGGCATCTCATTTCGCTCACAAGGCCGTCCGAGTCGAACACTGCCGCTACTGCGGCTGGTGGCACGTCGTCGGTCTGAATTCAGCACTGGAGCGACCCTCGAAGCCACGGAAGAGGCGGTAAGTGGGCGCCTAGGTTTACCCGGCCCAACCCAGCGCACGCTTCGACCGCTCGGAGATGATGGGGACCGCCTTCGGCTTGTGTAGCTCGTCGATGACGCGCTCGACCGAGAAACGCCAGCGATTGCCGATGCGGAAGCCGGGACTGTCGCCGGACTCGGCGCGATGGCGGATCGTCCACTCGGACACGCCGAGGACGCGGGCGAGACCGCTGACATCGACGATCGTCTCCTCCATGATTCAGGTGATGTCGACGACCTCGGCGACGGGGGCGTCCCGCTTCACAGCGTTGATGCCGTTCTGGGCTCCGGCCTTGCTCACGTACAACTCCGACACGGCGATGACTTCGCCGTTGGCAGACTTGAGCACCCACTTGTACTGACCGTTGCTCGCCTTCGAGATGACGAAACGCGGTGATGCCATTCGAGACTCCTTCGACTCGGTGTTGGCGAGACCGTACTCCGCTGCCGGGCGTCGACATCTCCCCCTTTCGGGGGAGGCTGCGCGGTTCCGCACTGTCGCGAACTATCCGGCGCGCTCCATCCGAGACTCGACGACGGCCATTCGATGCTGACAGTCGCCACCCTCGCACCAGGCGCGCAAGCATTCCTCGTCAACGAGCCAATGCGCGCCGCGACGATGCTGATACCCGTGCAGCTCGCCGGACTCCAGCGCATTGCGAACGGTCTTGGGGTGATGGCCAGAGACTCGAGCCGCGCCGGGAACGCGGTAGAACTGCATAAGGACCTCTCTGTATTAGTTGGATGTCTGTGACCGTATTGAGGGGCCCGACACTTCGCTAGCTATTCACTCCTTCCTCCACGGAATTGCCTTGGGAACAGGTAGTCGGTGGAGATCTATAGCCTCGTGCCCATGAGGGGGTTAAGCACCCGACCAAGCGTGCTCCGATCGAGTCTGAAGCGAAGGCGGTATCGAAGACCCCGTGGACGCCAGAGAAACCTAGCAAGACGGCAAACAGTCAGGCAGTCCTTCGTCCAGCCGCGTTGCCATTGACGGCCGCGACCACAGCCGCCGCCTCGTTGCCTGAGAAGCGACCGCTGCGCTCGACCGCGGCGATGAGACGGTCAATGCGATCACGGTCGGCCGGCGACCAGGCATAGTAGCCGAGTCCGCTCCCCGTTGCCCGGCCCGCGTACCCACCATCGGCATAGCCGCGGCCTCGCTTGAAGCCTTCATGCGCGTACGCCATCGACGCCATGAAGTCCGACTTCGGCAGCCCGGTGGACTGGTTGACGTACTGCTTCGGCACGACGTACTCGCCTCGGTGGACGATGCCCGCAGGCTCGTATTTGCCGCCGGCGCCGGTGTAACCGCCGGAGGCGTAGCCCATTCCGGCGAGCTTGTTCTGGAGGTCGCGAATGGCAGCCTGAAGGCCGGTCGTGCGGGCGTTGCCGTTGCCGCCGAGGCGGGCGTACTCGGCGGTGAGGGCGGCACTGAGCGCGTCGATCTCACCCTGAATCGCCTTGCGGATGCCCGTCGAGTCATATCCGGGCGAGATTGTGCCGATACCGCCCGCAACGGCCGCCCGAGCCTTCGCCATGAACTCCTCCACGGCGGTCAGCGCTGCGTTGCCGTTGAAGTCGACGGTGATGTCGCGCGGCACGCTGTTGATCGCCACCGCCACGTCATCGAAGGCAATCGCGTACTGGTCGAGTTCGGTCGTGTTGTAACCGAGCTGCTGAGCCTGGGCGTAGAAGTCGGCCTTGAGCTGTGCGGTCTTGATCCGCAGCGAGTCCTGGTCGGTGCCGCTGGCTGCGAGCGCCTTGATGTACGCCTGGTAGCCGGAGACGAGGCCAAGGATTTCGCTGCGGTTGTCGATCGCCTCATCGGTGTTGCCCGAGAGCGTCTTGTTCGTCTTCGCCTGCGCCTTAGTGAGGGCCTTCTGCGACTTGGTCATGTCGACGTCGAGATCAGCGAGCTCGGCGCGCAGCTCGGCAGCCCGCAGCCCGTCGCCATAATTCTCAGCGACCGAGAGCCAGTATTCCTTCACCGACTTGTCGGCGGCGAGGTCGAGCAGTTTGGCTCGCTGCTCATCCATCTCGTCGTTCGCATCGGCGATGGCTTGACGGATGGCCGACCAGGACTGTGTCACTTCGTCGAGCGCCCGCTGGCCGCCGAATCGGATGTCGAAGGCGCGCGAATAGATGACCTCGAGGTCACTCGCGTAATCGGTGAGGGTGCGGAGACGCTCAGCCGCCGAGGAAGCGGAGGAGGCGACCGCCTGGATTCCACTTGAGAAAGAGGAAAGGTCAGACACGCCCCCTTCGGTGGAACCGCCGAGCTCACGCACGACACGGTTGAGGAGCGCCAACTCTGGGGTGGTGACCGAAGACGCGTACCCACTGGCGACGATCGAGTTAATGAGACGCTGAATGGTGTCGGCCGCATCCTTCGAAGTCGGCGAGGCGTCGACCACGGCCTTGACGTACTGCTGGATGTCCTTGCTGCTGAAGGCTGCCGCGGCGCCGCTCTCGGCGAAGGTCTTGCCGACGCCCGCGAGCGCCGACTGCTGCTCCTGGAACGCGTTGATAGAACCGAAGACCGAGCCGATGAGGCCGGAGAGGCTCTCCTGCCAGGAGACGATGGCGCTTTCGCCGCCTTCTGCCGTCGGCTGAAGGTCACCCATCGCGGTGTTGAGGGCAACTGACGCTGCCGCGCTGTCCTTAAATGCGTCGGAAAGGAGGAGGGCGGATTCCCGGATCTCGCCGATCGCTTGCTCTTGCCTTGCTGCGTCCGCAGCGGCCTGGAGGTTCTGCGGCGTGTTCATCGCACCGGACCTCTGTGCGAGTTCCGCCGACTTTCGCTTCGCCGCGTCGTAGAGCTTGTTGATCCAGGCAATCCCCGCATCTTCGGGATTGGCAAGGAACGCATTCGTGAACGCCTCGGGGCTGATGCCAGCACGAGCGAATGTGTCGTTGCGGAAGAGCGCGACGTAAGCGTCCTGGGTGCCGAGAGCCGCACGAAGTGCCGCTTCGGCGCTTTCGCCATAAGCGACGATCTGCTCTCGAATCTTGTTGGTCGCGTATTGCGTTCCATCACCCAGGGCGATCTGCGACCCGGTCGCGTCTTCCAGCGACCTGACCCAGTCGTGTGCCTTGATCTCGGACTCGGTCACTTCGGTTGTGTACGTCCGAATCGCCTTACCGGTGCGCTCGAACTCGGCGGTGTCCTTGCGGAGGGCGTCGCTGATGCTGGACAGGTCCACTGAAGACGCTGTCCGGCCCAGTTGGGTGAGTGCCCCGATCACCGATCCCAGTCCTACGACGAGTGCTCCGATGCCGGTCGAGACGAGCGCGGCGCGGAAGACTCTGATCGCTGTCGCCGCTGTCCCCGCCGAAACTCCGAGATAGTCGAGTGCCGTCTTGACGGCGAACATTGAAGCGGAGAACGTTGCCGTGATGGCGATCACGCCCGTCAATGCTGCGCCGATTGCGGTGACCGCCAGTGCGGCTTGCGCGAACGCCGAGCCGACAGGGCTAGAGAAGAAGTCGCTGAGCGCCTTGACGAGCGATGTCGCCATGTCCAGCGCCCACTTCATCACCGGCGCCAGCGAACTCCCCACCGAAGCCGCGAGTTCCTGAAGCGAGTTGAGGAAGATACGGAACTTGGTCGCCAGGTCATCGAGCACCATTGCGTACTGGCGAGAAAGCTCGGTCCCGGATGCCATCGCCGAGGACGATTGCGAGAACGAATCGGCGACGAGTTTCGTGTTGCTCGAGAGTGCGCGGAACGTCTGATCGACACGGACCGCAGACAGGCCCAGCGCATCGAGCGCTTGCGTCTTGGCGACGCTGTCCAGATCGGAGAGGCCGGCGAGGAAGCCCTGGAACACCTTCTGCCCCTCCCCGTTGCGAACGAGTTGGGTGAGGGCCGCGCTCGTGGTGCCAATAAGCGTGGCGAAGTGCTCGAGCTGCTCGCCGCCTTCGGCGACAGCCTTGTTGAGCGTGCTGAAGTAGATCGAGAGCGCGCCGCGCGAACGCTCAGGAGGGATTGAAAGCGACGAGAGCGCGCCGGCAAGGCCCACCACTGCGTCCGCACTGAAACCGGCACCGTCGGCGATTTCGGCAATCTCCTTGGAGGTGGAAAGGATCGACGCTTCCGTGGCCGCCGACGAGCGTGCGACGTATGCGATGGCCGAGCCGAGCGCCTCATACTTCGACGGGTCCAGGCCCGTCAGGTTCGAGATCTTTCCGAAGTCAGTCGCGACTGACTCCGCACTCTGACCGCTAACAGCCGCGAATCGAGCGATCGTCTCGGTGAAGTAGTCAACATCTTCAACGGCGATACCGAGTTGGTTCCCGAACGCCGCAATGCCGGAGAGGTCGCGGAATGTCAGGGGGATCTGAGTCGAAAGGTCGAGAAGGTATCGACGCAGCTCCTCGATCTGCCCCGTGGTCCCCTCGCTGGTGCGCTCGACGTCAGTGAAAGCAGACTCGAAGGACGCCGCGAATCCCGCCGAAGCTGCGGTCAAAGCGGTCATTCCCGCCGACACGATCCCCGCGGTTGTCGCTACGTCGTACAGCGCATAGCGAGCCGAGATGATGCTGGCGTTGTGCTCGCGCTGGGCGGCGGCGGCGGTGGCGCTCGACTTGGCGAGTTTGCCGTTCTCGCGCTCGAGGTCTGCGATCGACTTCTTGAGCGGGCCTGTACGGTCCGAGAGGCCCCCGAATTCTTCCTCGAGCAGCGCCACCTCGCGCCGAGCCTTATCGGCACCGCGCACTTCAACTTCGAGAATCGCCCGCTCGCGAACCTCGTCAGCCATGGAAAAATTCTAGGCCGACTTCGAGGGCACTTTTCGGCTTAAGTGGCGGGCTTGCGGGGAGACCTCACGTTGCAGGGTGAGGATTTGCTCCGCCACCCGCGTCCGAGTCGGCTCGCGGGAAGCTGCCCTACGAGCCTGCATGAATATGTGAGCCGACTCGGACGCTCCGCGCGCGGTCATCGATCCAATCGAGCACGAGCCCGCTCACCAGCGCACCCGCCGCCAAGACTAGGACGATCAAGCCCAACCAGCCGAGCCCAATCAACGTCAACGCCACCATCGCCATGATGGCGCACAAGACAAACAAGCCCACCGCGACCTTGACCATGGATGGAGGCTATGGGCCGTGCTCGCGCATCATGAGGGGATTGCGTCGAAGGTGGCGGACTGCTACTGCAAGATCGGCCTTGCGAGTCGCCCCTCTCCAACCTAAGCTCCCCATTTATCGAATGAATGTTCGAATGATTTGGAGAACGGCATGACCACAATCCACGACGCTGAGGTGCGCCTCGAATTCCGCGACGACACCCCCATCGCCGTCTTCTACCGTGATCGCACGTGGCAAGTCCTCGACGCGCCGACCCGACTCGGGCCTAGCGACGAACTGCTCTGCTCACCTCTTGTGACCCACCCGCCGACCGAATGGTCGGGATGGCGATTCATCGCACGGGATGACCACGGCGAGACCCTCACGTTCGACCTGCGGCAGCGCGGACGCACGTGGGACGTGATCCGTACGTACCGGTAGCCCGAGGGGTTGGAGGAGATGGTGAGAGCCTCCCGGTCCGCTCCCTGCGCGCTGGGATGGGCGGACTGGCAGCGGCGCAGTCCACACTTTCCGTTTCGAACGACCTAGAGTCGCTCCCCCTGTCCCGGGAACCGCCCGTGCAGGCTCAGACCATGCCCACCTCACTTTCGTAAACAACCGTCGCCGGCGCGTCTAGCAGGACACGGGCGGCGATTGCTCTCGTGGCTCGCGCGGTGTGGTCATTGCCGCGGCGCACGGCCACCGTGTACGGCGGATCACCCGCCAGAATCTCAAGCGCAGCCGAGGAGATCGCCTGGTCGTACTCGTGCAGCGTGATGACGGTGGCCGCGTCGATCGGCTGCCGCCCCTCCTCCATCGCCTCGAGGTCGGCGACGTCAATCCCAAGATCGTGGGCGAGGATCTCGCGCGTTAGGAAGCAGCTCTCCCGGATGGTGCACATCTGCGCTGGCGTCCACCCGAACGGCGTCTCGTCCATCCCCAGAGCCTACGACTCGGTGACGCCGTGCTCGGGTTTCCACCCGGACGACGCGTTCGCCCACCAGCCGGGATGTGTGACTTCCTCGATGGTGATGATCTCACCGCAGTTTGGGCATACCCACCCGGCGAATAGGTCGCCCAGATACGCGTCAGTCGGCCCCAGGCACGTCGGGCAGTTCGGTCTCACCGCACCCTCGTCGTCGACCATGCGGTGAGCGTAACGTGTGGGCCATGTGCGCGTCGTACGGCCTCGAGATCAAGGACACTGACCTGCCCACGGTCGACGATCGGCTCGTCACCCCCGACCTCCTCAAGTGGCTCCGCGACAACGCCCCAACGACGATCCGACCCACTGGGCCGAAGGCCCGCAACTACGCCCCGATCATCACCCCGACCGGTGTCGAGTCCTCCTGGTGGGGCATGTGGGTTGGCGGGCAGCCCGGCAAGTTCTCCACGATCAACGCCACCGTCGAGAAGCTCACCAGCGGCCTGTGGAAGCGACCCTACGCGTCACACCGCATCCTCATCCCCGCTACCCGCTACTACGAATACAAGGATGAAGGCGGACCGAAGAAGCAGCGCTACGCGTTCCACCTACCTAACGATCGACCGTTCGCGTTCGCCGGCATCGCCGCACCCATGGTCCGCGACGAACTCGACGGCATCCCACTCCCACCCACGTCCTACGCGCTCATCACGAGAGAGCCGACCGATTACGCGGCTGAGATCCACAACCGCATGCCGCTGATCTTGCCGCCCGACTTCTACGACCTGTGGCTCGACCCCGACCGCACCGGCGACGACGAACTGCGGGCTGAGGCGCTCGCGGCGTCGGAGGAGAGCGTGGGGCAGCTCAGGTACACGCCCGCATAGTCGCGTGTAAGCCATATGCGCACTGTCCCTTGGTCCGAATGTCGCCAGGGGTCCCTAACCTCGTCCGTATGGAGCTGCCGGGACCCTGCCACCTGTGCGGCGGGCACGAGGGCACACGAGCTAATGCCGACTGGCGGTGCTCATCATGTGGTTGGCGTTATGGCGATGCGCCGGATTATGACGTGCCCCGCCCGCGTGTGGATGTCGTCTATTACGTGCGTTTCGCCGACCGTGTGAAGATCGGCACGAGCTCGCAGCCGAGGACGCGTCTGTCCGCGTTGCGGTTCGAGGAACTCCTCGCGTTCGAGCGGGGCGGGCGAACCCTCGAGCAGCGGCGCCATCGTGAGTACGCATCACTACGGGGCACGGGCGAATGGTTTCGACTCCAGGAGCCACTCGTCGAACATGTCGCCCGGCTGAGCGCGGCCGGCGACCCATGGACGCTGTACGGCAGGTGGGTTGCAGACGCACTCGCCGGAGCACGCACGCAGGACTAGCTTGAGCGTTATGGACGCATTGGAGTCGGCAGCGGCGATGATCGCCGACGATCTGATCCGCATGGCGAAGAACGATGGTGTCACGAATCCCGATGATGTCGAGGTCTTCGTTGACCCCGAGTTGGGTGAAGTGACCGAAGACATGGTGCGTGCAGCCATCCGAGAACGCTGGGATCGCGAGGAGTAGGTCAACAGCTCCGCTTTGCCTCTGGCCTCCGCACCTAATCCTCAAGCGCCTCCCAATCACTCCGCGGCAACACCTCCACTGGCCCGATCGCGCCACCCATCGCATGCACCAACCAGCCCCCAAGCTCTGAGCGCCTGACGAGGGTGATGACAAGGGCGAGTGGAGCATCCTCGACAACGCGACTCACGGCCACGTCCTGAACGATGCCGACATAGGCCACGTCCTCGGCATTTGGGTCGTAGAGCGCACGCGCATGTAGGCCAGGCGCGCGAATCGACTGAAGTCCTTGCGCAGCCTCGCTGAAATCGCCCCAGGACTCACGGCTCTCGGGCGTGACGAGGATCGCCAACTCATGCCGATCCAGCGGCTCGAGCAGGAGGGCGTGAAAGAACCAGGCAGCGACGTTCAGAGGGTTGGCCCGTCCTTCGGTCGCTGCTACGGCGAGGTGGAGCGAGGCATCGTCGTCATCGGTCCAGGCCAGGTCGGTGCTCGTCATGCTGCCTGCTCTTCGATCTCGGCAACTCGCTCTCGCAGTCTCTCCATGCGTTCCTCGGCAGAGCGTCCGATTACGAGCAGCCCGATCGCAGCAAACCGGCCATAGTCCACATTTGCCGGTAGTCCTTCACCGTCGAAGATTACGAACGCATCGAGACCAGCCTCAATGAGATGCTCCGCGATCACGCCGACATCGGTCGGCACTACATACTGCGGGTCGTAGTTCGGATTCTCGGGGTCATCGCGGATTGCGAGTTGCGCGAGGTATTCGTAAAGCGTCGGTGCAACAGCGAGGAACTGTTCGGCGGTGTACTCGACGGGGCGCAGATTCGTCTTCTTGCGGAGGGTCGAAGAAGTCTGGCCGATTCGGCCGGTCGCGGTGTTGATCCACAATGCGTCTCGCCCGCCGGGCAAGGTCGTCACATCGAAGTTGGCGGCACCGACCGAGGTGAGGCCAGCGTCACCGGTGAGCGCGCCCGAGGTCGAGACCGGATCACCTGTCGTCACCCCCTTCGTCCACGTCCCCGTCACCCGCTCTTGCGGGAGGTCGCCCGTCGGCACCTGGCTCATGTCGATGCGGATGTTCGCAAATGCATTCTCGACGTCACCGCGCAGGGCTGCGATGAGTTGTCCGAGCACCTGGATCGTGCCCTGCTGCGCCGAGGAGTCGTTGCCGGCGCGCTGTGCGGCTAGCTCGGCGTCACGGGAGAGCTTGATGATGCGCTCCTGCACCCACCTCGCCCACGGAACCTCGTTCGGGGCGAACTGCCACGGGGGGATGATGTCAGGCATAGGGGGCTCCAATCGGGGGGTTGGTGGGGGGTCGGAATGTCGGAAGGTCGAGCTAGCGTCATCGCGACGTAACCGCCAAGGAGGTTGGAATGGCAGTGCCCGAAGAGTTGCGACCGCTCACGCAGGAGCTGAACAGTCGTCTTCGTGAGTCCCCCAGCATCTACGCGCTTACGACTGCGGGCCGTTCGCCGTACTGGTTCGGCAGCGTTCTGAGCAGCGTGATTCTGCTGGCGGAAGGCGATGACCTCGTCTACGTTTCGGGTCGCTTCGACCGCGAAGCTGCCACAGCCGCGATAGTTGTCGTAACCTCGCGCTTGGTCATTTCGGTACGGGTCGGCTCGATCGAAGGCGAGATGGGAACGATCACCGTCCAGGGGGTCCCTCGCGACGCTTTGATCGCACTCGGTGTCCAGGCAGGCGAGACGCCGTTCTCGAGCGAAGCGTTCTCCGGCTGGCCGGGCGAACTCACGATCACCGCCGAGTACGCAGGACTCGACGACATTCTGGAGCTTCCACTCGAGCGGGTGTACGACGGCAACGATCAGGTCCGCGCGCTGTTCGAGGCGCTCAAGAAGGATCTCCTGCACGACTAGCTCCCTCCCTGCCGCTCTGCCGCTGCCCGGCAAGCAATAACCGGCTTTCGCGATGCGCTAAAGCCATTTCGATCGACGCCTCGGCGTCCCGAATCGCCACCAGGACATGCTCGACACCGACGATCTCGGCCTGCTCGGCGACCGCGACCAGTGCAGCCATCCTCCGAATGAGCCCGGCAATCTCCGACACGAGCAGTTCCACCGTGTCGGGCGCGACTGAGCCGAGACTGAGCGCGAGGTGCTCCTTCATCTCGGAGACGCGAGCGAGAGCGACAGCGTCGGCCATGATCACCGGCTCGGTGCCGAGGCGCGCCTGGACAGTCTCAAGCGCGTCCTGCGCTTCCGCAATGAGCGCAGCGTGCTGCGCCGAGTCGGTCGGGTCCTTCGTCGCCTGGCGCTCGCGGAGTGCGTCTGAGGAGAGATCGTCGTCCGGCATCGAGGCGACCAGCGCACCGGGCCCGGGCTCGAGCCGATTGGCTGGGAGTGACTCAGCCGAGGTGTGACCGAGCCACAGGGCCTCGTCTCGGCTTGCCCGGTTCGCCCCCGCGAGGATCACGACGACCGAGGCGGGGACCGTATCGGTGCCGAGGGCGACTCGGATGCTCTCGCCGAGGAGGTCGGAGAGAACGGCCCAGCCCATCGCGTGACGAAACGGCTCGGGCGCGTGGGGAGCTGCGCTCGCGGCGTAATCGGCGAAGCGGTCGAGCCATGTCGTCGGGAGGGCATCGCGCTCGGTGTCGGAGAGGAGGAGTGACGGCGGCTTGTCGGTCGGCGCAGGCAGGCTCGGCCGCTC
>Ga0182744_1002789_pt1 | contig 14046 bp, 13 predicted proteins | sample eDN3rd30CKraftMG_FD_128525 | JGI IMG/M metagenome (GOLD analysis project Ga0182744, IMG submission 128525) | Enriched Miracle-Growth compost microbial communities from Emeryville, California, USA - eDNA 3rd pass 30_C Kraft MG (version 2) (version 2) ...
ACTCGTACTACGAGAAGCGCGGGGGTGGCGGGGAGTTCCTGCACTACATCGCGGTGAACGCCCGGACCGGGGCCACCATGGGTTCCGTCCCCGTCAACAAGCCGAAGCTCGCCAGCTTCGCGACCGTGCTGTCGCTCGTCGTGCTCGTCGGAGGAGGGTTGCTGCTGTGGTGACTGCTGAGGTTCTTGCCCATCACGTGCTCGCCGCGTCCGGCCAGGTGCTCGCGGCCTCGAGCGACGAGTCGGGCAACGGCCCGATCTTCGTCATCGTCGCCACGCTCGTGGTCGGGATCGGCTTCTACTGGGGCTTCGCGAACTACTACCGCAACGCCAACGCGCGGTTCCGCTTCGAGGACCGCACGACGGCGACCGTGACGAACGTCCGGACCCGGGACGACCGGATCGACCACCGCACAGGGCTGCGATCGTCCAGCATGGAGGGGCACAACGAGGGTGACGCTACGGCGGCTGTCAGGCTGCAGGTGGCGTGGCCGGAGGCGAACGTGCTGCCGGAGGCGTTAGCGGGCGGGGCGGGCGGTGGCGGCGAGGTGCCGGCTATCGGCGAGGTGCCACCGCCGCCGCCCCCGCCGTCGGCCGGGTAGCGCGCGTAGGACGCCCCGGTTGTGCCGTATTTCTTTTCTTCAAGGTGGAGGTGAAAGGAGTTTGGCATGTCCGACCTTTCACGAGCACGCGCCCCGGGACGTTCCCATGGTGATGGCGCAGGCTGGCTCGCTGGGCGCTTCCCCGGGGAGAGCAACCTCGTCGGGGTCAGACAGGGTGTGCCGCCGGGCAAGGTCGCCGATGCCGTGACCGCCTTCTCGAGCACCGAGGGCGGCGTCATCCTGCTGGGCGTCGACAACGCCGGTCGCGCCGTCGGGAACGTCGTCGCCCGATGACGATGCTGACCCCCTCGCGCGCCTTCGCCGGCCCGTCAGGTCTCGTCGACGACACGCTCGCCCTGTCGCTGGCCCCCGCGCTGACGCCCCAGGGTCTGGACCCCCGACCGAGCTTCTTCCACGGCTTTGTCACGCGGCCGCAGGTGCTGGCTCGGGGGCTCCTCTCGCTCGCTGACATCACGGCGACGAACTACGTCACGTTCACGCCGTCGCACCTGCGTGACCCGGTGCTGACCGCCCACGGCGACCGGCTGCGCGCCGAGTGCTTCTCGGCGTGCAACGGGGTGTACGCACGACTCGACCTGCTCGGCGAGGGCCTCGACGGCGGCGACATCCACCACGGCACGACGAACGTCGACATCAACCTCGCCACGCGCGCCGCACTGGCCCGGGTCGGGCGCAGCCAGCTGCTCCACGTCGACGTCGGGTACGAGGGGCTCAGGCTCTCCAGCCCCGAGCGAACCAGCGCGGAACGCTCCGTCGCGATGCCGGACCGGTGGGTGCGTGCCCTGGGGAACGTCACTGCCCTGCACCGTGGCCTCCCCCGGGCCTTCAGCCTCGGTGCGGCCCAGGCGAGGCAGCTGCTCGCGTCGCTGCCGGCATCTTCGTCTCGGTCGCAGGACGGCTGGCTGGTGCCCGCCACGGGCGGGGCGCGGCTCCTCCCGCGCAGCTCTTCGGGCGGTGTGCGCATCGCCGGCCTGCACCGGCTGTCAGCGCTCAGACGGCTGATGACGCTGGTCACGGGCCTCACCGCCTACGGCGCGGCCGAACCGGGGCCCGCGGTCCTCGAGCTCGAGCTGCCCGCCGCGCGCTTCACCGTCGGGCTCACCGACGACGCCTGGCGCGGACACTCCGGCGAGGGGTCGCTGCTGCACGCGCTCGCCGACGGGCAGTCCGCACTGGAGGCGGACCTCGTCCTCGCGGAGCTCGCCTTCGAACCAGTGATCGATGTGGGGTCGCTCTCCCGCGCGAGCGGGCTACCGCCCGCGCGGGTCGAGAGGGCGCTCGCCGTCCTGGGGGCCTCCGGACGGGCCGGCTGGGACCTGAGCGGCGAGTCCTGGTACCACCGCGAGCTGCCGCACGACCCGTCGCGCGTGGACAAGGACAACCCTCGGCTGGTGCGAGCCCGGGCGTTGGTGGAGGCCTCGGCGCTCACGCCGGTGAGCCGCGGGGAGTGGCGCGTGCGAGGCTCCCGCGGGGTCGACCACGTGGTGACGACGGACCACCTCGACGGCCCGGCCTGTACCTGCGCCTGGTACCTCAAGCACGGTCGAGGTCGCGGTCCGTGCGCGCACGTCCTCGCCGTCCAGATCGTCGGTGGGTCGGCTGGCTCCGCCCCGTCCGGACCCGCGCAGCAGGAGAACCCGTGACGCCACGCGACCCGGCCCGTGCCCTCGCTGACGCTGTGGACGTCTTCAAGGAGCTCGGCTGGGACCGCGGCACCCCTGCTGACGTGGGCACGCTGCCCGCGGGCACGCCTGAGCAGCTGGCGGTCGCCCGCCGCGGGCTGGCCAAGGGCCGTTGGGTCGAGCCCGCGACGGAGGGTCGTGAGCTCTGGGGCCGGATCGGCAGCGTGGACGTCGACGAGACGATGCTCGCGTTGTTCGCCGTCCACGCCGGTGTGAGCGCTGCGCGGATCATCGAGCTGCGGGGGGACTACCGGTCGATTCCGGACGCTGCCGTCGCACGGCTGATCGCGCAGCACGGGCGCGAGCACGCCGAGCGGTTCGTCGCGGCAGCGCACCTGCCGATGAACGCGTCCGCCGCCCGCGGGACGACGCGCGACGGCGCGGTGGCGCTGCGCCTGGTCGACGACCTCGACCTCCCGCTCCCCGCTGTGGACAGCTACTACGAGGACTGGGTCTTGTTCACGCTCATCGCGGTCGAGCCCTCGCTCGCCGACCGTGACACGGACCCCTCGTTGGGGCTCAGCCATCGGTACCCCCCGCCTGCGGAACGTCTCGACCTGGCCACGGTCACCCGCCGGTTCCGCGAGCACGTGACGGGCGCGATCGCCCGCGGGCTGGCACCCGGGTGGTCGGGGCTGAGCACCCTGGTGCCCCTCGCCGTGGAGCGAGCGTTGCTCTCGCACGACGAGGCGGTCGAGCTGGTCGTGACCGCCGTCGACGCCGCCCGAGGACCCAGCGACCGCAACGGCTGGACCGGGTTGCTGACCGCTGGGCTCGGTGTCACCGGTGCGCGGCTGGTCCCGCACGGTGCGGCGCTGCTCGGGGCGATCGCCGCCGGCGACGGCCCCATCGTCTCGACGCTCGGCCCCGCGCTCGTCGCCGAGGGGGACGACTCGCTCATGGCCGAGGTCCTGACAGCGGCCCTGCCGACCACCTCGAAGAAGAACGTCACGCTGCTTCTTGCCGCAGCAGCGACGCGAGCACGACCGCCCACCGACATCGTCGATGCCGTGACAGACCTGCTCGAGCCGTATGCGACGGGGAAGGACGGCCGGCTCGTCCCCGCCGCGGCGCGACTGGTCACGGCATGGTCGCTGGATGTCGGCGCGTCCGCCGCGAGCGCGCCCACCGTCACCGCGCAGCCTGCGACCGCGAGCGCCGTCGCTCGCGGCTGGTGGCAGCCGACGCCGCCGGTGTGGGACGTGCCGCGCCTCGACCTCAGCAACCCGACGGCGGAGGCGCTCAGCGCTGCCGCCTCGACGCTCATGCGCCGCTCGGCCGAGGTGCACGACGCCGACACCGATCTGTTCCTCGGCCTCGCCACAGCGTTGGCCCGCACCGACCGTGCCGCCGCGCACGAGGTGCTGGCCGGGATCGGACGCCAGTTCAAGCCGGGGCTGCAGTACCTGGACGAGTGGGTCGCTGCCGGAGCCCGCCCCGTCTACATCGCGTGGGCAGAGACCCCCGAAGCAGGCTTCGAGGCCGAACCATGGATCGCCACCGCCCGCCGCAAGTCGGTGCTGGCGGCACGGGACATCGTCGCCGTCGAGAACCTTGCCGGGTGGCCTTCGCTGCTGTCGAGCCCCACCTGGGTGGACCTCCGGATCGACCCGGCAGACCTCGCCGTCCGGCTCACCGAGTACGCGGCTGCCGGCGTCGCGGCGCTCGAGCCGGATCTGCAGCTCGCACTGACACGGCTCGATCTCTCGCTCGTGACCCAGGCAGACCTGGCGGCGATGGACCGTGCTCGTGTGCCTGTCGTGCTGCGCTCTGGTGCGTCGATGAGCCTCCGTGCGGGCGAGCTCGTCCGTCGCTATGTCGACGCGCCGTTCCAGGAACCGCAGATGCGCCTGGACGATGGCGCGAAGCGGTGGACGCGGGGCTCGCTGGAGCGCCCTCCGTCGCTCGTCGGCCTCCCGCCCAGGTTCCCGCTCCGAGACAGAGATCGAGTCGACGCCGCGGTGTTCCCCACCTGGGGCGACGTGACCGCGTACACCGTGCACGACGAGCCGCGCGTTGCGGGGGTGGTGCTGCGCCAGCTCGCCCGCCGGGCGACGCCGCTCACGCCCGGACAGGCGATGACCATGATCGCCGCGCAACGCCGGTTCGTCCCGTCCGCGCTCGAGGACGGGACGACGGCCGTCGTCGAAGCATGGCAACGCGGGTTGCTGCGACCCGGTGTCGCCGACGTCTGGCGGCTCGACTGGCGGAGCGCTCCGTCGGGGCTCGCAGGGCTCGCGCGCGCGTGCTTGGAGATCGCACCGGAGGGTCTCGCGTCGGTGGTCTGGCACGTGCTCGCTGACGTGTTGCTCGCGTCGGCGCAGGCACCGCGGCTGTTCACGGGGACGGCGGACGTGCTCCAGGCATTGGTGGAGCTGACGCCTGAGGCGAAAGCGGCTGTGGCGAACGGGGTGGCAGGCGCCGAGGTGCTCGAGCTGCCCGGCGCGCGGGAGATTGCGCGGCGCGGCGGGACGTCGATGGCGGTGAGGTTGGCCCGGGAGCTGGTGGCGGAGGTGGGTGACGTGCGCCATGACGTCGCAGCCCCCGTCTAAGCTGCTTGCGTGAACACGACTCCGAGTACGCAGCCCGCAGCGATGCCTTCGCCCGACCCGGCCAAGAGGCGCATCGAGGTCGTCGGCGCAGTGCTTGTGAAAGATGGGCTGGTCCTCGCCGCTCAGCGTAGCCAGACGATGTCGCTGTCGGGGTTGTGGGAGTTCCCGGGCGGAAAGATCGAACGAGGCGAGTCTCCTGAACAGGCCCTTCGCCGTGAACTCGAAGAAGAACTGAAGTGCGTCGTTGAGGTGGGCGAGCATGTCGAGACAACTGCGCACGAGTATGACTTTGCCGTCGTCGTCTTGAGCACATACTTCTGTACCTTGCTGAGCGGCATGCCTCAGCTGGTCGAGCACTCCGATGTCGCTTGGCTTCGCGCCGACGAGCTCACGAGCTTGCCTTGGGCACCTGCTGACGTGCCCGCTGTCGCGCGCGTGGTGCAGGTCCTCTCGGCATGAACTTGTCTCAAGGCGCGGCCGTCACCGCCGACACCACCTTTGGGTTCCTCGACGCGGCGGCGCAGTCGGACCGCCTCTTCCACCCGCTTCTCGTGTCCAACGAGGGCGACAACACGATGCTCCACGCCATCAAGTCGGAACTGGCGCGTTCGCAGAGCTTCGTATTCTCGGTCGCGTTCGTGACGACCGACGCTCTGGCGGTCCTCAAGCAGGCGCTGCTCGACTTCCGCGGGCGCGGCACGATCATCACGTCGACCTACCTTGGTTTCAATAGCCCAGACATGTTCCGCGAACTCGCAGGCCTTGCGGACAAGATCGGCGTCTACGTCCACAACGAGACCAAGAGATTCCACGCGAAGGGCTACGTCTTCACTCAAGACGGAACCACCACGGCGATCGTGGGCAGCTCCAACCTCACCTCAAACGCTCTGTTGAGGAACCGAGAGTGGAATCTCCGCTTCTCCGCGCTACCCGATGGCGACATCACCTCTCAGTTGCGCGATGCCACCGAGCGCCAGCTCGCTGATTCAACTCTTCTCTCGCGCGCCTGGATCGACGCGTATGCGGCGTCCTATGTTGTGCCGACCCGCGCTCCGTTGGCGAGTGTCCCAACGATCGAGCTGCCTGCTGAGCACATCGAGCCCCCTGTCGTTCTGGCGGGGCAAGTTATCCCCAATGCCATGCAACGGGACGCTCTGGACTCCGTTGCTGAGGTCCGGGAGGCGGGCGAACGGCGCGCCGTCGTCATCTCGGCGACCGGAACAGGGAAGACGATTCTCGCCGCGCTCGATGTCCGCGCCTTCCGACCGCAACGCATGCTCTTCGTTGTGCACCGCGAGCAGATCCTCGACCGCGCCATCGAGGAGTTCCAGCGAGTCCTCGGCGAACCCAGTAGTGCCTTCGGCAAGTTTGTCGGGGAGCGAAGGGAGTTCGACCGAAAGTACGTGTTTGCCACGGTTCAGTCACTGACAAACGCGGGCAACCTGGAAGCGATTGACCCGGAGCACTTCGACTACATCCTGATCGACGAGGTACACCGCGCGGGCGCTCGTTCGTATCGCCGGGTCATCGATCACTTCACCCCGACGTTCCTGCTCGGAGTCACCGCCACCCCGGAACGTACCGACGACTTCAACGTCTACGAGCTCTTCGACTACAACGTGCCGTATGAGATCCGCCTTCAGGCGGCACTCGAGGCCGAGATGCTTGTCCCATTCCACTACTACGGCGTCACCGATGCGACAGATGCTGACGGGTACACCATCGACGCTACGACGGACCTGCCGCGCCTCGTGGCTGATGAGCGAGTTGACCATCTCATCGCCATGATCGAGCGCTACGGCCACACGGGGCAGGTCCGCGGACTTATGTTCTGCAGTCGTCGCGACGAGGCGGCGGAGCTCTCACGCCTCCTGAACACCCGCTTCGTCAACGGCAAACTTCTGCGTACCCGAGTGCTCACTGGTAGCGACTCCGTCCCCACCCGTAACGCGCTCGTCGACGAGTTGGAGCGCGCCGAGATCGACTACATCCTGACCGTCGACGTCTTCAACGAAGGGATCGATATCCCTACGGTGAACCAAGTCGTGATGCTTCGTCAGACGCAGTCGAGCATCATCTTCACCCAGCAGTTGGGCCGTGGTCTTCGCAAGGCGGCAGGAAAGGACCATCTGCGCGTCATCGACTTCATCGGGAACTACCAGAACAACTTCCTCATCCCCATCGCCCTGCTCGGCGACTCGTCGCTGAACAAGGATGTGATCCGCAAGAAGCTGATCCGTGCCGACAGCGCAGGGACCATCGCCGGGCTGTCGAGCATCAACTTCGACGAGATCGCACGCGAGCGCGTGCTTCGCTCGCTCGCGGCCACGAAACTCGACGCCATGACGCGACTGAAGCGAGAGTTCACGAAACTCTCGCAACGGCTCGGCCGGCCGCCCCGGCTCATTGACTTCGCGCGGTTCGACACGGTGGACCCAGTGGTCATCGGCACCAAGCATCGGAACTATTGGACGTTCCTGACGAAGGCCATCAAGGATCACGCGCAGCCCTCCGCTGCCGCCACCGCTCGGCTAGACTTTCTCACCCGCGAACTCCTGAACGGCAAGAGACCGCAGGAACTTCTCGTACTCCGATCACTCCTGCGGGCTCAAGGGTTCGCTGTGGGGCCAATGGAGGATCACTCCACCGGCGCGGGCGTCGGAGAGTCGGCATCCGTACCGCATGGTCTCGGACGGGAAAGTATCGTCGCGATGCTCGCTGCCCAGGCCTGCCGGTACGAGGACGACACCATCGACTCCGTCGCACGGATCCTGGCCCTGGACTTCTTCACCGTTTCGGAGCGCAGCTTGTACGGGGGCGCTCCGCTGGTTTCTGAGACTAATGGCAGGTTCGTCCTCGATCCGGACTTCATCGAGATGCTTGCCACCGACGCCGAGTTGCTTGGCCATGTTGAGGACGTCATCGAAACCGGACTTTATCTCGCGCGACACCGGTACTCGTGGACCGGAGACCTGGAACCCGGACACCTGTACTCGCGCAAGGACGTGTGCCGGATGTTGAACTGGCATTCCAACGAATACAGCACCATCTACGGCTACAAGGTGGATCGGGAGTCGCGCAGCTGCCCAATCTTCGTGACTTATCACAAGGGCGACGAGGTCTCCGAGAGCACCCGGTACGAAGACGAGTTCCTCGACCCAAGCACCATGCGCTGGTTTACCCGAAGCCGACGCACCCTGGCAAGCGCCGAGGTCCGTGCGATCGTCGATCACGAAGTGCCGCTCCACCTCTTTGCCAAGAAGGACGACGCTGAAGGTTCCGATTTCTACTACCTCGGACGTGCACGCTCGCAGGACGCCCAGCAAGAGCGCATGCCAGGCGCCGAAGGCACCGAACTCGACGTCGTCACCATGAAGCTCGGCCTCGAGTCACCCGTCGAGGAGGGGCTCTACGACTACCTCGTCAACGCAACGTCTGAAAGCAATGCTCCTACATCGCCGGCACCCGCTACCTGATACGGCGCAGGTGGGTCCTTCGTGATTCCCGTCGTCTCCGTCCACGCAGCGGCCCCTGCCGTGCCTCCCACGCTCGACACCTCAGCGATCTCGAAATCGTCGGTGACGTCACTCGGGGCAGCTGGAGCACGCATGGGGGCTCCCAGAGCTGACTTCGCACGCGGCATCTGCCAGGCTTGAGGCCAACGGGGAGGCCCGGCAGAGGAAGTGTCGTCACGGCACGCGCGCGACGCGTACCCCGCGGAGAGGTGTGTCCACATGGCCGCGACCTACCAGGATGAGCTGGACGCCCGCGACGACGTCATCGACTATCTGGGCGCCATAGATCCCATTCCCGCCACATTCACCGACGCGCTCACGGCGGCGACTCGGCGCGTTCGCGACCACATCGAGGGACAGCTGCGTGTCCCCTCGCGGGTGCTGCATTTGTGGAACCGCTGCGCCCACCCAGACATGCGCCTCAGCGGCGACGACACCCTCTGGGACGCCGTCACCAGGAGCACGCGCCTACAGTTGCTCGACGACTGGGAGTGGGTTCCTCTCGAAGCGCTGGACCTCTGGCTCACCAACGTGCTGGAACTCGTCGGCATCGAACGCGGGGACGCCGTCGACGTCCATGAAGGACTCGAACTTCTTCGTCAACAGTTGCGGGACCGTCCCTGATGTTCATTCGCACCGCTACGTGTCGGACCACTGCTGCAGCACTGGGTACTTAAACACGGAACTCCCGGCTCGCGAGCAGCGAATTGCGGCGGGGCCTTCCTGGCAACCCGACGCATCCGCTCAGCTGTCTCCTCGCGATCCCAGGCTTCGCACGGCTCGGGACCTTCGGCCCTTCCCTGCCAAGAGGCGAGGCATGACGATTGATCTTGAGGATTGTCACTCGAGGAGCCCCACCATGAGCAGCGACGAGCAGAACCCGTACACCGGTCGGCGCACCGTCCCCGCGCCAGACCCCGCCGCGCTCGAGATCGAGCGGCTCGACGACAAGGAGGCGTGGCGACTGCTGGGCACGGCCCCGTATGGGCGACTCGTGGTCGTCCGGCCCGACGGCGCACCGGACATCTTCCCGATGAACTTCGCCCTCCGCGAGCGCGAGATCCTGCTCCGGTCTGCGGGCGGCTCGAAGCTGCACGACATCACCGTGAACCCGCGGGTCGCCTTCGAGGCCGATGGGCACGACGCCGACGTCCGGTGGAGCGTCGTCGTCCACGGCGAGGCCGCCCGCATCAGCACCGACGCGGAGATCGAGTCGTCGCGGGTGCAGGCGCTGCGGACCGCCAGCCCGACGGAGAAGTTCAGCTACGTCGTGGTGACGCCGGTGATCGTAACGGGACGACGGTTCGACAGGCGGGAGGGGTAGGTCTCGGGCCGGCGGGGTCTCGAGACCCACCTGGGGGCGCGCCTCGACCAGCGGTGGGCGCCGGCGGGGGCAGTGGTGGGGTGCGAGGCTACTCGGTCGCGGCGTCGAGCGCGTGCAGGAACGTCCCGAGGTCGAGCCTCGGTACGGCGACCTCGCTGACACCTTCCGACGACTCGACGCGGACGCCCACGAACTGCGGGTTCAGCGGAACGACGTCGTCGAGAACTTCCGCTCGGTAGGGCGGCAGGTCGAGCACCGGCTGGAGCGACGCGCGCCCTCGTTCGTTGAGCTCGAGCACCACGGTGCTCGGCGAACGATAGCGCGAGCGGTCCGGCGGGAACCACGCCATCGACACCACCCCGCCAGCGCTCAGCGTCGCAAGATCGTCCGCCAGGGTGCGACGCGGACGACGCGCGGATCGACGAACGTCCTCCGCGGCGGTCACCGAGCTCGCGGACCGTTGCGGCCGCGCCGGCATCTCACCATCCCCGTCGGGGAGCATCGTTCGGAGCGCATCCGCCTGCCTCGTGCTCCGTCGGGCGACGTCCATCGTGAAGAACAGGCTCCTGCGCCTCTCGCCCTTGTGGGTGCTCCTGGTCACCGTCAGCATGCTGAAGACACCGGACGGGCTGCCCCACGTGATGAGTCCGTCGTACGAACGCACACCCACTGACGAGATCGCGCCCGCTGGAATTCACCTCGTCGTGAACCACGAGACGACGGTGACACCGGAAGCAGTGACGTAGATCCCCATCCACAACGCACGGACGAGGACGAGCAGTGCCACGCCGGCGTAGGCGTACCCGTCAGCCCGCCAACCCTCAGAAGAAAAGAGGTTCGGGGGCACTGTCACCAGGCAGAAGACCACGACGACCGTCGTCAGCAACCGCCCTGCTCCCGGTACCCGGCGGCAGCGCGGGCGGGTCATCGGATCGGCACCCCCTGTGCTGTGACCTGCCCGGCCAGCCTGGCGCGAGGCCTCCGCCATGTCACCCATCGTTGGTGTCGCTCAAGCGTCCACCGCCAGGTCGTGTGCCAGGACGCGTGAGCCGGCCCAACGTGAGGTTGGCTGCCAGCCCGAGCGCGCTCCCCAGCGCAGCGAGGGCGATCAGGCTCGGCCCGCGCACCCCAGACAACGCCCCTCCGACCAGCACCACAAGAGCCCCGCAGACGAGGTCTAAGCTGAGTGAGCCTCGAGGGCCGAGGCGCTCCACGTAGGCGCGTTGCTGAGTGAGGAACCACGAGATGGCGCGCATGCGGGGGTCCGTCCGGTCGGCTGCGAAGCGTGTGCAACGAGCTCACACTATCTGCTGCGCACGGGTCGCTCCGTACGTTGGGGTGCTTGGGGTGCGTGGGTCTCGAGACGGGCCCCAGGGGCCCTCCTCGACCAGCGGGGGGGCGGGGCCGTCGGGGTGCTTCGGTGGTCGAGGGCGCCGCCCGGCCCGTCTCGAAACCGAGTCGCCTCACGGAGTTCGACCTCGTGGGTCATCGGGTCGTGACCGATGATGAACTCATGACCGGACCCGCGGACGCCCCCGTCGTCGTCGCCGTCGACCTCGGCACGACGAGCACCAAGACCGTCGCCTTCGACGTGCACGGAACGCAGGTCGCCTGGGCGAACCAGGGCTACCCGCTGCTCGAGCCGCACCCGGGCTACGCCGTCCAGGACCCGGACGAGGTGCTGGGCGCCGTCATGGAGACGCTGGCCACCGTCGTCGCGCAGGTCGGTGCGCACCGCGTGGCCGGGATCTCGTTCTCCTCCGCGATGCACTCGCTCATCGGCCTGTCGCCCGACTCGCGCCCGATCACGCCCGTGATCACCTGGGCGGACACCCGGGCCCGGGTGCAGGCCGAGCGGTTGCGCGCCGCCCCGGGCGGCCTCGCCCTGCACCGCCGGACCGGCACCCCCCTGCACCCTATGTCGCCGTTGCCCAAGCTCGTGTGGTTCCGCGAGCAGGAACCCAAGCTGCACGAGCAGGTGGCCTTCTGGGTCTCGATCAAGGACTACGTGCTGCTGCACCTGTGCGCGGCGCTCGTCATCGACCACTCGCTGGCCTCGGCCACCGGGCTGATGACCTGCAGCACGCTCACCTGGGACGACGAGGCGCTGCACCTCGCCGGCATCCGGCCCGAGCAGCTGCCCGAGCTCGTGCCCACCACCACCGTGCTGCCCGGCCTGACCGCGGAGGCGGCCGCGACCGTGGGGCTGCCCCAGAGCACGCCCGTCGTCGTCGGCGCCGGCGACGGGCCGCTGGCCAACCTCGGGGTGGGTGCGGTGCGACCCGGCGTCGCCGCCTGCTCGGTGGGCACGAGCGGCGCGCTGCGGCTCGCCGTCGACCGCCCCGCCGTCGACCCCCTCGGTGGGGTCTTCTCGTACGCGATCACCGAGAACCGCTGGGTGGTGGGCGGGGCGATCAACAACGGCGGTGCCGCCCTGCAGTGGGCGCGCGAGACGCTCGCGCCCGAGCTCGGCCCCCACCAGGAGTCCGAGCTGCTCGACCTCGCCGCCCGGGCCCGCCCCGGTTCCGGCGGCCTGATCATGCTGCCCTACCTGCTGTCCGAACGGGCGCCGCACTGGAGCTCGCTGCCGCGGGCCGCCTACGTGGGCCTGACGCGCGCGCACGGCCGCGAGCACATGATCCGCGCGACGCTCGAGGGTGTGTGCCTGCAGCTCGCGCTCGTGCAACGCTCCCTGCGCTCGGCGGGGCTCCAGATCAGCGAGGTGCGGGCGACCGGCGGCGTGTTCCGGGGCGGCCTGTGGCGCTCCGTGCTGGCCGCAGCGCTCGGCTCCGACGTCGGCTTCGCGGCCGGACAGGAAGGCTCGGGCTTCGGGGCGGCGCTGCTGGGCATGGAGGCGCTGGGGCTCATCGAGTCGATCGACGTCGCGGCCGAGATGATCGCCGTCGACTCCGTCGAGCGCCCGGACCCGGCCGCGCAGGCGGTCTACGCCACCCTGCTGCCGATCTTCGACTCGCTCTACGACGCGCTGGTGCCCGCCTTCACCGAGCTGCGGCGCCTCGACCCGTCGCTGCCGGTCACGCTCACGGGCACCTGACCGGCACCCGTGTCACACCTGCGCCGTCGGCCAGCCCGCCACCGCCGCCGGTGTCCGTCGCCCGATCTTGGCGTACTCCCGCCGGACGGCGTCCGCGACGAGCGCCATCCCCACCGGCCGCGCGGCGGCCGCCGCGTCGTAGGCCGCCGCCATCACGATGTTGCGCACGTGCCCGCCCGCCAGGTCGATCGCCGCGGCGATCTCGTCTACCCGCACCGGATCCTCGTCGTCCGTCCTGGCCAGCCGCGCGAGGTGCTCGTGCCACAGCATCCGCCGCGTCGGTTCGTCGGGGTCCGGGAAGTGGATGATGAAGTCCAGGCGCCGCGAGAACGCCGGGTCGAGGTTCGCCTGCAGGTTCGTGGCCAGGATGACGATGCCGTCGAACTGCTCCATGCGCTGCAGCAGGTAGGCCACCTCGATGTTCGCGTAGCGGTCGCGCGAGTCCTTCACCTCCGAGCGGCTGCCGAACAGCGAGTCGGCCTCGTCGAAGAACAGCACCACGTTGAGGCTCTCGGCCTCGTGGAAGATCCGCTCGAGGTTCTTCTCGGTCTCGCCCACGTACTTGTCGACGACGGCGGCGAGGTCCACCGGGTACAGGTCGAGCCCGAGCGCGTCGGCCACCACGTGGGCGGCGAGGGTCTTGCCGGTGCCGGGTCCGCCGCTGAGCAGGGCCGAGAGCCCCGAGCCCTTGCCGCCCGGACCCTTGATCGGTCCCTGGGCGAGCACGACGTCGCGGTGCTGGGCCCACCCGATGAGCTGCTCCACCTGTCTGCGCTGCAGGTCCGGCAGCACCAGGTCGCTGAGCGAGGCGGCCGTGCGTCCGGGCGCGACCTTGCCGCTCGCCCCGCTGCTCAGGCGTCGCGCGGCCTCGCGCACGACGTCGGGCGTCACCGCCTCGTCGCGCACCGTCGCCAGCGAGGTGGCGTAGCGCACGGTCGTGGCGACCTCGTGCGGGTCGAGTCGCAGCGTGACGACGTCCCCCCACTCGGGGGCGGCGAGATCGACGTCGGGCAGCGCGCGGGCCCACACCTCGCGACGTTTGTCGACCGGCAGCCGAGCGGCGTCCACCGACAGCGGGAAGTCCCGCGACCACTGCGCGCTCCACCCGCGGTGACCGAGCGCGACGACGGGCACCGCCGAGCGCTCCAGCACCGTCACCACGGAGCGATCCGGGCGCGCCTCGCCGTCGGGCGCGATCGCGTCGTCCGCGCCGAGCACCACGAGCCCGGCGCGCAGCAACCCGGCCTCGCGCGTGGCGAGCGCCAGCGCGTCCGCCGCGTCCAGCCCCACGGGGCG
>Ga0182744_1002790_pt1 | contig 14044 bp, 15 predicted proteins | sample eDN3rd30CKraftMG_FD_128525 | JGI IMG/M metagenome (GOLD analysis project Ga0182744, IMG submission 128525) | Enriched Miracle-Growth compost microbial communities from Emeryville, California, USA - eDNA 3rd pass 30_C Kraft MG (version 2) (version 2) ...
GCCCGGGTTGTTTATCAGGCCCCTCAGGCGCCGGGCGCGGGGCCTCCGCCCTCGGCTCCGCTGCGCTTCGCCTTTTTTGTTGGTTTTCTCAAGCTTCTGGTGTGGTGCTTCTGCCCCGTTTGGCTGTCCGCGCACTCGCTCGGCGGCGCGGTCGCGCCTACTCGGGCCTGCGGCCCTCGGGGCCTTGGCCAGCGTTAAGGGCGGTTCCCCCTCTCCCAGCTCCGGCTAAGTCTCCGGTATATCGCCGGAGCCCAAGCCTGCGCAACCCTCTCCCCGGCGGGGAGAGGGCAGGGTGAGGGGGTCCGCCTTTGACGATGGCCAAGAACCCGAAGGGCGCAGCCCTGAGTAGCGCCAAGCGGCGCGCCGAGCCAATGCGAGGATAGCCAAGCGCGACGGAGGCCCTACGCCCGGCGCCTGAGGGCCTGACAAAAAAGACATTAATATCAATAGTTCCTATTGATATTAATGAACGCTGAGGAGTTCCACATTGTAGTTGCCGGCGGCGATGCGGGCGGCTTCCCGCGTCGGGGTCAGGGCAACCGGACGGCCGTCGGCCAGGTGGATGGCGAAGGCCTTGGAGCCGTCCTGGATGACTTCCTTCACATACACGAACTCGTTGGAGCCCAGCAGTGCGAAGTCTTCGGGTGACAAAGCCTGTGGTAAATTGAATTCAGTCATACGCTACTCTCCTTTACCGACTATATGGTAACATGCCGGCATTGACGCAAGGTTTTGAGCGCGATTTCTCCAAAGTGTGACCGAACCTGCCTGTTTGTCTTACCCCTTCGGGCTGTTCGCCTTGACCGGCTCTTATTCCGCCTGCATGTCGGCGGCGGCCATGCCCTCCGGTGCCTCCGTCGACCCCGGGCCGGCGTCGGATGGCGTGCCGGCGTCGGCGCTATCGCCGGCCGCCGGGCTGTCGACGGCCACCCAGGCTTCGCTCTCCGGGGCGGCGGCGTCAGCCTTGGCGGTCTGCCTGGCTTTTTCCGGCGCGGCGGGCGCCCGGCCTTCGGTCGGCGCCGGCGGGCGCACCCAGCAGTCGCCGCCCTGGGCGGTGATGGCGTCGCAGATGGCCTTGGCGGCGGAATAGCTGCTCAAGGGCCCGGCGTTCAGGCGGTAGTAGAAGCCCTTGGGATCGGTGTCGCGGTCGCCGAAATCCACTTCCGAGCGGCGCGGCTCCAGGTCGCCGATGAGGGCCTTGTATTTCTCCTTGAGCATCGCCCAGCCGGGGTTCAATTCCGAAGCGTGGCGGTAGGCGGCGATCTGCACGGCATAGCCCACATTGTCGTCGAGCGGCGGAATGGCCAGCGACTCCTCCACCGGCGCCGGCTGCGGGGCGGGCGGGGGCACCGGCGCGGCGGCCGGCTCGGCCAGCAGGCGGCGCACCGTGGCCTGGGCCTCCACCGGCTCCAGGAACACGCGGTTGGCGGGTTTCTCCAGATCCAGCTTTTCCGTGCCCAATGCCGACATGGCGGCGGCGGCCCGCTGGTCCACCGGCAGGGCGGACAGGGTGCGGTAGCTGGCGAGTTGGCGGTCCACCTCGATGAGGTCGAGGTCGATGGCCGCCATGTTGCGGGCATCCTCGGTCTGGCCGGCCACGCCGTAGGCCATGGCCAGGCTCTGGCGGTTGCCGGCGGTGGCGTCGTCGGCCCCGGCCGCTTCCTCCAGCATGGGCAGGCCCAGGTCCGCCTGGTTGGCGAGGGTGAGGGCCAGGCCGTAATTGGTCTTCAGCGCCAGATCGTCGGGGGCGCGGCGCAGGCCCGCCTCGAATGTGGCGATGGCGTCGCGCGTGCGGCCCATGGAGGCCAGGGCCACGCCCTTGCCGTTCAGCGCGCGGACGGCGGCTGGGTCGCGCGCCAGCGCCGCCTCGAAGCTCTCCAGCGCGGTGGCCGGGCGGTTCATCGCCATCCAGGCGCGGCCGATGCCTTCCAGCGGCGCGGTGCTCTCGTCGAAATTATCGGCGGCGGCCTCGAAGACCGCCAGGGCCTCGCGCGTGCGGCCGGCCTTGAGCAGGGCATTGCCGTAACCCATGGCGGCGGCCTCGCTGCCGCCGTCCATGTCGCGGGCCCGGTGATAGAGCGGCAGGGCGGCGGCGTATTTGCCTTCGGCGGCCAGTTGTTCCGCCAGATCGAGCATGGAGCGCGAGACGCTGGGCACCCCCGCCGTCTCGAAGCTCCTCTGGGTCTGCGACACGCCGGCCGGGGCGGCGCAGGCGCCCAGCGTCAGGATGGCGGCCCCGATCGCCAGCTTGCGCGCCGTCGCATGTTTCAGCGTTTCAGTCTTGCGCATAGGTGTCACTGTCCCAAGGTTCCAAGATATCGATGCACCACGCCCTCGCGGCTGGCCAGCGGCAGGAGCGTGAGCCTGATGCCGGTGACGGCGTCTCCGTCATCCAGTTCGACGATGCCGCCCGCCGGCTTCACAGAATGGCAATTCACCATTGCCATATGGTTAATCTGCTCCATCAGGGCGGGCAGGCCGTGCCCGTCCGCCAGCAGTTGCCGGATGTCGGCGGGCAGGCGCCCGATGGGCCGGATGGTGAAGCCAAGGCTCGCCCCCGGGCGCTCCAGCAGGATGGCTTCGCTCCAGGCCTGGCCCATGGCGGCCTTCAGCACCGCGTCGTCGGCGGTGCCGGTGACGAGGTCGAAGGCCGCATGCCAGGCGGCGTGCAGAGGATGGGCCTCCCGCTGGAGGGCACCCTGCGGCCGGCGCAGGTCGATGGTGAGCAACGAGGATTCCGGGGCGAAGATATCGCCGGAGGCCTCCGTTGCAGCAGTGTCCGCAGCGCGTATCCGGTTCATGGAGCCCGCCCGATCTTTCAACCGTTGCGCATCAATCGGACTTGCCGCACAGCGAGGCCGGCTTCAGGCACTCGCAGAACGTCATGCCCTGGGAGGCGGCGTCGATATAGCTGTCCAGCGCCGCCATCAGGATATCCTGGCTGCTGCGCTTGGTCTGGGCCGACAGGAGGCGCAGGCGCGTATGCCGTTCCTGGTCGACCCGCAGGGTCAGGGCCACGCGGTCCTTGGCGGCCGGAGCCGGGCGCGCGGCCTGCCGGGCCGGGGCGTCCGCCTGCCCGACGGCCGGGTGCCGGTCGGGCGTGCGCTTCAGGGCGCTGAAGATGCTCTGCGTCGGCCACGGGTCCGCGGGTCGGGCCTCGGCCCGCGCCGGCTTGGGCGCCACGGGCTCCGCCTGGGGCGGAGGCGCTGCCGGCCGGGCCGGTGGCGGCGTAACGGGGGAAGACGACCAGCCCGTGGGCTGTGGCCGCCTTCCCTCCGCCCGCTCGTCCGCTCCGGCGCCGGTGGTGACGACAGTCTGTGGGGGTAGACTGAAAACGTCCGACGCCGGAAACGGCTGAGCACTTCCTTTTCGTGCCAGAAGGGAACTCGTCAATCGCGCTTCGCTCTTCATGCCCATGTCATAAAACCCTTACTCGATCACTAGGCGCTCTGCCGTTTGCCGAACGGATTGCGCGGCGCGGCCGGGGCCCAGCGCTGCGCGCCGGAATGGAACACCGTCCGGCGGTAATTGCTTTCGATGCGGTCCTGCAGATAGGTCCACAGGGTCTCCATCTCCTCCTGGGACTTGCCGGCCCGGTTGATCTCCATGACGGTGCGCCCGTCGATCATCGACGAGGCGAAATCCGTGCGGTGATGGACGGTCACCGGTGCCACCGTGCCATGCTGCGAGAGGGCGATGGCGGCGTCGGAGGTGATGCGCGCCCGGGGCGTGGCCGCGTTGAGCGCGAAGATGAGCGGCTTGTGCGACCGCTCGATGAGCTCGACGGTGGCGCCCAGCGCCCGCAGGTCGTGCGGGCTGGGCCGCGTCGGGATGACCACGAGGTCGGAGACCGCGACCACCGCCTGGATGGCCATGGTGATGGCCGGCGGCGTATCGATGATGGCGAGCTTGAAACCCTGCGCGCGGAGCTGGTCCAGGTCGGTCAGCAGACGCTGCACGCTGGTATGGGCGAAGGCGGGGGCCGGCGCCTCACGCGCGTTCCACCATTCCGCCAGGCTGCCCTGGGGGTCGGTGTCCACCAGCACCACGGGGCCGGCGCCGGAGAGCTCGGCCTGCACGCCCATATGCGCCGACAGCGTCGTCTTGCCCGATCCGCCCTTTTGCGATGCGAATGCCACTACGTGCATTGTCCGTCCCTCTTGGCCATGGAAATTCACTCGGGGAGCACCCCCCATGCATGGGCCATGATAGGAAACGGGCTTTTAAGATAGCGTAAATGACAAGCTCCAATTTTATTTAAACTTTTGGCCGTATTACTGGACGGCGGCGCGGCGATCTGGAAGATTGTGGCGCATGTCGTACCGCTTGACTTGTCATCGACTGCTGCCGGGTTTCCTGCTGCTGGCCATCCTCATGGCGCCGGCCGCGGCCCGGGCCGACGTGGAAGCGGGCGTGCGCGCCTTCCAGGCGGGCGATTACCGGACGGCCCTGGACGAATGGCGGGTGGATGCCGCCGAAGGCAATATCAACGCCCTCTTCAATCTCGGGCAGGCCTACCGGCTGGGCAAGGGCGTGGCGGTGGACCTCGACCAGGCCGAGACCTATTACCTGCGGGCCGCCGAGGGCGGCCATCCCGCCGCCATGGGCAATCTCGCCACGCTCTATTATTTCTCGAAGACACCGCCCCGGGTGGAGGACGCCCTCCACTGGTGGCAGATGGGCGCCGAGGCCGGGGACCCGCGCTCGCAATACATCCTCGGCGCCATGGCCTTCAACGGCGACCCGGTGGAAAAGGATATCCCCACGGCCTATGCCTGGACCTGGGCCGCCGCCGCGGCCGGGCTGCAGGAGGCCAGGACGGCGCTTGATACCATGCGCCCCTATGTCGAGGCGGCGGACCGCGCGGCGGCACAGTCCCGCGCCCTCGGCATGATGACGGAGAGCGGCCGGGACTATTGGCGCGCGCAGCTCCCCGGTGACGTCATGCCGTCACCGGATGGCGCACCCGCCGCCGCACCTGTTGATGGTCCGGCCTATCGCATCAACCTGGCCAGCATGGCCAGCCGGGAGGACGCCGAGGCGACGCGCCGCACCCTCACGGCGGCCCATGGCGCCCTTCTCGCGGCCCTGCCGCTGCGCATCGTGCAGGCGGAACAGGCCGGCCGCACCTATTTCCGCCTGCAGGCCGGCCGATTCGATACGGCCGCTGGCGCCCAGGCGCAATGCGACAGGATGAAGATGGACGGACTGGACTGTTTCGTGCTGCGCACGGACGACTGATGGGCGCAAGCCGCCGCTCGGCGGAGACGGCGAAAGCCGCGTTCAGGCCCCGCGGCGGGCCAGGGGCTTGCCGGGCTTTCTCGCCATGCGGGCGTTGTGCTGCTCCACCCAGGCGGCGAACTGGTCGGCGGGCAGGGCCTTGCTGTAGAGATAGCCCTGCACGCCGTCGCAGCCGATCTCCTTCAGGATCCTGAGCTGCTCGGGGGTTTCCACGCCTTCCGCCACCACGTAATTGCCCAGCGTGTGGCCCACCTGCGCGATGGCCTCGACGATGGAGCGGCTCTCCGGCTCGTCGCTCAGCTCGCGCACGAAGCTGCCGTCGATCTTGAGCTTCTGCATGGGGAAGCGCCGCAGATACGACATGGCCGAATAGCCGGTGCCGAAATCGTCGATGGCCAGGCGCACGCCCAGATCCCCCAGGTCGGTGAGGATGCTCTCCACATGCTCGGCATTGGGCAGCAGCACGCTCTCGGTGAGCTCCAGCTCCAGGTTCTGGGCGGGCAGGCCGCTCTCCACCAGGCTGCGGTAGACGAGGTCCACCAGATCGCCGGTATGGAAATGCACGGCGGAGATATTGACCGAGACCACGAGGTCGCTCCAGCCCCGGCCCATCCACGCCTTGGCCTCGCGGCAGGCGGCGGGCAGCAGCCATTCGGTGATCTCAACGATCTGCTGGCTGGTCTCGGCCACGGGGATGAACTTGCCCGGCGGTACCCAGCCGAATTCCGGGTGCAGCCAGCGCAGCAGCGTTTCGGCACCGATGATCCGGCCGCTCTTCATGTCGACCTGCGGCTGGAAGTAGAGCATGAATTCCTTCTGGGCCAGCGCCCGGCAGATTTCGAGCCGCAGGCTGTTGCGCTCCCGGTCCTCGCCGCCCAGCGATTCGCTGTAGAGGCAGAGCTTGCCCTTGTCGCCTTCCCGGGCCGCCTTCTGGGCCAGCGCCACCTTGTCCATGAGCTCGCCGGCCTGCCGGGCATGGTCGGGATAAAGGGCCACCCCGGCATTGAAGACCAGTGCCACGGCATGCCCGTCCACCGTCATGCGGGCCTGGACCTGCCGCACCATGTCGGCGCAGCGCGCCATGGTGTCCTCGCGGGAGAGATTGCCGCAGAAGGCGATGGCGAACTCGTCGCCCAGCCGGGCGATGAGCGCATTATCGGGCGCATGCTCGCGCAGCCGCTCGGCCACCCGCTTGAGCACCTGGTCGCCCACCTCGGCGCTCAGGGCGCTGTTGACCGAGCGGAAGCTCTCGATATCCATGGTCTGCACGGCCACCCGGTGGTCCTCGGCCTGCGCGGTGTGCAGGAGCACGTCCAGATCGCGGCGGAAGGCGGCGCGGTTGAGGAGGCCGGTCAACTCGCAATGCCGGGTGACGCGCTTCAGCTCTTCGTTCATGGCGTCGCGCACATCGGTGATGTCGTCACTGCTGACCACCAGATCGCCATTGGAGAGGACGATGTTGCGCACCTTGAACTGCCGGCCGTCGGCCCGCTCGAAGGTCCAGGAGCCGCCACCCTTGCGGTAGACCGCCCACATGCCGTCGACGATGGTGTCGGTCATGGTCTCCAGCTCCGCGCCGTCCATGGGGCCGTAATAGCCGTGGGCGGCGCTGCCCCATACCAGCTCGCGGACGGGCGTACCCTGGCGCACCAGGCCGTGCGGGAAGATGTTGGTCTTCAGCACGGCCTGGTTCCAGGCCTTGAGCCGCAGCGCGCTGTCATAGACGGTGACGCCGTAATCCAGGCAGTTCAGGATCTCCTGCAGATAGGTGGCGGTGCCGGCCGCCGCCTGATGCTGGGCCTCGGAGGCGGCGAGCAGGCCCTCGTTGCTGAGCCTGAGCCGCGTGACGTCGAGGAGCAGCCGGGAGAGATGCCAGGCGATGCCGGCCTGCACACCGTTCATCAGCAGGCAGAAGACGCCCAGCAGCATGTTGTGGGTGTCGCCCCGGGTCAGCAGGAACAGGCCGAAGCTGGTGGAGAACAGGGTGGAGGCCAGAAGGCTGGCGCGCAGGTTGGCCGCCTGCCCTATGACGATGCCGATGGCCACGGGAATGCTGGCCGCCACCATGAGATCGAAGGAGGGCGCCGTCTCCGCCGCCCCCGGCAGCCACGGCACCGCGCCCCAGGCCAGGCCGAAGGCGGTCTGCTGCCAGATCACCGCCCTGGCCCATCGACGATAGCTGTCGGCGCCGGCGTCGCGGTTCAGCCGCCGGTCCAGCGCCACCCGGGCCGCCAGAACGCCCATGAGCACGCCGGCCCACAGCAGTGGCGGCAGGAGTGGCGCCTTGGCCAGGAAAAGACAGGTCAGCAGGAACGTGCCGGCCGCCAGCGCGCTGATGGCGGTCACCCGCGAAAGGCGCATCATGGCCAGGGCGCCGTGGCGCGCCACCGTGGCGGCGGGAATATGCCCCGGCCGGCCCGGATCGCCCAATCCCTCCGTGAAAATGCCTGTCACCATACCCACTCCACTCGCCGACATTCGGGTCCGGGCGGTCCTCAGGATATCGGAGGCGATTCCCGGCGCATACAGGCTCGGGGAAACATGTTAAGAAGCAGTTATGGTGCCACCACGGTTGAAACGCAGTGACAACGCTCGTTCTCGTCAATGTCTCGAAAAAGGACGCCGCCCAGCCCTGGCTCGATGCGCTGCGGGCGGCATGTGGCGATTGTGATGTCCAGTTCCCCGATTCGCCGGAGCGGCTGAAGGAGCTCATCGGCCGGGACGGGATCGAGCGCATCGTCATCGGCGGCGGAGACGGCACCATGCGCCGCGCCGCCGGTGCCCTGATGGCGGCGGGCCGGCCGGTGGGCATCCTGCCCATGGGCACCGCCAACGACCTGGCGCGCTCGCTCGATATCCCCGTCACCCCGGACGGTGCCGCCATGGTCATCGCCCGGGGGCGCACGGCACGCATCGACATGGGCCTGGTGAACGGCCATCATTTCTTCAACGCCGCACAGATCGGCCTGGGGGCCACGGTGCGGCACGCCCTGTCGCCCGGACTCAAGAAATGGCTGGGGCCGCTGAGCTATGCCGTCGGCGCCTGGGACGCCATGCGCCGCATGCGGCCCTTCGAGGTGGATGTGGAGACGGACGGCGAACGCCGCCAGTTCCGCTCCATCCACATCACGGTGGGCAACGGCCTGCAGTTCGGCGGCGGCACGCCCGTCGCCCCCGAGGCATCGCTGGAGGACGGGCTCCTGGACCTCCTCAGCGTCGACCCGCTGCCCCCCTGGCGGCTGACCCTGCTGGCCGCCGCCGTGCGCACCGGGCGGCACCATGCGGTGGAGCATCTGCATCTCCTGAAGGGGGCCCACATGCGCATCTCCACCGGGCGCAGCCTCGGCATCACCGCCGACGGCGACCGCATTTCCCGCACGCCCGCCGATTTCTCCGTTTTGCCGAAAGCGGTTACCGTATATACCGGGGGCGAGGACAAAGCATGATGTTTCGAAAGGCATGGGAAGTGGCGGCGGAGGACGTGCTGGTGAAAGCCGCCGAACAGGCGGACCTCTTCCGCGACGCGGCGGACTATCTGGCGGCGCACGATCATCCGCGCACCGCGGCGCTGTGCGCCGACATCGCGGCGCGGCGGCAGGCCCTGGCCGCCGAGCTGCAGGCGGGTCTGCGGACCAGCGGCATCTACCCCAAGACGGTGGACCCCGAGCGCGAGGCGCTGGAGCGCCTGTTCGGCACCGTGAAGTCCGCCCTCTCGCCCGACGAGGCGGACAGCCTCCTGAGCAGCCGCCGCAATGCCGACCAGGCGCTGCGCGAGGCGCTGGCCGCGGCACGCGAGGCGGAGGACATGCCGGAGGCGCTGACGCAAATCCTCGAGCGTTTCGCCGCCAGCCTGGCCGAGGACGACCGCCGCATCGACGATTTTCTCTCCAGCCGGCACGAGACCCGCTGACGCCCATGCCTGATCCCCGGCCCAGACCCTCCACCCCCAGACCCCTCACCCTTGGGCCGCTGCTGCGCGATACCGTGCAGCTCTTCTTCCTGCACTGGCGGCGGCATCTGGTGCTGTCGTTCCTCTGCGCGGTGCCGCTGGGCATCCTCTATGCGGCGCATTATTTCGACCCTCTGGTGCGCTTCATCGCGGCCGCCATGTCGCAACCGGAGGCGCAGGCCATGGCCGCCGAGGGGGCCATCACGCCCCTGCGCTCGCTGTCGCTGGTCGGCCTGACATTGATGATCGTCAGCGCCTATGCGTCCGCCTGGTGGAGCGGCCTCCTGGAGCTGCCGCCTCCCGAAACAGACGCCGCCCGCCACCACTTCGACGATTTCATCGCCGTGCTGGCGCGGCTGGCCCTGGTCGGCGCCGTCATGCTGGCGGTGGTCTTCGCCATCGAGCTGGCGGCCCAGGTGCTCATCATGGTGCTGGGGCCCCTGCTGAGCCAGGTCGGTGCGGCGGCCTTCGCGCAGTTCGTCATCCTGACGCTGCTGGTGATGGTGCAGCAGGGCATCTGGATTCGCCTGCTGGTCTCGGTCCCACCGGCCCTCTGGGGCGAACCCATGCCCATCACACGGAGCTGGACGGCGAGCACCGGCACGACGCTCAACCTGGGCGCCGCGGTGGTGGTGCTGGCCCTGCCCTCCCTCACCCTGGCGCTGCTGATCGTGCTGCCAGTGCTGCAAAGCCTGGTGGCGAGCGGCCCCGTCCTGAACGCCCTGGCGGTGGTGCTGCTCGGGCCGCTCCTCTTCCTCTATCACGCGCTGCAGCTCACCCTGGCCGCCGTCGCCTTCAAGGCACTGCGCCAGGCGGACCGCCTATAGGGCGCCGGCGCGCCGCGCCAGGGGCTCCAGCCGCACCCGGGCAGCGGGCCAGTCGGCCGCGTCGAAGGCCAGCGCCACGACGGCTTGCCATTCGCCGTTCTTCCGGCTGTGGTTTTCGATATGGGCGGTGTCGCGGAAGCCCACCTTCCGGTGCAGCCGGATCACCGCCTCGTTGAAGGCGAAGACCTCGCAATGCAGCCGCTCCAGGCCCAGTTCCTCGAAGACATGGCGCAGCACCAGGAACTCGACGGCGGCCCCTATGCCCTTGCCGCGCTCCGACGGCTCGGCAATATAGAACGCCCAGTGGGTTTCCGGCCCCGCCGCCTTCTCCACCGGATAGAGGCAGGCCATGCCCACCGCCCGCCCGTCGCTCTCGATGATCCAGTACTGTCTGGCAGGGTCCGCCATCATGCCCTCGAACCACGCATCATGCTCCGCCTGGCCGATGGTATGGTCCGAATACATGTACCGCGCCACCTCGGGCATGTTGCGCCAGCCCAGCAGCCGGGCGCTATCCGCCTCCGTCACGTCCCGCAAGCATATCATCCACCGCCTCCCTGAAGAGGAGTCCAGTCTGCGCAGATATGGTTAAGGGGGGCTGAATGAGGCTACCAGAGGCGCTTGGCAGCGAAAGCGTGGCCGGAGCCTGATTTCAAGTAATGCTCAAACGAGATCGCCTTCTGAACATCCGCGAAGGCAAGATAAGTTACTAGCGTCCATGGTGCGAACTTGGCGGTGTGAGGTGACTTTCCGGCATTGTGCTCGGCAAGCCTGCGTTTGAGATCGGCCGTGGTGCCGACATATCGTTGGCCGGCGTGAGACTCGCTTTGCAGAAGATAGACGTAATGCATGGTGCCCCTTTTCCCCGAAAGCATGTTAATGCAAGAGGGAAGGCGAGGGCTATCCTGCTTATTTTTAGAGAAAAGAGGAGCTTTTCAGTTAACAACCACCCTCCTACGCCAAGGCTTCGGAGGACACTCCTTCGCCCAGGTTGCGTTTTCGGGTGGCATGCCACCCGAAGCCCGCAGGGCGAAGGGTGGTGGAGCCAGACGGAATCGAACCGACGACCTCTACAATGCCATTGTAGCGCTCTCCCAACTGAGCTATGGCCCCGTACCTTCCCGGCCTTGGGTGGACCGGTGCGTTCTGGAGGCGCAACTTATGCAGACTGGCGCCTCATATCAAGTCCTAAAACCGCCCGCCCTGAAAAATAGCCGGGAGAGCGCGGCCGGCAAGGCTACTCGTCGTCGCCTTCGACCTTCTTCACGAGCACGTCGGAGACGTCGTCATCGTCCTCGTCATCCTCGATGCCGAGCACTTCCTCGTCATCGTCGTCGACATCCACGTCGACGTCGATATCCACGTCGTCATCATCGTCCTCTTCCGGCGCGGCCTTGGCGGCGACCTTCTTGGGAGCGCCCTCCACGTCGTCGCGCGGGCGGCGGGATTTCAGAAGCGGCTCGTAGTGGAACTCGTGTCCGCAGGAAATGCAGACGATGGGATCGTCATTCCCCAGGTCATAGAACCGGGTGCTGCATTTGGGGCATTGCCGTTTGGCTCCCCATTCCGGTTTAGCCAATGGTCTCTCCTGTCGACGAGGATGAAATTTGCGTCCAATTGCCACGATCCGCAACGTCTGTCAAAGGTTTCTCGCGGGTTTCTCGCGCACAAGCCGGCGATGCCCTTTGGCTTGGCTGCCGATTGGCAGTATAAGGGGCGCACATCGCCGCCATTCAAGATGCGAAGGACAATAAATATGCCGTCTCTGGTCGCCGCCCCCTCGACAGGTCTGGCGGGCCGCCTCGTCATTCCGGGCGACAAATCCATGTCGCACCGCGCCATCATCCTGGGGGGGCTGGCCATCGGCACCACAAGGGTGCGCGGCCTCCTGGAAGGGGCCGACGTGCTGCACACCGCCGACGCCATGCGCGCCTTCGGCGCCACCGTCACCCGCCGCGACGATGGCGTGTGGGAGATCACGGGCGTGGGCGTGGGCGGCCTGCGCGAAGCGGGGCAGGTCATCGAGATGGGCAATTCCGGCACCGCCGTGCGCCTGCTGATGGGCCTGGTCGCCAGCCAGGCCATCACCACCATGTTCACCGGCGACGCTTCCCTCAACCGCCGGCCCATGGAGCGCATCATGACGCCGTTGCGCCAGATGGGCACGCGCTTCGAGGCGGCCCAGGGCGGGCGCCTGCCGCTCAGCGTCATCGGCTGCGGCGACCCGCTGCCCATCACCTACCGCACGCCCGTGCCCTCGGCGCAGGTGAAGTCGGCCATCCTGCTGGCCGCCCTCAACACGCCGGGCACCACGACGGTGATCGAGCGCGAGGCGACGCGCGACCATAGCGAGCGCATGCTGCGCCATTTCGGCGTGCCGGTATCAAGCGCGGCGGGACCGGAAGGTGTCACCATCTCGCTCACCGGTCCGGCGGACCTGACGGCCCGCGACGTGGTGGTGCCGGGCGACATCTCCTCCGCCGCCTTCCCCATCGTGGCGGCGCTGGTCACGGCGGGCAGCGACGTCATCATCGAGAACGTGGGCATGAATGTGCTCCGCACCGGCATCATCACCAGCCTTCTGGAGATGGGCGCCGACATCACCCCCCTTAACGAGCGCGAGGCGGCGGGCGAGCCGGTGGCCGACCTGCATGTGAAGGCCGGGCGGCTCAAGGGGGTGGACATCCCGCCGGAGCGTGCTCCCAGCATGATCGATGAATATCCGGTGCTGGCCGTGGCCGCCGCCTTCGCCGAGGGCACCACCCGCATGACGGGCCTGCACGAGCTGCGCGTCAAGGAGAGCGACCGGCTGATGGCCACCGTCCGCATGCTGCGCCATGCCGGTGTCACGGTGGAGGAAGGCGACGACTGGATGGCGGTGACCGGCGGGCCGGTTGCGGGCGGCGGGCTGGTGGAAACCTTCATGGACCACCGCATCGCCATGTCCGGCCTGGTGCTGGGGTTGGGCAGCGAGCGGGGCATGACCATCGACGACGACGAGATGATCGACACCTCCTTCCCCGGCTTCGCCATGCTCATGACGGCAATCGGGGCCGGCATCGGCGAGGCGGGCTGATGGCCTTTGTCGTCGCGGTGGATGGCCCCTCGGGTGTCGGCAAGGGCACGCTGGCCCGCCGCATCGCCCGGCATTACGGCTGGGATTTCCTGGACACCGGCGCCCTGTATCGCGCCGTCGGCCTGGCGGCGCTGACGGCGGACGTGGACCTCGGGCAGTCCGCGCGGCTGGCCGAGCTGGCCCGGGGCATAGACCCCACATTGCTGGACGACCCGGCCCTGCGCGAGGAAGGGGTGGGGCAGGCGGCCTCCCGCGTGGCGGCGGACCCGGCGGTGCGCCAGGCGCTCCTGGACTTCCAGCAGCGTTTCGCGCAGGAGCCGCCGGGCGGCGTGGGCGCCGTCCTCGACGGGCGGGACATCGGCACGGTGATCTGCCCGCATGCCCAGGTGAAGCTCTTCCTTTCCGCCAGCCCGGCGGCGCGGGCCCGGCGCCGTGCCCGGCAACTGGGGGTGGAGGGGGACGCCGCCGCGCTGGCCCGCATCACCCGCGCCATGGAGGAACGGGATGCGCGCGATGCCGGCCGTACCGCGGCGCCGCTCAGGGCCGCCCCGGATGCGCACTTGCTCGATACGACGAATTTGGATATAGACAGCACGTTTCGGGCCGCCCTGGCGATCATCGAGGATCACCCGGGGTTGTAATCCGGCGGATCGCCCGCGACATAGGAACCAGTGACCGCTCCCATGGTGGGAGAAGACCACCGGAAAAACCGGTTGGCCGGTATATATTGAAGGAACGATATATGTCACAGACCATGACGGGCGCCAGCGCGCCCACGAAAGAAGATTTTGCGGCTCTCCTGGATGAGAGCTTCGGCACCCAGGGCTCGCTCGAGGGCGAGGTCATCAAGGGGACCGTCATCGCCATCGAAAACGACGTTGCCGTCATCGACTGCGGGCTGAAGTCCGAAGGCCGCGTGCCGCTGCGCGAGTTCGCCGCTCCCGGCTCGAA
>Ga0182744_1002792_pt1 | contig 14042 bp, 12 predicted proteins | sample eDN3rd30CKraftMG_FD_128525 | JGI IMG/M metagenome (GOLD analysis project Ga0182744, IMG submission 128525) | Enriched Miracle-Growth compost microbial communities from Emeryville, California, USA - eDNA 3rd pass 30_C Kraft MG (version 2) (version 2) ...
CGCGATGGCCGCAAGGCCGGGCTGGCCGCCAGAGGATTCGGTGAAAGTCTCACGCAGCCGGCCGCTCAGATCCCCAGCTAGGCTGGGATCGCTCGGCTCGTCCAGACCATAGGTCGTGGCGAGCGTACCCACCACGGCCTCCTTGGCCACAAAACCCGTGATCAGCGAGGCAGTCACATGCCAATCGGCAAATCCGGCCGGGGCGAAAACCGGCGAAAGCCCATCCGCGGCCGCGCCAAACAGTGAGGACTGCACGGGCATCTCGGTATCACCAAACGCGTGCTTACCGTCAATGGGGACGGCCATCAGTACCCACACGGCCATAGACAAGCCGAGGATCACCACGCCCGCACGCTTAGCAAAACCCGAGCAGCGCAACGCCACCGCACGGGCAAGCGCACCAAAGCGAGGAGCCTGGTAGGCGGGCAGAACAATGACGAGCGGCTCGCGAATAACCCCACGGAAAACCGTCTTGCGCAGGGCAAATGCTACGCCAACAATCACCACAACTGAGACCACATACATGGAAAAGACCACGGTCCCCGCGTGACCGGGGAAGAACACCGACGCCAACAACAGGTAGATCACCAAGCGCGCCGTGCACGATGAATACGGCACGAGCAAGCCCGTCAATAGGCGCTGGCGCGAATCAGGAATGGTCTTGGTGGCACTGAGCGCGGGGATATTGCAGCCAAACCCGATCACCAGCGGCAATACCGCGCGGCCATCCAAACCGATGGACTGCATGGCGCGGTCCGCCATCACCGCAACCCGGGCAAGATACCCGGAATCCTCCAGGATGAAGATCATCGTGAAAATAATGACCATCAGCGGAAGGAAGCTCACTACCGTACCAACACCCGCAAGCAGGCCATTAACCGTGAGCGATTCCAGCCACGATGGCGCGTGGAGTGCACCGAGGAAAGTGGAGAACCACCCTGTGACCGGGCCCGTGATCAGACCCTCAAACCAGTCCTGAATCGGGCCGGAAATCGTGGTGGTCAGTTGGAACGTAGCCCACAGGATAGCCAAAAATACCGGGATGCCTACGATCGGGCGCAGCAACGCAGCATCCAGTTTGTCCGAAGGCGTGGCGCGAGGCTCGGTGCTCGCGCCAATGGCAGCTAGGACCTCGCGAACCCAGGCGAACAGTTCGTGCGCGCGGGCGAGTTCGGCTTCTGCTGCTGTGTCTGGATCGGTTTCTGGATCTGGATCTGTGTACAGCGGGAGCGAGCTTTCCGTGCTGGGCAGACCGGGCAGCGCGATCGCTCCGCGCTGGAATGCGGTGCGGCCGGTTGAGGTGCGGTCAACCACAGCGCCATCGAACGCGGTGCGGTCAACCACAGTGTCGTCGAACGCAGTGCCGTCGAACGCAGTACCGTCAAAAGCAAGGACCGCGGCGGCCAGATCGCTGGCCCCCACCCCACGGCGCGGGTTGATCGAAACAACGGGCGCACCAATCGCCCGCGAAAGCGCCACGGCATCAACGGAAGCACTCGCCGAATCAGCAAGATCGTTCATGGTCAACGCCGCAATAACCGGCAGACCACTCTGCTTGGCCTGCGCAAACAGATACAGAGACGACGCAAGTGCGGTAGCGTCCAGCACCACAATCACCACGTCGCCCGGACCTGGCGCGGCCGCCAGATCAGCCACCGCATTGGCGGTGACCTCCTCGTCCGGGGACTGCGGAATAAGCGAGTACGTGCCGGGGAGGTCGGTGATGCGAGTGCGGGAATCGTCGGAAATATTCCACGTACCCACCTCAATACTGACGGTGGTCCGCGGAACGTTCATCGTTTTTTGGTGAGCGCCAGTCAACAGATTAAACAGCGTGGACTTACCCACGTTTGGCCTGCCCACCAGCAAAACGGTCCGCTCCGGTGCGAGCGCAAGCGCGCCCGGCGCGGTGGAATCGGAGGCCGCAAAGGCAGAACCAGAATCGTCGTGGCAGGTCACCTCAGTGACCCGCCAATACTGGCACGGAAGCGGCAGGAACATACGTAGCCACGGGTGCCACGGCGCTCACTGTTGCTTCGGATTCCACCAGTTCCACGGTGATCTTGCCCGCGGCTTGCGGCGCAAACGCGATGCGTTGCGTGCCCAAACGAATGACCCTGCGCTTGCCAAAACCGCTGAGTAATGCCGCTGCGGTGCTGCCCGGACTCAGGCCGAGTTCGGCAAACCGCAGGCGTTCTGCCACCGAACCGTTAACGCCGGTGATGACAACCAAAGAGCCCAGTGGGCAATTCGCAAGGTTCACGTTTCCAATTTAGGTTAGGAGTACCTAATGGTGGAAGGACAATGGTCCTATTTCCCAGCACGAGGATGACACCCGGCCCTTTCAGTCTCACCAATTGCGGCAGCAACGAGCCCCAGCACCCGAGCCAAATCGTCTTCCGGCACGTCACCGTACGCAATTACAATCCCACTCGCAGGCACCTTGGCGGACTGAGACCAGTACGCGGAGAGGTCTCCCACCAGCAGCCCCGCACGTTCGCATTGCGCGCGCACCTTGTCGCTCGCGCGCTGGCTTTCCAGCTCAATAATTGCAGTGGCCCCAGCATTCATCTGTACTCCAAAGTCTCCCAAGATCCGAAACACCACGTCCCGGCGCCGCACCACCTCGCGCCTGCGTCGGACCAACTGCCGGCGCAATCCGCCGCCGCGCAAATACGTAGCCACAGCCCGCTGCGCAATAGCAGAGGCCCCAGAACCAAGATCGGCGCGCGCCGCCATGAGTTCGGCATGCAAGCCGCGCGGAGCAATGAGATACCCCAAGCGAACATCAGGCGTGAGCACCTGATTGAATGTGCCCAAATGCGCCACACTCTGCGGCGCGAGCTCCCACAAGCTGGGCAGCACTGCTCCCACATGGCGGTACTCAGAGTCCACGTCGTCTTCAATCACCAGCAGGTTTTGTTCCTGTGCGCGAGCCAGCAACTCAAACCTACGCGGCGCGGACATAGAGCCACCAACTGGATACAAGTTGTTAGGCGTCACCAAAATTGCGCCCAGTTTTGCGGGCAGGGCGCTCGCCATAAGTCCATCAGAATCCACAGGGAGATCCACCGCTCGTACCCCAAAACGTGCTAAAACACGCCGCAATCCCGGGTATCCGGGCGACTCAACCCCCACTTCATGCATCGCGTCCCCGTTTGCCGAGAGCAGCAGCGCTAGCCCATCTCGCGCCCCAGTTGTCACAAAAATATCAGCGGGATCCACCAGCATGGAACGCATGAGCCGCAGATGCTCAGCAATCGCCTCGCGCAGCGAAGCGAGCCCCTGCGCGCCGTCACTTGCGCTGGAATAACCATGCACCTTGGCGGGCACCAAGGAGGGTGCTGCCGCGGCGCGCCAAGCCTCCCGCCAGCTCGAATCGTCGATAATCACAGGTGGGTGGATGCGCGGTGTCACGTCAAGGCGTGTCTCCGGCCCGGCAGATTTCCGACGATTCCCACCCGTCCCAGCATCATCACGTGCGGGCGCATGGTGCGCCGCCACGTGCGTGACCGAGGCACCAGGGTGGATGCGGGTTTTGCCGCCGGGGGTGGACACAAGGTAGCTCTCTGCCACGAGTTGGTCATATGCGGACACAACCGTTCCTCGAGAGACGCCCAGTTGGGCCGCGAGCGCACGACTCGATGGAATCGCCTGTTCCGGCTGTAGTGCACCGCTACCCACGAGGCGCCGGATTTCGGCGGCAATCTGTACGGACTTGGACTCGGGCGCATCGAGACTGATCATGATGGGCAGCGAGTGAGCGTTCATGCGCCCATGCTATCTGCGCCGACGTCCCAGGCGCCACAAACTGGTCCATTGAATCTTGACCAAACTGGATCTTGTGATGGTCCAGTTAACGCGGCATGGTTGACCTAGCCGCATTCACATGCCACACGCACACCTGCGCGTATACCAAGGAGAACCATGTCTAACACCCCGTCTAACACCCCAGAAGCCGCCGAAGTTTCCCCCAACCTCGTTCCGGCAAACCGCCTGAACACCGGCCTAGCCAAGATGCTTAAGGGCGGTGTCATCATGGACGTGGTCAACGCCGAGCAAGCCAAGATCGCCGAGGACGCCGGCGCCGTTGCCGTCATGGCGCTGGAGCGCGTTCCCGCCGATATCCGCGCGCAGGGCGGCGTAGCCCGGATGAGCGACCCAGACCTGATCGACGGCATTATTGAGGCCGTTTCAATTCCCGTCATGGCCAAGGCCCGCATCGGCCACTTTGTTGAGGCGCAGGTTTTGCAGGCGCTCGGCGTGGACTACATCGACGAGTCCGAGGTGCTCTCCCCCGCCGACTACGTGCACCACATCAACAAGCGCGAGTTCAATGTGCCGTTCGTGTGCGGTGCCACCAACTTGGGTGAGGCCCTGCGCCGCATCACCGAGGGTGCCGCGATGATCCGTTCCAAGGGTGAGGCCGGCACCGGTGACGTCTCCGAGGCGATGAAGCACATCCGCACCATCAACGCTGAGATCGCCCGTTTGAGCTCGCTCAATGAAGACGAACTGTATGTGGCCGCCAAGGAACTCTCAGCACCATACGAGTTGGTGCGCAAGGTTGCCCAGGACGGCAAACTTCCCGTTGTGCTGTTCGTGGCCGGTGGCGTTGCCACCCCAGCCGACGCCGCCATGATGATGCAGATGGGCGCGGATGGCGTGTTCGTTGGTTCGGGCATCTTCAAGTCCGGCAACCCTGAGCAGCGCGCCCGCGCAATCGTGCACGCAACCACGCACTTCAACGATCCTGCGGAAATCGCGAAGGTTTCGCGCGGATTGGGCGAGGCCATGGTGGGCATCAACGTTGCCGACCTTCCCGCTCCGCACCGTTTGGCGGAGCGCGGCTGGTGACCTCGTCTGGCACTCCTCTGTCGGAGCGTACGCAGTCTGGCACCAAGCTGATCGGCACCAAGCTGATCGGCATTCTGGCGCTGCAGGGTGCGGTCTCCGAGCATGCGGACATGCTGTCCGCGCTCGGGGCCGATACCCGCCTAGTGCGCAGGCCGGAACATCTGGACGGACTGGATGGCTTGGTCATTCCGGGTGGCGAGTCCACTGCGATCGCTCGGCTCGCTGCCCCGATGGGGCTGCTGCCTGCGATCCGCTCCCGGATCGATGCTGGCTTGGCTGTGCTGGGCACGTGCGCTGGCCTGATTTTGCTTGCAGACAAAGTGACTGAGCCGGGTGCTCTAGCCGACTTTGATCGGGTGGGCGGCTTGGATGTGACCGTGCGGCGCAACGGCTACGGCGGTCAGCTCGCCTCGTTCGAGGCTGAGGTAGACATCGTTGCTGAGTCTGATGCGGTTGGCGGCGTTAGTGATCCGGGCTCTAGTGCTGGCTCTAATGACAGCACTGGCGCGCACACCACGATGAACGTTGCGTTTATCCGTGCACCAATCATCGATCACGTAGGCGGGCACGCAACCGTGGTGGCCACGCACAACGGCGCTCCAGTTGCTGTGCGTCAGGACCGGATCATCGGTGCAACGTTCCACCCGGAGATCACGGGCGACCTCACCCTGCACCGCGCTTTCCTCGCACTCCTCCCTTGACCTCTTACCCTGCCTGGGACTAGCTGTTTTTGGAAGAAACCACCCACCTCTTGTGGGTGGTTTCGTCAAAAAATGGCTAGTCCCACCAGCACGTCACCGCACTTATTTCCGACGATTCCCCAAATAGCATAAAACCTCACCAATGGTGGACTACAAGCCGCGTAAAGGTGAGCATTGCGACCTATTCGCCCGGTGCAGGATGCGGGGCAAGACCTGCTTGGGTTGCAAGCACAGCGAGGCCTACTCGCCCCATCACTCCGGTCTTATTGAGCGCCGAGTTGATGTGCGTCTTAATCGTTCCTTCACTGAGCAGCATTGCTGCAGCGATCTGCGGGTTTGAGTATTCCGACATGATGTATCGGACCACTTCACGTTCCCGGTCGCTCAGTTTTTTGATCCGCTTTTGTGCCTCTGCGCCTCCGTTCGAGGAAGCGCTCCGAGTTTTCTCCAACAAAACCCTAGCCGCATGGGGAGAAAGCGCTCCCGCTCCCGCAGCAACGCTGCGTATCGCATGCTCAATCTCTCCCGGAGAAGCAGACTTGGCTAGGTAGCCCGAAGCGCCGGCTTCAATCATGTCCAGAATGGAGGCTGGCGTATCCATGGAGGTCAATCCGATAACACCCGGTGCACCTTGGCGCGACGCAAGCAAACGAGTTGCTTCCACCCCACTCATGCGTTCCATCCGAATGTCCATCAGAACTACATCCGGGCGATGACGCAGTACGAGATCGATGACCTCGTCACCATCGCTGGCCTCGGCAACTACGTCAATCTTTACCGCGCCGAGGATGATTCCTAGGTACTGGCGAACCATAACTTCATCGTCAACCAGGAGCACGCGGATAGCGCGTTCTGGCTTTGGCGGATCTTGCAGACTACCTGCCAGGTCCTGCACATTTTCCTCTTGCAGTACGGTTTCGACCTGCTCGTTCACTGGTGTTGTTCCTTCTCCCACGGAAGCCGTGCACGCATAATCCAGACCCCACCGATCTGTTCGGTGGTCACCGTGCCACCCAACAATTCGGCCCGCTGCGCCATACCTGGCAGACCAGAGCCCGAACCTTGCACGGCACGTGGGTCCTCGGAAACCTCGTTAATAACATCAATCGAAACACCGAGCCCGGGAGCACCCAAAAGCCGGACAGACATTGCACCTGTACCATAGCGCAGTGCATTCGTAATGGATTCTTGCGTAATGCGATACACCGCACTCGTGAGGCTTGGTGAAGCCAACTCGGGCTCGGAAATATGTAATTCCGAATCCACGAGCGCGCCGGCGTCTTTGGCTTGTACTAAAAGAGTTTCCAGTTGATCGAGTCCTGGATGGTGGCCCGTATAGCCGCCATCTTGCGAGTCTCGCAGTGATCCAATCAACCCACGCATCTCGTCGAGAGCTTTTTGCGTTGTGGCACGAATATTGCGAGCGGCATCAGGAACATTAGGATCCTGCGTTGTAACCTCTAGCGCGCCGGCCTGCAGCGCCACGAGCGAAAGCTGATGCGCCACGGTGTCATGCATCTCGCGAGCAATCAACTCGCGTTCTTGTTGCCGACTCAATTCGCCCTGCAACCTCTGCGTTACCTGAGTTTGGTCCACCACGGCCTGCTTATGGGCTGCCACCTGCGCAATCGTATGAACACGCTGATTGCGATACGCGCCAATCGCCACCGCGCAAGCGAGGAGAAGCACCATGATCGCGATGTACCCAAGTGCACTGGGGCGGCTGGCGGCACCGGTTTTATCGTCGATTATGGTCAGGAAAGAGTGCTCATTGTCTTGGAGAGAATCCACAATCACAAAACGAGTGCAGGCAATAGTAACTAACGCGGTGAACATCACCGCACGCCGGCGGATACTCACCGGAATGACCCAGGTGAGCGCGCCAAGAGCAGCAAACGGCCCCACCGGAAAAATGATGGCTAACGCAACCGTCAGCCACATCACCTTCACGGGTTTGGTTTTCCGCCACACCATAGCCACGCCACAGGTTGCTCCCGCACCAAATTCAAAAGCCGCGAGCAGCAGTTCAGCGCCAGACATCGTCTCCGTGTCAGGCATAAGTGTTGCAGCAACCGCCATGCTCAAGAACCCAACCACTATGACTGTCACAACAGTGATAAGCGACTGCCACACAGACCTCTCGTGCGGTTCGAGAAAACCACCGCCTTGTGGTGGCTCGCTAATAGATGCTGAAACGGGCGCAGCAGAGGGATCAAACATGATGTGAGTGTAGCGCTCACCTGTGACATCAAAGGTCAACCGATCGGCTAATAAACTCTGGCCAACCGGTAGATGTGCCAGCTGGCAAGCTTCCAAGATGCTTGAGGAGTTCACACATCACACAGTTCTGAAAGGTACGATCATGAACTCCAACAATCCTTTTGACCCACAGCAGTCCTTCAACCAGCAGGGCCAAGGCCACCCCCAAGGTCAGCCTCAACTCCAGCAGCCCGGGCAATTCCAGCAATCGCAGTTTCCACAGGGCCAGACACCGCAGTCTTACCCCAACCCACAGTCTTATCCCAACCCACAGTCCCCCAGCGGCCCGCCGATGAATGGCGGAAACGTACCTTCCTCCGAGCCGTCCAAAAAGAACTGGTTTGCGCGCCATAAGGTTTGGACAGGCATCGGCGCGGTCGCTGGGCTCTTCATCATCATTGGAATCGCAAGCGGAGGATCAGGCGAGGATCCCAATGATTCCGCAGCTCCTGCCAAGGAAAGCGCAGCAACTGAGCCTGCCACCGACAAGACCGCAGAAACCGCTGAGACCGCTGACACGAGCAAAGATGCAGAAAAGCCGTCCGATGCTGCCACGGAAGAACCCGCCAAGGATGAACCCGCAAAAGACCAGCCAAAGCAGGAGGACACCAAAAAATCCGAGCCCGCAGGGCCAAAGATTGGTGACGTAGCCAAAGCCGGGGACATGACGTACAAGGTGGTCTCGGTAAAGCAGGCCACAAAGGTTGGGGGCAAATACCTCAACGAGACCGCAAAAGGCACCTACCTCGTCGTTAAGGTTGAGGTCACCAACAACTCTGATGAGTCAGTATTTGTGGATGACTCTTACTTCACGCTTATGAGCGGTTCCAAGAAATTCCAGGCCGACTCCACCGCGTCCATCTACGCCAACACCAACGACGACGGCGAGAATTCCTCATTCTTCTTGGAAAACCTGAACCCGGACCTGAGTCTCACAGGCGTAGTTGTGTTTGATGTTTCGGACAAGGTGGCAAACGCCAAGGACAACGTACTGCGAGCGCAGACCGGATTCTGGGGCACCGAGACGGTCGATATCTCGCTGACTAAATAACTGTAGCTGCCTGCTGCAAACCTTCCCTTACCCCAAAATGGTTCGGTTACCCCACGTGTTGTGGGGTAACCGAACCATTTTGGGGTGCTTAGCACGGACGCGGGGCGCTGTGCACGAGCTTGCGCTGCCTCGCTCGGGCTGGGTAGTCCAGCTTGATTGGCGCATACCAATTCCGCAGGCCAAACTCGTGCGCTGCGCCTAAAATTCAGAGGATAAGCATCAGACCGTGTGGATATCCTTCAACCCACGTCAGGCTCAATATAGAGAGGGTACGGTCATGGCACAGCAGAGGATCATTCCCAGCGTGTGGTGCAAGGGTAATGCGGCCGAAATGGTCGAGTTTTATACGTCGGCGTTTGGGGATGTACATACCAATGTCACCACGCATTACCCCACCGAGGGCCTGCTCGATTTTCAAAAAGATCTTGCCGGAAAAATCTTGACCATTGATTTTTCAGTCCTCGGTCATCGGTTTCTTGCAATTAATGCGGGCAACGAGTTCCAGCCGAATCCTTCCATTTCGTTTTGGGTGACGTTTTCAGCTGCGCGTCACGCGGATCCAAAGGCCGCTTTACGTGAGTTGTGGGAACGCCTAAGTGAGGGTGGCAGTGTCATGATGCCACTTGATCAGTATGATTTCAGCCCGTTGTTTGGCTGGTTGGTGGATCAATTTGGCGTTTCGTGGGGTCTTATCTTCGACGAATCAGCCAGTTCTGATCCTCGGCACACGTCCCTGCCACCCCTGCCTGCGATCCGCCCGGTGCTCATGTTTAGTGGTGCCACGATGGGTCTCGCCGAGGCCGCCGTAGAGCGATACACCGCGATTTTCCCTGATTCTCAGGTAGGTGAGTTGGCTCGGTACGGCGAGCAAGCCCAGAGTGCTCGCCCGGAGCACATCATGTACGCGGATTTTTCTCTTTCCGGCCAGCGCTTTGTTGCTATGGATTCAAACGCACCCGATGAGTATCCGTTCAGTGAGGCGGTTTCGCTCCTTGTTGAAGCGGAAACGCAGGATGAGATTGACCGGTATTGGGAGGCACTCTCTCGTGTTCCGCAGGCGGAGGTGTGCGGTTGGTGCAAGGACGAGTTTGGAGTCTCCTGGCAGGTTGCGCCTCGAGATACCGGTTGGTTGAGTTCGAATCCAGGTGCTTATGCCGCGATGATGGGCATGAAGAAGATCATCATCGCTGACCTTGAGGCTGCAGCTAGTTCCCAGCCACGCTAGTTATCGACAGCACCAGTTATCAGGAGCACCAGCCACCACCAGAGCTAGTCACCAACAGCGCTAGTCCCCAAATGGGAACAGGTTGTTTTGATACACGTAGACCACTGCTTCAGTGCGGTCTCGCACGCCAATTTTGCGGAAAATTGAGGAGAGATGCGATTTGATGGTTGAGTCTTCCACTCCCAAAATCTCTGCGATTTCGGCATTGGAGAGTGCTTCCGCCAACAGTTTGAGCACCACAATTTCCTGTTTGGTCAGCAGGTCTAGGTTGTGCGGGTGTGGCCGACTCGGTTTAGGTTTGGCGCGGTCAGAGTAGCGTTCCATCAGCCGTTTGGCCGGCCCCGGTGAGAATACGGGCTGCCCTGCCGAGGCAGCGAGGATTGCGCCAGCAATCACGGACGGTTCGGCATCTTTGGTGAGGAATCCTTGAGCCTCTACTTTGATTGCGTCGCTGAGGTAGTCGGCTTGGTCAAAGGTGGTGAGCATAACCACGGGGATGTTCGGGTATTTCTCTTTAACCATCCGGCAGGCGTCAATGCCATTGACACGTTTCATTTGCACGTCCATGAGCAGCACATCAGGGTGCGATTCTTCGATCATCGCGAGCACTTCGTCGCCATCACTGGCGGTTGCGACGATCTCGATGCCCTCTTCTTGGGACAGCAATTTGGACAGGATGTTACGAATCATCGCATCATCGTCAACTAGCCCAACTCTTACTTGCGGCACTAACGTCAACCCTCCCCCTGTTCGTCAATCCCGATACGCTTTGGCAGCCAAAATGTGAGCAGCCACCGTCCGGATCCAGAACTCGTTGACACGGATCCTCCGATCGCGTCCAGGCGTTCCCGGATACCCATCAGCCCGAGACCCGACGAAGGAAATAACAACTCCTTAGTCTCATCAATTGTATTCACAAAAGCAACCGAAACTCGTGTCTGATCTGCGTTTATGGTCAAGATGATGGGTTTTTCAGTGGACCCGTGCCGTACTGCGTTTGCGCTGGCTTCGCGCACACACGCTATGAAGGTGGACAGTGCGAGTGGATCCATGGAGTCGAAGCCACCTTCTTGGATGTGGTTGACGGTGAATCCTTGGCTTTCTAGGTGGTGGATGAGTCGGCCAAGCTCCTTAACCGGATCAATCACCTTGTAGTCGCGATAGCGTGCTTCTTCACTGTCATTGCCGCGCAGTAGGCGCAGTAGTGCGCGGATTTCCGCGAGTGATTGCAGTGATAGTTCGGTTATTTCCGTGAGGTCGGCTCGTGCTTCCGCGCTGAGGTCCGGCCGCAGGGCGGCCGCTCGCGAGCGCAGGACTACCGACGACATGGAATGTGCCACAGCGTCGTGCATTTCTCGTGCGATCACCTTGGCAAATTCTGCTGCTTCGAGCTTTGCTGCGGTTGCAGCCTGTTCGGCTCGCACTGTTTCAACCTGTATGCGGTCGTTGTAAATCTGCAAGACTGCGCCGAACGCCCAGGCAACTGCGGTGAACACAAAGGTGGTGAGGGCGGCGTTCAGATCATCGCGCACGAGTCCACTGATCAGCGCGTACACCACGAATGCGCCGGTCACGCTGAGGCTGGCACGGATTTTCCGGCGCGCCACCATCATGCCAAGCGGTATGAAACATCCCGCATACATAAAGGAGATGAGGTGCGGGTTGAGTGCGTAGAGGAGCCCTAGCACGCACATCGCGAGCACTGATGCGAGTTGGCTGCGCGCATGCACCATCAGTGCGATACCTACTGCGAGCCCAAGGTAGTACGCACCCGAGTCCAGCAGGTCCCACATCACCACAGTGAAGACGATGAGGATCGCTAGGATCCAGAACGCGTATGCGTAACGCCATGTGCGCAGAGCCGAGGATGGTTTTTTAGGGAGTTCGCTGCGGCGCGATATGGTTCCGGCGCTGGTCACCGCATGCCTCCTCACATTTCCCACTCGGGCGGGATAGAGCTCACCATTCCCCCTTGGCTTCACACCAGACTACTAGTTCTCAAGTACTAGGACGCTGTTCGCAAGTAGGAGGTGACGAGTAAAAGTCCCCTCCCGCGGCGGGTGAAATTGCGCCGTCAAAACGAAAGCATAGACCTGTTAGTACTTCTGACCGACACTCACGATACAAGGGAGGGAACATGTCTTTCACCGCTTGGGTTCGCAGCTGGTTCCGTCCATGAGCCATTGAGTCAATTAAGTCTCTTGGGAGGGCAGTTCGCACGAACTGCCCTCCCTTTGCATGTTCACTCGCATTCGCCGTGTGCAAGCAGTATCACGCACTGCGGGTATCCCACCGTAGCGCGGTACGACCCGCCACAAAGAGGACTGCTGCCAGGGCAGCAAGCGCGGCAAGCGAACGCGCGAGTCCACTCCAGTCAAGCACTCCGGACAGGCTCACACTTACCGATTCGTGGAATTGGTAGAACGGAGAGAACGGCGCCAGTGTGTGCCACGCAGAGGGCAATTGATCAATGGGGTAGATAACCGCTCCACCGTAAAGCAACAGCGCAAATACGAGGATTGCCAGGGCAGCCGAGGTCGCGATGCTGCGCGTGAGATTAGCTACCAGCACGCCGAGCATGAAGAACGCAAAGTAGCCCAGCACAATTGGCGCTATAGCCGCCGAGGAACGACTCGTTATGTCCAGTCCTTTAGTGGGTAGGTCCACAATAATCAGCAGCAGTCCTACCTGGGCTGCCGCGAGCACAAGGCCGGTCAGCGCTTGGGCAGTCAGCAGTGCACCATTGCTGATAGGGAATGTGCGCATGAGGCCGAGCACGCCGTTCATGCGCCATGCAAGGATGTGTGTTACCCCCGAGCACAGTGCAGAAAACGAGACGGTCATGGTGATAGTCCCGGCGGCGAGCGTGTTGGTTGAACCGGAGCCGTCATCGAGTCCCAGCACGGCCGTCAGTAAAACGAGCAGGATAACTGGTGTCACCAAAAGCAACACCACGGTGGACAGGTCCCGGGCTTCAGCGCGCATGAGCGCGCGGTGCAGAGCGCGAAACGTACTCATCGCCAACCTCCAAACACGGGCAGTGGCATGGCGCGTTCGGCCGCAAAATAGCGGCGCGGCTGCGCAAACGTATCTGGTTTATCCAGGATGGTGACCTCATCACACAAGGTCTCAATCTCGTCGAGACGCCTGGTGGTGTACAGCGTTGTAGTGCCGATGATATTGGAGCTGCGTAGCAGCGAAACTAGATTCCTACGGGCCTCATGGTCCAAGTTGGCCGTGGGTTCGTCCAGAAATAAGATTTCTGGACGGTGGACCACCGCTGACGCCACTGCGAGGCGCTGGCGCTCACTGACGGAAATCTCTTCTACCCGAGTGTCTACGCAGTCCTCAAGCATGAGTGCTTCAAGGAGAATATCCACGTCACGGACCGTTGATCCAAAGATCTCAGCAATGGATAAAAGGTGCTCGCGCACGCTGGAACGGGGAAGAAACCCAGGATTTTGCGCTGCGATGCCGATGCGCCGCAGGAGTGCGGGCCGGCGTGGCGTTGGTGCGGATCCGAGTATTTCGATGCGACCGGTGGTGGGCTTACGGAATCCGACTGCAAGTTCCATCACGGATGTTTTTCCTGAGCCGTTTGAGCCGATCAGCCCGTGGAACGTACCTTTATCCACACGCAGCGAAAAGTCACTGAGCAGAAGTCGATTTTTGACTCGCAGCGAGACACCCTCCATGAGGAGTGCCGGCGTTCTCAAGCTATTCACAACACTCCCCTTGTGCGCTCCCACCGGCTGCTTGGTGTTGTCAGCCGGGACGTGGCCCGCCGCGCAGCGGGCCATATCTCGTTGATATTGCGTGTTGAATTACGGCTGCTGGCGCAGCCTACCCGGATGGTGGTCCGGGATAGAACGCGGGCGATCCCCCTGCGATCGCCGTTGTTCCTGCTAGGTCCAAGTGTGTTGACGGACGTCCTTGCGTCAGCTCGTCC
>Ga0182744_1002796_pt1 | contig 14025 bp, 11 predicted proteins | sample eDN3rd30CKraftMG_FD_128525 | JGI IMG/M metagenome (GOLD analysis project Ga0182744, IMG submission 128525) | Enriched Miracle-Growth compost microbial communities from Emeryville, California, USA - eDNA 3rd pass 30_C Kraft MG (version 2) (version 2) ...
AATGTTTTTGTAGGTGCAGTTAATGCCAGGCATAATTATGACAAACATATCATCCGGATTATTCAAACCAGCTTTTCTGGATAAAAGTACACGTCGGATTTTCCCGTAATCACTTAACCGCACATTAGACAGATCAGGGAATAATTTCCCCTCATACACGTAGAGCCTGTTCTTATCTCCCAGCCAGATGGTCAATGCACCTGACTCTTTAATATGCTGCGGCGCCGTGTTATTATCATCCGGCATTTTGAGGTTCATCGAAGTTAGACGACTCATGGTGGTCGTAAACATAAAAAAGGTGATAAGTAAAAATCCGAGATCTACCATAGGTGTCAGATCGACCCTGGTGGACATCTTTTTCCCTTTTTTAACCCCCGTACCTTTTTTATCTGTTTTGGTAGCTTTTGTATTTATCTCAGCCATAGCATTCGTTTTAAATGTTTAGAAATTACGAACCTGATTTCAGATGGTGCTTAAGCGGATTTGTCCTTTTGAACAAAACCAGGGTACCACATCTATGTCGTATAAACAAGCGCTGCAATTAAAATCCTGCCATGGCCATGACAATAAAATCCAGACAGTTCATTATCCACTGCCTTCATTATATAGATGCAAAAAGAGGCAAATTCCATAAGGTAGGAACAAAAAAATCTGGCAAACAAATGGGCTATATGGCCCTAAAAAAGCCCGGGCTCAGACGGATAGTTTCCTATCTGACTGAGCCCGGGCTTTCAACTTTATGGTCATTTATCCAAGTAGTCTATTCTTATTCTGCTACCTGGAAGATGATTTTTTGTTTTTCACGGTAAATTACAGAACGGCCATTTTGAATAGCGGGGTTCCATTTACCACTTCTCTCGATTACACGTACCGCTTCGGCGGCTGTCCCATAATCCGGATCGGGTGCAGAGATGGCTTTCACTTCAGAAGTCGTACCATCTTTTGCGACCAGGAAGGATACCACAACGGCGTAAGTGCCGGGAGGCGCACCATTATCTACCGGTGTCTGCTGACGCAGGTTCCTTTCCAGGTATTTTTTCCAGGCTTCAGGACCACCAGGGTACTTCGCCTCTACCTGAACGGAAGTAAACTCTTTATTATAGTCTCCGTCCCCGGTACCACCCGCTCCGGGGCCTTTACCTGTGCCGCCGATACCTTTAACTTCCGGTGGCGCTGCTAATGCACCATCCATTTTAAGACCATGCTGCGTCACGGGGCCTACGGTGATTTTTTCATCCTGCTTAGGCGGTTTCTCATCGGGTTTCACCAACTCATCCTTCACGACTTTTGGAACAGTAAACTGTTTCATTTCGATCTTGGGAGGCGCTGCCTTGGGCGGCGGTGGTGGTGGTGGTGCTTTCTTTGGTGGAGGTGGCTTTTTGTAATTTTCGATTGTGACATCCTTCACTTCATACTTTTTGACTGCGGCTTCATCCTTTTTAGGCTTGATCAACATAGCCGCTACGAATAATACCACGACTGCAAGGGTTCCCAGCAGCGCAATACGTATTCTTCTGGCATACGTTTTCCGCAATTCATAAGCCCCGTACTCCTTGTTCCTGCCATCAAACAGGATGTCCAGCGCACTCGAACTTAATATTTTATTTGCGTCCATTTTAAAATTTATTTAAATGTTTTAAGCCTTAATATTCTGACACACAAATGATCTGTGTACCCGGCTCATTTATTGTCCTCCAGCCTGATCTGCCAGTGCATCCATTTTATTGATATACGCAGAATAAGCGGTGTCTACCTTGTTTACCAGCGCGTACCTTTCTACCACATCAATGGAAAATTCATCCAGGATATCAATGATATTCTTGTAAGTACTCTTATTGCCAGGCATTACGATCATAAACAGATCGTCAGGAGGCGTAACCGCCTTTTTATCCAGGATTGCCTTACGGATCGCCTTATAATCAGACATCTGAACATTGGACAAATCGGGTTTTAACTCACCATCGTAGTAATAGAGCCTGTTTTTATCTCCTAACCAGATGGTCATCGCACCGGACTGTTTTACATTTTGTTCCTTTGTATTCTTATTGTCGTCCGGCATTTTAAGATTCATGGAGGTTGGCTGACTCATCGTTGTTGTAAACATGAAAAATGTAATCAACAAAAAGCCTAAATCCACCATGGGGGTCAAATCCACTCTCGTGGACATCTTTTTCCCTTTTTTGACCCCAGGACCTTTCTTCCCCGTGTCTTTCGACGAGGTATCCATTTCTGCCATAGGATATTGCTTTTAAAGTTTTTTAATAATTAATTTATCCGTTTACCGGAGTCGTCGTAGCGCCCTCACTCTGTGCTTTTTTCCAGAGTTCAGATCCTGAAGGTACCCCTTCGGGATTTGTCACCATCTGGAATTGCAGGATGTTATTTTCTGTCAAGGCAGCGATAACATTTTTGAATTCAGGGAACTTGGCCATATTGTCTCCTTTGAGAATGACGGCCATTTTTGCACTGGGATCATCTGTACCCAGATCCTGTTGGACCGATACAAATGCTTTCATCCAGACCTTCAATTGATTGTTAGCCGTATCCTGAATGGGAATACCCGGTAACTTATCATTGAGTGCCGCAACCGGCATTTTGCTGTATGCTTTCAGGTTATTGAAACTGGTCCCGATAATTGGCATGGTGGCCAATTTGTGGATCTCACCAGGCGTTAACCCCAGGTTTTGCTCCTGATTGATTAAATCCAATGCCTGTTCTTTGACAGGGACCATATCACTGTTTAAGAAAGCATGCCCGTTTTTGTCCAGAGAGATCATGATAAAATTCTTCTCCGGAGCTAATTTTGACGCTACAGATGATGGCGTGTTTATGGGTATCTTTTCGTCGGGCTTAAACTTCGTCGTTAAGATGAAGAAAGTCAACAAAAGAAACGCAACGTCACACATCGCCGTCATATCTACGGTCGTACTTTTGCGTTTTACTTTGGCTCTTCCCATTTTATTTTTTTTTAAATGCTTCTTTAAATATAGATGCGGTATGCACCTAATTTCCACAAAACTTTTTTATTTAATTCTAAAAAAGCCTTCGCAGCGGCCTGGCAGCCACCCAAAAGGTGGCTGCGCTAATGTGGCGCGGCGTATTTAACCAACTGACGGGCAGCGATTATTTATAGATAGAAGCAAAGCTCTGAGTCAAAGTGAAACCGGATTCATCGATACCATAAGTGATACCGTCGATCCTGGTTGTAAAGATGTTGTACATGATGATGGATACAGCAGAAGTACCGATACCTAAGGCAGTATTATACAGGGCCTCAGCGATACCTTTTGACAGCTGTGTGGAAGCGCTTCCGCCTTCACTGGCAGCCAGGGCAGCAAACGCTGTGATCATCCCCACAACCGTACCTAACAGACCTACTAATGTGGCGATAGAGGCGATTGTTGATAAGAACACCAGGTTCTTTTCCAGCATAGGCAGTTCCAGTGCGGTTGCTTCTTCAATTTCCTTTTGAATATTCAACACTTTCTGATCAGTGTCCAGCTCGGTGTTAGTGATCATTTCTTTGTACTTGCCAAGTCCTGCTTTCATGACGTTGCCTACAGAGCCTTTCTGTTTGTCACAAAGCGCGATTGCTTTGTCTACATCTTTGTTAGCCAGGTTGAACTGTACATTGCGAATGAATTCTCCGATATTACCCCTACCAGTTGCTTTTGCGATTGTCAGTAATCTCTCAATACAAAAAGTAATAACGATTAAAAATAAACCAATCAATACAGGCACGATGATACCACCATCATACATCCTCGATAAACCTGTCTTGGCATCCTCGTGTTTAGGCCAAAAGCCACCGCTCATATCCGGTTTATTGAAATTAGCCGGATTACCTAATACAAACCTCCAAATAATGTAACCGATTACAATCCCCAGAATAGGGGCCACCCAAGAAATTGCATTAGAGCTTTTTTTAGGTTTTACGTTAGAAACGTGTTTTGCTGCTGCCTGAGCAGTTGGTTTAATTTCAGCCATGATGAAATTGTTTTTTAATGAATAACTGTGTTTAATGATTTTTAAATAACCCCAATACTAAGAAGATTTTCTTAAATAAAGAACATTAGTTTGTTACATTATAATAAACTAGCCCTAAACCTGCGAATACTCCATAGAAAGGCAGAGCAAATTATAGATTTATTTTTACCGACCAAATTCTTTTTTCGATTTTTTTAAAAAAATTTTGATTTTGCTTTTTTTGTTTAACTTTTTATTGAGGTCATTTATAGCGCTTTAAAGCCGTCCCTAAGTCGTTTTAACCGTTTTTGGAAAATAGTATTTCATAAACAAACAACTATTATCTTTACGGCTCATGTTCTAACTAATCTTAACCAAAATGCACAAAAAACTACCCATCTTGGCAGGGCTCGTGCTGTTTTCGGCATTATCCTTCGCCCAAAAACCAGACAGTCTGCCCTCACATCCAAAAGACTCATTATCAGTAGTTAAAAAGGATTCCACGCACCAGCCGGAGAAAAAAAAGCCGCAAAAGCCTGATCCGATCAAGCCGTATAAGGAAGTAATTACGGATTCTGCGATCAGTAAAACCGGTCTTTTTACGGTTCATAAAGTGGACAATAACTGGTTTTTTGAGATACCGGATTCTTTGTTCAACAGGGATATTCTGGTCGTAACGCGCTATGACAAAGTCCCTGGAGGCGCCGGTGTTTATGCCGGTGAAATTGTTAATCAGCAGATGGTCCGTTTTGTCAAAGGACCGGATAAAAATATCTATCTGCAGCTGAAAATGACCATTGCGCAGGCCGATTCCACAAATGCGATCTACCAGGCGGTGATCAATTCCAACGCAGATCCCTACCTCGCTTCCTTCCCGATTAAGGCTTATGGCCCGCATCATTCAGTGGTCGTGGAGGTGAATGACTTATTTTTAGGGGACAACCCAGCTCTTTCCTTCCGCTCCTCTACCCGTAAAGGCTTGAGTATTGGCGGATTATTAAGGGACCGTTCCTTTATTAAGTCTATTCATACTTACCCGATCAATACGGAGATCAAAACAGTGAAAACCTATACCAGCCAGCCAGCGCCACCGCAACCGGGCCAGCCGTTCAGGCGGAGCCGGAGCTTTGATGCGGCAAGTGATGTTGGCGTGATCACTTTAGGCTTTAACCACTCCTTTTTATTATTGCCCAAAACACCGATGCAGCCCAGGCTCTTTGATCCCCGCGTCGGTTATTTTGCAGACGGATTTACCCGTTACGGAGATGACCAGCAACGTGTTAAAGACGAACGCTTTATCGTACGGTGGAACCTGCAGCCAAGGCCGGAAGACTATCAAAAATGGAAAAACGGGCAACTGGTAACGCCGGCCCATCAGATTGTCTATTATATAGACCCTGCAACGCCCAAAAAATGGCGCCCTTACCTGATAGCAGGCGTCAATGACTGGGCAAAAGCCTTCGAGAAAGCCGGATTTAAAGATGCCATTGTTGCCAAGCCCTGGCCGGAAAACGACACGACCATGAGCATGGAGGATGCACGTTATTCTGTTATCCGCTATTTTGCCTCTGATATAGAAAATGCCTACGGCCCCAATGTTCATGACCCCAGGAGCGGCCAGATCCTGGAAAGCCATATAGGATGGTACCATAATGTCATGAAACTGGTTCATGACTGGTATATGATCCAGGCAGGCCCTATAGATAAAAGAGCCCGCAAAATGGTATTTGACGATGCGCTGATGGGCGACCTCATCCGCTTTGTTTCCTCTCATGAAATCGGCCATACCCTCGGACTGCGTCATAATTTTGGCAGCAGCAGTACGGTACCCGTAGAATTGCTTCGCAACAAAAAATGGGTCGAGGAACATGGGCATACCCCTTCCATTATGGACTATGCCCGCTTTAACTATGTAGCACAGCCAGAAGATAATATCAGCTCCAAAGGCATTTATCCCAGGATCGGCGAATATGACAAATGGGCGATCCAGTGGGGTTATTCTTACAGCGGCGCCGCTAATCCAAAGGAAGACAATAAGATTACCAATAAATGGATCATTGAGAATCTGTCCAAGAACCCCAGGTTGTGGTTTGGTACAGAAACAGACCCTTATGATCCCAGAAGCCAGAGCGAATGCCTGGGCGATGACAATGTCCTTGCCAGCGAATACGGGATCAAAAACCTGAAAATTGTGCTGAAAAACCTGCCCCAGTGGACTTATGAAGAGGCTAACCTGTACGAAAACCTCGGAGAGATGTACAATCAGGTTATTGGTCAATTTAACCGGTACATGGGACATGTCATTAAAAACGTAGGCGGAATAGAAAGTACGCCAAAAAGCATTGAACAGGCAGGAAATGTCTACACACCTACACCGAAGGCCATGCAGGCCAAAGCGGTTGCCTTCCTGAATGATCAGTTATTTACCACGCCTATGTGGCTCCTGGATACCGCCGTACTGGATAAGATTTCCACACCAGCCACGGAAGAGACCTTGTACCGGTTACAAAAAGGAATTCTGGGTAGCCTGATTTCTGCTTCCAGGCTGCAAAGGCTAAGCTTTTGCAGCGAGCGGTACGGCAAGGACAATACTTATCAGCCTGAGACTTTGCTCAACAGCGTTGAAAGCAACTTGTTTAAAGAATTATCCGGTAATCAGGCCATCTCCTTTAGCAGAAGAGCGCTGCAAAAAGCCTATGTGGATGGCTTAATCCTTGATTTGAGCCCGGACAAATCCGCTGTAAATGATCAGTTGCAATCTATTTTAGGTGGTGCTTATGCAGAGTCCGATGTACCTTCTCTGGTAAGAGGACATCTCATTGCCCTGAAATCAAAACTGGAAACAGCAGCAGGTAGCTATAGTGACCCCATGAGTAAATACCATTTACAGGATCTGCTCTTCAGGGTAAATAAAGCCCTGGATTTAAAATAGCTAATGGCTTAAAAGAAAAGCAGTTAAGTCTTGTTTAAGCCTGAAAATAGAGCCAGGGTGATTTACGGATTTATAGATTTAATTGACAAACAGAGGGGGCAAATGCCCCCTCTTCCTTTTTAGCCATTATCAATTTACGACAGCGCCCTTGCTACTTTGGTAAGTAAATTAATCAAGTGGGCCAATTCAAAAGAAGAATCCCTAATTTTGCCCGGAAATCACTGGTTCATATGCCGTAAGGCGGTGGAACTTTAAGGCAAACCTCGTCCTCTTCTTGCCCAGGGAAACCTGGCTTTATGCAGTAGAAAAGGAAGGATTTAACCCCTTAGTATCCGGCTCAAAAAATTATTTTAGAATAATCTTGTGCCATATGCTTTTTATACCTACCTTTGCAGTCCTAATTTTTTAATGTTATGTTCGCAGTTGTAAAAATCGCAGGCCAACAATTTAGAGTACAGGAAGGTGATACCCTTTTCGTACCTCACCTGTCTGCAAATAATGGTGATAAAGTTGAGTTTAAAGACGTTCTGCTGGTAAGCACCGACGGAACTTTATCTATAGGTACCGATGTGACTAAAGTTGTAAAGGCTGAAGTCCTGACTAGTCTGGTACAAGGCGATAAAGTAATTGCTTACAAACAAAAAAGAAGAAAAGGCTTCCGTAAGAAGCACGGTCACAGAACTCAGTACACAAAGATCAAGATTGATGCAATTGCATAATCATTGATATATAACCATTTACAAACTTTTTAATTATATAATACCATGGCACATAAGAAAGGTGAAGGTAGTGTAAAAAACGGACGGGATTCCCGCAGCAAACGCTTAGGTGTTAAGATCTTTGGTGGTCAGCCTGCTATCTCCGGAAACATCATTGTACGTCAGCGTGGTACCAAATTCCATTCTGGTAAAAACGTTGGTGTAGGTAAAGACTTTACTTTATTCGCACTGACTGACGGTATCGTTGAATTCAGAAAGACCAAAGGTGATATCACTAAGGTTTCTGTAATTCCTTCTGAAGCACCAGTAGAAGCTGCAGAAGCTTAGTAAGTAAGCGTTCTGTTCCGGCTTTTCCAGGCTACGATTCACAACTACTATTTAGGTTAATAATAGATTCATTGGCTGTCGGTTCCTTATACTATATATTATAAGTAACCGACAGCTTTTTTGTGCCTGTCCCTTTCCACATTTAAATTACGGCGGACGTAAAGCGTGATTTTAATAGCGGCAATTAACCAAAGGAGGAGGCTTGGTTAATAATTCCTCTTTAAATGGCGTGCGGCAACTCTGGCAATGGGACTATGCCCTTTTAAACCTTCCACGATTGGCACTTATTTAAAAATAACGGGTCAATATCCACGCCAATTCCCGTTCTTTCAGGTTGGGGAAGCAAGAGCCGGTATGCCTCAACTTGCACACCACTGCAAACTGGATCTATTGTCTGTCCCAAAAGGCAGGTATCCATATCATAATACCGGATATTTTCTGCAGCCATCACTAAATGTGCCATTGCAGTGAGCGCCACCCTGCTTTCCAGCATGCCGCCCATCATACAGGGAATGGAAAGCGCAGCTGCCTGGTCGGCAATCTGAAGCGCATTATATATGCCGCCTGATTTGGCCAGCTTGATATTAATAAAATCAAATCCAGCTTCCGCACAGGTGCTCACATCCCTTAGATGATAACAGCTTTCATCTGCCATAATGGGAATCTGCACCTGAGCCTTTAGTTCCTTAATCTGACGGTCATTATAAGAACGCAAAGGCTGTTCGCAAAATTCAATATCCAGCTTTTTCATACCATCCAACGCGGTAATAGCGTCCTGAAGGTTCCATCCTTGATTGGCATCCAGCCGAATCTTCATATCTGGGCCCACGGCAGCTCTGATTGCCTGTATACGCTGAATATCCATTTGTGGCTCCTTGCCAACCTTCACTTTTAAAATGCTGGCTTGGTTCTTTTTAAAATGGAGTGCCTGGGCAGCCATTTTTTCCGGGGCATCAATCCCGATGGTGATATCTGTTGTTATTTGCCTTAAATGACCACCTAAGTAGGCGTAGAGCGGCAGACCAGCCGCCTGGGCGGCTATATCATAAAGTGCCATATCAAAAGCACTTTTTATCGTAGCGTTGCCCGCAATATAATTATCAAACTTTTCAAGTATATCCAAAAACCTTAAAGGATCATGCCCCTTAATGATTCCCGCCAGGTCCTTACCCACTGCGATACATGTTTGCTGGGTTTCGCCAACGATCATAGGAAAGGCTGAGCATTCCCCGGTTCCCGTCAAACCTGCATCCGTATGAATCCTGATCAATACATTTTGCGCATAATCCATGGTCCCGGTGGCTATCGTAAAGGGCACCATGGGAATACTAAACTGATAGATTTCTGTGGAGGTAATCTTCATCCTGGATAATTATTTAATAAAGCAATTCATTCTTGATTTAAGCCGGCAGCCATTAACCGTACCGGAAAACGATTGCCCTACCTCTCAAGCTCCTGTTAAATAAAAATACGCATTATCTGATATTTTTTGCCAAGCCCTACAGCTTTTGTAAATTGTGGGAGGTTCTAAAGCGTAAAAAGCACTTAAAATGGCAAAAAGGAAGCGGAGCCAACAAGGCGCATTATTTTAGAAAATAAGCTCCTATCAACAATAAAGGCATTCAGGATTAAAGTGGTTCAGTCAAAGCAAAATTCTCAAAGATATGATCGGTCACTTAAGCAAAGCAGAACAGACTGTCCTCTATCCCAAGGACAGAAGACTTACGATGGTTATAAAGCCCTATATGTGGGTTATCTTCGGAGCAATTATCCTCATTCCATTGGGCGCGGCCTGGATCCAATACCTTTGCTTCGGACTTCCGGCGGATCCTTCTGCAGTATTAGTCACTCTTCCATCAAAGGCCACCCCGGGATTTCCTGCCTGGGCAAGGCTTAGCCACTGGGTTAATTTTCTCTTCCTTTCGCTGATCATCAGAAGCGGTCTTTCTATCCTGGTAGACCATCCCAGGCTTTACTTTAATAACGGCTGCGCCCCTGAATCCGAATGGGTCCGATTTACGCCAGTAAAAATACCTAAGGACAGGATGTGGACAGCGAAAGAAGACGCGCGTTATATCAGCCCTATTTTAGGCCTGCCGGGATACCGGCACAGTGTCGGGCTCGCCCGGGTGTGGCATTTTCTGACGGTGCCCTTTTTTATTATTAACGGTGTTATCTTTATCTTTTTTTTGTTTTTCACCAATCATTGGATGCGACTGGTGCCCACTTCCTGGCAAATCTTACCTGACGCCTGGAATGTTTTTGTACATTATGCCACTTTTAATTTTCCGGTTGAGCCCAATGGGTTCTACCATTATAATGCCCTGCAGCAATTATCTTATTTTGCGGTCATCTTTATTTTGGCGCCACTGGCCATGTTGACAGGCATGGCCATGTCTCCGGCGATTGCCAATCGTTTTCCCTGGTATCCCAAACTGTTCGGAAATCGTCAGTCTGCCAGGTCTGGCCACTTTATGGTTATGGTTTGTTACGTGGTCTTTATTTTTATCCATGTATCGCTGGTTGTCGCCACGGGCCTTTCCCGTAATATGAATCATATTGTGATGGGAACAGACAGTACGACCAGTCACCTGGGATTGTATATTGGCATCGGCATCGTCCTTTTTGTAGTGCTTTGCTGCTTTATCGCCCTATGGCTTTCCTGGCACCATCCCAGACCATTACAGAAAGCACAGGCAGCGGTTAACGGTAATCTCTGGCGCCGCAGCATCAATACTTTTAAACCCACCCGTTATTATACCAAAAAAGACATTTCCCCTTATTTCTGGCCCAACGGTAAGATACCTGAGGACTCCGAACGGTGGATGGAACTTTCCAAAAATGATTTCAAAGATTATAAGCTTAAAATCACCGGGCTTGTTGAAAACCCTATGGAATTGTCTTTGGACGAACTTAAAAATATAGCCAAAGACCAGAACATCACCATGCATCATTGCATACAGGGCTGGTCAGGTATAGCAGAATGGGGAGGCCTACCCATGTCCAAATTAATTGAAATGGTTAAGCCGCACGCAAACGTAACGACCGTGGCCTTCTACTCCTTTGGCAGCGGATTATATGGTGGCGTTTATTATGACACCCATACCCTTGATAATTGTAAGAAGCCCTTAAGCCTCCTGGCCTGGGAAATGAACTATAAACCCCTCACCGTTGAACATGGAGCACCACTCAGGCTCCGAATTGAAAATCAATTGGGATATAAAATGGTTAAATGGATCGATTACATTGAGTTTATTGAATCGCATAAAGATGTTGGCAAAGGCTTTGGTGGAAAAAATGAGGATGATGAGTATTTTGACCTGTTAGCCGATACTTAGTGCCTCAAGAAAAGCGTTCAAAATCTTTCGTTGCATAAGTAATCACTAATCCAAACAACTTGTTAATGATATGTTAGATCAATAGAGAAATCTTACCTTAAGTTGAAATTTAAGAAATGTTTCAACCATGCTATCTATTATCAAAATCATTTTCTAGCTCAAAATTAAAGACGCAACAGAACTATGCCATAGGAGAAAAAAGCAATTTACAGCGAACACACTTGCTGACCCTGTTCCTCCTTGCACTAGTGACCTTCATACCTTCCGGTATATTAAAAAGCCAGCCCCGGACCGTGGATTTGACTGAGCAGTTGCCACCAAAACTAAAAGGGGAATGGTATCACCCGAATACCGGTAGTTGTACCTTCGGGTTCTATGATCAGGGTGCCATATTTGAAGGAAAGTTCTGGCGGTACGATAGCATAGCAAAACAATCAAAATCAACCAAACTTTATGTTACGAGCGAATATGGACAATCAGCCGCGCTGGATCTCTCCGTCAATGACGGCAAGCTACACTTAACCTCCAGTACGGAAAAAAATCTCCAAGTGATAACCTATTTCAGGTTCCGGGAACTTTGTCGCATTGAACATAATTTACCTTTTGTTTCTCATCCGAATTTTTCAAAAGACAGCGTCTATCTCAACTATTTTCTACAGAATTCTGCAAATGAACAAATATCAGTTGAGGAGCAACAGCTTATTATGCAAAAAGGCGCTATTCATTTTCAGTCTGTAGACCATAATGGCATCTTACATATGGCCATTGCCGTCAACCGTCCAATTTTATTGGAAGTTCACCTTCCCAAATTACAAAGACCTGAAAAGGTAATGATGCTCCCGGGATCGGATATTACCTTACTTCAAACCAATGGAAAGACACATTATGGTGGGTCGGGTGCATTACTTGCCATGGAGATGCAATCATTATTTGAAAAACAGGCCTATGGCTCTGACATGAATATATTGACGTTAGTTCGCAAAAAATATAAAAGTGACAAAAAACCCACTCCGAATATTTACAAACAGCAATTATTATCTGTCGGCCAGGATCTCCAATCCAATCTTGATAGTCTATATACTGCAAGGCAGATCAGTCCGTTGAGCTACCAGATTGGTAAATACAATATCAGGTACGCAGTTGCTGATGCACTCCTTCATTATTCGGAAAAAAGCAAACTCTACTGGCTTGCTGAGCCCAGCGACTTCGTATCAGGACAGGCCGCTGGCAATACAAAAAAACTGCCCATGGCTTATTTTGATTTTTTAAAAGGACTGGATGATAACGGGGCAATCATCGCACCTGCCTACAGAAATTTTGTAGAATCACTTCGGAATCCACAACAGCGTGCAGATTTGCCGCCACTTTCAACTTCGGGGCTAGCGCCTGTCGGGCAAATTTCGGCACCCATATTAGCAAAACTCCTTTTGCCGCTCAAACATTTAGACGAGCCTTTAACTCAAAGCCAACGAATATTACTCAAAAATGTACTCCAACCACAAGCTAATGACAGTGCACTTGCATTTGAAAATACTCATCAGGCAGAAATGACAAAACTCGCCACTGATTACTATAGCATTTATGTGCTCAAATCGACGCCTAAATTACTAATAACCCAATTTGAGAAAGATTTTGACTGGAAACCAGGGATTCTGACAGACCTTCTAGGCACGGGCAATATGACCCAGCAACTATTGGCGCAAGGAGATACCAGGATACCAGCAGATTATTTTACGGGTGAAAGCTCACTTTTCAGCAATCCATTTATTGCGGAATTACTCTTAGAGGAAATAGAAAAACAAAGGAATATCACCACCACGACAACCATCGTCTTCAACCCGGAGGCCGGGCAAAAGAACGCACCAGCCTCCAATTATAACAATGAATCGGAATGGATGGATATCCGGCCCGAACAATTTATCAGCTGTGACACTTTTCATCGTCATAATATAACGCTCATATTTGCAAATAATAAGGTAGGCTTTAGCCGGGCCATACAGGATAGTATGATCCAAACCTTTTTTAAAGTTTACCCAAAGGAGATGAGCGCATATAATCCAAACGCTGCCAAAGAAGTCATCTTCGTCATTGACTCTGCTTGCCCGTTATTAGCGGCAACTGTCCATAACGTAGTCCGGTTTCAGCCGGGTTGGTTTGATGCTAATCCAAAAGATTATGACGTGGTCACCCATGAGGTGATGCATATTGTTCAGGACTACCAAAAAAATCACTTCAGCCCCAGATGGCTAACGGAAGGCATAGCAGATTATGTGAGACAGATTTACGGATTGCACAATCAAGAAGCAAATTGGAGCATGCCTCCACTAAATAATGGCATGCATTATACAAACAGCTACCGGATAACTGCCAGATTTTTATTCTGGATAACAGAACATAAGGATAAGGAATTTGTCCAGGTGGTGGACAAATTGCTCAGGGACGACACCTACACGGAAGCAGTTTGGCAACAACGTACGGGAAAGAAACTGGAAGACTTATGGGCCGAATACACAGCAGCCCCAAAAATCGATCTTGGTCAATTGCATTTATTCTAGATATCGGATCAGGCCGGCAAATAAAAATACCAATAGTTCCCGGACCAGTACCAAGCCGTCGGATAATCCTCACAAATAATTACTTAATCAAAAATCCAAGACCACCCCATCCTTCACTTACGGGCATAAAAAAAGTCTCAATAATTGCTTATTGAGACTTTTATAAATAAATATGGCAGCTACCTACT
>Ga0182744_1002797_pt1 | contig 14025 bp, 9 predicted proteins | sample eDN3rd30CKraftMG_FD_128525 | JGI IMG/M metagenome (GOLD analysis project Ga0182744, IMG submission 128525) | Enriched Miracle-Growth compost microbial communities from Emeryville, California, USA - eDNA 3rd pass 30_C Kraft MG (version 2) (version 2) ...
CCCGCGCTAACCCGGAGCACGCCTACGGTTGCCGCTGGACCACGATCTCTGAACGGCTACACTAATCTACGCCGATCTGCGCGAGGAACTGCGGTTGCCGCTGGACCACGATCTCTGAACGGCTACACTTCCCCGTGAAGTTGAACGATCCAGGCAAAGGTTGCCGCTGGACCACGATCTCTGAACGGCTACACTTTGCGGACGCTTCGCCTTGGCGCGTCGGCGGTTGCCGCTGGACCACGATCTCTGAACGGCTACACTGACGTTCGCGCGCTGATCGACCACGACACGGTTGCCGCTGGACCACGATCTCTGAACGGCTACACTGCTTTCGGCGACCTGGCAGCGATAGATTTCGTTGCCGCTGGACCACGATCTCTGAACGGCTACACTGACCCTCGGCTCGATGGCAAAGGGCAGGAAGTTGCCGCTGGACCACGATCTCTGAACGGCTACACTATTTCCATATCCAGATGCGCCGCGCGATCAGTTGCCGCTGGACCACGATCTCTGAACGGCTACACTAGATGCGATTGTACGGTCGCTCTGGATTTCGTTGCCGCTGGACCACGATCTCTGAACGGCTACACTCGGGATGCCGAAGATGTAGTAGCGGAGGCCGGTTGCCGCTGGACCACGATCTCTGAACGGCTACACTCCGCCTTGGCGTCGGGCAACGCCTTCTCGAGTTGCCGCTGGACCACGATCTCTGAACGGCTACACTGCGCACAACGTGCGGCACCGCCACCACGGCGTTGCCGCTGGACCACGATCTCTGAACGGCTACACTGTGCCGCGCATTGGCGCATTCGCGCTTTGGGTTGCCGCTGGACCACGATCTCTGAACGGCTACACTCGTCGGCGCAGGCAAGACGTTGATGCAGGCGTTGCCGCTGGACCACGATCTCTGAACGGCTACACTGCCGCACTGGTACGCGACCTTGACGCTTGGGTTGCCGCTGGACCACGATCTCTGAACGGCTACACTGTCAGCAGCGGCTCAGGCTCGTCGGGGTTGGTTGCCGCTGGACCACGATCTCTGAACGGCTACACTTGAGCCCGGCAAGCGTGGCGTCGGAAAGCAGTTGCCGCTGGACCACGATCTCTGAACGGCTACACTCCGCCCGCGCCTCGGCAAGCTGGCGCTCAAGTTGCCGCTGGACCACGATCTCTGAACGGCTACACTGCTGGGCTTTACTGGTAGGCGTCGGACGTGGTTGCCGCTGGACCACGATCTCTGAACGGCTACACTCCACGAGGCCAACAAGGAAGTCAGCAACTTCGTTGCCGCTGGACCACGATCTCTGAACGGCTACACTCGCGTCAAAGTCTATACCCTGTTCCCAATTGTTGCCGCTGGACCACGATCTCTGAACGGCTACACTCTTCGAACCATACGGCCAGGGCGACTGCATGTTGCCGCTGGACCACGATCTCTGAACGGCTACACTCCGCACGTTCGGCACGGGACGCGGCACGCTGTTGCCGCTGGACCACGATCTCTGAACGGCTACACTGCGGCCACGATAGCCGACAAGCAGGTCCACGTTGCCGCTGGACCACGATCTCTGAACGGCTACACTTGCCGCGCCTTTCGAGGAACTCAAGAAGCAGTTGCCGCTGGACCACGATCTCTGAACGGCTACACTGCGCTTGTGGCACTTGATGTGGGCCGGCCGGTTGCCGCTGGACCACGATCTCTGAACGGCTACACTTTTCGGCCAGCTTGTTCGCCGCCGCGATCTGTTGCCGCTGGACCACGATCTCTGAACGGCTACACTGGCAGCCATTTCCGGGCAAAGCTTGTATCGGTTGCCGCTGGACCACGATCTCTGAACGGCTACACTGACGAGGTGGTTGTAGACGATCTGCTTCCAGTTGCCGCTGGACCACGATCTCTGAACGGCTACACTGGCCGGCTCCCGCTATTGCCGGGACGGGCAGTTGCCGCTGGACCACGATCTCTGAACGGCTACACTTAGGGAAATCTGCTTATGGGCTTCTGGAAAGTTGCCGCTGGACCACGATCTCTGAACGGCTACACTGCCTCAGTGTACTTCGACAAGCCCGACGCAGTTGCCGCTGGACCACGATCTCTGAACGGCTACACTCGGCATGGTTTCCTCCTAAGCGAGCGTTATGTTGCCGCTGGACCACGATCTCTGAACGGCTACACTCGCTTCGGAAAACGGCCGAACCAGACGTTGCGTTGCCGCTGGACCACGATCTCTGAACGGCTACACTTCGCGGAAGCGGTGATGGAGGTGCTGCTGAGTTGCCGCTGGACCACGATCTCTGAACGGCTACACTTATTTTTCGCGTACGCGAAAAATCTGGGCCGTTGCCGCTGGACCACGATCTCTGAACGGCTACACTCGAGATCAGCGAGCCCCGCCCCTTCGCCTTGTTGCCGCTGGACCACGATCTCTGAACGGCTACACTCACCCTCGAGCGCGAGCCGATCACCGGCCGGTTGCCGCTGGACCACGATCTCTGAACGGCTACACTGCCGGTTAATAACGGCTAAGCGCGAAATTCAGTTGCCGCTGGACCACGATCTCTGAACGGCTACACTAGGCGAGCCGACCGGAAAGAACCGTGCGCAGTTGCCGCTGGACCACGATCTCTGAACGGCTACACTTCCTTTTACGCTGGCAGCGCGGACAGCAGGGTTGCCGCTGGACCACGATCTCTGAACGGCTACACTCGAGCGCGCTGCTGCTGCTAAGCCTCGCCTGTTGCCGCTGGACCACGATCTCTGAACGGCTACACTGCAAGGTCGTCAGGATGCGTGGAAGTCGGCGTTGCCGCTGGACCACGATCTCTGAACGGCTACACTAGTTGGCATCGTCGTAGCCGCCGCCCTTGGGTTGCCGCTGGACCACGATCTCTGAACGGCTACACTATGTCGCTCGCGATCCTAACCTGCCGATCAGTTGCCGCTGGACCACGATCTCTGAACGGCTACACTGGTGATCGACACGCGGGAAACGCGGCGGCAAGTTGCCGCTGGACCACGATCTCTGAACGGCTACACTCCTGCTGGTGAAGCAGATCGCGTCGGCGCAGTTGCCGCTGGACCACGATCTCTGAACGGCTACACTCGAAAGTTCGGACGGATCGACCTATATCCGGTTGCCGCTGGACCACGATCTCTGAACGGCTACACTAACGCCATCCACCGGCTTGGTGGGTACGCAGTTGCCGCTGGACCACGATCTCTGAACGGCTACACTGCCTGAGCAGGTATCTCATTGAAACCCAACGAGATACTTGCCTCAGCAGGTAGCAGAAAAGCGCTGCCAGCTTCAAAAAAGAGCAAGTTGGTCGGGGTTTTTTCTCGGCTTCTTGCGTCTCTGGCCCGAGAATCGGACGATGTTTTCATATTGCTTGTCCGTAAACGTGAGGACATGGACGTCTCCCCGGTCCGGCAGATGGTCCTCGATCCGCCGCATGTAAGTCTCGAATTGTTCCTTGCCGTTGCAGAACCGAGCATAGACTGAAAACTGGCTCTTTTCGAAGCCCTGGTCGAGCAGGAATTGACGAAATTTGGTGGCGGCCTTGCTTTGCGCCTTCGTCGTCACCGGCAGATCGAACATGACGAAAATCCACATCAGGCGATACCCGCTGAGTTGCTTGGCGCTCACGCGATAATGGCTCCCAACCCCGCGAGTTCGATCGCTGAGGGAGGGCGCGGCGGTGCAAGGTTGGACGCCTTGCCCGTCTCGAAACTGCGCGCCAGCGATTGGCATAGATATGTTGCCGCCATCGTGACGGTGGTGGTTGCGTCTTCTCCCGGCAGATCCAGCGCGATCAAGCCCGCATAGGCGCGTTTTGCGTCGGCGGACACTTCTGAACATCCCTTGGCGGCAAGCTTCACGGTCACCAGGTCAACGAGCGGTCGAAACGGCTCGATGAGATCGTCGGCCAGCGCGAACGCGTTACCGCGATTGGCGTGGTGGATGCCGATCGACGGATGCAGGCCGGCCGCGACCACCGATCGCGCGAGAAGCGAGCGCAGCACGGTATAGCCATAGTTGAGCAAGGCGTTGACACCCTCCGCCGAGCGATCACGGCGAAACTCCTCCCCCATAAGCAACGGCCAGTAGCGCCGCGCCGCCTGGGCCTCGATATTGTCGGGATCGCCGGAGCGCACCCGCCGGGCGAGCATGGCGAAAGCGCCGGATTCGATGCCTTGCGCGTCCAGCACCGCCGCCTGCCAGCGGATCTTGGCGACCACGATCTCGCGCCAGAGTTGCTTGGCGAGCGGCTTGCCGGCATCCCATTGCGCGCGCATGCGCGCGTTCTGCCCGTGATGCCCGTCGAGCGGAAGGCAGACGGCCACCGGCGCGTGATTGGTCCCGCATAGCACCAGCAGCGCCCCGCGCTCCGCCAGGGCTACGACAAGACTGGTCGTCCAGGTCACGCCATGGGCGTGGACGATGACAGCGGCAACGTCGTCAAGAGGAATGCGGCCGACCTCCGCGCGATCCTCGCTGACGACGAGAAAGCCTCGATAGGCCGAAAGATGGCGGCCGTCGGTGGCGATATCGACAATCCGTTCCATCGCATGCGACGTCCTACTCGGCCGCCGCGCGCTTGGAAGACCTGCGCCGCGCCGCCCTGCGCGCGGGAAAGCCCGGATCGGAAACGCGGCCCAGTTCGTCCACCCGCACCTGCCTGGCCCTGGCGCGCTTCAGGCCGCCTGGTGTTGGTGAGAAATACTTGAAGGGATCAATATCGGTCGAGGCTGCGTCCCTTTTCTTAAGATCGCCGGCCTCTTGAGGCTCGGCCAAGGTGACTTGCCCATTTTGTCCGAACTTGACGACGCGGACCAACTTTCTTGTTCCCCCATCCTGCTCGATCGCCAATACATCGTCCTGATGGAGCGAAAGCACCTTCTTCGCAGTCGGATTCTCCTTCCTGATCCTCGATGTCCAGCCCGGCTGATGCGCGTCGAACATCGACACCACTTCCGCCTGCCACTTGCCGTCCTTCATTTCCCAGACGTCATAACGGTAGTTGGAATCGCCCTTGTAGCCCTTGTAGGCGCGGCCGTTGCGGTCGCGGATGGGGATGACCGAAAGCGGTTCGATGACGCGCAGGCGGCGGATGCCTCGGAACTCGAGCGAGCCGAGTTCCGGGAACTTGCGCAGACGGGCCTCAAAATCCTTACCGTCGAGGCCGAAGGTCCATTCGTGGAGGGCCGTGCGCAGGTCCAGATCGCGCACGGCGTCGATGTCGGCAATCTTCTTCAGCGAGTCGAACGGAACACGGTGGACGACAAGATCGTTGCCCTTCTCATCCTTCTCGCTGGTCAGGCCATAGGCGGTTTCGTTGTGCAGGCGGCCCGCCGTCGCGTCACGGCCCTTCGGCAAACCGGCCTTGGAAGCCGTGCCGTGATCCGGGCGATGGCTGACAACGATGCCGCGAACGACGTCGCGCACCTCGTCGCTGAAATCCGCCCACGGCTCGGCAAGATCAGCCGTCATGCGGTTCGCCGCCTCATGCCCGCGCAGGCCCGCTTCGCGCGCGATCTTCATCAGCAGCCGCCTGTCGGTCACGCCGATCACGACCGCATCGATGGCGTGGTGGCGATGGTCCTTGCGGTTCTTCGGCTGGTCAGCGCCGCCGTCGAAATTGTGATCCGGCAGCGCGCTGTTCAGGCCCCAGCTTCGACGCAGCATCTCCGTCAGCCGGCCGGGCGAAACCCAGACATGGCCGCTGCCCTCGCCGGAGCCCGGATAGAGCGAACTCAGATATTCCCGCGCCATACGCGACAGATACTGCGTATCGACCAACTGACGCGCGATGAAGCCGCCCTGCGCGTCAAATCGCGACATGGCGTCCGGCTCGAAGCGCCAGCGCTTTTCGCGCGGCAGCCGCGCCGCGCGCGCGGCGATTTCTTCCCAATCGTCCCGGTGCCCGAACGCCTCGTAGGGCGAGCGCTTGCGCTTTTCGCGATTCGCCTCGCGCATGCACAGCAGCCGGTTGCCGTTGGAATCGTCGAGCGTGGCGCTGAACGGCAAAATATGATCGACCTCCACCGCGCCGGAAAACAGCATGTCGATGGAAATCAGCTTGCCGGTGTAGACGCAGCGCCGGTCGAGCACATTGTCGGGGTTGAGTTCTTCCCACAGCTTCAGCAGCGCGCGGTTGCCGCCCTTGTCGGCAATGCCGATCTCACCGAGTTTTTCGGAGCGCTTGACCGCCGCCTCGCGGTTCTGCCGGTTCTTCGTGTTGATCTCGCGTTTGCGCTCCTCGTCGAGCTTTAACTCACGCGCGAGTTCGATGGCGATCTGCTCCGGCGGGCCGTAGCGCTTGATGAGCCGGTTCAGCACGCGGCGAAGCTGGTTGAGGCCGATATGCACGGTCGGATTGGTGAGGCGACCTACGCGCATTTCCTCGGGGTCGGCAGGGTCGCCGGTGCCGGGCATGATGTGCCGCTCAAGCACGGCGCCGTAATAGGGCAGTTCGTCCAGCCCCCCATCATTGCGAAAATCCGAATGATGCCCGAGCCCCGCCTTTGCCACCGCCTCGCTGTAGACGATCACCTCGGCCTTCAATGCCGCGATCAACTTCTTCGTCGCCGTTTCGCCGAAGCGGCCGAAACCCTCCGGCAGCCGTGCGCCGGCGACGGCGTTCGCCTGTTCGGACGTGACCTGGTGCGTCTCCTTGAGCCAGGCGACTAGCATCGTCTCGTCTTCGTCGCTTTCCTGCTCGCGGATGCGCGACACGATCTCCCACTGTGCGTCGTCGGAAAAATGCTGCCAGCGCGTGCCGAAGCGCGTCTTGGCACCGAGTTCGGCCGCGACCTCATCACCCTTGAGGTCCTTGCGGTTCTCGCCCTCCTTGTTGAAGCGTGCGTCGGGATCAAGCTTCAACGCCTTGCGCAGCGTCTCGAACGAGACGGCTTTCTTGTCCTTCAGCTTGAGATAGAGGACGTCGCGCTGCTGCAGCGTCAGCGGCGCCGGGTTCGCGCCGGCGGTAACGATCCTCAGCGCATTGATCTCCTCCAAAAGTCGCCGGCGCTGGAACAGCGGATGCGCCTTGGGCAGGCGCGGCTCGCCGGGAACCAGCGTGCAGGTGCCGATCTTCGGCTCCTTCAGAGGCCTCTGGTGGAAGATGATCTCGAAGAAGCGTTCCTCGTTTTCCGCGGTCAGCGCCTCGGGATGATGTCGTGCCTGCCGCTTCCAGATCAGGCGGAACTCCTCTTCCAGCATAGCGCGGTCCGGATAGAAATCGTAGCCGTCGCCGCGCGCCCCTTCGCCGGATTCAGGGCGCAGGCGGGTGCGTACGCTAGAGATTGCGTTGGGGTCGGTCGAGGCCGCACGCAAACCGTGCAGGTAGTCGCCAAAGGTCTCGGCGCCGGCGTCGCGCATGGCTTCATGAAGCCGGGCCACCCCCACCCTGATCTTGCCACTGTCGTCGTTCTTGCCGCGATCGGCTTTCCTGTTCGACTTGAAGCCGCGCCGCTGGTTGAGGTGGAACAGCGCGCGCCCGAGATCGTGCAACGGCAGCTTTTCGCGCAATGCCATGGCGCGCAGTTCGAACGGGTCGAGCCCCTCCAGCGCCTTGCGTTCCGCCTCGTCGGTTGGCAGAAAACCGGCCTCGGTCAGGTGCTTGAGAAGAGCTGCCTGCCTTTGCTTGAAGCGGTCACGCCGCCGTCGCATGGAGCGTGCGGCGCGACGGTCGAAGGCGAGCGACACGCCCGATTTCGGATCGCGGCCATCGCTGAAGATGCGGGACCCGGCGGTGACGATGCCGATGGGCACATCGTTCTCGTCCAGTTCGATGACAGCCCATCCAAGTGAATTCGTGCCGAGATCGGCCCCAAGCCTCCAGCGCATGGTTTCCCGCCCCGATTGTTTGCCCACCTAGACTCTACCGCAGGATGCGAAAGAGTCGAGTCTTCCGACGTATATCTTAAAAAACGCCTCATCTAACGTTTGCAAATTTATAGGGAATCGCTATGAATGTCAATGTCGTTGATTCGGGTTGAGACTCCACGCTCAACCGGGGAAAGGGTCCAAACCTACCCATGCGGGAGCGCTCCCGCCCTTCGCGACAAACTTACTTTTGGGGTAATGCTTTTGCACTCTCCCAAAGTTAGATGGTTGCCGCTGGACCACATCTCCGGCCGCTTGACGGCGGCCGATCAGCCGTTATTCTACCGGCTTCAGAGATCGTGGTCTGGCGGTTAACAAGCAGCCAGTCTGCACCAGATAAGGGCGGCGCTCCGGCGCCGCTTTTTTCGTTTGGCCTGACACCAGCGTGGACTGCAGGTTCCTCCGACAGCGATTTCGATGCCAGGCAGCGGTACAGTGTTCACAGGCGATCTCGGCTCGAAAATCGATCAGGTGTGGAACACCTTCCAGGCCGGCGGCATCGCCAATCTGTCGTCCTTCAGCTGATGCAAAGGCATAATTTCAACGGCTGTAGCGTATGATGGAGAGCGACCGGCGGCGTTGATGCACCAAAACCGCCGGAATATTGCTGATGATCCGGCCGCCGATGTTCTCACCTTGACCCGGTCATCACGTCCATCATTCAGGCCTCGTTCATCCGGGCTGGCGGATAAGCCCGGGCTGAATTTGGAGATATAGCGATGGATCGACGGGTATTTCTGACGGGCCTGGCTGGAGCGGCGGCGCTGGTTGCCGGCTGCCAGAGTGAGCCGGTGGCGTCGCAGCCGCCTTCCGGCGTGTGCGACGGGGTCGCGGTGGAGCGGCTGGTCGGCATGGACCGGATATCCAACGCGCAGGCGATGACGCTGACCGGCGCGACGATCGTCCGCCGGATCAGGCCTGGCCAGGGCGTGACCATGGACTTCCGGCAGGAGCGGGTAACGATCGAAACCGATCCCAAAACCGGAAAGATCCTCCGCGCCGTGTGCGGCTGAAAATCCCGCCTGAACCGCCGTTCGCGTTCAAGCCGATGCCATCGGCAATCTCGAACTGCGGGCGGTCTCCTGGGCTACGCGTTCACCGAATGACGACCTCACGGTCGGGGCCGAACGCCGGACCAGCGCCGCGAAATGTTGCGGCCGCCGGCACGCCCGGCAAACGACAGCACGACCGGCCCGAATACCCTCCACAGCCGGCTCGGTTCGCCGCTTTCCTGCCCGCGCAGTCAGGCGGGGATTGCATCGAACAAATTGTCACAGCAAGCTTTCATCGGGCTGCAGAATGACATAGAGGTCACGACAACCACTTTCGGAGGGACTTGGAATGAAAGCTCTGTTTCTTGCACTGGCGGCTACCGCCGCTCTCGCGCTCCCGGCGCAGGCCGAGGATGTGACGGTTGCCGTGACGGCCATCGTCGAGCACCCGGCGCTGGACGCCGCCCGCGACGGCGTCAAGGACGCGCTGGCGGCCGCCGGCTACAAGGAAGGCGAAGGCCTGAAGTTCGTCTACCAGTCGGCCCAGGGCAACCCGGCCACTGCCGCCCAGATCGCGCGCCAGTTCGTCGGCGATGCGCCCAACGTGATCGTGCCGATCTCGACCCCTTCGGCCCAGGCCGTGGTTTCGGCCACGCATGATATCCCGGTGGTGTTCACCGCTGTGTCCGATCCGCTCGGCGCGCAGCTCGTCAAGGACATGGACAAGCCCGGCGCCAACGTCACCGGCCTTTCCGACATGTCGCCGGTCGCCGCGCATATCGACCTGATCAAGGAAATCCTGCCGCAGGTGAAGACCATCGGCTATCTCTACAATTCCGGCGAAGCCAACTCGGTGTCGCTGCTGGCCGCCCTGAAGCAGGCGGCCGAGCCCGCCGGCATCAAGGTGGTCGAATCCGCCGCCACCAAGACCGCCGAAGTGCAGGGTGCAGCCCGCGCGCTGGTCGGCCGGGTCGACGCCATCTACGTGCCCACCGACAACACCATCATCTCGGCGCTGGAGGCCGCGGTCTCGGTGGCCGAGGAAGCCAAGCTGCCGCTGTTCACCGCCGATACGGATTCGGTGAACCGCGGCTCGATCGCGGCCCTCGGCTTCAACTACTACGACGTCGGCGTGCAGACCGGCGAAGTGGTGGTGCGCATCCTCAAGGGCGAAAAGCCGGGCGACATCCCGGTGACGGTGGCCAAGGGTACCGACCTTGTCGTGAACAAGAAGGAAGCGGAGAAGATCGGGCTGAAGCTGCCCGAAAGCGTCCTTTCGCGCGCCACCAAGGTAATCGAGTAAGAATGCGAAGCCGGGCAGCCTGACGGGTTGCCCGGCTTTGCCCCAGCACGGGGTGCGTAGCCCTACGCAACAAGAAGACAAGCCGAACCTCGGCCGCAAAGTGAGTCCATGAGGTGCGCATGCTGCTGAAAGACAGGCAATCTTGAGCCAGATCGCTTTTTGGGGTGCCGTCGAACTCGGCCTCGTCTACGCGTTCGTGGCCATCGGGGTATATCTGGCCTTCCGCGTGCTCGATTTCCCCGACCTGACGGTCGACGGCTCGTTTCCGCTGGGCGCCGCGGTGGCGGCGGTGCTGATCCTGGCCGGGGTCAATCCGTGGCTGGCGGCCCTTGTCGCGATGGTGGCCGGCGCGATCTCCGGGCTGGTGACCGCGGTCCTCAACGTGCGCTTCAAGATCCTGCACCTTCTGGCGTCGATCCTGACCATGATCGCGCTGTTTTCGGTCAACCTCAGGGTGATGGGAAGGCCGAACGTCGCGCTCATCAACGCCGATACGATGCTCACGCCCTTCTTCGGCCTCGGCCTGCGCGACTATCTGGTGCGTCCGCTGTTCATCGGCGTGCTGGCGCTCATCGCGCTGGTGGTCGTGTGGCGCTTCCTCGAAAGCGATGCGGGCCTGGCCATGCGCGCCACGGGCGCCAATCCCCGGATGGCGCGGGCGCAAGGGGTGGACAGCGCCGGGCAGATCTATCTGGGCATGGCGATTTCCAACGCGCTGGTGGCGCTGGGCGGGGCGCTGTTTGCGCAGACCAACGGCTTTGCCGACGTCACGTCGGGCGTCGGCACCATCGTGGTCGGCCTCGCCGCCGTCATCATCGGCGAGACTCTGTTCGGGGCACGCGGCATCCTGATGGCGCTGATCGGCTGCGTCATCGGCTCGATCCTCTACCGCATCGCCATCCAGCTCGCGCTTTCCAGCGACGTGCTCGGCCTGCAGGCATCGGACCTCAATCTCGTCACGGCCGTGCTCGTCACCTTCGCCCTGGTGCTGCCGCGCCTGCGCAACGGAGGCGGCCGATGATCTCGCTCAAGGATATCGACGTCGTTTTCGGCCGCGGCACGCCGCTTGAAAAAAGGGCGCTCAACCGCATCAACCTCGAAATCGACAAGGGCATGTTCGTCACGGTGATCGGCTCCAACGGGGCCGGCAAATCGACCCTGCTCGGCGTGCTGGCCGGCGACATCGTGCCCAGCGCCGGCCACGTGGTCATCGGCGACAAGGACGTGACCCGCAAGCCGACCGTGCGGCGTGCCGAACTGGTGGCGCGCGTGTTCCAAGACCCGCTGGCGGGAAGCTGCGGTGCGCTGACCATCGAGGAAAACCTGGCGCTGGCCGAAAGGCGCGGCAAGCGCCGGGGCCTGACACTGGCGCTCAACGCACAGCGCCGCGCCAGTTTCCGCGAGCGCATCGCCGAACTCAACCTCGGGCTGGAAAACCGGCTCGGCGACCGCATGGACCTGTTGTCCGGCGGGCAGCGGCAGGCCGTGTCGCTGGTCATGGCCACGCTGACCGGCTCCCAGATGCTGCTGCTCGACGAGCATACCGCCGCACTCGATCCCGGCATGGCCGAGTTCATCATGGGGCTGACCCAGAAATTCGTCTCGGAACGTAAGCTGACGACGCTGATGGTCACGCACTCCATGCGCCAGGCGCTCGACTTCGGCGACCGCACCATCATGCTGCATGGCGGCGAGATCGTGCTCGACGTACGCGGGGAAGAGCGCAAGGGCCTGCAGATCGAGGATCTGATCGAGATGTTCCGCAAGATCCGCGGCCAGACGATCGACGACGACGAACTGCTGATCGGATAAGTTTTAAGGCCGGGCTCGACCGACCATCTGATTACAGGCGCCACGAGGCCTTGGTTATGGGGCCGGCAGAGCCGCCCTTCGCCCTTCCGGGTCAGCCGCATTTCCGCACTCGAACGGATTCACCCATTTGCCGGGGGCGTCCTTGGACGCGCCGCTTCAGGCACCGTGACCCAGCCCGGCCATCCCGCCTCGGCCCCCTACCCCATTCGCCTATTCGGGCCGCCAGGCTTGCAGCCAGGCAAATCCGCCCGGCTGCAAGATGCGTCAGTGAAACGCGATGTCGTCGTCGGCGTCCACCTGGGGCACGAACGAACCGGTATCGGTGTCGAAGAACAGGACATCGAGATCGAGGTCCGGCTCGGCTTCCTCCGAAACCCTGATCGCCACGTTGCCGAGCCCGCTCATTGCGCCGGCCAGGGCCAGCGGAATCGCCGTCATCCCCTCGATCACGATATCGCCGCTGCGAATGCCCGATATCAGTTCGGAGGGGCTGGCGACGCTGTCGGCCTCCGGCGCGGCCGAGGCAAGATCATCGGCCTCGGCCTTCAGCGGTGCCTGCGCCGCGAACGTCATGAACAACCCCGCCGCCAGCATCCTGTTGTTGGGCGCGCCCTCGTCCTCGCTCGGCAGCGTCGTCGCATCGAACCCTGCGACGTATTCGAGGTCGGCGGTCGGCCGGTAATGCGGCGCCTCAGCTACCGCGTTGATGGCCTTCGGCGTCGCGCTGACCCCCTTGGGCAGCTTGGCGGCCTTTCCGATCCTGACCGCATTCAACCCGGTCGGCACCAGCGAGGCTTCCGCCGCCCTGGCGTCGGCACCCAGCTGCGCCATCAGCGGACTGATCCAGTCCCGGCCCAGCACGAGGCTGGCGGAACCGGCATCGAGCGTCTGGCGAACCACGTCCTTGCCGCCGCCGGGCTCGACCGTGTCGCGCTTGCGATCGAAGGCATAGATATTCGTGCCGATGCCGCCATTGACGGTGTCGTAGCCGTTGCCGCCGGAGAGCTGGTCGTTGCCATCGCCGCCCGACAGATAGTCGTCGCCGAGCAGGCCGTAGAGCACGTCGTCGCCGTCGCCGCCGATCAACCGGTCGGCGTCGATCCTGAACAATGACGGCGTATTCACGTCCTTCGTCACCACGCCGTGCAGGGCCCCGAAGGCACCGAAACTGTAGACGTAGCGAAGCGTGGCGGTCACCGTGGCGCCGGTCTCGCCGACCGGCAGGACCCGCATGCTCTGGATCATGCCGTCGGTGGTCGTGGCGGTGACCACCGGAAGGACGGCGGCCATGTCGCCGAACATCAGGTCGTTGCCCTCGCCGCCCTCCAGGAGGTCGTTGTTGAGAACGATGTAGTCGGCGTCCGGCCGCTGCGCCTGCCGCTTGTCCTTGGCATCGAGCAGCCAGGAACTGGTCGAGCCGTTCTTCGACCAGTCGGCGGTCTTCTTGCCCAGGGTCGCCTGCACGCCCCAGGCCTCCGCACTCGCCTTCGCGGCACTGATATTGCCAAGATAGAGGCGGTCGATGGTCTTGAAGAAGGCGTTCTGCAGGCCATCGGCGATCTTCTTCGCGGTCGCCTTGGTGCTGCCGATCGTCAGCATCGGCTGCTCGATCAGCCCGACATCGCCGATCAGCACGTCGTCTCCCTCGTCGCCGAAAATCTGGTCGTTGCCGACATTGAGCGCATAGCCCAACCCATTGCCGAACAGCCAGTTGCCGATCTTGTTGGCATTGGCGTCGATGGCATGGTCGCGGGAGATGTGGGCCTTGAGCGCCGCGGTCAGCGTCTTGTCCTGCGCCGCCAGCGCCTTGTTGACGGCGCCCAGTTCCGTGGTCGCGACACCGGCCAGCGTGCCGGCATTGGCCGCACTCACCACCGGCAGCACCATGACGCCATGGTCACCGACGATGAGGTCATTGCCGAGGCCGCCATGGATGATGTCGTTGCCGATGTTGAGCCGGTGCGTGGCCGGCCGCAGTTCCGTCTTGCCGGCAACGAAGACCGTAGACGGCGTATTGGCCTTGATCCCG
>Ga0182744_1002799_pt1 | contig 14019 bp, 9 predicted proteins | sample eDN3rd30CKraftMG_FD_128525 | JGI IMG/M metagenome (GOLD analysis project Ga0182744, IMG submission 128525) | Enriched Miracle-Growth compost microbial communities from Emeryville, California, USA - eDNA 3rd pass 30_C Kraft MG (version 2) (version 2) ...
CGGAAAAGCACCATCTAATGGAACGATTAAAAGTGAACTGTCTACCAATGGTACCAGAAATGGAAAATATTGGATGCCGGCAGAAGTTGACTTCTCGATCCGCCCGGGATGGTTCTGGCACGCCAGCCAGAATAATCAGGTACGTACTGCCTTGAATTTATGGGATCATTATTTTCTCTCTGCGGGCAGGGGTGCTTCTATGTTACTCAACGTACCGCCGGATCAGGACGGGCTGGTCTATAAAACGGATTCTATTCAGCTTAAACTGTTCGGTGATATCTTAAGAGAAACCTTCGCCCGGGATTTGGCAAAGGGTGCTACAGCCACCGCCACCCATATCCGGGGAGCAGATAAAAAGAATTTCGGCCCGCAGCACCTATTGGATGGGAACCAGTTTACCTATTGGTCTACAGATGACGCCATCCATACGCCAACGGTGACCCTTCAGCTCAAGGGAAAGCAAACCTTTGATATCATCCGTTTAAAGGAAAATACGAAACTCGGTCAACGCATAGACTCCTTGGCCGTAGATGCCTGGCTGGATAATAGCTGGAAAACGATTGGCAGTGCCAATTCGATTGGCTCCAACCGGTTACTCCGGTTACCGGCCAAAATAACGACGGATAAAATTCGTGTTCGGATCATCGCAAGCCCGGTTTGTCCTGCACTCAGTGACATCAGCTTATTTAATCAACCGGAACTTGTTAAGACCTTGCAAACAAAGGAAAAGCAGGATCATCAAATCAGTCAGCAGTCGCGTCGTTCTGATTGGAAAGCTATTGGCGTTCATGTCGACAATATAACAGACAATCAGCCGCAGACTATCTGGCAGGCCCCCGCTGCCGGAACAGCTACTGTTACACTAGAGACAACAAAACCACGATCTGTATTGGGCATCAGTTACCTTCCGCCTTCTAATAGTGTCGGAGCCATAGATAAATACAAGGTTTTAATCAGCAGTGATGCAAAGAACTGGCAAAAAGTGGCCGCCGGAGAATTTTCTAATATTAAGGCAAATCCGGTTTTGCAATCTGTTCATTTCTCCACGCCTGTCAGTGCCAGATTTATTAAACTGGAAGCGCTCCATACCGTGGACGGAAAACCTGCGGCCATCGCGGAACTAAACGTTCTGGAGTAACATCGTCATTTTGAGGACGAAATTGCCGGAAATGCCAGTAATGCATTTCAGATAAGACTAAGAAACCACAATAAACAATAAAATAAGAATCAAAAGCAGCATTCACCAATCATCCATTGGGAAAGCTGCTTTCGTTTATCTTCCATACACTCATTGAAAATGCTGCAAGCATGTGATCGCTATTTTTATGATGCAGCGGCAGGCTTTGAGAAATTGTGATTAAAAACCGGTTTAAATATGGTCACTTTATGGAAATATCCTAGCTTGCTGTCAGATAAATCAAGTATTCGGCCTTGAAAAGAACCGTTTACAATATTTCAGCGCTAATGTTTTATGAACTGATCTTTCCTTTAATTTTGTTGTATGGAGATTACCCTCGAAAATATCATACCCATTCCGCTTAAAGAGAACCTGGAGAAGCGACCTTCTCAGGTTTGGCACAATAAAGTTCGCTTCGGCCCTGATAAAAAAGTGAAGATCAAGGCTCCCAGCGGTACGGGAAAGACGACACTGGTTCATTTCCTGTACGGGCTGCGCGCTGATTATACAGGTGCGTTACATTGGGATGTATCAGCTTTGAATAAACTGGATTCGGACAAGATTGCGCGGTACAGACAAAGCGAGATCAGCGTCATTTTTCAGGATCTGCGCTTGTTTGCTCACCTGACGGCCAGAGAGAATATAGAACTCAACCGGGTTTTACAGGAAAAAGCGCCTTATTATCCAGACACTGTCATCCAGGAAATGGCTGTTACCTTAGGGGTAGATCATATACTGGACCAGGCCTGTGGTATTTGTAGTTATGGAGAGCAGCAGCGTATTGCTATTATCCGGGCATTGGTTCAGCCCTTTAGTCTGCTGATTATGGATGAACCTTTCAGTCATCTGGATCAGGAAAATGCCCAGAAGGCAGCGCGCCTTATTGAACTTGAATGTAATAAGCGAGGAGCAGGTTTTGTGCTGACGGATCTGGATGAGGATACATTTTTTAATTACAATACCTATCTCAACTTATAGGCAACCCTAACATATATGCTCAATATATTATTAAAGAAAATCATTAGGACAGGTGCCGGAAGGTTCCGCTATGTGTTGGCCATGATAGGTCTAACGGTAGCCTTGCTGTTGATTTTGACAGCGATTCAACTACAATCCAATTATTGGCAATTACTAAAAGGCAATGGCGCCAAGGACAGTATTGCCAATTTTCTGGTTATCAATAAAGTCGTCACCAACCAAAATGCCGGCAATACCAATCTGACCGAGGAGGATATTGAAGATTTAAAAAAACAGCCTTTTATCCAGGCAGTAGGGGTGGTCACCCCAAGCCGCTTTAAAGTGGCTGCCAGTGGAGGCAGTGCCATGCCCTTTTATACGGATATGTTTTTTGAGAGCGTCCCGGATCAGTTTTTAGATATTTCCGGGGGCGACTGGAAATGGGATGACCAGACGCAGTATATCCCTATTGTAATCCCCAACCAGTTCCTGGATATGTATAATTTTGGTTTTGCCAAATCACAAAATCTGCCCCAGCTCTCCCATGAACTGGTAAAAAGCATACCTATCCGGATCGATATCCAAACTCCTTCCGGCCAAAAATCTTTCTATGCTAAAGTCGCAGGCTTCAGTGACCGGATCTCTTCTATATTAGTACCACAAGCCTTTATGGCATGGGCTAATAAGAATTTTGCTACCGAACCGCCTAAAGGGGCTTCCAGGGTCATTATCCGAACGGACGATCCCAGCAATCCGAAACTAATCGAATATCTGGACAGTCATCATATGACCACAGATATGGAAAAGACGCGGTTCAGTAAATACCGTCAGATCGTGGGCTTCGTAGTTCAGGTATCCGGCTTTACCGGCCTTGCCATGTTTTTATTTGCCCTTTTGATCTTCAGCCTGTTTATCGAACTGACCATTGCCAGTTGCAGGGAAGAAATACGGCTGTTGGTAACATTAGGCGCCTCGCCCCGGCAATTGCGAAGGTTTCTGATGAAAACCTTTTATCCGGCAAATATTGTCATAGCATTTGTCGTGCTTGTCATATTGTCCATTTTGCAATGGTTGCTCTCCGGGTTTTTGGCGCATCAGTCGATGGTCATCAGTCCGTTTATCTCTTGGTTTACGATAGCGGGTGCAGTGATTGTCCTTGTGATCCTGTGGTGGGTTCATGTCAGAACCATTAAAAAGCAAATAGCCGGCACTTAGTACTTTTTCACCATTCAAGAAAGGCTCCATTTAAATGAATCCTTGAATGCAGGCTCTTATTTATATTATCTTGCAAATAAATGTATTATACAAATCCTTATTTAAAGGTCGCAACGCTATTCTTACATAAGATGGCACCAGGTATGCGCTTATTTTGCATGCATAAATAACTGTTTCAAGCCGTTGAAGGGCGCTATTTGGAAAATTTAATATTATATTTGACGGGTTGTTTTATGAACGAGTGTTCGTAACGGAGCATAAGGAGGCTCTGCGCTGGTTCAAACAATGCAAAAACATTATAATATTTACATTTACGATGGCACAACGACTAACGTTAGAACAAATTCAGAATTTCAAAGGAAAATATCCAAAACAAATCTGGTACATGTTTTTGGTAGAAATGTGGGAGCGTTTCTGCTTTTATGGTATGCGCGGCGTACTGACCATTTTTATGGTGGACCAGGTAACAGGTGGACTGGGGCTCTCAGAGCGAAGCGCCAATTTGCAGTATGGAACGATACAAGCCTTTGTTTATGCCTTTACTTTTGTGGGGGGACTTTTTGCAGACAAGATTCTTGGATTCAAAAGGTCTCTTGTTTTTGGTGCCCTTGTAATGATCACAGGGAACTTTATTATTGCTTTTAACCCGCATACCTTCTTTTATATAGGGATAACCTTTAGTGTGATTGGCACCGGCTTCTTTAAGCCCAATATCACTTCCATGGTGGGATATTTGTATAAAGACGGCGATCACCGGCGGGACGCCGGTTTTAGCCTGTTTTATTCTGGTATCAATATGGGTGCTTTACTGGGTGGCGCACTGTGCGTTTATCTTGGTAAGTCTCCCGATTATGGTTGGGCCTATGCGTTTATGGCCGCAGGTACTGTCATGATCATCGGACTCATTACGTTTTTGTTGACCAAAAAATATATTCAACCCATTGGTAATAAACCTGGCACAGAGGAGGATTTGCATCTAGTTGAGATGGAGCAGACACAACAGGTTGTGGAAGCAGACGTAAAACCGGTAAAGAAAAACGATTGGTGGAAAGAATACCTCGTGTATTTGGGGGCTTTGGCCAGTATTCCCCTTATTTTAATCCTCATCAAAAATGAGAACTTTACGACGGTGTTTATGTATTCGCTTGCAGCAGTAGCGGTGCTTTATTTTCTTTTTGAACTCTTCCGTCAAAAAGAAGTCGGCGCAAAACCCAAGTTGATTGCCGCCTTTATCTTTATTTTCTTCTATTTTGTCTTTGAAACTTTCTTTGAACAGGCGGGTGGTTCTTTGGCCATTTTTGCAGACAAGAACCTGCATCATACAATGTTGGGATTTTTTACGATCGATCCGAATATTGTCAATAACTCAGCAAATTCCTTTTTTGTTTGCATTTTTGGGGCAATCATGGGATTATTCTGGTTATGGCTGGCTAAACATAAAAAAGAGCCCAATACGATCAATAAATTTGGGATCAGTTTTTTATTAATGGCGCTTTCCTATTATTTATTCTATTACCTGCGTTTTACGGCCGATGAAAAAGGCCTGACCTCACTGGGTATTTTTACCCTCGCTTATTTTGTTATTTCCATTTCAGAACTCTGCCTGTCACCTATTGGCATGTCAATTGTTACGAAGTTGTCGCCTAAAAAATTACAGGGTGTAATGATCGGGATGTGGTTTTTGGCCAGCGCCTATGGCCAGTATGGTGCAGGACTTTTGGGAGCCAGCATGTCCGCGGCAGAGCCGGCTAAAGCAGCCCATATGGCAACGGCGGGTGAGATCATCCAGCAGAATTTTGAGCGCCTGAACAGTTATACCGAAGGATATAAGCAAATGGCTATTTATTCGCTCATTGCCGGTATACTGCTGATCGCCTGCGCATCTCTGATCAAAAAATTAATGCGTGGCGTGCGCTAAAAATTGTTAGATGGTATTAAGACGGTATGGGTTTTATATAGGGTTTTTGCTGTTTGCAGGAATTATTTTGTCTGCTCCGGCTAAGGGACAAAAGAAACTAATGGATAAAATGATTCATAAGTTCCTTTCTAATGACAAGGATACGGTTAAAAAAAATACTTTTTTCCCCTTTCCTGTCGCCTCCATGTCACCGGAGACAGGATTAGAGTACGGGGGCGCGGCCCTCTATTCCTTTTATCTGGACAAGACGGATACGGTGACCCGGGTATCCACCATTAATATAATGGCTACCCATACGACACATAATCAATCCAAGGCGAAAATCGTGTCCGATATCTGGAGTCGGGATAATAAATATCATTACAGCTCGGAGTTAAGATATTGGGATTTTCCTTACAGCTTTTACGGAATAGGGGCCAATACCTGGAAATCGGACAAAGAATTAATTAATGAGAAAAGGGCAAGGCTGGCCTTTGCTGCGGATAAACGTGTCGCGGCTCATTATTACCTGGGCCTGCAAACAGGATTTGAATATTTTAAAAATGAAGGCACCGACCCGGACGGTATTTTTTCTGATAATGCCTATTTTGGCAAATCAGGCGGCAAAAGAATTTATTTTGGCCTACGCCAGAGTTATGATACAAGGGATAAAGTAACCTACACCACCAAAGGGTTATACGGTAATTTACAGGTTAATTATACGCCAGATTTTTTTAAGGGACAGTCTTATAGTGGCTGGCAAATGATTTTTGACGGGAGGTATTTTACTTCGCTTTCTAAAAAAGTTATATTGGCCTTCAACGGGGTTTATGAAGGAATTTATGGCAATCAGGTGCCTTTTTATCTGTTGTCCCAACTGGGCGGAGAAAATATGATGCGCGGCTATTATCAGGGCAGGTTCAGGGATCAGAATATGGCGGCTTTTCAGACAGAACTTAAATACCGGTTCATTCCCCGTTTTGCCATTGTAGGGTTCGGCGGTGCCGGAACCGTATTTGGAGAGCAGCCATTGACCATCCATCATTTTAAGCCGAATTACGGTGCAGGGATCCGTTATTTCTTTGACCTGAATAAGGATCTTTCACTAAGGATCGATTATGGGTTCGGGGAAAAAAGAGCGGGTGAAGGCAGGCTGTCCGGGTTCTATTTTTCTATGGATGAAGCTTTTTAACAGGAATCTGCAGTGACCTAATTGCCAAATGACCAGATATTGTATAAGGCACCGTCATAAGTTCTCAGGTTAACGACCAGTTCAGTGGTATGTGCAAACGCAAAGTTCTTTATCAAGGCTTTAAGCGCCGATTTATTGCCATTATACTGAAAAATAAAATGTTTGGTATAGGCGTAACCTTTATCGCTGGGCTGTGCAATTTGCCCATCTGCATTAATGCTGAAAAAATGGTAATTGCCAGGGATATAAAGATGCTCCTTTGCGCCCAGGTCTTTAAGATCCGCAATAAAATCATCAATTAAAGGTTCCGTCTCCTGACTATAATAATCTACTGTACCGAAAATGGCTTTTATGGGTATTTTGTTTAAGGTGTCCTTATTTACCCATATGAACGGGTTATCAGCAAGCCTTATGATATAACACCGATCATTTATCCTAAGTATTCCCGGCAGCATTTGATCCTTAAAATGGACCACTATTTTATAGGCGCCCGTTTTAAGGTTGTCTAGTGCAGCCACCGTCTCCAATGGGGCCTTAGAAGGAGGTGTACTTGGCTGCGTCATTAAATGGATATGAATGGTCTGATCAATGCTATCTATAGTTACCTTATTTTTTAAGATAAAACCCGCTTTTTCCTTGAAATCATCTGATTTGAAATGAATACATAAAGACCTGGTAGTGTCCACCAGCTTTTCTGTCATGTTCAATCGGAGTTTGTAGGAAAAGGGCTTCTTATGTGTCGGCTGACAGCTTAGCCAACCAGTTGCCATACCAATCATCAAGAGAAGAGCGATGAGCAAGTTTTCGGAATAGATTTTCTTTAAATGAATCCTTATTGCCATCTAACTTTAAGTTACGATTGTTTGAAAGTACTTAAAATTTTAAATTTTTAAAAATAAAAAACATGATTGATAGAGGTTCAATGTAGTAAGACCAGAAGTTTAACTTGCGGTTGCCAGCGAATAACACGTAGGATATCCTTCTATAGGGGACACACGCGAAAGTTGGTTTAAAGGTGTTGCAGCCTTTGGTGTTCAATTTTAAAATGCGATGTGCTTGTAATAATTACGGATATCCTTCCATAAAGCAAACATATAACGGCGCGGGCCGGAGGGATGTTTCCCCGCTCAGATAAGCAAAGGGAAAAATACAGCATGCAGTTGACCGCAGGAGCCGCTTTGAGTTACGGCAATAAAAACAGGGCAACGACCAAACATACGTGTCGGCTGCTGCCCTTTTTTTTCATTATTCACAGTTATCATCCAAAAGTTTAATCCACTAAAAATTATCTATGTACAAACTTCAACAACTGAAATTAATTGAAGGCGATCTTAACAGATCCGCCACTCGTGCGGGCACTGAGCATCGGGCCGCCTCCATTAATGGTACCTGTAGCGTGATCCTTTGCTTTATTGATTTGTACCTGCAGTTGATTGGCCTGCCCCACGCCAACAGAAGAACCGCTCAATTCAAAATTCATTTTAGCGGCTCTTGGTACATTCAAACGGATACTGCCTCCACTGGTAGAAAGGGCCACTTCATTTTGGAATTTATTAAAGCTGGCATCAATGCTACCTCCACTCGTTGTGCCTTCTACGGTCGCATCCAGATCAGTTAATTTTATATTGCCACCACTGGTGCCAATACTGAGTCTCCCGATTACCTTTGAGGCCGATATATTGCCGCCGCTGGTGCGCATATCGATGCTGCCATTCAGATTTTGCATTTTGATGTTTCCGCCAGAAGTCCTGGCCTGGATATCACCGTGACTGTCTACGGCCAAGATATTGCCGCCACTTGTTTTTCCCTGAATTTGGCCGGAAAGCCCGTTAAATTGAATATTGCCGCCACTAGTACCAAAATCCTGGACACCTTTTAAATTACTTAAACGGATATTGCCGCCGCTTGTTTTTAGTTCGGTAGCCACTTCTCTTTTTACATGGATGATATAAGAAATATTCACTGCGTTTTTCCAGTTGCCTGATTTAGTGCGTCTGGTTATTGCTTTCAGCGTATTGCCTTCCCTGCCGACTGAGAATTCATAATCTCTTTTGAGGATATTCATGATTTCCTCTTTGGTGTATTTTCTATTATTATTGCCGGTGCCCAAGACTTCAATGGTCGCCTGACCGCTTGCATCTCCGTCTATTGTAATGTTGCCGCCACTGGTAATGGCCTGCACATTTTGGATAGCAGAGACATCAAAACTTTTAGTCATCAAACTGACCGGGTCTCCTTGGCCGTTTATATTGACGCCGTTGTTACCAACACTGATACAGGAAAGCGAAATAGCAATCAACACTGCTCCTAGGATGGCCCATTGTAATTTTTTCATTTTTGAATCTTTTTTAATTTGAGTGGCTCTTATAAATTGTAAGCCTGTCTAAGCATTAAATTCTGAAAATCTAATTTCAATTTAAGGGGTGCCAAACAAAGGCCAAATTAATAAATCATTGATAATGAGTATTGGGGAATAATTTATTTTTATGATAACTGTACGGTTTTGATACAAATGATACAACAGGCGTACAAAAGCGGACACTTAAAATGCTTCAAAAATAAAGCGTTCCCACATTAACCACCACGCTGCCTGGCAAATCTTATCGGACAGTCCCTATTAACTAAACCTGCCATCAAAAATAAGTTTTTTGCCGGGCAGTAAAGACCTTATCAAATAATATAATCAGCCGTCAATTTCTGATAGATAGTCAGGTCAGGAAGTCATCTTATACGTGCGCTGTCCTGTCTAGGCTTCCAATGATTATATTTTATTCTTTTGATTCAATTAATCTGCTATAGCAGTATTTTTTTCCCTCTTTTAGGGAAGATCAGTCGGATACCCAATGTATTTTGCTGGTGTAATTCTCGATGAATGGTTTGCTCATTACTGCCGGCTGGTTTTATATGGGCAATAATCACCGGTAAATCTTTAATAGGGTGCTGGTCAGCAGTGCCGCCAGCCAGGCTATCCAGTAAGGATAGGTTGCGCATCAAAAGCATCGGCTTTAAATGGCCAAAGAGATGACGGTCCGGCTGCTGATCAGGATAGGAACATTCTATGGATATGCCTTTTAAATGGCCGGATTGCAGAACCGGTGCTACCGCTGTCCATAATTCCTGCATTTTATGACTTTGCTCTATACTGTCATCGCCACAGTCCCCCAAATACAAAAAATAGTTTTCCCCGCTGCGAACCAAAAAAGCGGTACTTCTTCCAGGGACTGCATGGCTGAGTGGAAAGGCAGTGACCTGCAAATGCGTCCCCTTAATATCTGTGGGCTGTTTTTCCTTGAGCCGGACATAATGGTATTTATTCAAGGCCGGCTGCTCGCCTTCATTGGCAAAATTAGCCCAACTGGTCCAGGTAAAATATTTGTCCTTGAGTGTATTGATGGTAAAAGGCAAGCCATAAATAGCTTTTCTGCTGTCTTCAGGCGCGTTGATAATCAAACCAGATACATGGTCCAGGTGGGGATGAGAGATCAGATAACCCTTAATCCTCAGCCGCTGGAATTCTGTGGGCGTCATTTTTAAAAAATGGCGCCTGCGCGCAGCCCTGAGTCCATCGTGAATAGTGCCTGCATCCAGGGCAACAAAGGCTGTATCCTGAATGGGCGCAATCAGATATGCGGAAAGATTTCCTTCATCACTGCCGCCATAAACCCCCAGAGGCATAATTTGGAAACTGTGCTGGGCGTGCAAAAGCCCTGCTCCGGAAATCAGCAATACCGCTAATGTGATTAAAACTGAATATAGTTTTTTCATAATATAGAATTTTTGCAATCGGATCTGAAACCGGAAAGCTGCTGGGGTCCTTGGAGGATCATTTGATGACCCGTTTTATGAAGAGAGCATCAATCTGAACACGCCCCAGGTCCGGCGATACTTCCTTTATGCAAATTACGCATAAACTTCGAGATAATTTTCAGTATTATGCCTATTTTTACGCCCAAACAAAGTACAATTTTACATGAGAAATTTGTTCATCGCTTTACTGGCTGCTGCTTGTATGCAGGCTCCCATACATGCACAGATCCATAAGCAGTCCGTAGATACCTCCTGGAAAGAACAATACCGGGCATCCTTTCCGAAAATCAATGACATCCAGAGCACCAAACTGGACGTAAGGTTTGATTATAATAAAAGTTATTTGTACGGTAAGGCCTGGATCACCCTTCAGCCTCATTTTTATCCAACCGACAGTCTGACTCTTGATGCAAAGGGCATGAATATTACCAGTGTTTCACTGGTAAAAGGATCCAGGCAGTTTCCCCTGAAATACACCTATCAGGATAGCTTAAAGCTGCATATTCAACTTGACAGGACATATAAGGGCGGAGAAGATTACACGGTCTATATTGTCTACACGGCTAAACCCGATGAAATTAAGTCGCATGGTAGCGCTGCTATCACCGATGATAAAGGGCTTTATTTTATTAATCCAAAAGGGCTGGAAAAAGACAAGCCTACACAAATCTGGACACAGGGGGAAACCGAGAGTAATAGTGTCTGGTTCCCGACCATTGATAAGCCGGATCAGAAAACAAAAATAGAGATCGCCATGCGGGTGCCGTCCAAATATGTCACCCTGTCCAACGGTCTGCTTATCCAACAGCAAAAAAACAGCGATGGGACGCGTACTGACACCTGGAAGCTGGATATGCCTATCGCGCCTTATCTGGTTTTTATGGGGGTAGGAGACTATGCGATTGTTAAAGACCAGTATGAGGGTAAGGAAGTAGCGTATTATGTGGAGCCAGCCTATAAAGACGTAGCACGCAGAATATTTGGCAATACACCGGAAATGATCGGCTTTTTCTCCAGAATACTAGGAATGGATTATGTATGGCCAAAATATGATCAGATCGTTGGCCGGGATTATGTTTCCGGTGCCATGGAAAATGTGACGGCTACCCTCCATCAGGAATCAGCACAACAAAATGCCCGCGAACTTACAGACGGCAACAGGTGGGAGGATGTGATTGCCCATGAGCTTTTCCACCACTGGTTTGGTGATCTGGTAACGGCTGAAAGCTGGAGCAATCTGACCGTTAATGAAAGTTTCGCCAATTATAGTGAACAACTCTGGGAAACTTATAAATACGGTAAGGATGCAGGAGATGCCCAGGCCTATAATGAGCTGCAAGGTTATCTGCATAGCGGGAGCGCTCATAAAGACCTGGTCCGGTTCTATTACAAAGACAAAGAAGATATGTTTGATGCGGTGAGCTATAACAAAGGCGGCCGCGTGTTAAATATGCTACGTCATTATGTAGGGGATAGTGCTTTTTTCAAATCTTTGAATCTGTACCTGAATCAACACAAATTTTCAACCGGCGAGGCACATCAGCTAAGGCTTGCTTTTGAACAGGTGACCGGTCAGGATCTGAACTGGTTCTGGAACCAGTGGTATTTTGGGGCCGGCCATCCGGTACTGGATATCAGTTATGTATATGATTCCAGCGCCAATAAAATGATTGTGGCCATCGAACAGCAGCAAAAATCCGGACAGGTTTTCCAGTTGCCCGTAGATATCGATATTTACCAGGGGGGGCAAAAAAAGAGGCATTCCGTCTGGATGCGCCATCAGCGCCAGTTATTTAGTTTTGCCGTCAACGGACGCCCTGAACTGGTCAATGTAGATGGTGACAAGATTCTCCTGGCTGAAAAAACAGACCATAAAGACTTGCAGGCCTTTATCGCGCAATATAAGCTGGGCGGTAATTATGTGGACAGAAAAGAAGCCATTGATTACGCGTCGGATCACCTGGATGAACCTGGCGCCAAAGATTTTCTGATAAGCGCTTTAAATGATCCCTATTACGGTATCAGAAAGGATATCCTGCAGCAGACCAACCCCAACAGTTATTCAGCAGAGGACTTTAAAAAGATTCAGCAAATCGCGCAAAACGATGCGAACAGGACGGTCAGGGCAGCGGCCGTGGATGTATTGGCCTTTACCGGAGATACTGCCTATAAAGCACTATTTGAGGCGGGTATTCGGGATTCTTCTTATAGCGTAGCCGGGGCATCTCTTCAGGGGCTGGCCAAAGTTGATCAGGCGGCCGCCATGCAAGTCTTACCTGAGATGGAAAAGGATGCCAAAGGCAGGCTGGCTTCCGTTGTTCAAAAACTGACGATTCTGACCAAATCCGATGCAGATTTTGATGAGATCTATAAGAATTTTACCGATCTACCAATGGGGCAGGAAAAAGTAAGTGGACTTTTTGATATGATTTCCTACATGAATAACCTCAAAGATCCGGATCATTTTAAGAAAATGACGGATGCGGTAGTAGAACTGCGCGAAAAAATTGCGGCTATGTACCCTCCGTTTAAGGAAAGGATTAATGAAGCATTGACACAGTTATTGACTAAAAAGACACAGGCCCATGCCCAGGCAAGTGACCAAAAGGCTGATCAAGCGGAAATTGATTATCTGAAATCCAAAATTAAATAATCAGCGGATTTCCTTAAGTAGCGCTATATAATAATTTAAAAGGCTAAAAGGCATTTCTTTTTCAAAAAGAAGTGCCTTTTAGCCTTTTAAACTGAACGAATCTTCACAAAAAAGAAGAGCGACTGATTGATTTTATAGCCTGCATTTTATGGATTTATCCCCTTAACTTATCTTCGCCCCATGACAGCAATTGAAAAAGTAGAACTGCGCAGTGTAATTGTCCATCAGGTAGGCAACCCAACAAGGGGGGAGCAGCTTAAGCTATCCGGAGCGCCCCTGACACTTAATGATAACCTGGTCCGAGAACTGCTTACGAAATACTTTTTAGGAAATTTTAATGAAAATGAACGGTATCATTTTACCCATGTCAGCGATTTGGAACTCAATGAACTCTACCAGTATGCAGGCAGGATCTTTGAGGATAAAAAGTCATTTTCAGCGGTGTCCGTGGATATTGCCCAGTTTTTATTCAGCAAGAGCACGCATGTCAAAGTAAAGCAGGGCGAGCTGTATGTAGCTCATTTTGGGGAGGTGCCGCTGGACAGTGATTTTGTGGAAGCCGTCGGTATTTTTAAAAGTGAATCCAAACAACCGTTTTTAAAGGTATTTCCGCATGGAGACAACCTGGAGGTCGCTTCTGAGGAAGGCGTGAATATCAATAAACTGGATAAGGGCTGCTTGATATTTAATAAGGGAAAACAGGAAGGATATGTCGTTTTGGTGGTGGATGTAACCAATAAACAAAACGATACGAGGTATTGGATCGATGAATTTTTGCAGGTCACCCCATACAGCGATGCCTACCATCAGACAGATAAGCTGCTGGGATTTTGTAAACAATTTTTTACCCAGGAATATCCCGATAAATTCGAAGTGGCTAAAAGCGATCAGCTGGAACTGGTAGAAAGATCCATGGACTATTTTAAAACCAATGAGCAGTTTGATCTTCAGGAGTTTACCAAAGATGTGATTGTCCATGAAGAAGTCATTGATACCTTTATGGCCTACAAGGAGAATTATGAAAAATCGCGTGAATTTGAAACACCGGAAAATTTCGATATCAATTTGGCAGCTGTAAAAAAGCAGGCGAAGGCTTTTAAGTCAGTTCTTAAACTGGATAA
>Ga0182744_1002802_pt1 | contig 14005 bp, 11 predicted proteins | sample eDN3rd30CKraftMG_FD_128525 | JGI IMG/M metagenome (GOLD analysis project Ga0182744, IMG submission 128525) | Enriched Miracle-Growth compost microbial communities from Emeryville, California, USA - eDNA 3rd pass 30_C Kraft MG (version 2) (version 2) ...
CGGGCTTCTCCATCGAGATGAAGCCGCAGTCGATTGCGGACTATACTTTCAAGGGTTGAGCCGGTTTTAGCACTGTATCAAACACGAAAACGCCGCGCTTTGAAGCGCGGCGTTTTCTTTTACAGAAAGCGGATCATCAGGGCACCGGTAAGCAGGAGCACGGCGCCTGCGACACGTCCGGCGGTGATCTCTCGCACCGCAACGCCCATGAAGCCGATGCGGTCAGCAAGTAGACCGGCCATCAACTGCCCGGCCACGGCAAGGCCCATCACGGCTGCTGCGCCGATGCGCGGTGTCAGCAGGATCGATGCGGTGACATAGATACAGCCCAGCGCGCCGCCCGCGACGAACAGCCAGCCTGCGGGTACATTGAATGTGGGGAGGTTGCCGGTCGCCTTTGCGGTTATGGTCGAGACGATGGCGAGAATGACTGCACCTGCCAGAAATGAAATCGCAGCGGCAGTCGGTGGGGAGCCAAGTCCGCGCGCAAGAGCTGCATTGATCGGCGCCTGAATGGCGATGCAGGCACCCGAAAGAATGCCGAACAAGGTCCACAGCATAAAATATCCTCTCCTGAGTTTCCCATTTCTTCAAAGGCTGGACGCCAATGTTTCACCGGCGATCTTCGACCATCCGATGAAAAAACAACGGGTAAGAATGCGCTAAAATGCTATCGCACAAAGCCGTGACATTCGTGATCAATTTTCAGGGAAAATTTGCCAAATCAAAGAGATGAATGGTGCTGCGAGAGAGGATTGAATTTTCCATCTCAAATCATAACCATTTGAAAACAAAAGAACCTTTTGGGGCCGTTGTAAGTCTTGTGTACCACCTAAGTGACTCCACGACAAGCCGTTAACGGCAATTCTTTGGATGTGCTTCTATTTTCATAACGCTCCCATTAGGGCACAATTTTTGCCAGTCTCAGGGTGGAAATAATTGTAGCTGCACTCGCTGCAAAGCAGAAAGCTGACGCCAAGCCAAACCCGGCGCCAGCATACAGTGTAGCCGAAATAATATCCGTCTTACTCTCCCTGTTCTTGGAACTGGGGGACTGGTCAGTTCGATACAACATCGCTGGATCTGCCCACTTATCGTATGAGCTCCACGCATACTGGAAGTTGAGCCAAGCGCAGAAACCCGTGATTAGCGTGCAACCAATTCCAATTAAGTTCCATCCCGCACCAGTTATGAGTCCGTCTATTTGATCTGGACGGACAGTATCTCGTAGGCTGCTGATTGCATAGATTGCACCGCCATGTACCGCTAGCAAGGACGCTAAGAGCCATTTGGCATAACCAACATGGTTTTGAAATGAAGCATCTCTGTACGATTTGTATTTTTCGTAGTGTTCTCGGACGTGAAAAAGATAGCGTTCACGTGTTTTTTCGTCAGTCCAATCGTGGACCCATATAGACTTGTTCGGATCATCCATAAACACAACCCATCGGAATCATACGAGGCTGGCAGAGGCGGCATCGACGTTCAAGCCGAACGTTGTCCTATTGATATCCTCCACGGCCTGCTTGGTGAGAGTTCAATAAGCAATGGCTATTCGCGTGTCCGTTACGGATTTACGTATTTTTGCAACGCCGACGTCTGTAGCCGCGACGCTAACGCCTGAAGTTTGCCGTTCGGCATACGTTTATGGTCCGATGCGAGTAATCCCGGTCGAAACGTAACGAATGGACCAGCCGACCGCGTAGATTAAAGGCCCCCAGAATACAGCCGCGATAAGCGGACCAGCGCCTTCTTTTGTTGAAAGCAACAGCATGACTGCAATCAGAACAGCTGCGGCTATGCAACAAGCCCAGTAAACCACATTCACCAGTCTCTTCAATACCGCTGATTTATCACTTTCCATTCTGCCCTGCCCCCAACAATGCCAAGCTTCGAAGCTAAACTCGAAATATCGCTCCTGCGCAACTCTCAATACGCTGAATTCTACTGAATGATTGTCGTTCGCGCTTTGAATAAGGTAGGCGGACGGAGGGACACCCCAAATTTTTAATAGAAATTTACGTCAGCCACATCTGATTTAATAGAGTTTCGCAATCCCCCCGCCCCCTTCTTCTTCACCTATATGCAGTCAGAATGCCTGCCCAGCGGCGAAGGCATCCCGTGCATTCCGGACTTGAGCCCGGTGGTTTAGGGGCTTGAGGTGACGAACGGTCGCCCTTGGTTTGGCGACGCGGGGGGGGCTATGTAATTTTCTTGTTATCAATGAAGATGTTGCGCCGAACAAGAGAAGGGGCTGTATCCGTAATAACACGTACAGAGAACCCCTGATGGATTAAATCGATCATCTCCTGCTCGGTGCGAACCAGTACTTTATTCGCTTTTGTATGCTTTCGGCCCCCGTGCTTGGGGTCACCTAGAACGTAATGTCCATCCTCTGTGTGCGCGTACTGCTTTGATCCAGTCTTTGGGTCCAAACGATAAACTCTCAACACATCCCCCTTTGCAATGACGGTTTGCGTTCCTAGCATTTCGAATGAGTAAAAGGGAGATGTCTCGGGATGCCTTTTGTGTACGTAAGGCTATAGCCCAGCGTACAGATCAGAATGTGCCTGCCTTAATGTACGTACGGGTTGACATTCATTATACGGACATGCATTCATATGGTCACAACCTAAACGGACACCCATGGACGCTCGATATGAAGACCATTCTATACGCCCGAGTTTCAACCGAGGACCAGAACCTTGAGCATCAGAAGACACAAGCTGAGGCCGCCGGTTTCGTTATCGATCAGGTGATTGCCGACCAAGGCGTGTCGGGCGTAAACATGGCAATGACCAAGCGACCGGAGGGTAAGCGCCTCTTTGACGTGCTGCGTAAGGGTGACATTCTGGTTGTCCGTTGGGTTGACCGGCTGGGGCGCAACTATCAGGACGTTACAGATACCATTCGGCATTTCATGCGACAGGGCGTTATTATCCGTACCGTCATTAACAACATGACATTCGACGGCTCGACGCAAGACCCCGTTCAGCAAGCCGTGCGTGACGCTCTGATTGCATTCATGGCGGCAACTGCACAGGCACAGGCAGAGGCGACTAAGGAAGCCCAGAAGGCTGGTATTGCCCATGCCAAGGATTTGGCGGCCAAGGACAAACCGAAGAAGCCGCTTTCGTATCTCGGGCGGAAACCGAGTTATGATAGGAAGCAGCTGATGCTGGTTCTGGATCTGCTGTCGAATAATGCCGGGACGTCTGAGATTGCGAGAGCGACGAAATTAACCCGGCAGACGGTGATCAGGATCAAGAGCGACCCAGCAGCAGCCGAAACTATGCTCACAAAATGGGGTATGGGAGCCAAGCAGGCGACATAGGTTGTGGTCGTAAAGCGAAATCCGGCAGCATGTGCGAACAAATGACATGGCCGTGATTATTTTTTTCACGCCGACGGATGTTGTGACCATGTGACAATTCGTGTGGGAATTTCGCCGATAACTCTCTGAGAATACAGGCATCCGCACTAGAACCTATATTATTTTGCGTTAACGGATTTAGTGACCAAGTCTCTGATATTGTTGTCTCATTTGAAAAAATGACTTGCAATCTGAAAGCGCGGACATACATTCCCGCTGCTTCGGGTCGCTCTGACATCGAACGCTCAAATAAGACCACGCCCGTGCCTGTAGGTCTAGGTACGGAAACGATAGCAGGCCTGACCGCCTGAAAGGAGACCAGAATGAATTTGAAGAAGCACAGAGTCCATCATGAGAGAATGCAAAGCCAACGGCTGCATCATACGGGCACACGGATATAGCTCGTACTGCGATAAGCATAAGCGTAACCTTGCCCGCCACGGGCATCCATACCAGATCGGTATCAAGAAGGCCGACCTGAAGCCGTACATTGCGGAAATCCGCTCATTCCTAGAGAGCAACCATCAGGGCAAAGCTCAGGTCGTCATCAGTGACGCTTGGGGGCGTGTCGTTAAGGACGCCCACCGGTTCGTTGATCGAGCCAACCAAGGGCACCCATTTATCAGCTACGAAATGCAGGCCCATCGGGCCATCCTGTCGCTAGACCGTGAACAGAACGCCGAGACCATCGGTGTACTTCTGATTGCCATGGGCTTCTGGTATCAAGACGACCCGCGTTTCTGGAGGCTGGACGAAGGTTTCCGGTTCCAGACCATACGCATGCTTTTGCGCCTCAATCCGCGTGAAGCGCAATACCAGTGGCGCAACGGTAAGATGGAACGCAGCCGTTTCAGGGAAACACCGCCGAAGACCATCAGGGCACTCTGGGACATCGTCTATCCGACCGGGTTCATTTCCTATGGCGTGGAAATTGCCAAGCGGAAGAGTGCTGCCTTGGAAGCCAAGAGGACACGAGCCGAGCGTGAACGAGCAGCTTTCTTTGGTGATGACATGCAACCCGTCAGCGGCAGCAGTTCGATAGCGTCCGTAACGCCGAATGAGGTGCGCTCATGAAACGCACGAATAATGATTTGCGCTGCGCCAGCACTGTCCTTGGTGAAGTTCGCGATCACACCGGACGATGGCACACCGGCACTAAGTCCTACAGCGACTTTGCGAATATGATCGGGACGACTACAGCCGACCTTATGCGCCGCCTGAAACTGCTCGGGATCGTGGAGCACACGGGAGAGCGGCACAGATTGACCGAGGCCGCCATCAGGAAGTGTTATGGGACAGTTTACCAGAAACGACGCAAGGACCAGCCCACGTTGTTCTATGATTTGATTCTGCCCGATGGAATGGTGCACATCGTCACCAACCTCGAGGCAACGAACCAGACGGAAACCGAAGTCGAGAAGCTAAGAGCGACGGGGCTTTCACTGTCCGAAATCGGCTATCGGCTTGGGTGTAGCAAACAGGCTGTGGGTAAACGTCTAGCGAAATTGCCACCCCGATTGACGGATTGGCCTATCAGGGGATCATGGAAAGATGACGGCGACGAGGAAACGATAATGCCAATCGCAGCGTAAACCAACCCGCTGTAACTGCTCAAAGCGTTATCGACAAAAAAACCCGGAAATACGGGGATCAGCGTAAACCATTCCGCTATAACTATAGTGGAACCTCTCGTTGGTCCTCGCTTCGCTCGACTTGACTGAAGACCCATTTACGTAGAATGCCCTTAGGGTGAAGAGACTTCGGAGCGAGAAGCGAAGAACTATCGATTGGGGTGTTCCTCAGGTTGTTCTCATCGTGTCGTAAGACCAGCTTACAATTGGCATGAGACGATCCTGAGCCTGTTCAATAAGGTGAGTGTTCGCTTTGCTCCGTCTCGCGACGAAGAAGATGGTCTTTCCATCGCAAGGTGCACGTAAGTTTTCCTTCGGTCTTTCTTCGTAACGAAGGTAATCCGAAGATAGAATTACGATCACCTCAACATTCGGCTTCGCCTTTTAATAATTCCGTATCTTTCTCAATAGATATTTATCTTTGGGTGTCGGTAATAAGATACTTAGGAAGAATCTACATACGTAGGGATGATCTAAGGTATTCATTACAATCCACTCGAAGGACGCTCGATTGATGGCCCGATCAGTGAAACGAAAGCGTTCGAGATAATACCTCGTAGCCATGCTGTACCCGGTCTCAGATGTCATTGTCGTCAAGTCAGAGCGGCAGTTGTACCAGCCATTAAATCAGCTTGATTATGCCCACTACGGCAGCCATAGATTGGATCCAGGCATTATCGGGGATAATCATACGCATGAACCAGCAGGGACTTTCAGCATTTATATGGTCGGTCGCAGATCTGCTGCGGGGCGATTACAAGCAGGCAGACTATGGCAAAGTAATCCTGCCATTTACGGTTCTGCGTCGTCTCGATTGCGTTCTTGCCGATACCAAGGCAGCTGTTCTGGCCGAATTCGCTGAGAAGCAGAAGCTCGATATCAATCCTGTTCCATTCCTGCTCCGTAAGGCCGGGCAGACGTTCTTCAACACGTCCGAACTCGACATGAAGACGTTGATGGGTGATCAGGACAATATTGCCGCCAACCTCTACAGCTACATTCAGGCATTCTCTCCAGCTGTACGAGACATCTTCGAGCGCTTCCAGTTCCATACGCAGATCGATCGTCTGGCCAAGGCAGGGCTGCTCTATCAGGTCACCGAGAAATTCGCCAAGATTAACCTGCATCCTGATAACGTCAGCAACATGCAGATGGGTCTGATCTTCGAGGAGCTCATTCGCAAGTTCTCGGAATTGTCCAACGAGACCGCAGGTGAACACTTCACACCCCGTGAAGTTATCCGGCTGATGGTGCATCTGCTGTTTGTTGAAGATGACGAAATTCTCAGCAAGCCCGGAGTTGTACGCAGCATCTATGATCCCACCGCTGGCACTGGCGGCATGCTTTCCGTGGCCGACGAGTACCTCAGCGAACACAACCCGCAAGCCCGTCTGATTATGAACGGTCAGGAGCTGAACGACGAGAGCTACGCCATCTGTAAGGCCGACATGCTGATCAAGGGGCAGGATGTCAGCAATATCATCGCAGGGAACACGCTTTCCGACGATGGCCATCCCAATACCAAGTTCGATTACATGCTTTCCAATCCTCCGTTCGGCGTCGAGTGGAAGAAGGTCGAGAAGGAAGTCCGCAAGGAACATGAGGCTCAAGGGTTCAATGGAAGGTTTGGTCCGGGGCTGCCGAGGGTGTCTGATGGTTCGCTGCTCTTTCTCATGCATTTGCTATCGAAGATGCGTCCCGCAGCAGACGGCGGCAGTCGCTTCGGTATTGTTCTGAACGGTTCCCCTCTGTTCACCGGTGGTGCTGGTAGCGGTGAAAGCGAAATCCGCCGTTACGTACTCGAGAATGACCTTGTCGAGGCGATTATCGCGCTGCCGACTGACATGTTCTACAATACAGGTATCTCGACCTATGTCTGGATCCTCTCAAATCGCAAACCAGCCCACCGCAAGGGCAAAACTCAGCTTATCGATGCGTCGGGTCTTTGGCAGAAGATGCGAAAGAGCCTTGGATCAAAGCGCAAGGAGATGAGCGAGGACGACATCACGGCTGTGACGCAACTGTTCGGCAGCTTTGCCGAGGCACGACTGGCAACGACGTTTGATGCAGATGACAAGGAAATCGGAAAGCTGGTCGTGCGTGAAGGAGAGCCGGAACCTGTAGCGCCGGACGGTGGCAAGGTGAAATTTGCGCCTATGTCCCGGATATTCCTGAACGAGACCTTTGGCTACCGCACGATCACTGTCGAGCGTCCGCTATGCGACGATAGCGGCAAGCCGATCCTTGGCATCCGTGGGAAGCAGAAAGGCAAACTACAGCCCGATACAGCGCTGCGGGACACCGAGAATGTGCCACTGTCAGAAGATGTGGGAGACTATTTCAAGCGGGAGGTGTTGCCTTTCGCGAAGGACGCTTGGATTGACCATGACAAGACCAAGGTCGGCTACGAGATCCCGTTCAGCCGACACTTTTATGTGTTCGAGCCTCCGCGCTCATTGGAGGAGATTGACGCTGACCTTAAGCAGGTAACTGGGCGGATTCTTGAGATGCTTGGAGGGCTGTCTGCGTGAGTACTGTTTCCTATTCAAACTATAAGGAAATCGGTCACGATTGGATTGGCTGTATCCCGAGCCACTGGCATATCCGAAGGCTCAAATATGCCCTGAAACTCAAGACAGAGAAAACTGAATCGCGCACAAATCCCGTAGCACTCGAAAATATCGAGGGCTGGTCAGGGCGTTATCTGCAGACGGACACGGAGTACGCTGGCGAAGGGGTAGCGTTCGAAGTGGATGATCTTCTGTTCGGAAAGCTTCGTCCATATCTTGCCAAGGTATGGAGCGCAGAGTCTGAAGGACAAGCTGTCGGTGACTTTCACGTTCTGCGTCCGGCGGCTCTCACCCAAAGCGATTATGCCAAATATCAGATGCTAAATCGTAACTTTATATCCATAGTGAATAGCTCGACCTATGGAGCGAAGATGCCGCGCGTTGGGTGGGATTTCATGGGAAATCTGCCGTTTATTCTTCCGCCGTTAGCAGAGCAAACCGCAATAGCCACCTTCCTCGACCGTGAGACAGCCAAAATCGATGCCTTGGTCAACGAGCAGCAACGCCTGATCGAACTGCTCAAGGAAAAGCGCCAAGCGGTCATTTCTCATGCGGTTACCAAAGGGCTCGATCCGAATGTTAAACTGAAGTCGTCCGGTGTGGAGTGGCCTCTTGCTATACCTGCTCATTGGGAAATACTCCCGCTAACTCGTCTAATAAAGAAATTTGTTGATTACCGAGGCGTGACACCAGAGAAAATTGATAGTGGAATCCCACTAATAACAGCCTCTCAGATCAAGAATGGGTGTATTAATCATGATTTGGATCCAGTCTTCATATCCGAGGAAGAATACAATTCCAGAATGAATAGAGGTTTTCCTGAAGTCGGCGATGTTCTTTTGACAACAGAGGCTCCTTTAGGAGAAGTTGCAATGATTGAGGACGCATACGTATCCCCGGGGCAACGAATGATCCTCATGAAGACACACGCCGAGAGGATAACCAATCAGTTTTTGTTCTCACACTTCCGCTCAGACTTTGGAAGAAATGAGCTTTTTAAAGGATCTAGTGGTTCTACGGCGAGTGGAATACGAGCAGACCGTTTACGTGCGAGCTCTGTATTGGTCCCTCCCATCGAGGAACAAGACCAAATTGTACGCTACATAGACATGCAAACTAAGGATTTTGATTTAATTCTGGCAGATATCCAAATACAGCTAGATCTGCTTAAGGAGCGTCGATCAACTCTAATCTCCGCTGCAGTAACAGGAAAGATTGACGTACACGGACTGGTACAAGAGCAGCACATCACAGCCGAATAGTTCCGCCTAGGGGGCATGGGAATGAGCATTCACAGGGAAATAAGTTTTGAGGACGAGATATCTAGCCATCTTTCTGAGAAGGGTTGGATTTATAATGCCGGTGATGCCGTCAATTATGATCGCACCCGGGCGTTGTTTCCTTCGGATCTCGTGGCTTGGCTCAAGGATACCCAGCCGAAATCTTGGGATAGCCTTCAGAAGACACAAGGTGCAAACGCTGAAACCGTCCTGTTAGACCGGGTGCGTAAGCAGTTGGACGACCGAGGCACTCTCGATGTTCTGCGGAATGGCGTAGAAATGATCGGCCTTCGGAAACCTCTGAGCCTTGCCCAGTTCAAACCCGCATTGGCAATGAATGCAGAAATCTTGGCCAAATACCACGCTAATCGACTGCGCGTTGTGCGCCAAGTCCGGTACTCTCTGCATAACGAGAACAGTATAGACCTTGTTCTGTTTCTGAACGGCATCCCTGTTGCAACAACCGAGCTAAAAACAAACTTCACCCAGAACGTGGCCGATGCGATTGATCAGTACAGGTTCGACCGGGATCCAAAGCCGAAAGGTAACTCCCCAGAACCTCTCCTGACTTTCCCGAGTGGGGCGCTTGTTCATTTCGCGGTCAGCAATTCAGAAGTGATGATGACAACCAATCTTGAAGGAGTGTCGACACGCTTCTTGCCCTTCAACAGGGGCGACAATGGCGGAAAAGGCAATCCCGTAAACCCAGATGGCCACCGAACGTCTTATCTGTGGCAAGAGGTCTGGGAACGCGAAAGCTTCTTAGAAATCCTCGGACGCTATATGGTCACGAAGCGTGATAGCAAGAAGAACATTACCTCAGTCATCTTCCCTCGCTACCATCAGTTGGACGCCACGCGGAAACTTCAAACGGCGGTTCTGGCAGAGGGTGTCGGCGGAAAGTTTCTCATTCAGCATTCGGCAGGTTCCGGGAAAACTAACTCCATTGCTTGGTCCGCGCATTTTCTCGCGGAACTTCATGATTCAAGCCACAAGAAGATATTCGACAGCGTCATCGTTGTATCAGACCGTAATGTGATCGATACACAGCTGCAGGAAGCCATCTTCGACTTTCAGCGCGTTAAAGGCGTGGTGGCTGTTATTCGTAATGCTAATGGTAGTAAAAGCGATTCGTTAGCCACAGCGCTTGACGACGGGAAGAAGATCATTGTCTGTACGATACAGACGTTCCCTTTCGCCATTGAAGCTGTACGCAGGCTTACTGCAACCCAAGGCAAACGTTTTGCGGTGATCGCGGATGAAGCTCACAGTTCGCAAACAGGTGAAGCTGCGTCGAAGCTAAAGGAGCTTCTTGCGGCTGACGAACTTGAAGCACTGGCAGATGGTGGAGAACTGAGCGCTGAGGACATCTTAGCTGCCAGAATGGGTGCTCGTGCAGATGATACGGGTATTACCTACGTCGCATACACGGCGACACCTAAGGCCAAGACCTTGGAGCTCTTTGGGCGCAGACCTGATCCAGAGAAGGCAAGCGGCCCTCATAATCTACCAGCACCATTCCATGTTTATTCGATGCGGCAGGCAATAGAAGAGGGCTTCATTCTCGACGTGCTCCAGAATTACACCCCATACAGTTGGGCATTCAAGCTCGCTAATGATGGGAAGCAGATCAGCCAGACAGAGGTTGAACGCAGCTCAGCACTCAAGCACATAATGAAATGGGTAAGGTTGCATCCGTACAACATCAGCCAGAAGGTTGAAATTGTCGTGGAGCATTTCCTTGCTAATGTCGCACCGCTACTGGATGGCAAGGCGAAGGCGATGGTCGTCACAGGAAGCCGTCTGGAGGCCGTCCGCTGGCAACTGGCGATCAAGAAGTACATCAAATCGAAGGGGTACCAGATGGATACGCTGGTGGCATTCTCGGGAGAGGTGGATGATCCTGAAAGCGGCACTAAACCCTTCAGCGAAGCAAGTGAGTTGCTTAACCCAAGCCTCAACGGGCGCGATATACGGGAAGCGTTCAAGCTGCCGGAATACCAGATCCTGCTCGTCGCCAATAAGTTCCAGACGGGCTTCGATCAGCCACTGCTTTGTGGAATGTACGTAGATAGGCGCTTGGCTGGCATTCAGGCGGTGCAAACCCTGTCGCGCCTGAACAGAGCATATCCGGGCAAGGACACAACTTACGTTCTCGATTTTGCGAACAATGCCGACGAGATCCTTGATGCATTCCTCACATACTTCGACACGGCGGAATTGGCCGCCACGACAGACCCGAACCTGATCTTCGATATTCGCGCAAAACTGGACGCGCAGGGCTACTACGATGACTTTGAAGTTGATCGCGTCGTAACCGTTGAGCTCAATCCTAAGTCGAAACAAGGGGATCTTATCGCGGCAATTGAGCCTGTCGCTGACCGGATCTTGAAGAAGTACAAGCAGGCGCAGGACGAGTTGAAAGCTGCGCAGAGCAAAGCTAACGAGAAGGTCATTGAAGCTGCCAAGGACGAAATGAACGCTCTTCTGCTGTTCAAGGGTGACATGCAGGCGTTTCAGCGTCTGTACGCTTTCCTTTCTCAGATATTTGACTATGGAAACTCGGCAATCGAGGCCCGTTCTATCTTTTACAAACGCCTGATCCCTCTTCTCCAGTTCGGCAGAGACCGCGACGGCGTTGACCTGTCTCAGATTGTGCTGACCCATCATAATCTCAAAAATCTTGGAAAGAAGCCGTTGACGCTCGGAGGTGGCGACAAGCCGTTATTGCAGCCGGTGACGGAAACAGGCTCAGGATCTGTTCAGGATAAGGAAAAGGCGCTCCTTCAGGATATTATCGATAAGATCAACGATTTGTTCGATGGCGATCTCACCGACGATGACCAACTTGTTTACGTGAATAACGTCCTGAAGGGAAAGCTGCTGCAATCGCCTGTTCTTGTTCAGCAAGCTGGAAACAATAGCAAGGAGCAGTTCGCAAGTTCCCCCGATCTCAAGCATGCCATCGTGGATGCCATCATGGATGCGTTTGCTGCACATGAGACGATGAGTAAGCAGGCACTGGCTTCAGAAAAGATACGCGATGGTTTGAAGGATATCCTCTTGGGACCGGGGAGGCTGTATGAAGGTCTTAGAGATGCTCATGAAAGCCAGAACGATAAGCCGGAGCCACGTTGAGGCGCACAATTTGCTCCCCAGCTGTGGAACTTTACGTTAACTGTCGAACACTAGCCTCTTGGCGGTGCGAGAATTAGCTTACCCTCCTTTGTCTTCTGGGGCTTTCTCGGGCGATCCTTCACGGGTTCAGGTTTCAACACTTCCAGCGTCGGGCGGTATTCGGTGTCTTTCACGTCGAACCGGGGGAGCTTGTTGATTTCACCACAGACAACATCTGGAGTGAAATCGCCGTAGCCTTCTCGGGCGTCGGTCTTCTTTCGACTACCCAACATGTAATCCCGGTTCTCCTTGGTCATCTTGAAGCGTCGCGATAGGGTCGTGAAGAGATGCCGCCATGCGTGGTTAGGTCGTCCGCCGGGTGCCGGTTCGGTCAGAACGCTTTGCGTCCAGTCTCCAACACGTGAGCCGCTATACTTCGCCCTGTGGGTCTCCTCCATTCCCCGCATGTCGGTGCCTTCAGGGTAAGCTCGATAGAATGCTGGCCCATCACCTACAGCCCTGAACATATCAAGGATGCCCATTTCGATAAGATGCTCATGAACGCCCGTAGTCCAAGCCGCCTTGCTCTTTGTTCCGCCGTCTGCTGGGTCGATGAAAAAGATCGGATGCCCTTTCTCAATCCGAACATTCTTACCTTGTAGCTGCGCGGCTTCAGAAACGCGAAGCCCGGTATAGGCGCAAATCCATGGAACCCAGAAGATCGCCCTTTGGTGATGCGAATCGAGGTCCTTCTCAGTGCCACGGAAGGTTGCTTGAAGAATCGCTAGGGCCTGTTCGTGAGTGTATGAGCGAGAACCGATCGGCGCTGGCGCTTCACGCTTATCGCGAATCGAAGCCGCAACGTTTTGTGTTAAGCTAAATTCATTGACGCCATGGGCAATTGTAGCTTTCACCGCAGACAGCTTCTTGTCATTGATCGTCTTGGCAGACAAGCCTTGCTTGATCAGAGCGTCTTTCCACTCGCGAACGTTGTCCTTTGTGACACGCTGGGCGTCACTGTGCCCGATGAATTTGACAAACAGTTTCAAGTCGCTGCGGTAAGCCCGGTGCGTCTTAGACGTTCCCCTGTCCTTGAACTTGTGATCGAGCAAGCCGAATAGGTCGAGCTTCGTTTCGTTCGCTTTCTTAGGTGTCGCCTCGGGTTCGCCTTCCGATTCCACGATAGGCCGGTATTCCGGATAGCGCTGGCGTATCTCGGTGTCTGGCGTGTAATCGCCTTGGGCTTTCCTCTTGTTGACGTGTGCCATCTCGTTCATGGCTTTCGCTGTTGCCACCAGCAGACGGTCACGGCTGTCCGTATCGATGACAAGGCCCTTTGCTCTAAGCATTCCGTCCACTGCTTCACCAAAACGACTATTCAGTGCCGCATACGTCCGGTCCTCTGGATCACCTATGATGAATTGAGACATCTCAAAGTTGCCGCGCATGGCTGCTGAATTGTCTTCCACGACACGCTGCCAGAGTTCAGGGCTACCCGGCTCATCGTCGTGGGCGTCGGTCCAAGCCGTGTAGGCTATCCCGGCAAGGGCCTGAATTTCCTTCTGGCTGAGCCTGATCGGTCCATTTCGCAAAGCTCCCCAGAATTTCGACAAGGCTGCATCGGCCTCCCTATAACGGGCCTTGGCTTCTGCCGGGTCTTTCGTCGCAAGAGAAATCTTGACGCTTTCGCCTATCGTGATCGACTTGATGCCCCCGTTGACCGGAAGTGCGATGGTCTTACCCTTAGCCTTTTCCTTCAAATCAACAGGAACCCTCTGTCTGAGGTAATAGGTTCCAGTCTTCGGGTGCTTTACAGGTGAAGGCATAGACAAACTCATGTGGACCACCTCTGTGTACCAGAAGGCCATCCAAAAGTCTTTGTTTTTCAGGAAGTTCTATCAATTCAAGAAGATAGAATGGTGCTGCGAGAGAGGATTGAACTCTCGACCTCTCCATTACCAATGGAGTGCTCTACCACTGAGCTACCGCAGCATTCTCTTGAGTGCGGCGGACTTCTGACACATCATTGCGCAA
>Ga0182744_1002805_pt1 | contig 14001 bp, 10 predicted proteins | sample eDN3rd30CKraftMG_FD_128525 | JGI IMG/M metagenome (GOLD analysis project Ga0182744, IMG submission 128525) | Enriched Miracle-Growth compost microbial communities from Emeryville, California, USA - eDNA 3rd pass 30_C Kraft MG (version 2) (version 2) ...
TCGCCCTTCTTCCAAGCGTTCAACCTCGCAGCACGAGGCGTTGAACTCCTCGAGCCCGAGGTGCAATATGCCCAACCGATCGACTCTCAGCGGGCAGGCCTGGCCTATCGTGACATCCAGAGAACCGCACAGGAACTGGGCCCTGACAGTGATGCGTGGCTCTCCCTTATCGGCCCGCTGGCTTCTCGTCCCCAGGCAGTCATTGCTGCAGCGCTCGGTGATAAACGGTCGATTACTCCCACCATGGTCCGTGAACTGTATGGCATGGCGCGGTTTGGGATCGCCGCGCTAGAACAGGGCACACGGCTGTGGAACCTTCGGTTCAAGGGTAAGGTGGCCCCCGCTCTGTTGTCCGGAGTAGCTGCCCACGCAATCAATCCACTGCCATCTCTTTCCGGCGCGGGCACCGCTCTCATGCTCGCGGCGCTTGCCCACTCGCATGGCTGGCCCATTCCACGCGGTGGAACAGGAACAATCACCGCTGCGCTCCATGACGATCTCCTCGCACATGGCGGAAGCGTTCTGGTGGACCACGAGGTCAGTTCAGCCAAGGATCTGCCTGCAGCGCGAGCTTATCTCTTTGATACGACACCGCGCGCTGCCTTAGAAATCCTTGGCGAGACGATCCCGAGCAGTCTTACCAGGGGCCTGCGGAGGTTCCGGCATGGTAGCGGTGCGGCAAAGGTGGATTTTGTCCTCAGTGAGCCCGTGCCTTGGACGGTGCCGCAGGTTGGGCAGGCTGGGACCGTGCACATAGGTGGTACTCGCGCGGATCTGGCACGCGGCGAGGCACAAGTGGATAAGGGGATTTTCTCAACTAATCCTGTGGTGTTGCTCAGCGATCCCGGCGTTGTTGATGACACCCGCGTTGTGGATGGCTACCGGCCGCTGTGGACTTATGCTCATGTTCCGGCTGACTGCCCCCGGGATGCCACTGAAGCTGTTGTGCGCAGAATTGAACAGTTTGCGCCAGGGTTCCGAGACACGATTGTTGCAAGTTCCTGTACACCTGCAAGTGAAATGCCGCTGCATAATCCCAACTACATTGGCGGTGATATTGCTGGTGGCGCGGCAACGTTGTGGCAGATGTTTGCCCGCCCAACTGCGCGTATGAACCCTTACTCGCTGGGTATCCCGGGGTATTACCTGTGTTCTGCATCCACCACACCTGGACCGGGGGTGCATGGTTTGAGCGGGCAATACGCGGCACAGCGTGTTTTAAAGGAGATCTTCCATGAGCCTTTTCCGCGCCTTGGGCCAGATGACGGCTCGTCATAGGCGCTTTCATCGGCGCGCTATTGGAGTGGAAATGAACTAGTGACCGGGTGAAAAACTTCCCTTTTTCCTAAAACTTGCCACTTGGCAACCAAGATCTCTAGCAATATTTCGCGGTCTCGCTAATCTGGAAACATACGTTCCCCCAGCGTATTTAATTTTCTAGGAAAACAATGGAGGTGGCATGTCAGCTCTTATGGGCGGGCACGGGCTTCCGGAGCCGCAAATAGTGTTTGGCAGTGGTCAACACCTCGCAATGGTGCGTGCAACCGTAGATGTCAACGGCATTCCCGAGTTTTATGACCGGGCTTATCCGCTTATTTATTCGTCGCTTTCACGGCGCGGAATTGCGCCGAGCGGGGCGCCCATTGGCATTTCATTTAGCTGGCCTACTGAAACCATAGACCTTGGCGCCGCCGCGCCAGTTTCTATGGCGATTGAACCGGACGGTGAAGTGACCACGTTTCGCATACCGTCTGGACCTGCAGCCAAGGTGAGTTTCCGTGGCAGTTACGATCAGCTGCCAATGATCTACTCGCACATTCGTGCCTGGCTGGAGCACAATGGCTACTCACTGGGCCATATGGCGTGGGAGCAGTATGTTACTGAGCCCCGCCCAAACGGAAATCCAGATGACAACTTAACGGATGTGTACTGGCTAGTTGGCTGATGTGAGGTGTCATTCTAGTTGGCTGATGTGAGGTGTCATTGGTAATACCCCACATCGGCGTTGCTTAGGCGCGGCCAGGATTTTTGCTGCGCTGGAAACGCCTTGCTGGTGTTTGGTGTTCTGGTGGTGCTTTGTTGGCGCTGGCCACACCTAGTGCAAAGTTAGTGCGAAGTTAGCGCGCGGCTAGCTGTTCACGAATCTGGCGCTTGGTGCGGGTCAGGATCCCGCTCATCCCGTTAAGACGCAGGGGCGAAACAGCGCGTTCGAGGCCGATCATCATGGGGAAGTCGTCGGGAATATCGAGGACCTCTTGGGCGGTGAGGCCGTCGATTCCCTGAGTCAGGATCGAGGCAAAACCGCGCGTGGTGGGGGATTCTTCCGGGGCGGTGGCATACAGGTGTGCGCGGCCCTCCGCGTCAACTTCGGTAAACGCGCGCACTGGTGACTGGCATTCCTCCACGCGCTCAAGTAGGCCCGGAGCGTTCTGATACTTCACGGGCAGCGCAGGCAACTCGCGGGAGAACTCGAGGAGCAACTGCAGGCGTTCGCGCTCGGGTAGAGCGAGGAAGTCCTCGCGGATCTCGGCTAGGACGGGTGGAAGTTCAGGTGTGCTCATGGGTTAATTCTCCACTACTTGGTCAACGGCTGACGTGCGTCGGGGTGTGTTGGCAACTGCCAACACACCCCGAAACACTAGGACGCAGATGGATCAGACGAGAACGCCTGGTTCCTCACCCTTCACAATGGGCACGCGGGTTGCGTTGCCCCATTCGGTCCACGAACCGTCGTAGTTCTTGACGTTCTCTAGGCCGAGCAGGAAGTGCAGCGCGAACCAGGTGTGGCTGGAGCGTTCCCCGATGCGGCAGTAGGTGACTACTGCGTCCTGGTCGGTCAGGCCTAGGCCGCCGGCCTGGTAGATTGCTTCGAGTTCGGCGCGGGTCTTGTACTCGCCGTTCTCAGCTACTGCGGTTGCCCATGGCACGTTTTGTGCGGTGGGGATGTGTCCTCCGCGCAGTACGCCTTCTTCTGGGTAGTCGGGGATGTGCAGACGCTCGCCAGTGAATTCTGGCAAGGAACGAATATCTACGAGTGGTCCATTGCCGATGTGGTCCAGGACGCCCTCCTTGAAGATGCGGAAGGTCTCGTCATCGCGCTCAACTACTGGGTAGTCAACGGGGGTAATTGCGGGCGCGTCGGTGGTGATGTCGCGGCCTTCCGCGATCCACTTGCCGCGGCCGCCGTCAAGCAGACGTACATCCTCGTGACCGTAGAGGGTGAATACCCAGGCGGCGTAGGCTGCCCACCAGTTGTTCTTGTCTCCGTAGATCACCACGGTGGTGTCGCGCGAGATGCCGCGCGAGCCGAGGAGCGCCGCGAACTGGTCACCGGGGATGTACTCGCGGATGGTTGGGTCGTTGAGGTCCGTGTGCCAGTCGATCTTGACCGCACCGGGGATGTGCCCGACCTCGTAGAGCAGCACGTCTTCGTCTGATTCCACAACAACTACGTCATCGCGGTCGAGGTTCGCGGCTAGCCACTCGGTGGTGACGAGTCGTTCTGGGTGGGCGTATTCCTGGATGCGTGGATCCTGGTCGATTGGTGCGGTCATCGTGGCCTCCTGGCTGTATGGCGTGCTGCGTTGCTGGTTACCGGGTTGGTTGTGCTGTCCGGTGGAAGTCTTGTCCCTTGCACTCTAGGACCAAATTCCTTGGGCTGGCACCGTCTCGGCAATCATTCCCATACTGTGAGACCACTTGTTTATTTGTGCTGGTCAAGACTGCTTTCCGTGGTTAACATTGATCTCAATAAATGAGATGTTAACAGTGTTGGTTACGGTGCCTCTGTGCTGCACCGCATTATTTCCGACGATATGGCGTACTCCCAGCCCTGCCTTACCGTGGGCGCTCCCGGGGTGAGTTGGGTGCGTGACCCGGCCAAATCGTCGGAAAGGGAATGTACGCAAGAACCATTGGCGAGATCCGGTTTTTTGTGGTGGTTTCCCGCTTTTTCTGCGGGAAACCACCACAAAAAACCGGATCTCGCGGAGAGGAAGGAGGCACAACTGCTCCCAACACGAATAAGGAGCCGAGTGAACCGCTCTCGCTTGCGGAGAGGAGTGGGCGGAAGGGTGCGGGACTAGCCGAGAGCGAAACTAACGTGAAGGTGATCGGATCATCTTGCACTCGATGGGGGAGAGTGCCAATAATGGAGTTAGCACTCTCATGGTTAGAGTGACAGAAAATCTTCGGTTTGCCGATGAGAAAACGGCCCTCAGTGACATGAACTGAGGGTTGGTTTTCGTCCGTCGCGGGCATCGCAAGCCACAACCAGCCACAAGCGGAGGAATTTCCCAACATGGCAAAGCTCATTGCTTTCAACGAGGAAGCTCGTCGCGGTATGGAGCGTGGACTGAACATCCTCGCCGACACCGTGAAGGTAACCCTCGGTCCTAAGGGCCGCAACGTCGTACTCGACAAGAAGTGGGGCGCTCCCACGATCACCAACGATGGTGTGTCCATCGCCAAGGAGATCGAGCTGGAAGAGCCTTACGAGAAGATCGGCGCCGAGCTCGTCAAGGAAGTTGCTAAGAAGACCGACGATGTAGCAGGTGACGGAACCACCACCGCTACCGTGCTCGCTCAGGCGCTCGTGCGCGAGGGTCTGCGTAACGTTGCCGCAGGCTCCAACCCAATCGCCCTCAAGCGCGGCATCGAGTCCGCAGTTGAGGCCGTGACCACCGAGCTGCACGCCGCAGCCAAGGAAATCGAGACCAAGGAAGAGATCGCAGCAACCGCTGCAATCTCCGCCGGTGACCGCCAGATTGGTGAACTCATCGCCGAGGCACTCGACAAGGTGGGCAAGGAAGGTGTTATCACCGTTGAAGAGTCCAACACCTTTGGACTTGAACTCGAACTGACCGAGGGTATGCGCTTTGACAAGGGCTTCCTCGCTCGTTACTTCGAGACCGACCCAGAGCGCCAGGAAGCAGTCCTCGAGGACCCATACATCCTGCTCGTTGAGTCGAAGATCTCCAACGTGAAGGACCTCCTGCCACTTCTTGACCAGGTCATGAAGCAGGGTCGTTCCCTCCTCATCATCGCTGAAGACGTCGAGGGCGAAGCACTCGCAACCCTCGTGCTCAACAAGATCCGCGGCACCTTCAAGTCCGTAGCCGTTAAGGCTCCAGGCTTCGGCGACCGCCGTAAGGCCATCCTCCAGGACATCGCAATCCTCACCGGTGGTCAGGTCATCTCCGAGACCGTTGGCCTCAAGCTGGAGACCGCAACCCTCGACCTGCTCGGCCAGGCACGCAAGGTTGTAGTCACCAAGGACGAGACCACCATCGTTGAGGGTGCAGGCGACGCTGACCAGCTTGCTGGCCGCGTCAAGCAGATCCGCTCCGAGATTGAGAAGTCGGACTCCGACTACGACCGCGAGAAGCTCCAGGAGCGTCTGGCAAAGCTCGCCGGCGGTGTGGCAGTCATCAAGGCTGGTGCAGCAACCGAGGTTGAGCTCAAGGAGCGCAAGCACCGCATCGAGGACGCCGTGCGTAACGCAAAGGCAGCCGTTGAAGAAGGCATCGTAGCCGGTGGTGGCGTTGCCCTGATCCAGGCTGGCGCCAAGGCCTTCGAGTCCGAGGCACTGACCTCGCTCGAGGGTGACGAAGCAACCGGTGCACAGATCGTGCGCGCAGCTATCGACGCCCCACTCAAGCAGATCGCGATCAACGCTGGTCTTGAGGGTGGAGTCGTGGCTGAGAAGGTACGCTCGCTTCCTTCCGGTCAGGGCCTTAACGCAGCAACCGGCGTGTACGAGGACCTGCTCGCAGCCGGCGTGAACGACCCAGTAAAGGTCACCCGTTCCGCACTGCAGAATGCTGCTTCCATTGCCGCATTGTTCCTGACCACCGAGGCAATCGTTGCTGACAAGCCTGAGAAGGCCCCAGCAATGCCAGAGGGCGCAGGCATGGGCGACATGGGCTTCTGATCCGTCAGAAACCGCAGTGAAATACCGCAGTAGCAATACTGCTTAGCTTCACAAACAGGGTGGCTCCCCGAGATCCGTTCTCGGGGAGCCACCCTGTTTCTGTGCCAGCTTGTTTTGTGTTGCGCAGGGGGATGCGGCCTAGGCGCGGAAGAAGCCGCGTACGTTGGATTCCGCATCGAGGTACGTGTTTGCCGTGGCCTCAAGTGCACGGTTAATACCTTCTAGCGAGGCCTCAACCTGGGTTTGAGTCTGACGCCAGTTGGCAGCAACACCTTGGAACTGAACAGCTGCCTCACCGCGCCAGCTGTCCTGAAGGTTTGTCAGGTGGGCCATCATCGCGGTGACCTCAGATCGGATTGAATCAACGGAACGGCGAACATTCCCGCTTGCTGCTGCGACCTGTGCGGTATCTACCGAGAAAGTGGACATGGAGTACTCCCTGTTGTTGAGTGCTGTTTGGTTGCAAACTCAACGCTAGGTGAGCCGCTCTGAGCATGCGTGAGGCCCCGGTCGTTTCTGTGAACAACCAGGGCCTCACACACCACAACAGCAGGGGTGTGAATAAGTCTTAGGCGCTAACTTCAGTTTCGGCTGTCAACTTTGCCAGTTCCTTATTGAGCCGAGCCTGTTCCGCCTCAAGGTTCTGGCGCGCCGCGTCTTCCCACGTGTGGGAAGCCACCGTGGAGAACAACTTATCGCGCTCCAACAACTTGGAAACGATGCGCAGGCGCGCCCGAACAAAATCAATAGGTGGAATGTGAGCGTACTCGTCCCGAATCGCCTTGAGGTACTGCCGGTAACGCTGTGGGTCTGACTTCAAAATTGCAAGGTCAGCGTCAACAAGCACTGCGCAGTCGCTATCTGACTTCACGGCCTTGTGGCGCACGAGTTTGGTGACCATGTTGACCACCTTCTCCACGCGTTCCTCAGGTACACCCAACTCGAGCAACTGCTTGCGGGCGAGCGCAGCGCTTGCCACTTCGTCTTCCCCGGCTGCGTTGGCGTACGCCAACTTTGCGGCAGCGGAAAAAACAGCCCCGTGGTACCACGCGGCAAGCCGCACAAGATCCGGATCGGCGGCTTCCTCAGCAAGCTCATCCACGTGCGAGAGCACGTCTACGAGGTGCTTAATCCCGTGATACGAACGATCTTCCTCGCTCCAGCGGGCTAGCAGGTCTCGGCACTTGGCCACGAGTTCTGGCTCGTTGGCGGTTGCACCGGCTGCCTGACAACTGCGAATCCAAGAGGATAGGAGCCACTGAGGAGCCTCAGTAGTCTCAGCAAACATCTTGTTCCTTTTGACGGCTGACTGATCAGGCCAATCTAACAAGGCTTACACCGTGTCTCACCTTTTGTGTCCGACACGTGAACACCTTGTACCAATGGTCCAAAGAGCCATCGTAGTACCGTCTGGGGTTGCTGTCGTCATCGTGCAAGGTGATCTGCGATTCACTTGCGGCGCGCCTTAGCGCTTAGTTGTGTGCAGCGGGAATTTCCACGTGGATTGTTAGGCCGCCGCCGGGGGTTTCGCTGACGCGCACGGTTCCGTTGTGTGAGTGCAAAATGGCCGAAACGATGGCCAGTCCCAGCCCGGAGCCGCCGGACTGCCGGTTCCGTGAGGAGTCCACACGGTAGAACCGCTCGAATACTCGGTCCTGATGCTCTGCGCCGATCCCAGGTCCGTGGTCGCGTACTTCCACAATGACACGTGTGCTTTGCGACGATTCCCCCGGTTCGCCGGACATCTCACCGATATCCTCACGCAAGTTGGTTGCGGTGGCGGTACTGCCCAGCGCGATCTCTACAGGACTACCCTCCGGAGTATGCCGGTAGACGTTCCCAATGAGGTTGGCAAACACCTGGCGCAGTTTGTCTTCGTCACCGAGCACCACTGTGGAAGCCGCCGGCTTGCCGGGTTCAAGCTCTACAACTTTGACTGTGCGAGCGGGGTCAAGTGCGTGTAAGTCGCTGACTGCGTCGAGGGCTAAGACGGCAAGATCCACTCGGTCCATTTTGAGTGCGCGGCGCTCATCGAGGCGAGCAAGGTGCAGAAGGTCCTCCACGAGCGTTCCCATACGGGTCGCGCTGTCCTCAATCCGGCGCATGGTGTCATCTAACGCAGTATCGTCGCGCAGTGCACCCATTCGGTAGAGCTCACCGTATCCGCGGATTGTGGCCAACGGTGTGCGCAGTTCGTGGGAGGCGTCAGAAACAAACTGCCGCATGCGCTTCTCGGAGGCTTCCTGTGCGCTGAAAGACTCCTCGAGCCGCTCAAGCATCGTGTTCAAGGATTTAGCAAGGCTGCCTACCTCTGTTGTGGCAGGAGCCTGCGGGACGCGCCTAGACAGATCGCCCTGCGCAATTTGCGCTGCGGTTTTCTCGATATTCTCCAGTGGCCGCAGTGACCTGCGCACTGCAATCAGGCCAATCGATCCCCCGAGCGCCGCAATAAACAGCGCAGATAGGAACAGTACTCGTTGGATCTGGGTGACTACCGCATAAGTGTTGGTGAGTGGCAGGGCAACGAAGGCCTCGCCGATGGTGCCCTGATTGCCCAGTGCCACTTGCCGGTAAAGCACGCGCCACTGCGTATTGGTCAAAATTGCCCCCGTGGTAAATGGTTGTGCGGGGGCGGCTGAGGCGCGCTGACCAGAACGCGGAATGTAGCGAGACAGATCCGGAAGCGAGTTGTTCTCGATCGTTGAGTTCATGTACCACTCACGGGTAGTTCCGCCGTAGGTGCGAAACTGCAGGTAGTAGTCGCTGGGTAGGAACGAGGACGAGCCCTGATCCTGGATGATCTGGCTTGAAATATCGGAGTAGGTGGTGCTCAGGTCGTTATCAACCTGCCGGATGAGATAGCTCTTCAGCAAGGTGGTGGTCAACAGGGCCGCAATAGCTAAGCCCAGCAGAAGCACAATGACAACGATTCCCGCGAGCCGCGTGCGCAGTGAAAGGCGCGCAAAATAGGAGCGGATTGGGCCAACAAGTTCGCCATCTTCCTGGTAGTAGCTGCCAGGAGGAGTGTACAAACTGTCTGGAACTGGAGCGGCAGAAGGTTCGTTCGCGCTGGTTGGTGCGGTGGCCACGGTATTACCGTGACGTGGGTTTGCGCAGCAGGTAGCCGATTCCGCGCTTCGTGGTGATCAAAGGCTCTACGGGTGTTCCATCTGCACGGGTGATTGTGTCGATCTTGCGGCGCAGATAGGAGATGTAGGACTCCACGATGTTGGCATCTCCACCCCAGTCGTAGTCCCACACGTGATCCAAGATTTGGGTCTTGGACAGGACGCGTCCAGGATTGAGCATAAGGTAGCGCAGCAATTTGAATTCGGTGGGGGACAGATCAATGCTGACGCCCGCGCGGGAAACCTCGTGCGAATCCTCATCCAACTCGATATCCGCAAAGCGCAGGACCGCAGAGGATTCCTCAACCTGATGCGTGCGGCGCAACACCGCACGAATCCGAGCCACAACCTCTTCAAGGCTGAAGGGCTTAGTCACGTAGTCGTCACCGCCCACGGTCAGGCCTGTGATCTTGTCCGAGGTGTCGTCCTTTGCGGTCAGAAAAACAACTGGAGTGTGGATGCCACGCTCGCGCAGGCGGCGTGTGACAGTGAAGCCATCGAGATCAGGCAGCATGACGTCAAGCACGATGAGGTCGGGCTGAGTGTTCGAGATCAACTCGATGGCACTCTGCCCGTCCTCCGCCGCGTACACTTCAAACCCCGCAAATCGCAATGAAGTGGAGAGCAATTCACGAATGTTTGGTTCGTCATCTACAACAACAAGGCGTGCCTCTGCGTTTCCCATATAACAAGCATGCCCCAGTTTTCTGAAAACGCGCTGGATAAGCGCTGTGCACCTAGAGGTAGCGCAGCGGGTTGAACTCGTGGATTGGGATGATGCGAACACGCGGCAGGATCGTGTTGAACGCGCCCACCGTTTCCTCGAGGTCGTAGAACATTAAGCCCTTCTCCTCGAGCGCCGCCATCTGCGCGTTGACAAACTCGCGGAAGCACAGCAGCCCCACCCGGCGCCCTGCATCGAGGAGCGCCTCGATCTGGGGGATGAAGTCGCCGTCGTGGCTGGCCAGCAGCACATCACCCTCGTCCTCGCCAATGGCCTCGAGCATCGCTTGGATACCCATGTCCACAACCTTTTCTTGGGCTGTGCCCGAAAGCGGGATGGGGCGGTAGCTCATGGCGAGCAGAGCCTGCACAAATGGCATTGGCATCTGGCCGGAAGAGGCATTAAGGAAGAACAGTGCGGAAATAGGTTGAGCAAAAACTTCTGAGGAAAATTCGGCGATGCGGTCCCAACGGGGGCGCTCGTCTGGATTAGGTCGGTGGCCCAATACGTTCAAGCCCAGTGTGGCGTCGATGTTCTCGCCGTCAACGAGCAGGTACGTCTTGCGGCCGGACCGCGATATTTCATTAGACATGGCTTAACTCTATTGCGAATGTGCCAAAACCGTGGCCTTTATGCCGTGATGTCCTCCGCGTCCACGATGGAATACGCGTACCCCTGCTCCGCCAAGAATCGTTGGCGGTGCGCAGCAAACTCTTGGTCCACGGTGTCCCGGGTAACCACAGTGTAAAAGTGTGCGGTGCGTCCATCCTGCTTGGGTCGCATAACCCGGCCGAGCCGCTGGGCCTCTTCCTGACGCGAACCAAAAGAACCGGAAACCTGAATGGCCACAGAAGCCTCAGGCAAGTCGATGGAGAAGTTAGCGACCTTAGACACCACGAGTTTGGTTATTTCACCGGTTCGGAACGCCTCGTAGAGGCGCTGGCGTTCCTTGACCGGAGTCTGCCCGGTAATCACCTCGGCGCCCAACGCCGAGGCTAGCTCGTCGAGCTGGTCAAGGTACTGCCCAATTACCAGCGTTGGTTCGCCCTCATGTTGGCGCACGAGCCGCAGCACCACATCCACCTTGCCCGGCGCGCAGGCAGCGAGCCGGTATTTATCCTCTGGTTCCGCAGTGGCATACGTCATCCGGTCTGCATCCGAGAGCGTAAGGCGCACCTCGCGGCAATCCGCGGGCGCAATGTATCCCTGCGCCTCGATGTCCTTCCACGGTGCATCAAATCGCTTGGGGCCAATGAGTGAGAACACCTCGTCCTCACGTCCATCCTCACGCACCAACGTAGCGGTGAGTCCAAGGCGACGCCGGGCCTGCATATCAGCCGTCATGCGAAAGATAGGTGCGGGCAAAAGGTGGACTTCGTCGTAAATTATCAGGCCCCAGTCCCGGGCATCAAGCAGTTCTAAGTGCGTGTACTCGCCCTTACGGCGGGTGGTGAGCACCTGATACGTGGCGATGGTGACGGGCCGGATTTCCTTGCGGGTACCCGAATATTCGCCAATCTCATCTTCGGTGAGCGTGGTGCGGCGGACCAACTCGTCGCGCCACTGGCGCGCAGACACGGAGTTGGTCACCAAAATGAGGGTCGTGGTGGAGGACTTGGCCATCGCACCCGCGCCCACGATTGTCTTGCCAGCACCACAGGGCAACACCACCACACCCGAGCCGCCGTGCCAGAAGTTATCCACCGCACCCTGCTGGTAGGGGCGCATTGTCCACGGTGCGTTCTTTGCCTTGTCAATAGGAGAAATCTCGATGGGGTGCTTTTCCCCGTCCACATACCCGGCGAGGTCCTCGGCAGGCCACCCCAACTTGATCAGGGCCTGCTTGAGATTCCCTCGCTCGGAGCGGTGCACAATAACCGAGGTGTCGTCGATTCGCTCACCCACCAGGCCCTTAGTGCGCTTGGACTTGAGCACCTCTGCGAGCACAGCCTTATCGGTTGTGGTCAAAATCAGGCCGTGCGCCGGGTCCGACACTAACTGGAGGCGGCCGTAGCGTGACATCGTCTCGGCTACGTCCACGAGGATCGAGTGCGGCACGGGATAGCGAGAGTACGTGATAAGCACGTTAACTACGGTTTCCGCGTCCAGCCCAGCCGCACGCGCATTCCACAGTCCCAGCGGGGTGAGTCGGTAGGTGTGCACATGCTCGGGTGCGCGCTCAAGTTCCGCAAAGGGAGCGATGGCACGCCGGGCGGCCGTGGCCTGTTCGTGATCGACCTCAAGCAGGAGCGATTTATCGCTCTGCACAATCAGTGGACCGTTGGGCATGTGGGGGTTCTCCTTGGCTGGGACTGCCTCAACGCTAACGTAACTGCGTTACTGTCCATTCCCGGGTAGGGTAACGGCGGCGATTCGGTGGATGGCTATAGTCAGCTCGGATTCGCGTTCGGGATCTGCCGCGCGGAGTCTGCCCGAGTCGAGGGTTAGTGGGCGCAGGATGCGCTTGGTCAGCGCGCCCCGAGAATCTGCCATGGTTACTTCCACGAGATTGCCCTCTGATATTGCCTCGCGCAGGGTCATGATTGCTTGGCTGGGCTCGTCGGCTGGTGTGGCTGTGGGTTCGGACTGGGGTGGGGTCTGCGGGGCAGATTGTGCGTCAGATTGTGACGGGGTGGACTGGTGTGCGCTGGAATGCTGGCTTCCAGCGGCGGTTGTGATTTTCGACGATCCTGCCGCGTGCGCTGAAGCGCTGGCCTGTGTGGTTGGCCGATTTGCGCCGGGGTTGGCATCCTCCTCCGCGCGCAATTGAGCCGCCAACTGCGAAATGTTTGACGACGAGTGACCCACGCTGCGATGTCCACGGGTGAAGGCCTCGGTTGTAAGCGCTTTGTCCCCCGGAAATGGTGAGGATACTCCTACGTTGACGTCGTGATGTGAACGCATCGGGCGGGTAAGCACGCGGGCCCGAGTGCCCTGGCGATCAGCCGTGATGACCTGACCGTCGGGCGATTCCACCACGGGAGCTAAACCAGCCTCACGCAGCAACTGCAATACGGTGGTGATAGGAGCCGCGGCGCCGAGCACTGTGGGGGCAATCTCGAAAATCCCAACTGAAGCAAAGGCCGCCGAAGCCAAGATAGCTTGTGCGCTGGCCTCATCTGGCACGCGAATGTAACTGGACGCCGCGCCAACACGAACGTTTCCATGCTTACGTGCCACATCCGCAATGAGATAGGTGAGCGGCTGGGGCAGAGGCGTCACCGAGTACATAGCCAATTCGTCGATAAGCTCAGCGGCACCCAAGCCCTCATCAAACGCGCGAGAAATTGAATCCGGCGTGAAGCGCACGGTTAGTGCGCCGCCGCGAGATTCCACCACACTGGCCATTTCTAGCAGCGCCTCGAGAGGCGCGGTGGGGCGGCCCGGCACCATGCCGGTGAGGTCTCCCTGCACAAAAATCTCGCCCACAGGCTGCGGCAATGCGGCGGTAAGCGCGGCAGAAAGCGATTCCTCAGCGCCAGGTAGTAATGCGCCAGCCCCCGTCAACCCAAGGAACGCGGCCTCTCGCAACAAGCCTGACACAGCATCCGGATCAAGACCGGCCCGCGGAGCATGCCAACGCAACTCGTCAATCACAAGCTCGCTGGTCAACGGGACAAAAGGATGATCTTGCAACAGGTGAACAATGTTCGCGCGCAACCGCGGAATACGGGTGTCGTGCAACTCGGGATGCAACGCGTTGATCGTTGCGGCCCGCTCGTCTAGCTGACCCACCCGCCACGGCGTGCGCTGCGAGGCAAGCCACCCCTGGACCACCACAGACCAACGCTCTTCAAGGGTTAACGCAAGCCAATCGTCGGCCGCAGTAGTGGGGGCAAAATCATTGGCCGCGTCACCACCCGCTCGAATCAAACGGGCAGCGAGAGCCAACTCACATACGAGAATCGCATCAGTGCTAGACAAGTCCAATTCATTAGATACCCGCTTGAGTTCACGCACGGGCAGCCCACCATTACGCAGCGAGGGTGCAGGTTCACGCTCCCACAGCGAGATGAGCTCGGTCACGAGCCGGACAATCTCAAGGGCTGCACGAGCAGCCTCGGACCGAATCGACTCCGCCGTCAATGACGGCGTGGCCTGACCCAACGGGGGAGTGGAAATGCCCTTGTGCGTGCGGTGCCCGCGCAGCGCGAACGCGGTTTGCCGAGGCAAATAAACATGCGTGGCGTCAAGCAATTCCAAGTATGAATTATGCA
>Ga0182744_1002807_pt1 | contig 13988 bp, 14 predicted proteins | sample eDN3rd30CKraftMG_FD_128525 | JGI IMG/M metagenome (GOLD analysis project Ga0182744, IMG submission 128525) | Enriched Miracle-Growth compost microbial communities from Emeryville, California, USA - eDNA 3rd pass 30_C Kraft MG (version 2) (version 2) ...
CGGCTGGACCGGCTATTATGGAAAGCCAGGCCCCATTGTGATGCTTAGAGGTTGGCTCACCTTCCAGGCCGCCAAACAAGGCGCCAGCCTCATCGCTAATCAAAATGTGTGAATCCGATAGCGTATTGACCGGGATCGGGCTCGCGTGTGGCTTACGAAGCCAAGCAAAGACTTCTCAATGGTATGCGGCTTCGCGGGGTTTGAACCCGACGCCGTGAGACGTTTAGCGCAGAAGGCGATTGCTGAAGCATGATGGTTCGATATGACGGCCGCACCGTCCTCTACGAGTACAACGGCCATTTTCGCAGCATCATTCAATGGGCGGCGTTGTACGGTATGAAGCCGAACACACTCTACGATCGTCTTGTGTCGCGCCGAATGCCGATCAAGGAAGCACTCTCGACACCGATCGATCAAACGAGAGTCCGCAAGAGAGAACGGCCGGGGGTACTTCAAAACTCAGTCTAGGGGCTTCCGGACCGGCCGGGGTGTTTCGCTCGATATTCACGAAAATTAGGGAATTTTTTAATGACCGCGCCTGCAATCGTATCTTTAGAAGCTATGCGTAAATGGCTTGGGCTAATTACGCACGATGACGACGCCATTCTTTGCGGGAACATCGCCGCTGCCCAGATCGCGATTGAAAATCGCACCGGCAAGGCTTTCGCAGACTACTACGACGAAGATACCGGAAAATATGTGGGGATTCCGGACCCGCTCATTCTCGCGACCAAGATGCTGGCCGCACATTGGTACGAAAACCGCGAATTAGTGCTTACCGGCGACCGAATGGTTGCTTTGCCGTGGAACGCGATCGACCTTATCGAGCCTTATTGCGAGGTCGTCATCTGACATGGCCTCTGATTTGTCTGCGTTCAACCGTTATTTGGACCGCCTTCCCAAGGCGATTAAGGCCGCTTTGGCGCGTGAATTGGCGTCATGCGGCGACTTGATCGTTACCAAAATGAAGGAAGCCGCGCCGGAAGACTCTGGCGAGCTTGCCGAAAACATCAGCGCCACGCCGAAGAATGACGGACTGAAGGTCGAAGTCGTGTCCGATACCGACCACTCGGCTTATGTCGAATTCGGCACGTCCGACACGCCGGCCGAACCTTTCTTCTATCCAACCATTCATGCGCTTGAGCCCGAAGTGACCGACCGGCTAAACAAGGCGCTTGGGAAGGCGTTTCAGCAATGATGGACGCTTCCCTAGCGCTTCAGAAGCTCATTGCGGCGCGTCTCAAAGGCTACAGCGCCCTTACCGCGCTCGTTCCGCCAGACGATATTCGCGACGCTTACGGGCTGCCGGAGCGCATTCCCGGTATCATTATCGGTGACGGCACGACAGCTTATGATCAATTCAAGCTGAGAACCTATTCGGACATCCATATTTGGACCGATGAAATCGGCCGAACAGAAGTCAAAAAGATCGCGTCCGAAGTGCGCGCCGCTCTTTCCGGCCCGGCATGGTGGGATATCACCGATCATTTTTGCAGCGACCTTCGGGTTACTTCGGATCGATTCATGCGCGACCCCAGGCCTCCGCACTTCTATGCGCACGGCGTCGTTTCTGTCGCCGCCATCCTTCAGGAGCGCGCCAATGGTTGATTCTGGATATTACCTCGGCACCCTTCGCATGTACACGAACGGCGACAACTCGCTTTCGCTCTACCGGACGCAAGACGGCGTACTCGGTGACTGGTCTTTCGCCGGCAACGGCTGGACAGAGGCGGTTATGGATATCCGCCCGGAGCGCTGCTGCGACCGGCTTGATAGCAATGGCGACTATCTCGACCCACCGGCTTTGACGCTGGTTAAGAAGTCGCCAGCGGACACCGGCTACCTTAATTTCGCGGGCATAAGGCTCGATATCGACAGCATACCCGGCAAGTTTTCGATCTCCATTGCGCGGAAGACGCTGCCCGCCGGCATGTATGTCTTCGACATTGTGCTAACGAACACCGATGGCGAACGGAGCGCATTCGCTAAAGGCTTTATAGACATGAAGCAAGGCGTGACCGATGCTTAGATCAGGCCGCCTTACCCAAATTATCGAGCTTCATCGCACCGTCCCTAACCGTCCCGTTCCGAAACAGATCGGCGATAAGGTTCGCGGTGACGTGCTCGATGAATACGGAGTGCCGCAGGTTAAAGCTTCGCCCCGATCGGCTCGAATTCCGGCGGAAGTCATCGAAGCCCGCACGGCGTTCGAACAATCGGAGTCGGGCATCCGGCGTAATCGACAAGTCACTTTTAAGATTCGCTACCTCAGCGACCTATTGCCCGACGACCTGATCATCTTCGATGGCAGGGAATTCCGCATCGTCCAAATTGTTGAGATCGGCCGGCGCCGGGGTCTGGAAATCCTAACCGAAGGAGGAAAGCTTGCGCGGCCGCAAACCGTCGTCAGTCGCAATCTCGACATCAGCGGCGCTTAGCGCGCCGAAGCCGCCTAGTTGGCTGTCGCGAGATGCCAAGGCGGAATGGAAGCGTGTTATTCCCCTGCTTATCGAGCGGCGCATTCTTACTGAAGCCGACATGGCGACGTTCGCCAATTATTGCCTTCAGATTGGTCGCATTATCGAAGCGCAACGGACGATCGACGCCGAAGGTATGTTCTTTGACGGCACGTCCGGGCCGAAGCGGCATCCGGCTGTCGGCGTCCAGAACGATGCGGCGACCCAGGCCCGTCAGCTTGCCGCCGAACTTGGCCTCACTCCCGTTTCCCGCTCGCGTCCGGCAATCCGCGATGACGACGCGCGGGACGATGACGACGATTTGGGGCTCGATTGACCGTACCGGCTTCGACTTACCCTCATTGGATCTTCGACGGAAGCCCGATTGACGACCCGTTCGGCTATGGCGAACGCGCGGTCAAATTCTGCCGGGCGCTTCGGCACCCGAAGTCCGGAAAGCGCTTCCAGCTTGATCCATGGCAGGAACGAATCGTTCGACGCATCTATGGGCCGCGTCACCCGGACCGCACCCGGATCGTTCGCCAAGTTATCATGATGGTAAGCCGGGGCGCTCGAAAGACGACATTGGGCGCGGCGCTTTCTCTCCTTCATACGGTTGGACCGGAAAAGCAGCCCAGCGGACAAGTCGTCATCGCTGCCTATGACCGCGCACAAGCGCGCATCGGTTTCGATGAGGCGGCTGGCTTTGTGAAGTCAGACCGGCGTATTGCTGCCGTCGCCAGAATTCGGGATGGGCGGCACGACATTACGCATAGGAAGAGCGGCGCGACCCTGAAAGCCGTTTCATCGGACGCGAACGCACAGAACGGTAAAACTCCGTCTTTCGTCCTTTTCGATGAAATTCACGCTTGGAAGAAACGCCAGCTTTTTGATGTTCTGCAAACCGGCCTCGCTAAGACGGCCGGAACCTTGTCGATCACCATCTCCCAGGCCGGGCGCGGCACCGAAAATCTTGCGCATGAAGTTTTCGACTATGCTCGAAAGATTGCGCGCCGCGAGATCATTAACGAATCTGTCCTGCCGATCCTTTTCGAGACGCCCGCCGCCGCAAATTGGCGCGACGAGGAAGTCTGGCACGCCGCCAATCCCGGCCTTGCGCTCGGATATCCAGACTTGCCCTCGCTTCGGGAAACTGCCCGCCAAGCAAACGACCGGCCGGCGGTTCGCGAGAAATTCCTGAACGATCATCTTTGCGTCTGGCTGGACCATCAATCCGACCCGTGGATTGATATCGCCATCTGGGACGAAAACGACGGAACGCCGATCGATCTTACCGCGCGCAAAGGCCAAATGGCCTGGATCGGCGTCGATTTGGGCCAGACAAGCGACCTTAGCGACGTAACGATCGCTTTCCGCGACCCCGACGGCGGCTTCACGATCGTTCCTTACATATATGCCCCTGAAGCCAGCTTGCGCGCGCGCCAGGAGCGCGGCGAAGCACCCTATAAGCAATGGGCTGCCGAAGGTTTTCTTACCGTCACACCGGGCAACGTCAACGACTTCGACATGATCGAAGCGAAGATCATCGAGCTTACCGAACAATTCGACGTTCAAGAGATCGCGGCGGATATCTATTCGGCGCGCCCCATGATGAACAGCCTTTTGAAGAAAGGGCTTCCGGCTATCGAGCATCGGCAGGGCTTCATTTCCATGGCCGCGCCGACCAAAGCGTTTGAACGGGCGGTTTTGGATCGAAAGCTTCGGCACGGCGGGCACCCCGTGCTGCGATGGTCGATCGGCAACGTCGCGATCGACACCGATCCGGCCGGAAACATGAAAATCACCAAAAGGCGAAGCCGCGACAAGGTCGATCCTGTCGTCGCTTCAGTCATGGCCGTAGGTCGCGCCGACCAAGGCGACAGTCACGATTGGGATATTCTCCTCCCGGAGGCAGCATAGATGGCAAATTCAAACACCGCCCTTGTTTTCGAACTCGAGGCGCGCACCGAAAAGCTCGAGGCGGCGTTTAAGAAGTCTCAGCAGGCCGCGAACGATAATTTCGAGAAGATGGCCGCGAAGGGACAGCAATCCGCACAACGGATCGATCGTAGCTACGCCCAGACCGCCGCGGGCGTCATCAGCAGTTTCGCCACTATGGGCGCCGCGGCTGTAGCGCTCTATCAGAACCTCGACCATGTTGAGCGATCAGCCAACCTGATGAGTACGGCACTGAAGGGCGCTCTTCATTTCGTCGTGGCCTACCGCGTCGCAATCGGCACCTTTGCTGCTTTCACTGTGGCCGCGCACAAAGCAGCCGAAGCTATCGAGCGCATGGGGCAAATCGCCGAAGCGGCAGACGCAGCGGGAGTCGGGACCACGTTCTTTCAGAATTGGACGAACCAGGCCGAAAAGCTGGGACTGAAGGTCGCGGAAGTTGAAAAAGCACTGACGAACGCCCGCGCCGCGTTAGCAGATCGATCTGACGATCTGGGAAAAATCATTATCAGCCCGGTTCAGAAGTTGCTGGACGAGCTTTATCGATCCGGACAGGTCGTCGGCGACGGCCTGAACGCCTTCCTAAAGGCTGGCGATATTGAACAGCGCATTCAATCGATCAAGATTGCCATCCGCGACATGCTGAACGCCGGCAAGGAACTTCAAGCCCAAAAGCTCGCTGAAATGACCTTCGGGGGCGGCGCGGCGGCGGAACAGATCGTCGCCGGCATCAGAAACGGGACCGTCAACGTCGAAGCTATGGGCGAAAAGGCTCGCCACACGGGCGCGGTATTCGATGCCCAGCTTATCGCCAAAGCCGACGAATTGACCGAACGGCTGAAGGTGGCGCGCGCCGAAATGGAAAACGGGATGGTCCCCGTTATGAACGACCTTGGCGCTTTGGGTCTACAGATCAAAGCCGGATGGGTGAACATCGAGGAAGCGATCGGCCGCGCCTCCGTCACTCTTGGCAGTTTCTACGCTCAATCCAAAGCGGCCTATGCAGAACTGGCGAAGATCAATGCTGGCACCTATGCCGACAGGCGAGCCCAAGCGCGCATCGGAATCGCGACTGCCGGTCACGACGCCATTATCAGCGAGGAAGAGCTTGCACGCGCCAAGGCCATGTCCGATATCGCCGCGAAGCTGCGCACCGACCGCCTGGACAAGCGCGGCGACATTTCCGCCCTTCCCGATGGCAGTGCCGCCTTCCTGCCGAAAAGCAGCCTGCCGGCGACCGCGCCGCTTCCGCCGACACGTCCAACCTACAGCGAATTGGAGCGCCAGCCGCGCGCGCCAGCGGCAACTTCCGGCGGTTCCGAAGCCGCCGATCAGGTCGAGAATTACATCGCTCGATTGCAGCGCTCCGTCGAAGTGTTGAATGCCGAAGCAGCGGCCTTCGGGAAATCGAACGAGGAAAAGCAACGATCCATCCGTCTCGTCGAAGCCGAGGCGGCGGCACGGGCGCGCGGAACCCCTCTGACGGACGAGGAACGCAAAAAGATCGACGAGCTAGCTACCGCCTCCGGTCGTGCCGCCGACAAGCTAGAGGAGCTTCAAAAGCAGCGTCAGGCGATGATCGACGTGGCGAACTTCGCAGGCGGACAGATTCTCGACGCCTTCGACGCTATCTCGTCAAAATCGCAGTCGGCTCAACAGATCATCGCCGGCTTGATCCGGGCGCTTGCGAAAGCGGCCCTACAAGCGGCCCTGCTAGGCCAAGGGCCGCTTGCCGGCATCTTCGGCCTAGCCGGCAAGGCGGGCGCACCGGGCGGTCTCGTCGGTGCGATGTTCTTTGCAGACGGCGGCGAAGTGTCAGGGCCGGGAACCAGCACGTCAGATTCAATCCCGGCGATGTTGTCAGACGGCGAATACGTCGTCAAAGCCAAAGCTGCCCAGCGCCATCTGCCTTTGCTTCACGCGATCAATACCGGCCGCCTACCCCGCCTCGCAGACGGCGGAATGGTCGCGCCGTCCTTCCCGAAGATGGGCTTTCCCGCACTTGGAAAGTTGGGCGATCAAATGATCAACATCAGCGCGCCAATCACGGTCAATGGATCGGCGGGATCGCCGGAACAGAATGCAGACCTGGCTAAGCAAATGAGCCGGCAGTTTGAGGCTATGATACGCGGCACCATCGTTGATGAATTGAGGCGACAAATGAGGCCGGGAAATTTGCTCGGTCGCTGATTAGTGCCGCCTTGGCTTTAAAATGCGATTGGATGATGTTACTATCAAGTCGTGTCGATGGAGCATTTTGTAGCTGATCGTAGACACTTTAGACCAGACGCGCACACAGAGACATTTCTGAATCAAACAAGCCGAGTAAGTCGGCGGTTTCTCTGTGCGCGTGTTAATCCCGACAAGCGCAAAGCGTAAAAAAAAACACCCCGGCTTTGCAACGGCCCGGGGCGTTTTTCAAGGAATACCAGACAAATGCCCTTGTCCAGTTCTGTTAGAATACATCATCAGGAATCGCGCCGCAAGAATCCCCGCGCAGAATTTCAGAACAAAGCCCCGCGAACTGACAAAAAAGTAAATTCATCGCGGCGCAAATCTCCCTTCCGTGACGCGCGCTTTATCTCACTGCCGCAAGGTCTTCCTAAATGCGCGACCGATGGCGACATTGCGGATAAGAAGGGTGCTTCAGTTATAGAGTCGTCCACCCCTACAGACACTCTCACTCTCACTCCCTCTTCTGTCACGCCCACCACTACACCCTTCACCTCTTTACCCAAGACCGCACAGAGATCATGGAAGCGCTATCTTGTTCCCGCAGATAGCCTCCGTCGAAAATATCGAAAAGCGGCACCGTGGCGCGATCTTTCAGACGAAGCCCGCATCCTTTTCTATCACCGGGGCATGAAAGCCCTTGGCGCTGCTTATTCCTTTACGCTGAATCTCAATAGCGAGATCGGAGTGAAAGCCCGTGCCCAGGCGAAACCCTGCGATTGGCTTTATCGCCGCATCCGGCATGAATTGAAGCTCGCTTTCGGCCGCGATGTTCCGATCTGGTTTACGCTAGAAGAAACAGACGACCGACATAAGCGCCTTCATGTTCACGGCGAAATTGGAATAGCGCCAGAAGAGGCAAAGACGGCCCGTAGAGCCCTTCGACGCGCTGGCGGGGTATGGCGCACCGCGCAACACCATCAGTGCCACCTGGGAGCCGATCCTGACGAAGGATGGCCCTGCTATTGCTTCAAGCAATCCGTCCGGCATCTGAAGCGGCTTGCCGGCACCAGCTACGGCGCGACGTTTCAGGGGAATTGGTTTTCAGTTTCCCAGAACGTCACCCGTGCAGCGCGGAAAGCCTATGAGACTGCAATTAACAGCAAGGCCGGGGAGAATAAGTCAGTACTGACTTATGATAAGCCTCTGTTTTTTAACAATATTCTTCTTTACGAAAGGTTCCGACTGTGCGAATCTTCGTCCGTTCGAATCGAACATGACGAAGGGGCAATAGATGCATCAGGCGGCAATTTCGCTGGAAGAATTCGCGGCGATCTTCGAGGGCATTACAGACAGGACTCAGACCGACGCGGGCGCGTTTTTCGTAACGACAGGGAGACACGCGGACTTGGGCGCGCTCGTCGTAATCCAAGACCCATTCCCCGGCCTCGTCCTAATGAGCGAATTGCCGTTTCAGGGCGCGGACGCTTAGGACTCGAAAATAATTGCCGGCGCGTTGTGTCGATCGTCCGGCCCGCCGCTATAAGGAAGCGTGCCGCGCCATTGCGGATAATTTGCGAGCACATCCCGATGAAAAACAGCCTCCCGATGAATCTCAAAGTCGAACGAGTTACGGCCGACGAGATCGACGCGCTTCACGCCAAGCTGATCAAACCAGAGGAGCTTGACGGCTTCTACGCTATCACCGGCAATCCGCCGCATCCCGTTTTCAGCAAAGAGCACGACCAAGAGAAGTTCACCTACACCGGCATTGTTGGATGGTTGAACGATTCTGACGTGCTGCCGGCGCTTCTTCTGTATGGCCGGGATAGCTTCTACGTGGTTCGTGTAGATGAGCAAGATTGCCGGCCGTCGAAGGCGGCCCCGACCATCGATATCGAAACCGTTCTTCAGCTTACCGGTCATCGCCAGATGACGGAGGGATTGTCGGCGATGGCGAAGGCGCTGAAGAACCAGAATGATGCGGCTGGAAGGGCAATGTTGACCGCCCTTACTTGAGCAGGCGTCTCGCCCTCTTATTGGAAGATCCGAAAGTCGAGACACTAGTAGTGTCTCGACTTTTTCGCGGCACGTTTCTGCCGATCTCCCATGTCCCCGCTATAAATAGAAGCAAGAGCGTTTCGGGATCGCTCTTGCCCGGCGAAGTGGCCCAGTGTGAGCGATCTCCTGCACACAGGGCCACTTCCACTATATTTGGAGATACGCGACCATGACCGCCCAGCTTCGTAAAATCGTTCTACACGGGCGGCTGAAACGCCGGTTCCAAGCAAGCTACACCCTCTCCGTATCGACCGCCGCCGAAGCCATCAGGGCGCTCGGCTACCAGATTCCCGGTTTCCTCGACGAGCTAAAGAAGGGCTCATACGAAGTCGTGCGCGGCGACCGCCGCACAGGCATGCGGCTCGCGCTCGAAGACGTGCCCGACTTCAAGCTCGGCAACGCCGACCTTCACATTATCCCGGTCGTGCGCGGCTCGAAAAACGGCGGCGCGGTAAAAACTATCTTGGGTGTCGCGCTGATCGGCGCCGCGATCTTCTTCTCTGGCGGCACGCTCGCGGCGCCCTTGGCAGCGAGCGGCGTGCTGTCCGGCGTGACCTACGGCAATCTTGCTATGCTTGGCCTTGGTCTCGCGCTCACAGGCGCGTCGCAGCTTCTAACGCCCGACGCCAAGCCCGAAGAAAAGAACCAAGACAGTTTCACCTTAGACGGGCCGGGAAACACCTCTCAGCAGGGAACAGCCGTTCCGCTCGTCTATGGGGAAACCATGACGGGATCGGTCCTGATATCTGCCGGCCTGGACGTTGAGCCAATTCCGGTCGGCTGGGACCCGCTGAAGGGAAACTTCAGCGCTGGCCCGTCGTAGGCTGTTTACCTTTTTAACGCATCGTATATGAGACTTGCCACCTACATCCGGATACTGAGTTGATCGATGGCGGACCTACAGCGCTACAGAAAGCCGCCTATAACTGAAGCGGTGATTGATTTCGGTTTCTCTCCGGTGTCGGAAAACGATCTTCAAAGAATATCTCAGCGGTTTAAAAGTAGATATTCGAAAATTGAAGGCGTCCTTAAGCTTGACGTAAATATAAATAATGGCGTCGCAAGCGCAAAAGCGAGCCCGAACGGCTTTAAAATGACTGCCGCTAATGGATGCGACGTAATCATGTTTGATCGTCAGCATTTTGGAACAATCCGCCTTGCTCCATACGAGGGCTGGGAGAGTCTAATAACTGACTGCAAGAATAATTTCGCTTCATTAGAAAAAATCATCAATAGAACGACAGTAAATCGTATCGGCGTCCGATATGTCAATAGAATTGATGTACCTCTGGCGATGGCAGAGAGCCGACCTATTTACGATTTCCTCATTACTTCTTTTCAGCTACCTCCGAACTTAGGTGGTCCGCTTTCAGAATATACTTGCGCCGCTACTTTTACACTTCCAAAATCTGATTTGAAGTGCAGATTTCAGAGCGCGATTGTCCCTTCTATTCTTATCGATCATCGCTCGATTACCCTTGATCTGGACGTGTTTCTCGATGCGAATATTCCTATAAAGCGGGATGATTTTTGGGAGAAACTAGAGGACATTCGGGACAAGAAGAATCAGTTGTTCGAAAGCTCGATAACACCGCTAGCTCGGGGCCTATTTGATGAACGCGCACGCGATGTTTAGGAGCTTCAGTCCATCTAGCCCGATGGATGACGATGACGTTCATTCTCCGAAGAGCGTGTCTGTTTCCTATGATCGTCATTTAATAGTCGGCGGCAGCGGTGGCAAAACCCTTGTCCGGCCGGATAACATCATCCATGCCGGTTTCGAAGAGCGTCTTTTTGATGTGCTGGTCGGCTTGAAAGTAACTGCAGCGCAATACTCGATGCACTTAACTTCAAATGTTAGGCACCGAATTTTCTCTGAACTCGACCGCCTTCTCAACGCGGAAAATTGGTACGAGGAAGACGATTTTCCTACGACCGAAGCGTTTCGAGATTTTCTTAGCTGGACAGTCTACTCACAACATCAGTGCTGGCAATCGCTCGGTGTCGGAAACGGCGGGCAGATGTTGGCCGTGTGGCTAGCCCCAAGAGGCGTCGTCACTGCGGGCTTTAGAGGTAATAATAAGGTTGGATGGACCGCTAAAATTGACGTGGATGGCGTTGCTAGCTTGAGCGCGGATATCGGCTCTTTAAAGGAATTTGACCGCCTACTCGGTTCTTATCTGGACTAGGTGCGCTCAAAATGGCGAGAAAGCCTATACCTGATGAGCACCACGTTATGCGATTCTGTCGAGCGCGTTTGATTTACACAGACAAGACAGGAAAGCTGTGTGTGTGGCCAGATGCGTTTTTGCTAAGGCCGGCAACAAAAGAAAAACCAGAGGAAGATTACCTTTCTTCCGACTATTTCGAGCACTTCTCCGGTACCGCAGAGCAAATCCTTGAGCAATGTCGCTCTGCATGCAAAATCGTAAATATCAAAAATGACGACCAGTTAGCCCAGCTCAACGTTGGTAAAATGAAAGAGCAAGGCGATAAGCGGAAGCTGAATATTAAGGTCTTACATCAGGGCACAAAATCACGGCCTTCATACGCTGGGGTTTATGGGCTTCCGTCGCCAACGCAAGAGAGCGAAGCTCTTGCTGTTGCGCAGTTGATCGCGGAATTTGCCGTCAATGATGTCTTCCTCTGTAAAGCTTAATTCTCGACCTTCAATCCTTCGTAGTTAATCGCATTGATCATCCGCGCGCGCGTATCTAGATCGCCCTGCGCCTCAATTCCATAATCTCCTATCGTCCCAGCCTTCGCGTGCCCCGTCAGAATCTTAGACTGATAATCGAAATATCCCGCCCTTCTGAACGCATCAATGGCTGTGTGACGGAAAGAGTGAACATTCACGCCGCTGTCGGTCTTCACCCCGATCTTGCGCAATAATCCATTGAGGAACTTAGACGGCACGCCAGACCAACTTCCGCGTGTGTCTTTCTCTATGCCGGGGAACAGCTTGGTTTCGCCAGCGGCCCTCATTTTTGCCCGGTGCTCAACTAAGCCGACCCTAATCAATTCTGGATGAACCGGTACAAGGCGATGTGAGGACTTGGTTTTGAGCGTCTTGTCCTTCTTTGCGCCCTCTTTCGTTATAAAGAAGCACCAGTGCCCGTTGAAAAGTCGAAGATCGACGATATCCATCTGCGCTATTTCACCAAGCCGCGCCCCGGTATAGAGGCAGACAACCGGCAGCCAAAAGCGCCAATCTCTGATTCTGATATCCCCGCGCTTGGATTCCTTTCCATCGCCGGCGCATGTCGTGAACAGCGGCGAAGCAAAGATCGTCTTCAATTGCTCATTTGAGTATGGAAAGACGGACTTGACGCTCTTATCGATGTTTAAAAACTGGTCGCTCATGACGTCTTCGTCTAGATAGCCGCCCGAACGAAGCCACGAGGCGAAGCTGCTCAGCGCAGCTAAATATTTATTGATCGTCTTTTCGCTGATCGTCGGCTTCCCGATCTTCTCGTTCGCCTTGATGACATCGGAAAAACTCAACCCCTTAAACGCGGCGATCTCTGCCGCCTTCACTGGCCATTTGAAAAGCCCCGCCTTCCAATCCCGCACAGATTTCCGGGTGATCGCCGACACGTGGGCGTCGCGCCCGAGGAAGCTGGAAAACCAATCCACGATCTTGCGATTTTGGTTCCATGTGTCGTCGGTGGCAGTCCCTGCCCGTTCGACGCGGAATTGATCGTACAATTCCAGAATGCGCTCTCCCGCCTTCGCGCGCGGCGTCCTGGCGGTCACGGGCGGCTTCACGACGGGATCGGTGGGCGCGCCGCTGTAATCGCCGCCATCGCGCTCCGCTGCCCGCCTAAGCGCTTCCATTTCGGCGCGCTGTAGGTGTTGGGCAAACCTGCGATGTTCGGGCGTATCGGCCGGCGCTAGCCCTTCCTTCGCAAGCAGGCCGGTCATGATTTCATGCACAGACCGCACTTCGCCGACAGCCGCATCCGCTTTCAAGGTGGCGAGACGCTCCGTCCGGGCCGCTTTCTCGTCTTTGAATTCGTCGCGGATGATCTCGAAGATCCGGAAAGCTTCGACGCTGTATTGGCCGAACTCGGTTTCAAGCAGTTTCCAGATTTGGTTTAAGTCGGCCTCAGTGGGCAGCGCCGCCCGGAAGCGGTCGTCGGCTTCGATTAACGCCGTGTAGCGCTCCCATATCAGGGTCTCGGCTTCTGCCGCCGGCAGTGTGTGCTTCCGCCTTATTTCGTCCCATTCTTGCCGAAGGCGCTCAAGCACGATGGGCGCTCGCTTCCGCGCCTGCGCATGGTCATTCGTTTTCAGGCTCGTCCAAATCTCGCGCTTTTTTCCGTCGCTGATATCCGATGGCTGCATGACCCGAAGGTAGTAGGACGCGCGACCGTGTTTTCTTACGATGTTTGTTGTCATGGTAAAGCCTGAAATGTGGCGAGTCGTAACCGCCAGTCGTAACCGCTATAAATATTTATAGCATAAAAATCAGATTGTTACATCCATTTCAGCTACTTAAAAATTCTTCAGTGAGAATCCAGGTTCCCCAGCCAGTTTGACTCACCGAAATTGCGGCTACGTTCAATGTCTTCGGGCCGGCTTTGCCGCGTCACCAAGGCGTCTCCATTCTGCGGCTTTCGACGAGGCTGTACAATTCTCAGCAGCCCCCTCCTTAGAAGGGTCCCAAACAGACCGTCGAATACATGCAGATCGTTGCTTTGCGACGCTAATCGAACGACCCCGCCATGGCGCTTGGGAACCGGCTGGCGCTGAAACGCAAAAAGCTACCCCGCGAAGCCGGACCTAAGCGGCCAAGTCCAGGGCGCAAACCAAACATATGCCGCCACTCTAGTTGCGGCTGAATGAAAAGTCAGTCGCAGGTCACTCACAAAGCGTTTGCGCATTTATCTTCGCGACACCGGCCGTCATGTTTGGCGCGGTGGTGACGCCCAATCGAAACCACCTGACGGCCAACTCGAACCCAAAGACTGTCGGGCGCTTTGACTTCTTGGAGAAAAGAGACTTCTGATCTCATTCCCTTTTGAATACGTTCCATTTGCCAACGGTTCCGATTTTAACAAAGCGGACTCTCTGCGTCGGCGCCTGTTGCAGCGACATTTGCTGACTGACGACGAAATCCAATTTTCGATCTCGAAGCTCAGTATCCAAATCGATCAACGGCCATTGCTGTTCAATTTTCTGCATCAGAGCGTCGGCCGTCCACCGATAGAGAAAAAAGTGATAATTCAGATCACGGTCCCGCTTTTTTGAAGGATATCCGCCAGCGAACTCCTTCCGCACATCGGCTTCCGTTGCCCCCTCAATTTTTCTGAGCGTGAGGTACCGCAAAAAGATTTCTTC
>Ga0182744_1002811_pt1 | contig 13982 bp, 9 predicted proteins | sample eDN3rd30CKraftMG_FD_128525 | JGI IMG/M metagenome (GOLD analysis project Ga0182744, IMG submission 128525) | Enriched Miracle-Growth compost microbial communities from Emeryville, California, USA - eDNA 3rd pass 30_C Kraft MG (version 2) (version 2) ...
GGCAGCGTCTCGTCGTGATAGCTGCGCGCGGTGTCGGGATCGAGGCCGAGATTGAACTGGTCCTCCCAGCGGAAGTCGAAGCGCGCGCGCGACAGCGCATCGTCGCGCAGTTGCGCCGCCGGGTGGCCCTTGGCGAGGTCGGCGGCGTGCGCCGCGATCTTGTAGGTGATGACGCCTTCCTTGACGTCGTCGCGGTTCGGCAGGCCGAGATGCTCCTTCGGCGTGACGTAGCAGAGCATGGCGCAGCCGAACCAGCCGATCATCGCCGCGCCGATGCCGGACGTGATGTGGTCGTAGCCGGGTGCGATGTCGGTGGTGAGCGGACCCAGCGTATAGAACGGCGCCTCGCCGCATTCCTTGAGCTGCTTGTCCATGTTGATCTTGATCTTGTGCATCGGCACATGGCCGGGGCCTTCGATCATCACCTGGCAGCCCTTCTGCCAGGCGATCTGCGTCAACTCGCCGAGCGTCTCCAGTTCGGCGAACTGCGCGCGGTCGTTGGCGTCGGCGATCGAGCCCGGACGCAACCCGTCGCCGAGCGAGAACGACACGTCGTATTTGCGCATGATGTCGCAGATCTCGTCGAAGCGCTCATACAGAAACGATTCCTTGTGCCGCGACAGGCACCACTTCGCCATGATCGAGCCGCCGCGCGAAACGATGCCGGTGACGCGGCTGGCGGTGAGCGGCACATAAGCGAGCCGCACGCCGGCGTGGATGGTGAAATAATCGACGCCCTGCTCGCACTGTTCGATCAGCGTGTCCTTGTAGCACTCCCAGTCGAGCTTGACGGGATCGCCGTTGACCTTCTCCAGCGCCTGATAGATCGGCACGGTGCCGATCGGCACCGGCGCGTTGCGGATGATCCATTCGCGCGTCGTGTGGATGTTGCGGCCGGTGGAGAGGTCCATCACCGTATCGGCGCCCCAGCGGATCGCCCACACCATCTTCTCGATTTCTTCCTCGACCGAGGAGGTGACGGCGGAGTTGCCGATATTGGCGTTGATCTTGACCAGGAAGTTGCGGCCGATCGCCATCGGCTCCAGTTCGGCGTGGTTGATGTTCGCCGGGATGATGGCGCGGCCGCGCGCCACTTCCTCGCGCACGAAGTCCGGCGTGATGAACGGCGGGATCGCCGCGCCGAAGCTCTCGCCGTCCTTCAGCGCGGCTTCGGCGCGCTCCAGCATCGCCTTGCGGCCGAGATTCTCGCGCGCGGCGACATAGATCATTTCCTTGGTGACGACGCCGGCCCGCGCCCATTCGAGCTGCGTGACCGGCAAGGGGCCGTCTTTGCCGTCGAGCGCGCGCAGCGGATGGTTCACGCTGGGGAACGAGCGCGCCAGATGCGTGCCGCTGACATTGCCGTTGTCTTCCGGCTTGATCTCGCGACCGACATACTCCTCGACGCCGCCGCGCTCCTTCACCCATTCGGTGCGGTGGCGCTTGAGGCCCTTTTCGACGTCGATGACCGCGTCGTTGTCGGTATAGACGCCGGAGGTGTCGTAGACGCGCACCGGCTCCTCGTTGGCGGAGGGCGCCAGCGCGATCTCGCGCAGCGGCACCCGCAGGTCCGGCGCGGCATCGGGCGTCATATAGATTTTGCGCGAGCCCTGGATCGGTCCGGTGGTCACCTTCGGCTGAACCAGGTCGGACGGCGCAACGGGTTTGTTCATGGGGATGGCTCCACTTCGCGTGAAAATGCGTTAGCGCAGATAGCCGGCATAACAGAGCGTCGCGCCGAGCACGGCGAAGACGATGCCGGAGACGAAGACCGGGGTCTCGCTGACGAACATGTCGCCGCCGATGCGCTTGACGCTGTCGGGAAACAGCACGCGCACCACGCCGGCGGCGAGCGAGACCCAGCCGATGAGGGTGATGATGACGCGCCAGTCGGCGGTCCAGACATTGTGGGTGAGCACGATCGACAGCCCGAGCGTCAGCGCCGCGGCGCCGGCGAGATAGACCAGCGCCCGGCTTGCCACGAACTCCGCCGCCATCGTGGTATAGCCCTTGCGGTTGACGACGAAGGCAAGGCCGAACACCAGCAGGATCGGCCCGAGCAGCCGTGCCAGAAAGACCGAGGTCGGAGAAATAGTCGTCGGCATGTTGTCCTGTCCCTTCGCCGGCATGACCCGGATCAGGTTCTAAGGGTTTCTCTCAGCCCGCAAAGCGGACACCCCTCGGAACGCGGCTAATGTAGGCGGTTGCGCCGCGCTGTCAACGCGGGGGGCGCGCGCGGGCCGGGCGGAAAGACCTAGAGCGCCGGCAGCTTGTTGACGGCGACGCGCACGGTTCCGGTCGCTTCGGCAATGACGCGCAGCGTCTTGGAATCGAACTCGATGCCGGTCATGCGCAGATCGTTGACGGCGGCATCGACCCGCACCCCGTCGGTGCTCTGGCGGAACTCGGCCAGCGTTTCGCCGATCTTGGCGCGGGCGTCGGCGGCGAACGGTTTGAGGTCGATGACCGCGTTTTCGGCGAGCGCGTCCTGCACATAGGGGATCGCGGCGCGCGCCGCGGCGCCGAGCAGGCCGAAGGCCGCTTCCGATTCGACGGTCAGCGAGATGTCGGTGAGCCGCAGCGTCTGGTTGGCGCTATCGAGCACCGGCTTGCCGAGCACATGCACCGTCGCCTCGGCGCCGAGGCCGAACCAGCTCTTGCGCTCCGTCGCCTTGACCAGCATCGCGATCAGCAGCCGGTCGCCGGTGGCGTTGATCGTCGCCTTGCGGATCTCGACCTGATAGGGCGTCGTCTTGTCGTCGGGGAAGGTGCGGCCCTTGAACTGCGGTTCGAGGATGCGATTGATCTCGGTGAACGGAATGTCGATCGGCACGCCGATGGCGACGCGCCCGGCGTCGAGCTTCTGCACGATCTCAAGCTGCGTCGGGAACGGGCAGTCCGGCTTGGTCGCCCTTGGCACGATGCGCGTTTCCGCCTGGATGCCGATGGTCAGCGTGACATTCGTCGGGTCGATCTTCGGCTGCGCCGCCGAGGCGCGCGTCGGTTTCATCTCCAGATAGAGATTGGGCAACCCGGTCTTGCCGCCGCCGAGCGGGATCGACCGGCACGCCTTCGCCCATTCGCGCCGCGCCGTCTGCTCGATGGTCGGGTCGGCGCGCAGCCGGTTCTGCAACGCCTCCATCTGCTCTTTGACCAGCCGGTCGAGCATCGGCTTCACCTCGTTGCCGACATTGAGCCTGACGCCGCCGATTTGCAGGCCGCCGTCGGCGAGCGACACGCTGCCGGTCAGATTCGGGTCGATGCGCCATTCCGGCGTGAAGGTCGGGCGCGAGGTGACGGAGGCCTGGCCCTTGACCTCCGCCTTCTGGTCGAGCATGCGGCCGGCGAGATTACCGACCTGCTGGCCGAGCGCCTGGTTGAGCAGCCCGCCGAGCTGCCCGGTGAGGTTGCCGGCCTGGCTGGCGAGCTGCCCGGTCACCTTGATGCTGCCGGAAAGCGTCGCGCCGATGGTCAGGCCCTCGGTGCGGCCGGTGACGGTGAGCGGCCCGCGCCCGGCGGTGAGCCCGATATCGGCTTTCGACAGCAGGCCGGAAATCGGATTGTTGCTGGTGCCGCTGAAGTCGCGCGGCGCGGCGGCATCGAGCGTTGTGCGGATGGCGCTATTGGCCACCACGATCGGCGCGACGACGGAGGACAGCCGCGTCATCGGCTTGAGCGGTGGCAATTCGGCGAGTTGCGGCTTGAGCCCGGCATCGTTCGGCCAGAGCTTATCGAGCGCCCACAGCGCGCCGTAGAACGACAGGACCACCAGGGCAATGCCGCCGAGCACGAGCCGCAGCCAGCGCGCGCGGCGCAGGGGGCGCACCAGCATGATATAGCCGACGCGCCCGACGGTGCGCAGGCTCTCGACAAGAGCGGAGGGGATGCGAATCGCCATCCGCGGATGTTACGGGCGCCAGCCGGCAGTTTCCAGCAGCGGCAGGCTGCGGACCGGCCGCGGGTCGCCTCAGCCGCGGCCGTCCCGGTAGGGCTTGAGCGCCGCGTAGATCACGTCGTTGATCGGGGTCGGCACGTTGAGTTCCCGGCCGAGCCGCGACACGCGGCCGGCCAGCCAGTCGAGTTCCAGGCGGTTGCCGCGGTCGAGGTCGTTGGCCATCGATGCCTTCATCGACGCCGGAACGTTCTTGTCGGAGAACGCCATGCGCTCGTCGACATAGCTGTCGTCGAGGGCGACGCCGCTCGCCTTGCCGACGGCGAGCGTCTCGCGCATGACATTGCGGAACAGGTTGCGCATGTCCGGGTCGGCGAGGATCGGCCCCATCGACTGGCGGGTGAGGCTGGTCACGCCCGAGGTCGCCGACAGGAAAATAAATTTGTGCCAGCGGTCGCGCTGGATATCGTCGGACTGGACGACGTTGATGCCGGCGGCCTTGCCCGCCGCGACGAAGGCGGCAAGCTGCGGGTCGTCGCGGCCGTCGATGGTGCCGCAGACGATGATCTGGAACTTGCTGGTCTGCTTGATGACGCCGGGCTTCTCGATCACCGACACCACATAGGTGACGCCGGGGATGATGTGTTCGGCGCCGAGGATCGGCGCCAGGCGCTCATAGCTGTCGACGCCGTTCTGTAAGGTGACGACGCGCGTCTGCGGGCCGATGAGAGGGCGCGCCTGTTCGGCGGCTTTCTCCGTGTCCCACAGCTTCACGGTGAACAATACGATATCGACCGGACCGACGGTCGCCGGATTGTCGGTGACGTTGGGGTGCGGCAGGTGCAGGTTGCCGTGGGCGCTGTCGAGCGTCAGCCCGTTCTCGCGCATGGCGGCAAGCTGGGCGCCGCGCGCGATGAAAAACACCTCGTGTCCGGCCGCCGCCAGGCGCGCGCCGTAATAGCCTCCGACCGCGCCCGCGGCCATGACTGCAATCCGCATCTTGCCCCCGCTTTCTTCAATCGCGCATCGTTATAGAACCGACGCGGGCGAAAATGAAACCGGCATCCGGGCCAAGCGCCCTGTGCATTAAATCTTGGCAAGGAGATCGCGGTGGTGCGGAAGGCCGCCGCCGCGCATCCCATATATCCAGGACAGACGACGGGCGCGGCAATCGTTGATGGAGACCGTCCATGCAATCGCCCATCCAATCGTCAATGCAGCCGTCAATAACAAAACCGCTCGTGTCCTTGGCCGGGCCGCGCGCCACCCGCCGCGATTTCCTCTATGTCGCCACCGCGGCGGTGTCGGCGTTCGGCGCCGCCGCCTGTCTGGTGCCGCTCATCGATCAGATGAATCCTGATGCCGGAACGCTGGCGGCCGGCGCGCCGATCGATATCGACCTCGGCAAGGTGGAGCCTGGTCAGCAGGTGGTGTTCCGCTGGCGCGAGCGCCCGGTCTTCGTCACCCACCGCACGCCGGAGATGTTGCGCGCCCTGCAGGACCCGCAACTCGTCAGCCAGCTTGCCGACCCGCAGTCCGACGAATTGCAGCAGCCGCCCTATGCGCGCAACTGGCATCGCTCGGTGAAGCCGGACTACGGCCTCGTCATCGGCATCTGCACGCATCTCGGCTGCATCCCGATGTTCTATTCGCAGCCGAATGCCGGATCGCCGGCGCAGAACTGGCTCGGCGGCTATTTCTGTCCGTGTCACGGATCGAAATACGATCTCGCCGGCCGCGTGTTCAGCGGCGTGCCGGCGCCGTACAACCTGCCGGTCCCCCCGCATCGTTACGTCAGCGATACGCTGGTCCGCGTCGGCGAGAATCCCGAGGGTGTGTCGTTCGATTTCGGCTCGATCCGCCAGATCTGACGCTGCCCGGCGAAACCGGGAGTCTTCGAGAGGGTTGCACGTTTTGACGGGAACGTCGTGACACGAGGTGTCATTGCCGGGCTCGACCCGGCAATCCATCATTTTCAAAAGATGGATGCGCGGATCAAGTCCGCGCATGACGATGATGATTCCATCAAAAGCAGAAAGACTCTAGTAAAGCCCCGCCGGGCTGACGATCGTCGTCCACGCGGCTTCCGAGCGGCGTTGTGGCTGCGGCGCGTAGGCCGAGACGCGAGCCGGGATACGAGCAGAGACACGTTCGCTCGCTGCCGCTGTCGCCGGCGTGGACCGGCGCTGCGCGTTGTGCGTCTGCGGCAGCACGACGACTTTCGCGCCGATGCCGACGCGGTTGTAGAGATCGATCACGTCGTCGTTGGTCAGGCGGATACAGCCGCTCGATACCTGCTTGCCGATGGTGTTCGGATCGTTGGTGCCGTGGATGCGGTACATGGTGCCGCCGATATAGAGCGCGCGCGCCCCGAGCGGATTGCCGGGACCGCCGGAGGTCATGCGCGGCAGATAGGGCTGGCGCGCGATCATCTCCGCCGGCGGATACCAGTCGGGCCATTCGGCCTTGCGCGTCACCGACTTGACGCCCGACCAGGTGAAGCCCTCGCGGCCGACGCCGATGCCGTAGCGGATCGCCCGGCCGCCGCCGAGCACATAGTAGAGATAGGTGTGCGGCGTATCGACGATGACGGTGCCGGGCGCCTCGCGCGTGTCGTAGCGCACGATCTGCCGTTGCAGGCGCGCCGGAAGCTGGGCGTCCTCGTCGCCGATGACGGCGTCGAAATCAGGCGCGACGAAAGCAGGCGTATCGGGCGCGGTGTCGTCGAACAGCGATGCGCGCGCGCCGGACCATTGCGACTGCGACCATTGCGACTGCGCGGCGGCGAGCGAGCCGGACGCGACGAGCGCCGCGCCTGTCAGCGACACGATGAGAGGGAGAGACCGGATACGCATGACGGTGAACCCCGGAACTGGTCTCGAACGACCTGTCGGGACAAGCACCGATCGGGCTCGCCGGTTCCGCTCACAACTTCGCGACCGTCCGGGCGGGGCAGGGTTCCCTCGTTTGCGCGGCGGTGCCGTCAATCCGAAGGTGTCTTCGCCGCCGGCGCCGGCGGGCGCTTCTCGCCCTTCGGCTCGCTGCGCCAGCCGACGACGGCGTCCGGCACGCTGTCGACCGAGGCGAAATACGGCTTGATGTCGAGGAGCGGCGTGCCGTCGAGACAATCGACGCCGATCACCGTCAGCCGGTTGTCCTCGATCTTGAGCAGCCGCGCGACGCTCATGGCGATCGGGTTGGGGCGCGCCGGCGAGCGCAGCGCGAAGGTGCCGCGCTGCACGCCGTAATGGCCGGGCACCTGCAACACGATGTCGCGGCGGGCGCGGTCCATCCAGTAGAGCAGCACGACATGCGTGCAGGTGGCGAGGTCCTTGAGCCCGGCCGCCCAGCGCGGATCGACCTCGACGGTGCAGACGGCGTCGGATTCGCGGGCGTTCTTCGGGCAGCCCTTGCGCTCGGTCCACGGCGTGCGGATGCGGCCGATGAAATAGACCGATGCGTCGTAGGCGTCGGGGAGCGGCACGGTGACTTCGCCCTCCCACAGTCCGGACTCGTTCTCGTGCCTGGTGTTCGTCGTTGCCGTCATCGTTGCACCGCCGTTACGCTTGATTGTCGTGTCCGCGGCCTGCCGCCATGGCCTTAGCCGCCTCCTGACCATATCAGCTGAAACGGTCGCGATCCCGCGCCCGCCGACAACCGCCCCGTCGACATCCGAGGGGTATGGCGCACCCTAACGGTCCGTGGAGTTCCATCGTGCGGGAAGCCGTTTTTGCGGGCGGACCTTCGGCGCGTGGCGGTGCTGCATTGCACTTTCGCTGAAAATGACGTATCCCAACATTTCTAGAGTTTATTTTGTGATGGGCTATTGCCCATCACTTGTCCCACTGAGCAGGCTGATCCCCGGATGCGTATCTCGTTCGAGTTCTTTCCCCCGAAAACCGCCGAGATGGAGCAGTCGCTGTGGCAGGCGATCGGCCGGCTGGCGCCGCTGTCGCCGCATTTCGTCTCCGTCACCTACGGCGCCGGCGGCTCCACCCGCGAGCGCACGCACGCCACGGTCCGGCGGATCGTCAACGAGACCGCGCTCAAGCCGGCGGCGCACCTGACCTGCGTCGGGGCGAGCCGTGAGGACGTCGATGCGGTGGTGCGCGACTATCGCGCCGCCGGCGTGCGCCACATCGTGGCGCTGCGCGGCGATCCGGCGGACGGCATCGGCTCCGCCTATACGCCGCACCCCGACGGCTATCGCGGCACCGCCGATCTGGTGCGCGGCATCAAGCGCATCGGCGACTTCGAAGTCTCCGTTTCCGCCTATCCGGAGAAGCACCCTGAGAGCGCCAGCGTCGAAGCCGATATCGACATGCTCAAAGCCAAGGTCGAGGCCGGCGCGACGCGCGCCATCACCCAGTTCTTTTTCGAGAACGATCTCTACTTCCGCTATCTCGACCGGGTGCGTGCGCGCGGCATCGACATCCCGATCGTGCCGGGCATCCTGCCGGTGCAGAATTTCAAGGCGACGACCGGCTTCGCGCGGCGCGCCGGCGCCTCGGTGCCGGCCTGGCTCGCCGACCGCTTCGACGGCCTCGACGACGATCCGGCGACCCGCAAGCTGATCGCCGCGACGGTCGCCGCCGAACAGGTGCTCGATCTGGTCAAGCGCGGCGTCGACGACTTCCATTTCTACACGATGAACCGCGCCGATCTCGTCTACGCGATCTGCCATCTGCTCGGTCTGCGCGCGCCGGCGGGCGCCAAAACTGAAGCCAAAGCGGAGGCGGCATGATGAAACGCTCGCCGTCCGCCGCCGAAACCGCGCTTCGTGCCGCCGCCGCCGAACGTATCCTGGTGCTCGACGGCGCCATGGGCACAATGATCCAGGGGCTCAAATTCGACGAGCAGGATTTCCGCGGCGCGCGCTTCGATGCCTGGAACCGCGATGTGCGCGGCAACAACGACCTGTTGAACATCAGCCGGCCGGATTCGATCCGCGACATCCATCTCGCCTATTTCCGCGCCGGCGCCGATATCGTCTGCACCAATACGTTCTCCTCGACCGCGATCGCGCAGGCCGACTACGGCCTTCAGTCGCTCGCCTACGAACTCAACGTCGAAGGCGCCAAGCTGGCGCGCGCCGCCGCCGCGCAGGCGGAGAAGGAAGACGGCCGCCGCCGCTTCGTCGCCGGCGCCATCGGCCCGACCAACCGCACCGCCTCGATCTCGCCGGACGTCTCCGATCCCGGCTTCCGCGCGGTGACGTTCGACGAGTTGCGCGCCGCCTATGGCGAGCAGGTCAACGGCCTTCTCGACGGCGGCGCCGACCTGCTGCTGGTCGAAACCATCTTCGACACGCTCAACGCCAAGGCGGCGCTCTACGCGATCTCCGAAATCTGCGAGACGCGCGGCATCGACGTGCCGGTGATGATCTCCGGCACGATCACGGATATGTCCGGCCGGCTTCTGTCCGGCCAGACGCCGGAAGCGTTCTGGTATTCGGTGCGCCATGCCGCGCCGTTCTCCGTCGGCCTCAACTGCGCGCTCGGCGCCAAGGAGATGCGCGCGCATATCCAGGCGCTCGGGAAGGTCGCCGACACGCTGGTCTGCGCCTATCCGAATGCCGGCCTGCCGAACGAGTTCGGCCTCTATGACGAGAGCCCGCAGGCGACGGCCGAACTGATCGGCGAGTTCGCCGCCGCCGGCCTCGTCAATATCGTCGGCGGCTGCTGCGGCACCACGCCGGCGCATATCGCCGCCATCGTCAAGGCGGTGCGGGAGCACAAGCCGCGCGCCCTCCCGGCGATCGAACCGCGGCTGCGGCTGTCCGGCCTCGAACCGTTCACGCTGACGCCGGAAATTCCGTTCGTGAATGTCGGCGAGCGCACCAACGTCACCGGCTCGGCCAAATTCAGGAAGCTGATCAAGGCCGACGATTTTCCCGCGGCGCTCGCCATCGCCCGCGATCAGGTGGAGAACGGCGCGCAGATCATCGACGTCAACATGGACGAGGGCCTGCTCGATTCCGAACAGGCGATGGTCACTTTCCTCAATCTCGTCGCCGCCGAGCCGGACATCGCCCGCGTGCCGGTGATGGTCGATTCGTCGAAGTTCTCGGTGATCGAAGCCGGCCTGAAATGCATTCAGGGCAAGGCGGTGGTCAATTCGATCTCGATGAAGGAGGGCGAGGAGCCGTTCATCGCGCAGGCGAAGATCGTGCGCCGTCACGGCGCCGCCGTCGTCGTCATGGCCTTCGACGAGACCGGCCAGGCCGACACCTTCGAGCGCAAGACGCAGATCTGCAAGCGCGCCTACGACATCCTTGTCGACAAGGTCGGCTTTCCGCCGGAAGACATCATCTTCGATCCGAACATCTTCGCCATTGCCACCGGCATGGAGGAGCATAACGGCTACGGCGTCGCCTTCGTCGAAGCGACGAAGTGGATTCGCGAGAATCTGCCGGGCGCGCATGTCTCCGGCGGCGTGTCGAACCTGTCGTTCTCGTTCCGCGGCAACGAGCCGGTGCGCGAGGCGATGCACTCGGTGTTCCTCTATCATGCCATCAAGGCCGGCATGGACATGGGCATCGTCAACGCCGCGCAGATGGCGGTCTACGACGATCTCGACCCGGAGCTGCGCGCGACCTGCGAAGACGTGGTGCTCAACCGCCGCCCGGATGCCGCCGAGCGGCTGCTGACGCTCGCCCAACGCTTCCACGGTCAGAGCCGGGAGGTCCGGGAAGCCGATCTGTCGTGGCGCGAGGCACCGGTGGAGAAGCGCCTGGCGCATGCGCTGGTCAACGGCATCACCGATTTCATCGAGGCCGACACCGAGGAGGCGCGGGCGAAGGCGACGCGGCCGCTCGACGTCATCGAGGGGCCGCTGATGGACGGCATGAACGTCGTCGGCGATCTGTTCGGCTCCGGCAAGATGTTCCTGCCGCAGGTGGTCAAGTCCGCCCGCGTGATGAAGCAGGCGGTCGCCTATCTGATGCCGTTCATGGAGAAAGAGAAAGAAGAACGCCGCAAAGCCGGTGGCGTCGAGGAGCGCGCCTCGAACGGCAAGATCGTCATGGCGACGGTCAAGGGCGACGTCCACGATATCGGCAAGAACATCGTCGGCGTCGTGCTCCAGTGCAACAATTACGAGGTGATCGACCTCGGCGTCATGGTGCCGGCGCAAAAGATCATCGAGACGGCGAAGGCGGAGAACGCCGACATGATCGGCCTCTCGGGTCTGATCACGCCGTCGCTCGACGAGATGTGCTTCGTCGCCGCGGAACTGGAGCGGCAGGGCTTCGACACGCCGCTGTTGATCGGCGGCGCGACGGCAAGCCGCGTCCACACGGCGGTGAAGATCCATCCCAACTATCGGCGCGGCCAGGCGGTCTATGTCACCGACGCCAGCCGCGCCGTCGGCGTCGCCCAGCAACTGCTCTCGCCGGAGGCGCGCGGCAACTATGTCGCCGGCATCCGCGCCGACTATGCGCACCTCGCCAATGCCCACGCGCAGGCGCAGCAGACCAAGCAGCGGCTGACGCTGCGCGAGGCGCGCGCCAATGCGATCAAGCTCGACTGGTCGGGCACCCACCTGCCGGTGAAACCGAGCTTCCTCGGCACCCGCGCGCTCGCCGATTATCCGCTCGCCGAACTGGCGTCGGTGATCGACTGGACGCCGTTCTTCTCCACCTGGGAACTGACCGGCCAGTTTCCGGCGATCCTCTCCGACAGCCGCTACGGCGAGGCGGCAAGGAGCCTTTACGACGACGCGCGGGCGATGCTGGACAAGATCATCGCCGAGAAGTGGTTTACGGCCAACGCCGTGTTCGGTTTCTGGCCGGCCAACAGCGAGGGCGACGACATCGTCCTCTATGGCGACGATCAGCGCGCCGGCGAGATCGCGCGGCTGCATTCGCTGCGCCAGCAACTGACCAAGCGTGCCGGCAAGTTCAACGCCGCGCTGGCCGATTTCGTCGCGCCGCGCGACAGCGGGCTGGCCGATTATGTCGGCGCCTTCGTCGTCACCGCCGGCATCGGCGAGGACGCGATCGCCGACCGCTTCAAGCATGCCAACGACGATTACTCCTCGATCCTGTGCAAGGCGCTCGCCGACCGGCTGGCGGAAGCCTTCGCCGAGCGGCTGCATCAGCGCGTGCGCAAGGAGTTCTGGGGCTACGCACCGGGCGAGACACTGAGCGCCGCCGACCTGATCGCCGAGAAATACGACGGCATCCGTCCGGCGCCCGGCTATCCGGCGCAGCCCGACCACACCGAGAAGCGCACCGTGTTCGCGCTGCTCGACGGCGAGCGGCAGGCCGGCGTCAAGCTCACCGACAGCTATGCGATGTGGCCTGGCTCCTCGGTCAGCGGACTCTATTTCAGCCACCCGGAGAGCTATTATTTCGGCGTCGGCAAGATCGAGCGCGATCAGGTCGAGGACTACGCGGCGCGCAAGGGCATGACGGTCGCGGAGACCGAGCGGTGGCTGGCGCCCATCCTCAATTACGATCCGAACCTGTTGAATATGGTTGCGGCGGAATAGGCGGCGCGGCGCGTCGTCGCGGATGATCTCACCGTGGGCGGTTTTCCCCACGCGAAATGGGGATTGTTTCGCGCGAAAACGCCATACGACGATATTCGGGGGAGATTTCCGCCTGAAAGATCGGTTAATATCCTGCCGGGGTTAAATGCGGGATGTTTTCAACATGATTTCGATTTCACGATACCTGATCGCTGGCGCGCTCTGCGCCGCGACCGCGCTGTGGCTGCCGACGCCGTCACAGGCGCAATCTTCCGATTCGGCGTGGCCGACGCGGCCGGTGCGCTTCATTCTGCCGCTCGGTCCGGGCTCCGGCGTCGACGTGACGGCGCGCATGCTCGCCGATCGCCTGTCGAAGATGTGGGGACAGGCGGTGGTGGTGGAGAACCGTCCGGGCGGCGACAGCATCGTCGCGATGACGGCGGTCATCAACGCCAACGACGACCATATCCTGCTGATGACGCCGGCGTCGTCGTTCACCGCGCACCGCTATCTGCACGAATCGCTGCCCTACAAGTTCAGCGACTTGAAGCCGATCGCGCGCGTCTCCAACACCATCGTCGTGGTCGCGGCGCCGGCCGAGCTCGGCGTCAATTCGGTCAAGGAGCTGGCCGCCAAGATCAAGGCGGAGCCCGGCAAGCTGAACTGGGCGACGGCGACCGGCGCCAACGACCTGACGTTCATGGGCTGGCTCAAGGCCACCGGCCTCAAAATGGCGAAGGTGCCCTACAAGAACACCGTCGATGCCGTCGGCGACCTCGCGCAGAACCGCATCCACGCTTACGTCGCCGCCTATGCGATCGTGCGGCCGCGCGTCCAGGAGGGCAAGGTGAAGGTGCTGGCGGTGTCGAACAGCAAGCGCGTGCGGACCATGCCGAACGTGCCGACCGCGATCGAGGAAGGCGCGCCGGAGCTGACGCTCGACGGGCTCGTCGGGCTGCTCGGTCCCAAGTCCATCTCCGATACCGTCCGCGACAAGATCGCCGCCGACGTGATCACGGTGATGAAGGACCCGGAAGTCGTCGCCAAGCTGGAGCCGGGCGGGCAGGTGATCAGCCCCGGCTCGGCCAAGGAGTTCGCCGACGAGATCAACGGCCAGCGCGAGGCGGTGGCGAAGATCGGCGACGGCCTCGGCGTCAAGAAGGCGGCCGAATAACCGTCGCTGAAACGACAACCGCGAAATGCGAAAGGCCCCGCTGTGCGGGGCCTTTTTACATCGGTCGGACGTGGCGGTTGTTTACCGCCCGCTGAGATAGTCGGCGTCGGAAACGTGCTCCTGCCAGGCGACGGCCGTGCCGTCGAGCGCCTCGGCGATGGCGATATGGGTCATCGCCGTGCGGTCGGTGGCGCCGTGCCAGTGGCGCTCGCCCGGCTCGAACCAGACGATGTCGCCGGGCCGGATGTCCTCGACCGGACCGCCCTGACGCTGGACCCAGCCGAGGCCGGCGGTCACCAGCAGCGTCTGCCCGAGCGGATGGGTATGCCAGGCGGTGCGGGCGCCGGGTTCGAAGGTGACGGTGGCGCCGCCGACGCGCGCCGGCGCCGTCGTCTGAAACGGCGCATCGAGCCGCACGGTGCCGGTGAACCAGTCCGCCGGGCC
>Ga0182744_1002813_pt1 | contig 13978 bp, 11 predicted proteins | sample eDN3rd30CKraftMG_FD_128525 | JGI IMG/M metagenome (GOLD analysis project Ga0182744, IMG submission 128525) | Enriched Miracle-Growth compost microbial communities from Emeryville, California, USA - eDNA 3rd pass 30_C Kraft MG (version 2) (version 2) ...
ACGTGGAAGATCGGGTTCTGCTTCACCAGCCCGTAGTAGCCGAGGTATTCGCCATAGGGGCCCTCCTTCTCGGAGTAGCCCTTCTCGTCGAGATAGCCCTCGATGATGAGCTCGGCGTCGGCCGGCACCTTGATGTCGTTGGTGCGGCACTTCACGACCGGCAGCACGCCGCCGCGCAGCGAGGCGACGAGGCCAAGTTCGTCCACGGGTATCTTCATCGTGGCCGAGAGCGTGTCGATCGGGTGCGCGCCGACGACGAACGACACCGGCAGCTTCTCGCCGCGGGCGATGGCCGCCTGATAGATCGCGCGCAGGTCGCTCGGGGCATTGAGGTCGACGCCGGCCTCGTGCGGCCCGCGCAGCATGATGCGGCGCATGCCGGAGTTGGTTTTGCCGGTGCGCGGGTCGATCGCGTAGTCGATCGAGGCGGAGATGTAGGGCGCGCCGTCGAGCGCATGCTGAAGGTGCGCGGGCAGTTTCGTGAGGTCGGCGTCCTTGCCGGTCAGGACGACCTCCTGCACCGGCGCCTCGCTCTGGTCGAGCTCGACAAGCTCGGGCTTGAGGTCGAGGCGGCGCTGGATTTCCGGCAGGATCTTGTCGGGCGTCACGCCGAGGGCATGGGCGAGGCGGGCGCGGCTGCCGACGACGTTGCCGACCACGCTCATGTCGGAGCCGTTGACCTTCTGGAACCACACAGCCTTGGGGTTGCCGTGGAGGGCCTTCGCGAGGTCGGCGAGATCGGTCGCCTCGTTGCGGATTTCGAGCTGATCGGTGCCGATCAGGCTTTCGAGGAACGCGCGCAGGCGGTGGCTGTCGAGATCATTGCGGAGCAACTTCTTGGGGGTCTTGGCGTCCATGGCTTCCTCCCGAGGGCGCGATGCGCGCGGTCACAATAGGGTGTGGCGCCCACAACTGCGCCATTTCGAAAAAGGCCGCAAGGACAAGCTTCGTCCCGCGCGGCACCCTTGCATTTTAAGTGGGCTGGCCGGTGCCGGCAGCCGTCCAGCGGTCGGCAAAATCGTAGGCCGCCATGATGCGGGCGTGACGGCTTTCGAGCCAGGGCCGCGTTTCCGGGTGGGTGACGAGATAGAACTGCCCGCCGCGGATGCCTTCCATGACCCGCCGGCCGATTTCGTCGGGCGGCAGACCGGCGGCGATCTCGGCCGGCGTCTCCGCATAAGGGTTGGGTCCGCCCAGGCCGCCGCGGTGCGCGGCCGACGACGTATAGATTTCGGTCGCGACGGCGGCGGGGCAGAGCACCGAGACGCCGATGCCGGTGTCTTTCAGGTCGCGGGCAAGCGCTTCCGACAGCGCGACGACGGCGAACTTGGTGGTGGCGTAGGCGCCGGTGCCGCGGTCGCCGACCTGCAGGCCGGCCATCGAGGCGGTGTTGACGATGTGGCCGCCTTCGCCGTGCTTGCGGATACGCGGCACGAACGACTGGATACCGTGGATGACGCCGAACAGGTTCACGCCGATCAGCCAGTTCCACGCCTTGTCGTCGATCTGCTCCATCGGGGTGCCGCGCATCACCACGCCGGCATTGTTGCAGACCACGTGGATCCTGCCGAACTCGCGCTCGATCTTCTGTGCCGCCTGCTCGACCGATTCCGCCTTCGATACGTCGGCGGGCACGGCGATCACGCGGCCTTGACCGAGCGGGCGCACCTGCGCCGCCGCTTCTTCCAGCCGGTCGGCGCGGATGTCGCACATCGCAACCGACATGCCCGCGCGCACGAAGGTGCGCGCCAGGCCGAGACCGATGCCCGAAGCGGCGCCGGTGACGACGGCGACCTTGCCTGCGAAATCCTGCATGTTGTTTTTCCTTTTGGATCAAGCTCGATGCTTACCTCCTCCGTAAGGGGGAGGTCGGGCCGCGCAGGGGTCCGGGTGGGAGTCACCTGCGGGTTTTATTTTCATCCATCGAGAAGCTGGTTTGGAAGATGGACCCCACCCTGGCCCTCCCCTTTTCAGGGGAAGGGAATGCGTGCTGCCTCAGTCCGCGTTATCTCTCGTCGATACATAATCCGCGCGTTCATGTGAGCCGGTAGACGCGCGCGGCGGTGTCGTGGAACAGGGCGGCCTTCTCCGTTGCCGAGCAGCCGTCTGCCAGACGCTTGAATGCGTTCCAGTAAGTCTTGTAGCTGCCCGAGGTCTTGTCGACCGGGAAGTTGCTCTCGAACATCGCGCGTTGCGGTCCGAAGACGTCGATACAGACGTCGATATAGGGCTTCCAGAGTTTCGCCAGTTCCTCCGAGGAGGCCGGTTCCGGACGCTTGTCGAGATCGAAGCCGAACACATGCATGCCGAGGCCGCCGAGCTTCACCACGACGTTCGGGTGCTTCGCGAGCGCGGCGATGCCACGCTTCCAGTCGGCGAAAACCTCCTGGCGCTTGTCCGCATAGGGTCCGGTGCCGATCGGGCAGCCGACGTGGTTGAGCACGATCGTCGTCCCGGGAAAGGCTCCGGCGAGATCGGCGAGTTCGTCGAACTGGGTGTGGAACAACAGCGCATCGAAGGTGAGGCCGAGCTTGCCGAGTTCGGCAAAGCCCGCGCGCCATTCCCTGTCCGCCATGATGTGGCGGGGCGGATGCTGCGGCGTGAGCTTCACAACCTCGTCATGGGGCGTCGAGTAGCGGATGCCGCGAAACCGGCTGCTGGCGGCGATATGCGCCCCCAGCACCTCGCGCACTTTGGTGCCGAGCCGCAGGTCGGCGTGGCTGACGATGCCGGCGCAGGCGCGCATCTCGCCGTAATGGCCGCTGGCGCTCATGGCGGCGACGCCGTTGACGAATTCGGTTTCGCCGACCGGCTTGAGCGCCTCCGGCCCGTCGGCGCGGTACATCGACCGGCACTGGATATAGACGGTGGCGCGGACGTTGTGGCGGGAGGCCGCGCCATGCCCGGTGTCGTCGAGCAGGTCGTTGAGCAGGTAGGCGTTGTCGCGGTCCCACAGGTGATGGTGCGGATCGATGATCGGCAGGGCCGGATCGATCACGTCCTCATGGTGGCGCGCGAGCCACGGCAGGTCGAACGTGTACATGCCGGCGCCGGTACGGTCGCTGCTGTATGCCCTTGCTTCGGCCGGCATGGATGCACTCCCCTGGATCCGGATTTTCCGGCAGTATCGCCCGAAGGCGCGCCATGCGCGATAGCCCTGGCCGCAGATATGCTATGACTTGCGTTATGGCGGCCGGGACCGCCGGTACAACATCAGCGCCCGCAGAGGCGCCGGGAGGACGTTCGATGAAGATGAGCCGCGACCGCATTCTCACCAGCCACGTCGGCAGTTTGCCGCGGCCCGATGACGTCGTGGCGCTGCTCGTCAGGAAGGAGAAGGGCGAGTCCTACGATCCGGCGGAATTCGACCGCGTCATGAAGCAGGCGGTCGCCAACGTCGTGAAGAAGCAGGCCGACATCGGCTTCGACGTGGTGAGCGACGGTGAGACCAGCAAGATCGGCTATTCGACCTACATCAAGGATCGCTATAGCGGCTTTGGCGATGAGTTCCAGGTCAAGCCGCATCTTGATCTCATCGATTATCCCGAGTTCCGCAAGCGCATGGCGGCGTTCAACGGCCCGCCGACCTTCAAGCGGCTGTGCTGCATCGCGCCGATCGAGCCGAAGGACCCGACCCTCCTTGCCAAGGACATCGAGAATTTCCGCGCTGCGCTGTCCGCCGTGAACGTCGCGGAAGGCTTCATCAACGCGGCTTCGCCGGGCGTCGTGGCGTCGTTCCTGCACAACAAGTATTACCCGACCTACGAAAAATACATCGAGGCACTCACGACCGCGCTGCGGCCGGAGTACGAGGCGATCGCCGCTGCGGGCTTCCTCGTGCAGATCGATTGCCCGGACCTCGCGATGTCGCGCCACACCGGCTTCCAGGATCTCACCGAGGAAGAGTTCATCCGACGCGCGCACTTCAATATCGAGATGCTCAACGCCGCGCTGGAGAAGGTGTCCGCCGAGCAGGTACGCATCCACATCTGCTGGGGAAATTACGAGGGGCCGCACGACCACGACATCGCGCTCGAGAAGATCATGCCGGCGATCCGCAAGGCGAAGGCGAAAGGCATCTCGTTCGAGGGCGCCAACGCGCGCCACGAGCATGAATGGAAGGTGTGGGCGGAGGCCAAATTGCCGGACGATGTGGTGCTGCTGCCGGGCATGCTGGATTCGTCGAGTAACTACGTCGAGCATCCCGAACTGGTGGCGCAGCGCATCGAGCGCCTCGCCGATGCCGTCGGCCGCGAGCGCATCATCGCCTCGACCGACTGCGGCTTCGGCACCTTCGCGGGCTTCTCCAAGGTCGATGCCGGCATCGCCTGGAAGAAGCTCAAATCGCTGGTCGAAGGCGCGGCCATCGCGTCCGGGCGGCTGTGGAGACGGGCGGCATAAGCGCCCGCCGCGGGGTGCGGCGTTTCCGCTTGCTGGTGTCTCCGACGGCGATCGGCTATTGACGGCGGATCGCCGCCGGTGCGGCGGACACGGGAAGCGCGAAACATGCTGACGGTCGAGAAGGTCGAGGACCTCAAGTCCTATGTTGGGCAGAAGCTCGGGACGAGCGAATGGCTCGAAATCACCCAACCGATGATCGATGCCTTCGCCGAGGCGACGGGCGACCATAGCTGGATTCATGTGGACGTCGAGCGCGCGAAAAAGGAAATGCCCGGCGGCAAGACCATCGCCCACGGCTACCTGACGCTCTCGCTTATCCCCAAGCTGTCGCAGTCGGTCTATCGCGTGACGCATCGGGGCAAGGGCTTCAACTACGGAACCAACAAGGTCCGCTTTACGTCGCCGGTGCCGGCCGGCGCGCGGGTTCGCCTGACCGAAACGCTGCAGGATCTGCGCGAAACGGAAACCGGCACGCGGCTCACGTTCGAGTGCGTGATCGAGGTCGAGGGCGTCGCAAAGCCGGCGATGGTTGCCGAGATTCTGGTGCTGATCGCGAGGGAGTAACCCTTCGTTGTCGCAAGCACTCGGATCAACGCTTCGCGTCGTCCGAGCACAGGATTCGCGAAGCAATCCCGGTCAGGGATGCACGCTGCATATGTGACCGGGATTGCTGCTTCGTGCTGTACGCTCCTCGCAATGGCAGCAACCACTCGTCGTTGCCGGGCTTGTCCCGACGATCCCGATAAGGGATGCGCCGTGCCCACCGAAGCGGGATGGCCGGGACAATCCCCGCCATGACGACGGGAAAAGGCAGGCGAACCAAAGCGGTTCCTCTCCGCCTTCTTCGAATGAACGCGACATGTCCTGCGGCGACGCGGGCCGGCATCGTGCTGCCGTTTGGTGGGCACGCCGTTCTTCGATGGCGATTCCATCCGCATTCTTGTGCATCGCATTGCCGCTGAATTCCTGCCCGCCGAACTTCGCATCGTTGGGCGGCGATGTCGTCGCGTCCCATCCGCGGATTGTTGCCCGGTCCCGATGTTCGGTATAAAAATCCGATAGCCGATATGGCCGGAACGGCGGACGCCTTGAAATCCTTCCAGATCAGATTCGTATCCGCCGTGACGGCTATCGAACAGGGAGAACCCGGCCATGCGTAAGACGGAATTTCTGATCGACCGCCGCTCCGCGCTCAAGCTCGCCGGCGGCGCTGCCGCCACGGGGCTGTTCGCGCGCGCGTTCCCGAGCCCCGCCATTGCGCAGGCCGCACCGCTGCGCGTCGGATTCATGCTGCCCTATACGGGAACCTATGCCTCGCTCGCCAAGAATATCGACGCGGCGTTTCGCCAGTACGTCGCGGAGAAGGGCGACAAGCTCGGCGGCCGCTCGCTCGAATACGTGATGGTCGACGATCAGGCCGAGCCCTCGAAGGCGACGGACAACATGAACAAGCTGGTCGACCGCGACAAGGTCGACGTCGTGGTCGGCACGGTGCACTCCGGCGTGCAGATGGCGATGGTCAAGATCGCGCGCGAGAGCGGCAAGCTGATGATCATCCCGAACGCGGGCGCCGACGCCGCGACGCGCGCCGCCTGCGCGCCGAACGTCTTCCGCACGTCGTTCTCGAACTGGCAGCCATGCTTCCCCGTCGGCCAGGTGATGGCGGATGCCGGCCACAAGACGGCGATGACGATCACCTGGAAATACGCGGCGGGCGAGGAGGACGTTCGCGCCTTCAAGGAAGGCTTCGACAAGGTCGGCGGCAAGGTGATCGGGGAGCTTTACGTGCCGTTCCCCGAGGTCGAATTCCAGTCCTTCCTGACGCAGATCGCCGAGAAGAAGCCGGACGCCGTGTTCGCCTTCTTTGCCGGCGGCGGCGCGGTGAAGTTCGTGAAGGATTACGCGGCGGCCGGCCTCAAGAAATCGGTTCCGCTCTATGGGCCGGGTTTTCTCACCGACGGTACGCTCAAGGCGCAGGGCGAGGCGGCGGAGGGACTGCTCACCACGCTGCATTATGCCGACGATCTCGACAATGCGGTGGACAAGAAGTTCCGCGCGGAGTTCGCCAAGCGCAACGGCGGCGCCGAAGCCGACGTCTATGCGGTGCAGGGCTATGATTCCGCGGCGCTGCTGGCGGTCGGCCTCGAAGCCGTGAAGGGGGACATCAAGGCGGCGGACGCCATGCAGAAGGCAATGCGCAATGCGAAGATCGATTCGCCGCGCGGTCCGATGACGTTCTCCGCTTCGCACAACCCGGTGCAGAACATCTATCTGCGCGAGGTGAAAAACGGCAAGAACGCCTATGTGAAGATCGCCGCCGCGGCGCTGGCCGATCCCGGCACCGGCTGCAAGATGGCGTGACTGATGCTGCGGCTTCCGAATTAAGCAAGCTGCGTCATGGCCGGGCGTAGCCGTTCAAAAGAACGGCGTCGCCTCGCTCGCTCATGCCCGGCCATCCCGTCAGGAGGGCAACGTGCCCATCCAAGCGGGATACCCGGAACCAGTCCGGGCATGACGGGGACGAAAGCATCGCCAGAGTGATCCATGACCACCTTCTTCTTCTTCGTCCAGCTTCTCAACGCGGTGCAGTACGCGCTGATCCTGTACCTCGTCGCCTCGGGGCTGACCCTGCTGCTCGGCATCATGGGCGTCATCAATCTTGCCCATGGCGCGTTCTACATGGTCGGCGCCTATACCGCGTTCGCGGTCGTGCAGCATTTCTCGAGCTTCTGGCTGGCGTTGCCCATCGGCGTCTTGCTCGGCCTGCTGCTCGGCGCGGCGATCGAGAAGCTGCTGCTGTCGCGGCTAGAGGGCGCCGACCATCTCTCCCAGGTGCTGCTGAGCTTCGGCCTCATCCTGCTGGTCAACGAGGGCCAGCGCGTTATCTTCGGTAACGATGCGCATGGCGTCGAGGTGCCGGCGATCCTCGCCGGATCGATCCCGCTGAGCGACACGCTGTCCTATCCGGTCTACCGCCTGTTCGTCTGCGCCGTCGGCATTGTCTTTGTCGCCGTCACGTCGCTGATCATGGCGCGCTCGCGCATCGGCATGATGCTGCGCGCGAGCGCCGAGAACCGCGACATGGCGCGCGCCATGGGGATCGACGTCAAATCGGTCTATGTCGGCGTCACCGCGGTCGGCATCGCCTGCACGGTGCTGGCGGGCGTCATCGCCGCGCCGCTCGCCTCGGTCTATCCCGGCATGGGCGATCAGGTGCTGATCCAGTCGTTCGTGGTGATCGTGCTCGGCGGCATCGGTTCGCTTGGCGGCGCGCTGGCGGGTTCGCTGCTGCTCGGGCTCGTCGATTCCTTCGGCAAGCAGTTCTTTCCCGATTACGCGGCCTTTCTCGTCTATGCCGCCATGATCGCCGTGCTGATCGTGCGTCCGCAGGGGCTGGTGCGGAGCCGAAGTACATGATGCGCCCAGCCTATACCTCCCCCTGCAAGGGAGGGGCCGGACGGCAGAGCCATCCGGGTGGGGAGTTCTCCTGGACCCCACCCCGGATTGCCTGCGGCAATCCGATCCTCTCGTTTCAGAAGAGGGGAAAAAGAAGCGGGTTGTGTAGATGAACCCGCGGTTGGAAAAACTCGATGCCGCCATCCTCATCCTGGTGGCGGTCGGCGCAGCGTTCGTTCCGTTCGTGCTGTCGGGCTACGAGATCAAGCTCGCCACCACCATCACGATCCAGGCCGGATTTGCGGTCGCGCTCGGGCTGGTCGTCGGACCGGCCGGGCTCACGAGCATCGGACATGCCGCATTCTACGGCGTCGCGGCATACCTGCTCGCCATGCTGGCGCCCCCGGACGGCCCCGCCGATCTCCTGCCGACCGCCCTGGCGGCGATCGCGGCGGCGGCGGCCTGCGCCGCGGTTGTCGGCGCGATCTCGATCCGCTCGCGCGGCATGTATTTCATCCTGATGACGCTCGCGTTCGGTCAGCTCGGCTATCATTTCTTCAATGATACCGGCATCGCCGGCACGTCGGACGGCGTCTATGTGAACTTCCGGCCCGAGCTGCATCTGCCGTGGACGGATGTGTCGTTCGACAAGGCGCCGGCCTTCTATGGATTTGTCTATGTAGTGGTGCTTGCCGTGATCGCGGCGTGCTGGTGGCTGCGCCGCTCGGCGTTCGGCAGTATTTTGCTGGCCGCCCGCGACAACGAGGCGCGCACGCGCGCCTTCGGCTTCTCGCCCTATCGGGTACGGCTCGCGGCCTTCGTGATTTCCGGCGCGATGGCCGGCGCGATGGGCTATCTCACCGCTGCGCAGCATGGCTATGTCGCGCCGCAGATGCTGGCATGGCATGCCTCGGCCTTCGCGCTCGTGATGGTGCTGATCGGCGGCAAGGACACGACGTCGGGCCCCGCCGTCGGGGCGATCGTGCTGCTGCTCGCCGAGGAATTCCTCCAGCGCTGGACCGAACACTGGCTGATCGGCATCGGCCTCATCATCGTGGTCGCGGTCATCGCCGCGCCGAAGGGGCTGGTGCCGTTCGCGGCGCGGCTTCTCAACTCCCGGCAGGCCCGGCATGGCTGAAGCGATCCTGCGCGCCACGGGCATCGGCAAGCGCTTCGGCGGTCTGCTGGCGGTCGATCATGTCGATCTGGAACTTGCGCCGAACGAGATCCATGCGGTGATCGGACCGAATGGCGCGGGAAAATCGACGTTCCTCGCCACGCTCGCGGGAGATCTCCCGCCGACCACGGGGAGCGTCATGCTCCAGGGACAGGACGTGACGCGGCTTCCCGTCGATGCGCGCACACGGCGCGGGATCGGACGGACCTATCAGCACAGCGCGGTGATCCCCGGATTTTCCGCGCTCGACATGGTCTGCCTGGCGATGCTTCACCGCACCCGCCGCGCGGCGGGGTTGCTGCACCCGCTCGCGCGCGACGAGGCGGCGCGTACCGAGGCGTGGGAAACGCTTGGTCGCGTCGGCCTTGCCGACCGCGCCGGGGTCGCGACCGATGTGATGAGCCATGGCGAGAAGCGCCGGCTGGAGATCGCCGCCGTGCTCGCGCTCGGCCCCAAGGTGCTGCTGCTCGACGAGCCGCTGGCCGGGCTCGGGCCGGACGAGAGCCGCGACGTCGTCGCGCTGATCGGCGGGCTGCGGTCGCGCTGCGCCATCGTGCTGATCGAGCACGACATCGACGCGGTGTTCTCCGTCGCCGACCGCATCACCGTGCTCGACAACGGCCGGATGATCGAGCGCGGCACGCCGGCGGCGGTGCGCGACAGCGCCGTGGTCCAGCAGGCCTATCTTGGCGCGGGAGAGGACTGAGGTGGCCGCCTTGCTCGCGCTCGACCATTTCTCGGCCGCCTACGGCAGCGTGCCGGTGGTGCGCGACGTTTCGCTTGCGCTCGCGCAAGGCGAAATCCTGGCACTGACTGGCCGCAACGGCATGGGCAAGACCACGCTCCTGCGCGGCATCATGGGCCTGACGCCGCTGCGTGAGGGCGCGGCCACGCTGGCGGATAGCGATCTTTTGGCGCTGGCGACGGAGGCGATCTCCCGCGCCGGCATCGCCTACGTGCCTGCCGGACGCGAGATCTTCGGCAGCCTGTCGGTGCGCGAGAACCTTGTCATGTGCGCGCGCGAGGGCGCGGGCGCCGGCTGGACCTTCGAGCGCGTCATGGCGCTGTTCCCGCGGCTCGCCGAGCGCATCAATCACGGCGGCCGGCAGCTTTCCGGCGGCGAGCAGCAGATGCTCGCCATCGGCCGCGCGCTGATGACCAATCCGCGCGTGCTGCTGATCGACGAGGCGACGGAAGGGCTGGCGCCGCTGGTCGCGCGCGAGATCTGGCGCACGCTCTCGGAAATCTGCGCCAGCGGCATGAGCGCGATCATTGTCGACCGCGACCTCAAGCGTTTGGCGCGGATCGTCTCGCGCGTAGCGGTGATGTTCCGCGGCGAGATCGTATTCGTGGGCGCGCCGGACGATCTGCTGGCGGACGATGCGCTTGTCCGCAGATACATCGGTCTGTAACCTCACAGACCGTCCATCGCGGAAGCAACGGAAAGCGTTCGGCCGGAATAAGCGAGAAGGCCGGGACAGGCCCGGCCATGACGCATAGAATTATGAGATGTCTTCCCTGCAGCCCTCCGGCTTTCTCGAGCTTGGCGACCAGCGGCTCGAATACAAATTCATCGGGCCGCCGTCGTCGGAGCAGCCGACGCTCGTCCTGCTGCACGAAGGGCTCGGCTGCGTCGACCTGTGGGGCGACTTTCCGGAGAAGCTCGCGGCCAGGACCGGCTGCGGCGTGTTCGTCTATTCGCGCGCGGGCTACGGCCGGTCGAGCACCATAAACCTGCCGCGCCCGCTCACCTACATGCACATCGAGGCGCAGCAGGCGTTGCCGCGCATTCTTGACGCCATCGGCTTCCGGCACGGCGTCCTGATCGGCCATTCCGATGGCGCGTCGATCGCGGCGATCCACGCCGGCAGCGTGAACGACAGGCGGGTGCGAGGCATCGTGCTCATCGCGCCGCATTTCTTTACCGAGGAAAAGGGGCTTGCCGAGATCGCGAAGGCGAAGGTCGCGTTCGAGGCTGGAAACCTGCGCGAGCGGCTGGCACGCTGGCACAGCCATGTCGATGCCGCGTTCCTCGGCTGGAACGGGGCATGGCTCGACCCGGAATTCCGCAACTGGAACCTGGAGGCGTTCCTGCCGGGCATCGAATGCCCCGTGCTGGTGATGCAGGGGATCGAGGACCAGTACGGCACCGAAGCGCAGGTGAAGGTCGTCGCCCAGAAGTGCCGCGTGCCGGTCGAGATCGCCATGCTGCCGGGCGTGCAGCATTCCCCGCACCGGGAAGCGCCGGAGATAACGATTGCCAGGATCGCGGAGTTCGTCGCCGCAACGCGTTGAACCGGCGACCGCGAACCGGCCCGCTTGAGGACGCCGGCGCTCCTGCGCGATAATCGGCCTACGGAGGAACAGGCGAGATGGCGCAGGCGGAGAACAGGCTCGCGAACGGCGCGGTGCGGATCGACTTCCAGACGTCGCCGGACCGCTATCGCCACTGGAAGCTGGCGGTGGATGGCGAGATCGCCACGCTCTCGCTCGATGTCGATGAGAACGCCGGTCTGTTCGAGGGCTATCAGCTCAAGCTCAATTCCTACGACCTCGGCGTCGATATCGAGCTCGCCGACGCCGTGCGCAGGCTGCGATTCGAGCATCCGCAGGTGAAGGCGGTGGTGCTGCGCTCGGCCAAGAACCGGGTATTCTGCGCCGGTGCCAATATCCGTATGCTGGCCGGCGCGTCGCATGCGCACAAGGTCAACTTCTGCAAATTCACCAACGAGACGCGCAACGGCATCGAGGACGCCAGCGAGACGTCCGGCATCCGGTTTGTCTGCGCCATCAATGGCACGGCCGCGGGCGGCGGCTATGAGCTTGCGCTCGCGGCGGACCATATCGTGCTGGTGGACGACGGTTCCTCGGCGGTGGCGTTGCCGGAACTGCCGCTGCTGGCCGTGCTGCCGGGCACCGGCGGGCTCACCCGCGTGACCGACAAGCGCAAGGTGCGGCGCGATCTCGCCGACGTGTTCTGCACCATCGAGGAAGGTGTGAAGGGCAGGCGCGCGGTGGAATGGCGGCTCGTCGATGCCGTCGTGCCGCAGACGAAGCTGGAGGCGGTCGCGCTCGACAAGGCGAGGGAATTCGCCAAGGCGTCGTCGCGCGCGCCGGCGGACAGGGGCATCGTGTTGCCGCCGCTGAAGCGCCAGTTCGACGTGTCGGGCGTCACCTACGGCAAGGTCTCCGTCGTCATCGACCGCGCTCAGCGGACGGCTACGATCACCGTCGCTGGGCCGGACGCGCCGCCGCCGGTGAACGCGGATGCTTTCGTGCAGGCGGGTGCCGACAACTGGGTACTGCAGGCGGCGCTGGAACTCGACGACGCGCTGCTGCATCTACGCAACAACGAATTCGAGATCGGCACGCTGATCTTCAAGACCGTCGGCGATCTCGAAATGCTGGGCGCGCACAACAGGTTCCTCGGCGAGAACCGGCAGCACTGGCTGGTGCACGAGGTTACGCAACTTTGGAAGTCCGTGCTCAAGCGGATCGACGTCACTTCGCGCAGCCTGGTCGCACTGATCGAGCCCGGGTCGTGCTTCGCCGGCGCGCTGGCGGAGATCGCGCTCGCCTGCGACCGCTCCTACATGCTGATCGGCCAAAGGGAAGGCGACAATCGGCCGCCGGCGGCGATCATGCTCAGCGGCGGCAACTTCGGCTCGTTCCCCATGAGCAACGGCATCACGCGGCTGCAGGCGCGCTTCCTTGCCGATCCCGCGCAGGTCGAGAAGCTTGCCGCCGAAAAGGGCCGCCGGATCGAGGCGGAAGAGGCGGAAGCGCTCGGCCTTATCACGTTCGCGCGTGACGATATCGACTGGAACGACGAGGTCCGCCTGTTCATCGAGGAGCGTACCAGCTATTCGCCGGACGCGCTGACTGGCATGGAGGCGAACCTGCGCTTCGCCGGCCCGGAAACGACGGAATCCAAGATCTTCGCGCGCCTGACCGCGTGGCAGAACTGGATTTTCCAGCGCCCGAATGCCGTCGGCGAGGCGGGCGCCTTACGCCGCTACGGCTCGGGCCAAAAGGCCGCATTCGACATGAAGCGGGTGTGATAGACTTCAAGGAAACGGATTGTCATTGCGAGGGTAGCGACCAAGCACCCCCGGCCGGTGATGTTCACTGCGCCCGTTCTGACGGGAATCGCTTCGCCGGCCCTCGGGCCTCCTCCGCAATGACGGATACAATATGAGGGAGCCAGCCATGGACGTCGGCAGCGTCGACTACTCGACCCGGATTCCCAACAATGTCGGTCTTACCGAGGATCGTCAGGTGCTGCGTGCGCTGGAGAGCTGGCATCCCGGCTATCTCGACTGGTGGAAGGACATGGGGCCGGACGGCTTCCAGGAGTCACTGGTCTATCTGCGCACGGCGGTGTCGGTCGATCCGAAGGGCTGGGCCAAGTTCGACTATGTGAAGATGCCCGACTATCGCTGGGGCATCCTGCTGGCGCCGAAGGAGGAAGGCCGCAAGGTCAACTTCGGCGCGCACAAGGGCGAGCCGGCATGGCAGGAAATTCCCGGCGAGTACCGGGCGCTGCTGCGCCGCCTTGTCGTCATCCAGGGCGATACCGAGCCGGCGTCAGTCGAGCAGCAGCGGCACCTCGGCAAGACCGCGCCCTCGCTCTACGACATGCGAAACCTGTTCCAGGTCAACGTCGAGGAAGGCCGCCACCTGTGGGCGATGGTCTATCTGCTGCACAAGTATTTCGGCCGCGACGGGCGCGAGGAGGCGAACGAACTGCTACGCCGCCGTTCGGGCTCCGAGGATTCCCCGCGCATGCTCGGGGCCTTCAACGAGGCGACGCCGGACTGGCTGTCGTTCTTCATGTTCACCTTTTTCACCGACCGCGACGGCAAGATGCAGCTCGAAAGCCTGGCGCAGTCCGGTTTCGACCCGCTGTCGCGCACCTGCCGCTTCATGCTGACGGAAGAGGCGCACCATATGTTCGTTGGCGAGACCGGCATCCGCCGCGTCATCCAGCGCACCTGCGAAGCG
>Ga0182744_1002815_pt1 | contig 13976 bp, 9 predicted proteins | sample eDN3rd30CKraftMG_FD_128525 | JGI IMG/M metagenome (GOLD analysis project Ga0182744, IMG submission 128525) | Enriched Miracle-Growth compost microbial communities from Emeryville, California, USA - eDNA 3rd pass 30_C Kraft MG (version 2) (version 2) ...
CGGCGAGTGGTTGCGGCGGGGGCGTCTGCTCATGTTCTGCTCCGAAGTCATGGGCCATATCATGGCCCGAGGGAGCAGAGAATCCACTTATCCGGCTGTCAAGAATTTCGGGGCCAGCTCTCCAATACGCCCTCATCCATGACGGATAACACTGCCATGTTCAGGTGACTCGGCTGAAGAGAAAGGCGGGCAACGCCTTGATTCTTCTACAGCTACGCACCTTGACCGCCACTCATCCTTGCCCGACCATCCTTGCTGCACCCCGCTTTCGGGGTCTACTTGCGTTAGAACATAGGGGACAAACCGTGATCTTTATCATCTGGCTTATTTTTGCCGTTCTGGTTGGGGCATATGCCTCTTCGAAGGGGCGCTCGGGCGTTGGATTCTTCCTTATCGCAGTACTGTTGTCGCCCCTCATCGGCTTCATCATCGCAGCGATAGTCCAGCCCATCCGTGCAAATACGGAAGCCAAGGCACTCGAGACCGGAGACGTCAAGAAATGCCCTAATTGTGCAGAACTCGTAAAGGCTGAGGCAAGGCTCTGCAAGCACTGCCATTCAGAGCTGGCGTAGCGTTCTAACAAATCGTGTATGGACTCCCTTTGCAAGTAACCGAGTCAATCGCTGTCGGACAAGCGGTGCGGTTGCAGTCGTGTATTCGGCCTTGGGGTGAGTCGCAAGGACTCGGGCCATGATGGAATCCGCCGGGGCGAAGCCACACGTTCAATCGGCCGCGTTCGGCCAGAAGTGTGATCGGCTTGTTCGTCCCGGGGGCCGACTCGTTTGCCCTCGACAGGGACTCGGTGCAACGCGGTGGAAGGGGTTCAGCGCGGCCACGCGCAGACGTGGTCGGGATCGAAACCCGTGCGGTGGTGTTCGGCGGCCCACAGCCGCCGCGCGGTCTTGTTGGCGAGCGCAACGACGACCTTGTTATTGCCGACCCGCTCGGCCAGCGCAAGCGCCCACGTGCGCGTGCGGTCGAGCGGGCGAAAAGCTGGTTCGTCGCGGCCGCCCCAAACTCCACAATCCTCGTCAGCTTTTATCTTTGCGCTTGCCGCCGCAAGTCATTGATTGCTGGAAAGTCAGTGGGCCGGGCTGGCAGACGCGCATGGCAGAGGCACTCGAGAAGTCTGCTCCAAAAGTGCGGGCTGTTGGCTAAGGAATCCCTGATTTTCCGTCATTCCCGCGAACGCGGGAATCCAGTGCTGTTTTCTGTGGATGCCCGCTTTCGCGGGCACGACGCCAAAAGGATCAATCAGACCTTCCCTGGCAGCTATGCGCCGCCGCCCACCCGCCCCATGAACGGCCGGTAGTAGCGCAATTCCGCGATCGAATCACGCACGTCGCTGAGCGCGGTGTGTGCGGAGTCCTTGTTGAAGCCTTTGGCGACGTCGGGTGCCCAGCGCCGCGCGAGTTCCTTGACGGTCGACACGTCGAGGTTGCGGTAGTGGAAGAAGCGTTCCAGCCGCGGCATGAGGCGATACAGGAAACGCCGGTCCTGGCAGATCGAGTTGCCGCACATCGGCGACTTGCCGGGTGGCAGCCACTGCACGAGGAACTCCATCGTCAGCGCTTCGGCGGTGGCGATGTCGACGCTCGAATCGAGCACGCGTTGCCATAGCCCGGATTTGTGATGCTGATTGCGGTTCCAGTCGTCCATCGCTTCGAGGCGTTCGAGCGGATGATGGATCGCGAACTCGGGCCCTTCGGCGAGCACGGCGAGATCGCGGTCGGTGACGATGGTGGCGATTTCGATGATCGAATCACGATCGGGATCGAGTCCGGTCATTTCCAGGTCGATCCAGATCAGGTTGCTGTCGTCGGGTACGTGCATGCGCTTCTTCGCTGGCGGTTTCGCGTGAGTCTAGCAAGCGGCGCCGGCTTGGTAGACTCGCGCGATGGCGCAGACCTTCCTCTGGCACGACTACGAAACGACCGGCGCCGATCCACGCCGCGACCGTCCGGCGCAGTTCGCGGCGATCCGCACCACGCACGATCTCGACGTCGTCGGCGAGCCGGTGTCGTTCTTCTGCAAGCCAGCGCCCGACGTGCTGCCGCATCCGCAGGCCACCCTCATCACCGGCATCACGCCGCAGCAGATGCAGCGCGAAGGCATCGTCGAAGCCGAGTTCGCCGCGCGCGTGCAGGAACTCATGGGCGAACCGGGCACGTGCAGCGTCGGCTACAACTCGATCCGCTTCGACGACGAGTTCACGCGCCAGCTGCTCTACCGCAACTTCTTCGATCCCTACGAACGCGAGTGGAAGGACGGCAATTCGCGCTGGGATCTCATCGACCTCGCGCGCATGTGCTACGCGCTGCGGCCGGCCGGCATCGAGTGGCCGACGCGCGAAGACGGCTCGCCAAGTTTCCGCCTCGAAGACCTGGCCAGCGCCAACCGCATCGCGCAGGCGCGCGCGCACGATGCCGTGTCCGACGTCGAAGCGACGATCGGACTCGCGCGCCTGATCCGCCTGCGCCAACCGAAGCTGTGGCAGTTCCACTTCGGCCTGCGCCGCAAACAAACCGTCTTCGAATGGCTCGACGTCGCGCGCATGACGCCGCTCGTGCACGTGTCCTCGCGCTATCCGGCCACGCGCGGCTGCCTCGCCGTCGTCGTGCCGCTGGCGATGCATCCGTCGCTGCCGAATGCGGTAATCGCCTACGACCTCGACACTGATCCGGCGCCGCTGCTCGACCTCGATGCCGACGACATCGCCGACCGCGTGTTCACTTCGCGCGCCGACTTGCCCGACGACGTCGAGCGCATTCCGCTCAAGGCGATCCACGCCAACCGCTCGCCCGCGCTTGCGCCGCTCGGCGTGTTGCGCGATGCCGACCACGCGCGCATCGCGCTCGACCTGCCGCGCGCACTCGCGCATCTCGAGCGATTGCGCAGCGCCGACGGCGTTGCCGAAAAGGTGCGCCAGGTGTTCGCGCGCACGGCGGCGCGCGACTCGACACCCGATCCGGAACTCGCGCTCTACGCGGGCTTTCCCTCCGACGCCGACAAGCGCCTGCTGCGCGAGGTGCGCGCGACGCCGCCCGAACAGCTCGGCCAGCGCCGCTTCGCGTTCGCCGATGCGCGTTACGCCGAACTGCTGTTCCGTTATCGCGCGCGCAACTGGCCGGACACGCTCGATGCCGACGAAGCGGCGCGCTGGAACGCATTCCGCGAGCGCCGCCTCGACACCGAAACACCATTGACGACGCTCACTCGCGAGCAGTATTTCGCGACGATCGCGGCGCTGCGCGACGCGCCGGAGGCGACGCCCGAGCGCAATGCGCTGCTCGATGCGCTCGAGCAATGGGGCCGCGAAGCGGTTTAGTGAGCGAGCCTCGGCGCTGAAGCCCGTCCCCACCCAACCCTCCCCTTGACCTGATTAGCGTCGAAACTCAGCTGTCCCTTCCCCCGTTTACGGGGGACAAATCGGCAGGACTGCCGATTTGCACGGCGCAGCCGCCCGAAGGGCGAGCGCCACGGATGGCGCGAGTGCACGTGCCGCAGGCGGAAGGGGGAGCGCGGCGAAGCCGCGTTGCTTTGCGCTTTTGCCATCACGAAAAGCGCCCCCTTCCGGCCTGCCGGCCCTCAGGCTGCCGGAAGGCAGCCTTCGATCCCCCGCTTCGCAGGGGAAGGAAAGGCAAACGCTTGTCACGTTCGAACCAAAACGCAGCTGAGTTTCGACGCTAATCAGGCCCCCTTGAAGGGGAGGGCTAAAGCACGCTCCGCGCTTTTTTCACCTCACGCTCGTAGTGAAAGGCTTTAAAGCCCTTTCCTTCAAGGGGAGGGTTGGGTGGGGATGGTGTTCAAGAGCTCACGCGCCACATCACGGCGCTCGCCCCTACAATCGACGCTTTCAACGCAGAAACCACGGCCTTGGCCACGACCTACTTCTCCCCCGCCACGTTCAAGTTCCTGCGCGACCTCGCGCGCAACAACAATCGCGAATGGTTCGCGGCCAACAAGCCGCGCTACGAAGACGTGCTGCGCCAGCCCTACCTGCGCCTGATCGCCGATTTGCAAACACCACTGGCGAAGATCAGCGCGCACTACCGCGCCGATCCGCGCGCGCAGGGCGGTTCGCTGTTCCGCATCCATCGCGATACGCGCTACAGCCACGACAAGACGCCGTACAAGACCTGGGCCGGCGCGCGCTTCGGCCACGAGCGCCGCCGCGAGATCGAAGCGCCCTCGTTCTACATGCATCTGCAGCCCGGCGACTGTTTCGCCGGCGGCGGCATCTGGCACCCGGAATCGGCCACGCTGAAGAAGATCCGCGAGTTCCTCGCCGACAATCCCGCGACGTGGAAAAAAGCCGTGCACGCAAAGGCGTTCCGCGAACGTTTCGAATTCTGGGGCGAACGATTGAAGCGGCCGCCGCATGGCTACGATCCCGCGCACGAACTCATCGAGGACCTCAAGCTCAAGAACTTCGCCGCCGGCCAGGGCTTTGCCGAATCGCTGGCCTGTTCCGACGAGCTGTTGCCGTATCTGGCCGCCACGTTCAAGCGCATCGCACCGATGATCGACTACCTGTGCGCGGCGCTCGACCTGGAATTCTGAGCGGCATGAGCGAGCGCGAATCCCCGCGCGGCGGCAGCGCGCACGAAACCGATCCGGCCTTGCGGCAATACCACTTCGCCACGTTCACGCTCGACGCGCAGGCGCGCACGCTGCTGCGCGCGGGCGAGCCGGTCGCGCTGCCGGCCAAGGCCTTCGACTGCATCGTCTACCTCGTCGAGAACCATCATCGCGCGGTCGGCCGCGACGAACTGATCGCGGCAGTCTGGGGCAAGGTCGACATCGGCGACAACGTGCTCGGCCAGACGATCCTGCTCGCGCGCAAGGCGCTCGACGACAGCGGCCGCGGCCAGCAATTCATCCGTACCGTCATGCGCTTCGGCTACCAATGGGTCGCGCCGCTCGAAACGGCTGAGCCGGCGCCCGCCGCCGGCAGCGTCGCCACGGAGGATGCGGTGGCAGGCAGCGACTCGAACGCCGACCGCCGCCCGTCGCCGAGCCGTCGCTGGCGCGTCGCCGTCGCCGTGCTGGCTCTGCTCGCGCTCGCTGCGGCAGCCACCTACGCATTCATGTCACGACGCCCGCCTCCCGCAGCGCCGGCGCGCGCGCCGGCGGCGGCCGCGGCGCGGCTCCTGCTTGTGTTGCCGGCGCGCGTCCAGGGCGGCTCCGGCAGCGCATGGATGCGGCTCGGACTCATGAGCCTCGTCGCCGAACGCCTTCGCACCGCCGGCGTGGCCGTCGCGCCCGACGAGAGCGTCGTCGCGCTCGCGCGCGCTTACGAGCGCGCGCAGGACGATCCCGTGCAGCTGCGCGAACTGGCCGCGGCGGCGGGTGCGGACATCGTCGTCGGCATCGACGCCGAATTCGTGCAGGACGCTTGGCGCGTGAAACTGCACTTGCCGCTCGCCGGCACCGCCGGACAGGCCGCGACCGGCGATGACGCCGATGCCCTCGCGGCCGCGCGCAACGCAACCGACGCGCTCGCCGCGGGCATGGGCCTGCCGCTCGAAGCGCGCGCGCCCGCCACCAAAGTGTCTGACGACGACGCACTGCTGCAGCAGGTGCACGCGGCGCTGCTCGAGGAGAAGCTCACGCTGGCGCGCTCGCTGCTCGACACCGCCACGCCCGCGCAGCGCGCCCGGCCGGCGCTCAAGCTCGCTGCCGCGCGCATCGACTACGAAGCAGGCCATCTCGACACGGCGGCCGCGGCGTTCCGCGCCCTGCTCGACGATCCGGCGTCGATGGCCGATCCGCAAGCGCGTGGCGAGGCGTGGAACGCGCTCGGCGGCATCGAGCTGGTGCGCAAGCAGCCGAAAGCCGCATTGCCGCTGCTCGACGAGGCGATCCGCGCGCTCGCACCGCTGCATGCCGACGACCTGATCGGCCGCGCCTACGGCAATCGCGCGGCAGCGCACGCGATGCTGCAGGACTACGACACCGAACGCGCCGATCTCGCCCAGGCGCGCATCGCGCTGAGCACGGGCGGCGACGCGCTCGGCCTGGCGATCCTCGACTCCAATCGCGCCGCCTCGGCGATGAACCGCGACCGCTACGCCGAGGCCGAGCACCTGCTCGCCACCTCGGTCGACCGCTACGCGGCGTTCCGCGCCTATGCGGCCGAGCTCAACGCGCGCTCCAACCTCGGTCTGGTCCAGCTCGCGCTGCTCGAGCCGGAAGCGGCGCTGGCGACCGACCGCCGCATCGTCGAGCTGCTCGACAAGGTGCCCGCGTCCGACGCGCGTCGCGTCGCCAACCTGACGCGCGTGCAGATCCTCGTCGGCAATGGTCGCGACACCGCGGCCGCGGCGCTGCTCGAACAGGTCAGGCGCGAATCCGCCGGCGATGCGTTCCCGCTCGCACGCGTCGCCAGCCTGGAGGCACGGCTCGCCTTCGCTGCCGGCGACCTCGCGCGCGCCGAACGCGAAGCGCGCGCTTCCATCCAGGCGCCGATCGAACCGGACGACGCCCGCGAGCGCGCCACGAACTGGCTGATCCTCGTCCGCGCGCAGCTCGCCCGCGGTGATGCCGCCGCGGCGGACGCGAGCCTCGCCCGCGCTAGCACCTGGGCCGAAGGCGAGACGCTGCCGAATGCATTGCCCCGCATCACGCTGGCCCGCGCCGAACGCGCCGCCTGGGGCGGCGACGTCGCCTCCGCACGCACACTGTTCGACGAAGCGCTCGCACAAGCCGAGCGCGGCGACGTGCCGCTCGATCGCGTCGACATCTCCGCCGCCTACATTCCATGGCTGCTCGGCCAGCGCGACTTCGCGCGCGCCAGCATCGTCGCCGAAGGCATCGCCAGCTGGGCCGGACAGGACTTCACGGCCGCGCTGGCCCAGCTCGAGGTGTTCCACGCGCTGCGCGATCCGAGCGCGTGGCGCCAGGCGCTCGAGCGCACGCGAGCGCTCGCCGGCGAGCGCGCGATCCCGCCCGCGCTGACGACGCGCGCAGCGGATTGATCTGTTTGCCGTCCGGAAAAGCGTGCACGTACAGGCATTTGATGAAAACGTGATGTCTTGCGGATGCATTCCGGGGCGCGCCGGCGCAGATTCGGGCGGCCGGCGCCGTTGCGCCACCCGCCGAGGTCCAGCCATGCTCCGATTCGCTTCCCGCTTCCTGCCCTTCGTCTTCGCTGCCGCCGTCGCCCTGCCGGCCGCGGCGGCCGACGGCGACATCGACCCCACGTTCGGCCGCGGCGGCGTCAGCCTGATTTCGCTCGACGGCGTCGAGGGCCACGAACTGCGCGCGTTCGATTCGCTCACGCTGCCGGACGGCAAGCTGCTGTTCGCCGGCTCGCGCAATTTCCGCATTCTCGGCAATCCCGATCCGAACATGCGCCCGATGCTCGCGCGCCTGAACGCCGACGGCTCCGCCGACACGACGTTCGGCAGCGATCCGGCCAATCCCGGCATCCTCGTACTGCCGTCGGTGTCGCCGACGGCAATCCAGCGCATCGAGGCCGTGCGCCGCCTCGACGACGGCTCGATCATCGTCGCCGGCAGCGCCTTCGCGATTGGCCCGGTCAGCGGCTGGGTCGAAAAAATGGACGCCGACGGCAATCCCGACGCCAGCTTCGGCGACGCCGGCCGCGTCGCCATCGCCAGCACCTACGTGCATGGGCTCGAGGTGGACAGCCAGGGCCGGTTCGTCATCGCCGGCGAACGCCTCGTCCATCTCGACGGCGACCCGGCGAACACGCTGCGCGGCTATCGCGGCTACGTCGCCCGACTGAATCCCGACGGACGCTTCGACGCCTCGTTCGGACCGAATGACGACGGCAGCGTGCTGCTCGACACCGACGTGCAGGACGACAACGTCTACGTCGCCGGCATGGCGCTCGACGGTGCGGACGGCGTCTACGTCGGCGGCACCTACGAGGACAACGTGACGCCGCTGTCGCAATTCTCGCTGGTCCACCTCGACGCGGACGGCCGCCTCGACTCCGCTTTCGCCGGCGGCGGCTGGCGCCGCTTCGCGATGGCCGGCGATGCCTCGATCGCGAACGGCATCGACGCGCTGGCCGCGAACCCGGCCGGTGGCGTCACCTTCGTCGGCCATCGCGATGCCGGCGACTACACCACGACCCTCGCCATCGGCCAGGTCGATGCGCTCGGCGCCGACGACGACCGTTTCGGCGATGCGGCGACGCCGGGCTACCAATCGCTGTCCGTGCCGGCGTCGGCCTACTACCGCAACGCCGTCGAACTGCGTCGCCAGGACGACGGCAAGTGGCTGGTCGGCGTGTCCTACGCCGGCGAGGACAAGGAGGATTTCCTCGCCGCGCGCGTGCTCGCCGACGGCTCGCTCGATGCCGCCTTCGGCGAGGGTGGCGTGGTCGACCTTGACCTCGTGCCCGACGGCGGCGCCTACAACGACCTCATGACGATCACGCTGCAGAACGGCCAGCCGATCCTCGCCGGCATCGTCAAGCAGGATCCGTCGTCGCTGTTCGCCCCGCTCGGCGTCGTGCGCCTGCTCGGCGGCACGGGCGGCGACGACACGATCTTCAAGGACGGTTTCGATACGGCGACGCCGCCCAGCGGCATCGTCAGCACCTACGACGACCTGCCCGAAGGCTTCCTTGGCGAGAGCTACACCTACAACGGCATCACGTACCACGACGCCAACGGCATCGGCGGCGTGTTCCCCGACGGTTCCACGTTCGTGCCCGCCGACGTGGGCAGCAAGTTCACCATCGAGAACGCCGGCTACTACTTCGACGACTATCCCGACTGGGGTTCATCGCCGAACGTGCTCACGTTCGGCGACGTCTACATGCCTGGCGAAAACTTCTCGATCGGCCCGCTCGTGCGCGCGAGCATGGACCTCGACGCGCCGGCCAGGGCGGTGAGCCTGCAGATGGTCTACTACGAGCACGGGCCGTGGGGCGGCATCGAAATCCACCTGGACGCCTTCAGCAAGGGCCAGCTCGTCGGCTCCGACATGGTGACGCTCGCCGATGGTGGCGACCGCGACAACCTGACCTCGCACATGCTGTCGATCGCGGGCGTGGAGTTCGACGCACTCAAGCTGTACGCGACCTACGACGGCCAGCCCAGCGCACCGCGCGTGATGATCGACAACCTCGACGTCGTGCCGGCGAAATGAAGACGATGCCGGCGCCGCAGATACGCGGCGCCGGCATCTCGTTGCGGCTCAGCGCGCCGGCGCTGGCGGCTCGCGCACCACCACCGTCGCCGTCATCCCCATGGCCAGCGCAAAACCTTGCGGCAGGCGTGTGGTGTCGATCGAGATACGCACCGGCACGCGCTGCGCGAGGCGCACCCAGCTGAAGGTCGGCGTGACGTTGGCGAGCAGGCTCGCGCCGGTCGGATTGTCGGTGTCGCCGATGCCGCGCGCGATGCTTTCGACCTTGCCGCGGGCGACCACGTCGCCGGCGAGGAAGCGGATCTCGACCCCGTCGCCGACGTGCACGTACGGCAGCTTGGTTTCCTCGAAGTAGCCGTAGATCCAGTACGAATTGCGGTCGATGAGCGCGATGCGCGGCGTGCCCGCGGCGGCGTAGTCGCCGGGATGGATTTCGAGGTTGGTCACGTAGCCGTCGACCGGCGCGCGCACCTGCGTGCGTTCGAGGTCGAGCTTTGCGCGATCGAGCGCGACGCTGGCCTGCTCCACCGCCGCGATCGCCTGCTCGCGCGCGGCGCCGGCTTGGTCGCGCGCGGCCTGCGCCTGGTGCAACGTCGCGCGCGCCGAGTTCGCGGTCGCGGCCGCGTCCGAGCGCATCTCGGCCGAGATCACGTTGCCCGCAATCTTCTGGCGGCGTTCGGACTGTTCGGCGGCCTTCTCGTAGTCGGCGCGACGCGCGGAGATCGCCGCGCTCGCCGCCTCGCTGCTTGCGCCCGCGGCACGCGCGGCGGCTTGCGCGGCGGCGAGGTTGGCTTGCGCCTGGTCGACCGCGTACTCGAAGCGCGCGCGGTCGACTTCGAACAGCACGTCGCCCTTCTTCACTTCCTGGTTGTCGCGCACGGGCACCTGCGTGACGATGCCGGACACGTCCGGCGCGATGCGCACGATGTCGGCGCGCACGCGCGCATCGCGCGTCCACGGCGAATACATGTAGCGCTTCCACAACGCGTGCGTGATCAGCGCAGCGACCAGAACGATCGCCGCCGTCAAGGCAAAGCGCAGGATCGACGAGAGTTTCATGGCGACATTCCGTGTAGAGCGAATCGGTTCAAGGGAAGAGAAGTTCAACGCATCGCGAGCAGGCCGAGGCCACCGAACACGCATGCGAACAGCGCGAGCCGGAACAACGGCGGATGCCAGACGTAGCGGTACAGGCCGAAGCGGCCGACCAGCCAGTCCAGTCCCCACTGCAACAGCAGGCTGGCGAGGAAGATCGGCAGCAGCGTCGGCACCAGCGCATCGAACCATGCGATTTCACGTGGCATGGAGCGTCTCCTGGGCAGCAGGCTCGGAAACCCGGGCGCCGAGCACGGCGCCCGTGTCGAGCAAGGCCAGGCGGATCAGATGCAAGGGCGACATCAACGCAGGATGCGCGGCGGCTTCGTCGATCGCGGAAGCGATGAGCCGGCGCGCGTGCGCATAGCGTTCGCGGCCCGGGTTCGCGTAGAGGCCGGCCAGCGCGAGCAGCGCTGCTTCGATGTCGTCGCGCAATCGGGAAGACACGTCGACTTGCGCGAGCGCCATGCGCAATTCGATGACCGCGCGACCGGTTTCCTGCACCGCGAGCGACCACGCAAGACCTTCGCGCGACGGCGCGCTGCCCGCGCGCGTGTGCGCGACGATCTGCGCGGCGACATCGCGGCTGGCGCTTTCAAAACGCGGCAACAGCCCGCGCAACGGCCATTCGCAGGCATGCACGAGCTGCATGCGCAACTTGCGCAACAGGCGGCGCAGCAGCCACGGACTGTCCGAGGTGGCGGCGAACAGCATGAAGGCAACGCCGGCGCAGCCGACGCCGAGCAACTGCGACAGGCTGTCGTTGAGCGAATGCAGCGCGTCGTAGCTCATCGGATTCTTCGCCGCGATCGTGTAGAGCAGCGCCAGCAGATAGCCGGAGCCGACGCCGGGCCAGGCCGATCGCGCGCTGAGGTAGAAGCCCGGCAGCAGGAACGGCGCCAATGCGGCGCAGAACAACGCGAAACCGTCCATGTGGATCAGCACGCCGTAGACGCAGACGATGCCGGCGACGAGGCCGAGCGCGTAGCCGACCAGCATGTAGCGGATCGCGCGCAGCGGATCGGGCATGGTCGCCATCAGGCCGCTGAAGATCGTCGCGATCAACATCGCGCCGGCGCCGTCCGGCCACGCGCTGTCCAGCCAGAACAAGCCCATCGCGAACATCGTCAGCGTCGCGCGCACGACGACGACCGCCGCGCCGGCCCAGTCGTTGGCGTGGCTGAAAGGAGCCGGCGCCTCGGCGAGCCCGCGTGCCATGTACGGCGAAGCGAGCACCGCGTAGGCATTCGTGTAGTCGTGCAGTTCCGCGGCGATGCGCGCGACCAGTTCGGCACCGGTGTCGAAGTCGAGCCGGTCGCCGCGCGCGTCCAGTCCGACGCGCAGCTCGCTCGCACGCGCGACCAAACGCTCGCGCAGGCCCGCCAGCCGCTGCGCAAGCGCGGGCGCCTGCGCAGCCATGCGCGGCTCGCTGCCGGGCGGCCCGAGCGCGTCGGCAAGTTCGCCCGCGAGCAGCATCAGGCGTTCGCGCACCGGCGCATGCTCTGCGCCCTGCAGGCGATTGAGCAGATGATGCAGCGAGTGGTAACTCGTCGACGCGGCCATGAACGCGTGATTGAACAGGCGCAGGCGCGGACTGCGCTGGCGCACGCCGGCATCCTCGAACACGACCGAACTGCGCTGGCTTTCGATCTGCACGACTTCGCGCACGAAGCGCAGGTGCGCCTTTTCGAGGTGCACGCGCGGCAGCACCCCGCGCAGGCTGTCGCGCACGAACACGATGAAGTTCGCGAATTGGCTGCGCACGCCGTCGCGCAACACGTCGCCCAGCCGCTGCGGGAAGATCGCGTCGCTGACGATGCCGGCGACGAAAATGCCGAGCATCACCTCGCTGACGCGCATCACCGCCGAATCGAACACGTTCTGTGGATGATTGACGACGGGCAGCGCGACGATCGCCGCCGTGTAGCCGGCAAGCACGAAGCCGTACGACCGGAAATTGCGTTGCAGCGAAGCGCCGCCTGCGCACAGGCCGATCCACAACGCCGTGCTGGCCAGGAACGGCACGCGTTGCTGCGGGAACGCGCCGACGATCGCGAACGCGACCGCGCAGCCGACCAGCGTTCCGAGCGTCCGGTAGAAGCTCTTGGCGATGACCATGCCGCTCTGCGGATGGATCACGATCGCGACCGTCATCATTGCGGTGCCGGGCTGTTCGAGGTTGAAGCGCATCGCGAGCCAGCCGGTCAGCAGCACCGCAAACGTCGCCTTGGCGACGAACAGCCAGTCCAGCGCGGCGCCGCGCAGCCACGCGGCCACCTCGCCCGAACGCGCGCCGAAGGTGGAATCGAAGAGGCGGTCAATCGCGGCACTCATGTCACAGCGCCTCGGTGTTGTCGAACATGCGCCTGAGCAGCGCCTCGAAGCGGGCGCATTCGCCGGCGCTCAGGCCGCGCACGCTGGCGTCGAGCAGGCGCGACATCTGCGGCAGCAACGACTCGATGCAGCGGCGCCCGCGCGCGGTCAGCGACAGCACGACCTTGCGCCGGTCGCCGTCCGAATCGGCGACGCGGTCGATGAGCCCCTTGGCGCACAGGGTGTTGCATACGCGCGTGACGTTGGCCGCCTTCTCGCCGGCTGCGCTGCCGAGCTGCGAGGGATTCACGGCATTGTCCGGGCTGCCGTAGATCATCATGAGGACGTTGTAGTCGGTGTGGTTGAGACCGTGTTCGCGCAGCACCGCGTTCGCCGCATCCTGGACGTGCGCGTGGATGTGCTTGATCAGGCGCACGAGCACGGCGGCGGCGCGCGGGAAACCGGCAAACCGTTCGCGCGTGTGCAGGATGCGCGCTTCGGTGTCGTCGAAACTGCTCATGGAAAACCTCGAGGCCGATCCGCGCATGATATAGGACACTTATAGATATTTCATCAATGAATTAAATCCCGCGTACGACGGTGTTCGCCCACGATCGGCAGACTGTTCGTTTCCGGACAGTCGAGCGAGGCGCCTTGCGGACACCCGATAAATTCCCTTATCGATCAGTTGGATAAAAAGCGACGAGAAGTTGGCACGCCTCGTGCTGTAGTACCCGCATGGACATCGCCCGCCCCGAACTCAAGCAACGCAAGCGCCGCCGCCAGCTCATCGTCGGCGCCGTCGTCGTCTCCCTGCTCGTCGCCGCCGGCATCGGTCTCGCCAAACTCGGCCCGGCCCTGCCCTCCGTCGAAAAAAGCAGCGTCCTCGTCGACACCGTCAAGCGCGGCGAACTGCTGCGCGAGGTGCGCGGACCCGGCACGCTGGTGCCCAAGGAGATCCGCTGGATCGCCGCCGAGACCGCCGCGCATGTCGAACGCATCGTGGTCAAGCCGGGCGCCGCGGTGACGCCGGACACGATCATCCTCGAACTCTCCAATCCCGAGGTCGACGACCAGCTGCTCGCGGCGAAGACCGCCGTGACGGCGGCGCAGTCCGACCTCGCCGCCAAGCGCACCGACCTCAATTCCAAACTGCTCGACGAGCAGTCATCGCTGGCGCAGGCGAAGAGCGACTACGAATCCAACCGCATGCAGGCCGAAGCGGAGAAGCCGCTCGCCGAGAAAGGCATCATCCCAGGCGTGCAATACCGCAAGACGCTCGTCGTGCTCGAACAACTCAAGGAGCGCGTGTCGATCGAGGAACAGCGCGTGGTCGAGTTCCGGCGCAACATCGCCGCGCAGATCGCCGCCGAACAGGCGCGCCTCGACCAGCTCGTCGCCACGCGCGAATTGCGCCAGCGCCAGGCCGACGCGCTGCA
>Ga0182744_1002817_pt1 | contig 13974 bp, 16 predicted proteins | sample eDN3rd30CKraftMG_FD_128525 | JGI IMG/M metagenome (GOLD analysis project Ga0182744, IMG submission 128525) | Enriched Miracle-Growth compost microbial communities from Emeryville, California, USA - eDNA 3rd pass 30_C Kraft MG (version 2) (version 2) ...
GTCGGCGAGGCCGGTTGTGCTGAACCTGCCCGCAGCATGGACCAGATTCTCGCCGAGAAGGTCGAAATCTAGCTCGACACGCGCCTCGAGCGGCTCCTTGCCGTGCCGCTGCTTTTCTGGCAATGCCATCGCTCGCAATTTCAGGTAGAGTTGGAGGCCGTGCGTGGAGAAGACCGAATTACGTCAGTTGCAGGCTTTCCTGCGGGATTCTTTCGGCAATGAGACGATCAAGGTCGGCCTCGATCCGAAGAACACCTCGGCGGCCGCCGTGCAGCTTGGCGAGCGCAAGATTGCTTCCATCACCGTGGATGACGAAGATGGCGACCGGTCGTTCGCGCTTGAAATGCGCATCCCCGTCGGCCGCGAAGTGCTGCAGGATTATCTGCGCCGCCTTTTCGAGAACGACAAGCTCAAGATTGTCGCGCGCGGCAAAAAGACCGATTCGGTCGAGCTGAATTCGGGCGATGACTTCCTCGGCATCATTTCCGCCGATGACGCCAAGGGCTCGTCCTTCACTTTGCAGATGGCCATTCTCGATTTCGATCTCGAAGATTTCTGAAGGTGCCTGTTGCCCGCGCGTGGGGGTAGCAGGAATTGGAAGCATCATGTCCATCGACCTGATCTGCATCGATGCCGACGACACGTTGTGGCACAACATGCGGCACTTCGAGGCGACCGAAGCCGCACTGCTGGCGCTGCTGCGGCCGTTTGCCGAAGCCAATATCGCGCGCGAAAGGCTCTACACCACCGAGGCGCGCAATCTGAAGCTCTATGGCTACGGCGCCAAGGGCTTTACCCTGTCGATGATCGAGACGGCACTGGAATTGGGCGGTGAACAGTTGCCGGCGAAGGTCGTGGCGGACGTTCTGGAGGCGGGCCGGGCGCTGCTGGCCCATCCGGTCGAATTGTTCGCCGACATCGAGAATACGCTGGCGGCGCTGGCACAGCGCGGCCGCCTCGTCCTGGTGACGAAGGGCGATCTGCTTCATCAGGAAAGCAAGCTTGCCGCTTCAGGCCTGGGAGATTTCTTCAGCGGGATAGAAATCGTCAGCGAGAAGACCGCCGGTACCTACCACAGCCTGTTCTCGCGTTATCAGGTGCCGCCGCATCGCTGCATCATGGCCGGGGACTCGATGCGCTCGGACATCCTTCCGGCGCTGGAGGCGGGCGCCTGGGCCGCCTTCGTTCCCCATTCGCTGGTGTGGCATCTCGAACGCGCCAATGCCCCGGCCGAGCATCAGCGTTTCCGCCAGTTGACGAGCCTCGCCGAACTGCCCGGCTGGATCGATGCGCTTCCACCAGATTAGCGGATAGCTCGTCGAACGTCGTGCGCCATTGGGGCGGGGCGGAATGACTACGTCCGGTGACAAGGTGATCGCGCGAAAGCACTCGACGAAATGCAAGCATCCGCGTCAGCGCGCCATGCTGAGAACGAGGCCCTGCACGCCGCGCAGCAGCTTGTCCCAGTCGACCAGCAGATCGGGCGAAAAGCGGATGTTGATGTCAAGGTTTTCCACGCGCGTTTCGGCAATGCAGGTGTCCGGCAATCCGTCGTGCGGCTGGGTTGGCCGCATGCAGCGCGCTGCGAACTGACGGCCTTCGGGCGGGGCGATGTAAAGCTCCTCGCTCGCGTAGGGACTGCCTTTCGTGAAGCGCCGCATGACCAGTCCGCCGGGATTGCTCCAGGTGTCGCTCTCCAGGAAGCGGGCATAGAGTTTTGCGGTCCGGTCTGCCGGATCGAGCTTGGGATCGGCGGGGCGCAATGTCATGACGATCAAATAAGGATCCGCCTGCATCATGTCGGGCCGCAACGGGCCGATCGGCGGGGCAGGGCGAAAACTGTCGAAGCTCGCGGCGATGACGAGTTCGCCAAGATGTCCGCCAAGCCGTCCGTCATCCCGGTTTTCCTGGTTGCGCAGATAGGCTGCATCGAGCCGCAGGCGCGTCGCTCCGATCGTCACTTCCACCATCCGCTGCGTGGCGCCACCGAAATGCTGGGGCAGCAGGACGTAGGCTGCCCACCCCAGGCCCCCCAGCGCGGCCAGACATGCGATCAGAACGATGGGAAGGCCTCGTTGCATGGGATTCAGTCTACGCGATTCGCCACGTCTTATGATGTATTTGCGTTGCGTGCGCGGGATGCGATAGTTGAAGGGGTAGAGGACGAGAGAGGGATAATCCATGAACAGAATGATCGCGGCGGCCGTTGCCTCGGCCGTCACAACCACGGCCATCCTTGGCCTTGGCGCAATGCCCGTGCAGGCGCAGGATACGGTGAAAGTCGGTCTCATCGTGTCACAGACGGGTCCGTTCGCGGCCGTCGGCCGGCAGATGGAAGCTGGCGTCCGCCTCTATATGCAGCAGAACGGCGATACCGTTGCCGGCAAGAAGATCGAAGTCATCGTCAAGGATGATACCGGCGTCGCCGACACGACGCGCCGCCTGGCGCAGGAACTCGTGGTCAACGACAAGGTGCAATTCCTGGCCGGCTTCACGCTGACGCCGGGCGCGCTCGCCACCGCGCCGATCGCGACGCAAAGCAAGACGCCGATGATCGTCATGCTGGGTGCGACCTCGATCATCCCCGACCGTTCGCCCTATATCGTGCGCTCCATGCTGTCGGTGGCGCAGATTGGCATACCGTTCGGCGAATGGATTCACGATCAGGGGTCGAAGACCATCGTCACGCTCGTGTCGGACTACGGCCCCGGACAGGATTACGAGAATCTCATTTCCCAGGGCTTCGAGAAGAAGGGCGGCAAGGTTCTGGCGAAATTGCGGGTGCCGCTCGCCAATCCGGAATTCGCGCCCTTCCTGCAGCGCATCATCGATTTGAAACCGGATGCGATGTTTGTCTTTGTGCCGGCCGGCGGCGTCGGCGCGGCCTTCATGAAGCAGGCGAGCGAACGTGGCCTCGCAGCATCAGGCGTCAAGATTTATACGGAAGGTTCGATTGTCGAGGACGATCTCGTCAATGGCGCCGGTGACATCGCGCTCGGCTTGATTTCAAGCCATAATTATTCTGCCGCGCACGATAGCCCGACCAACAAGGCTTTCATCGAAGCCTATAAGAAAGCCTACAATCGCCGGCCGAATTTCGTTGCCGTTGCCGGCTACGACGGCATGCATCTGATCTATGAAGCGCTGAAGAAGACCAATGGATCGGGCGACGGCGATGCGCTTGTGAAGGCGATGATCGGCACGTCGTTCGAGAGCCCGCGCGGTCCGGTGACGGTCGATGGCGAGACGCGCGACATGATCCAGAACATCTATGTACGCAAGACCGAGAGGCTCAAGGACGGGGAACTCTACAATGTGGAGTTCGCCACCATTCCCAATGTCAAGGACCCGACCCGTCCGGCCAAGAAATAAGCTGCTGCCGTTCGGTGGCGCGAACGAAACGGCGGCCTCAGGGCCGCCGTTTTTGTAGCCTGCGGAACTTACTGCGAAAACCCCGCGTCCACTTTTTCGCGCGATGTTCTACAGTTTGATGCCCGGATCGAACCGGTCTTCGGGGATCTGGCGCAGGAATTCGATGGCCACGCCATCGGCGAAGTGACGGATGACGACGCCCTTGGTGTGTCCGATCGTTACCGAAGTGCCGATGGCCGGCTGCGTGTCCATGCGGATGGCGACGCCCGACAGGGAGATGTCTATAATCCTGACGGTGATTTCCTTGCCGTCGGGAAGTTTCAGGACCGCGCGCTTGGAAACCGGCTCGATGCGCTCGTGACGGCGGTCTTCGGGCAGGCCGAGAATATGGCGGTTCGCGAGCCAGGTGAGCTGATCGGCGAGTTTTTCGCGTTTCAGCGGCGGCACCCGCAGTTGGGCTGCAAAGCCGCCCTCGGCATGGCGCACGATCTGGCCTTCGAGCCGGCCGATATGATCGAGATAGATGACGACGCGCGATCCGATATCGCCGATGACGGGCGCGACAACGCGCACGCCACCGGGCGACATGTCGACGGTCTGGCAAGGATATTCCCTATGGTCGGAAAGCATATAGCGTCCGGACAGGCTGAGCCGCACCCGCTGGTGCCGGCGCCGGTCCTTCATTTCGTCTGGCCAAAAGGCCTTTTGAAGCGTGGCGTTCGACCACGACATGGCGGTGACCTTTTTTGGAATTTGCTCAGTCGCATTCGCGCTGAACCTAACCGCCGTTGTTTAATTTTTCGCTTACCCGGGCGAGCGTAATCTTCACTATCTGCCGCCATCCAGAACGACGAGATGGGCCCGCCGCCGGGCTGTCGCCGCCGCTGAGCCGATCACGTGCGGCGGACTGTCCACAGCGATCCGGTCATAGATAAAGCGGGAGGTTTCGACCTGCAGCGCGTCAACGCCGATAATGCCGTACCAGGACGGGATCGACGCGGGCACGAGGCTGCCCAACATCCGGGAATGGGTCTTGCCCTCGTGGCGCAACGGAAGCAGCAGCAGTTCCAGTTCGATCGGTGCGCGCGCCGGCGGCGCTGCAATGATGCCGGCCACGGCGGGGACCGGCCCATCGAGCACGGTCTCGATGATCTGCGTCACCAGATGCCGGTCTTCCCGGACCCATAAGCCCATGAAAGCTTCTGTATTGAGCTCACGCCGGAACAGGGCCGTCATCCGGGAACCGACGATGCGCAGCGGATAGGACCGTCCGGGGTCGACTTCCAGCATGAAAGTATTGGATAGGACGCCGCGAATGGCCGCCGGATCGAGGTCGATCCGGTTGGGCGCCGCGCGTTGCTGCCGCAAGTCATTCCAATAATTGTAAAGCTCGCGGGTAGCGGCTTGTTTCATTTAACCATCCTCTGGAACACTTTATTAAGGATTGTCCGGTTTCGGGACGCCCTGGCGGGCAAACCGGCGTGTTCGAGAGGACATCAGCGAAGGGCGTGCCACGGCTGGCGCTGCTGCCGGGACCGCGGCTCGTTAAATTAAGGTTAAAACCGCGCCGCGATTGTTTTGCACCGGCAAGACGATCATAGTCTGCTTGCTCCATCCGAGGCGGCTGCGGCTCCAGCAGATCGTCCGGAAGAAATGACAAAACGACGCCAGCGAGACCAGTCGATGGCGAAATGCTCCGGTGGACCGCTCCAGCCACCGTGTATCCGTTGACGCGATGTCACATGCTCCTGTGATCTTGCGATAGAACAGGGGAGCCCCGCCCGGGGCTCCCCTTTTTGTTGATTTGGTGGGACCGGGCCGTGGTCCCTATATGGTAACCGCAGCTATCTTATCTTCGGTCTCGGACTGGAATTCTGGTGTCTCAGGAAACGCAGCGCGAAAAAATCTTCAATCTGCCTGGCGTAATCGTCGCGTTGGTTGCCGTTCTCCTTGCCATCCATGCATTGCGCGACCTGTTGCTGTCGCCCGAAACGGATGCGCGAGTGTTCAGAGCCTTCGCCTATGTCGCCGGGCGGATGACGTTCAGTTTCGACCCGGATGCGGTGGCGAACGCCCTGAGCACGCTATCGTCGGACGGGGAAGCTTCGCAATTGGCTATTGCGCAATATCTTCTGGGCGACGGCAGCCTGCAATGGTGGACGCCTGTCACCTATGCATTCCTGCACGCGGACTGGATGCATGTCGGCCTGAACTGTCTCTGGCTTGCCGTATTCGGTGCGCCGGTGGCGCTCAGGTTCGGTCCGATGCGCTTCCTTGCCTTGTTCCTGTGGGGCTCGATTCTCGGCGCCTTCGCTCATCACCTGTTGCACCCGACGCAGTTCATGCCGCTGGTCGGCGCGTCGGCCGGTGTATCGGCGGCGATGGCGGCCGCCTGCCGCTTCATTTTCCAGCCGGGAGGGCCGCTCGGCGGCGGCTCCCTGGTCGCCTATAGCCCCAAACTCGCCATGCAGGTGCCGGCCGTCGGCCTCATGGAATCGCTGCGCGACCGGCGGGTGCTGCAGTTCATCGGCGTCTGGTTCGTGATCAATCTGGCGGTCGGCTTCTTCTCCGGGCCGCTTGGCATCACGAGTTCGGCCATCGCCTGGGAAGCCCATATCGGCGGTTTCATCGCCGGCTTCCTGTTCTTTGGATTTTTCGACCCGCCGCACGGCTTGGGTATCGTCGACGACGCCTATCAGGATCCGCCGGCCGCCTGATCGGACAATGCGGCGTCAGCCGACGCGCATCTCGAATTCTTCCAGAATTTCCGGCAGGGCCTTACGGGCGGCCTCGCGGCCCAGCGCGATCATTTCATCGGCGCGGTGAAAATCGAAGAAGCCGATGCGCCCGAGCCTCGCACCGATGGTGGCGTCCGGCGGATCGCCGGCGAGCCTTGCGCGGGCGATCCTGTCCTGGGTGATATTGAAAGCATCGACCATGGCTGTTGCGATGCCCGGCGCGCCTGTGGCGCTTTTATCGAACTGGCTGCGGAACAGCCCGGTGCGCGCACGCGGCGCAGCCGCGATGGCCCCCGTCTCGGTGGCGACCGCTTCGACGAACGCATTGTCGTGAATCACCGTCGGACGCAGGCGGGTGTCGGCGATCAGATTGATCGCGATGACGAAATCGGCGCCCATCGTCCGGCAGGCGTTGACGGGAACCGGATTGACCAGGGCGCCGTCGAACAGCCAGCGGCCGTTGATGAAGAGCGGTTCGAATATGCCTGGCAGGGCGTAGGAGGCGCGGATCGCGTCGACGAGATGTCCCTGTCGCAGCCAGATTTCGTGGCCCGTGCCGATTTCGGTCGCGACGGCCGCGAATGCGACGGGCAGGTCCTCGATCCGGGTTTCGCCGAGCGCGCTGTCGAGGCGGCTCTTCAGGCGCTTGCCGGCGATCAGCCCGGCACCCGACAGAGATACGTCCAGCAGGCTGAAAACCCGGCGTTTGGTGAGCGAGCGGGCGAAATCCTCGAGGTCGTCGAGTTTCCCGGCGGCCCAGCAGCCGCCGGCGATCGAGCCGACCGAGGCTCCGGCGATGATGTCAGGCCTCAGGCCGCTGGCCTCGAGCTCCCGCAGCACGCCGATGTGAGACCAGCCGCGCGCCCCGCCAGCGCCCAGCGCCAGGCCGATTTTTCGCCGCGGTCCGGAGCCGCCATCCGAAGGGGAGGAATCGCCGCCATCGGCGGCTTTCATGGCGATCGTCGATCCAAACAGACGCATGATCTTGCCTTCGCAGCCATTATGAGACGCATGAAAACCACTGCAGGACGGCCATAATGCGGCAAGTCCGGGATTTAATGCCCTCCGTCACGGCTTCAATTGCACTCAATCGGATGCGAATTCCAGGACTGCAACGCCATCGGCGCGCACCACGCGGCGATAGAAGCAGGACCGGCGGCCGGTATGGCACGCTTTGCCGTCGCCACCGGCTTCGACCTTGAGCAGAATGGCGTCCTGGTCGCAATCGGTACGTATCTCGACCACGGTCTGCACCTGTCCGGACGTGTCGCCCTTGCGCCAGAGGCTGCCGCGCGATCGCGACCAGTAGTGCGCGACCGACGTCTCGAGGGTCAGACGCAGAGCCTCCTCGTTCATATAGGCGACCATCAGGATATCGCCTGTATGCACTTCCGTGGTGATGCAGACGATCAGGCCGTCGGCGTCGAATTTCGGTGCGAAGGTCAGGCCCTCTTCAAGCTCATGCTTGGAGGGCCTGGGTGCGAATAAGGACTTGCTCATGTCTGCCTCTTTATCTTGCAGGGTTTTTAGCGCCTTTTCCACCGTTTGCACTGCGAAAAAACTATTGCATCATACGGTCCGCAACCCACGGGACCCAGATGATCCGCTCGATCGCCATTGTCGCCATCGCCTGTTCGCTGTCGCTTGCCATAATGGCTGCACCGAAAGCACAAGAGAAGCCGCAACAGCCATCGCAGGCCGAGGGATGCCCGCGGCTCATTTCGTCGACGCGGCCCATGGTGCTGCCGGCTGTCGTCAATGTCGACGAACTGGCGCTGACTTTTGTCGGCCATGCCACCTTTCTGATGGAGACGCCGGCGGGTCTGACCGTCGCCACCGACTACAACGACTACGTGAAGCCGTCGATCGTGCCCAATGTCGTCACCATGAACAGGGCGCACTCGACCCATTACACCAGTCACCCCGATGCCGGCATCCGGCATGTCCTGCGCGGCTGGGATGTCAGCGGCGCCCCGGCAGTCCACGACGTCACCATCGGCGACATGCGCATCCGCAACGTGGTGACCAACATCCGCGACTGGCAGGGCGGCACCGACTATGCGGGCAATTCGATCTTCGTGTTCGAGGCGTCGCAACTGTGCGTCGCCCACCTCGGTCACCTGCACCATGAACTGACCGAGGAGCACATCAAGCAATTGGGCCGCATCGATGTGGCGCTGGTTCCCGTCGACGGCAGCTATACGCTGTCGACACCGCAGATGTTCAAGGTGGTGCAACAGATTTCACCGCAACTCGTCATCCCGATGCATTTCTTCAGCCAGTCGACCCTGCGCCGCTTTCTCGACATGGCGCGAGAGCTCTATCCGGTCGAGATTTCGCAAACGCCATCCATCGTCCTGTCCCGACAGATGTTGCCGATCAAAACGAAGGTGCTCGTCTTGCCCGGAAGGTAGGCGCGCGGAATCCTTCTCCCGTTTACGGGAGAAAGTGGCCCTCGCATCGCGAGGGTCGGATGAGGGTATTTTTCAGCGCAGGCCGCGAACCATCGTGAAGAAACGCGCCTGTTCGGCCGGATCGCGGAAGCGTCCGGTGAAACGGCTCGTCACCGTCGACGATCCTTGCTTCTGGACGCCGCGCATCGACATGCACATATGCTCGGCTTCGACGAGCAGGGCTACGCCGAACGGCTTGAGCGCCTGTTCGATCGCCTCCGCAATCTGCGCCGTCATCGTTTCCTGCGTTTGCAGCCGGCGCGCGAACACATCCACCACGCGCGCCAGCTTCGACAGGCCGACCACACCGCCGTTCGGATAATAGGCGACGTGGGCCGTGCCGACGAAGGGCACCATGTGGTGTTCGCAATGCGAGGCGAAGGGAATGTCCTTCACGAGCACCATGTCGTCATAGCCGTCGACCTCCTCGAACACCCGTTCGAGAACCTCATCGGCGTCCTGGTTGTAGCCTTGAAAGAATTCCTCGTAGGCCTTTACGACCCGCTTGGGTGTGTCGACCAGTCCTTCCCGTCCCGGGTTTTCTCCCGCCCACCTCAAAAGCGTTCGAACGGCGGCTTCTGCCTCTTCACGCGTTGGGCGGATTGTATGCTTGATCGACGCTTCGGCCGGGGTAGAGACGGATGTCCCATCTGGCAGTCGAGTCGAGGTCTTAACCACGGTATCCATGGTGCCTCCTTCAGTTGAACAGGTCATCCTAAGCAGGATGCTGCATTTGGACTACAAAAACTTTTACGGATTGTGACCAGGCAGCCGGGAGCGCTCCTGATTTCGTCTGGTTATCAATGATTTACTCCTCCCTTCGCCGTCCATCCCCTTGAAGATCGCGGGTTCCGGCACTTATATAGGGCCCGCACGCGTCATTTCGACGGTTGGCACGCGGATTCCACGCGACTAGTTTGGAAGCTGGTTTCGAGAATAATTTTCCGCCTGGACGCTGATCATGCTGAACGACGTTTACAACAAGCGCATCCTCGAACTGGCGGCTGACATTCCCCGTCAGGGCCGGCTCGGCGCTCCTCAGGCCGGCTCGCTACAGGCCAGCGCCACCGCGCATTCCAAGCTTTGCGGTTCCACCGTCACCATTGATCTTGCCTTGCGCGATGGCCGGGTGGCGGATTTCGCCCATGATGTGAAGGCCTGCGCCCTGGGCCAGGCCTCGTCCTCGATCATGGCCCGCAATATCGTCGGCTCGACGCCGGATGAATTGCGTGCCCTGCGCGAAACCGTGCGCAAGATGCTGAAGGAGAATGGCGAGCCACCGCGCGAGGGTAAATGGGCCGACATCGCGGTGCTCGAGCCGGTGCGCGACTACAAGGCGCGTCATGCCTCGACCTTGCTGACATTCGATGCCGTGGTGAAAGCCCTCGACAGCATCGAGGCGGGCCAGCATGCGAGCGCGAAAGAGAATGTCGGCGTTTGACGCTCGCGAACCTATCGCGGAGCCGATGATGTTGAGGCGCGTGGCGCATATCCTGATCAGGACCTATCAGCTCACCCTGTCGTCGCTCGTAGGCAGCATGTGCCGGCACCTGCCGACCTGTTCGCATTACACCGATGAGGCGATTCAGATGCATGGCTTCTGGGCCGGCGGATGGATGGGGCTGGCGCGCGTCTGCCGCTGCCGGCCCGGCGGCACGGCGGGCTTCGATCCTGTGCCGCTGCAACTGCCGCAAGATGCCGATTGGCGCACGCCGTGGCGTTACGGCCAATGGCGCGGACCGCTGCGCTGCGATGTAACGCCGCCCGATAAGCGCTAGCGCATTTGAGCACCGGTCCGAGTGCCGAAACAAAGTCCTGAACGAAGCGGCAGCGGATCCATCAGACTGGCGAAGCGGAGCCCGGCCGCAGAGAGATTCGACAACGTCGAAGACCGGTTCTTATAGTGACTCAAACACTCTGAGAATGAAGCCCGGCGGATCCTTCAGATCCGCCGTAAATCGATCGGGTTGGAGACGTCATGAATTTCGCTGATCTCTACGCGTTCTATGAAGTCGCCAGGCACGGTGGATTCTCGCAGGCAAGCAGTGTGCTGCGTGTGGCTCAATCATCGTTAAGCCGCCGCGTACAGCGTCTTGAGCATCAGCTTGGTATTGACCTCTTTGTCAGGCATGGGCGTGGTGTCAGGCTGACGCGCGATGGCGAAGCCCTGGTCGCACGAGCCGATGACCTGATGCGTCAGGTCAAGGATATAGAGATTGATATAAGAGCGCGGAACGACAAGCTGTCCGGTCGCGTCGTGGTCGCGTTCACGCCCAATAGCGGCCAGATACTGGGACCATATCTGCTCCAGGCCGCCGTTCAATTTCCCCTGCTTGATATTGTCCTGCGCGAGGGCTTCAGTGCCTCGATTCATGATTGGCTTTTGAATGGCGAGGTGGATCTGGCATTGCTCTATGATCCCGAAGCTGCCGCTGGTCTTGAGATCACACCCTTGTTGAAGGAGCCTCTCCTGTTCGTCGGCGCGACGTCGAAGATGCAAGACCTTAAATGCCGTCATGCGACGGCTGACCTGCTGGGCGAGGTTCCTCTGGTGCTTCCAGGTCGAACGCACAGCCTTCACCTCCTGCTCGACAGGATGATGCAGAAGCGCGGTATGCAACTTCAGGTCAAGTACCAGGTTGACGGAACCAGGATGATCAAGGGCATCGTCGAAGCAGGCCTTGCCTATACGGTTTTTGCCTATGCGGGGCTTTACGAAGAGCTCCAGGCAGGATCGCTGACCTCGATTCCCTTCGAGCCTGCGCTCTATTGGACGCTTTCACTGGTCCGTCGGACAGACCTTCAAAATCTGGCCGCCATTAATTTCGTCAAGCGAACGATCATCTCGGAGGTCCATAGGCTGAACGAGGGCGGCCTTTGGCATGGGCAACTGCTGATCTGATTGCGGCTCATCTCGTTCTGGGATCGGTGCCATCTCAATTCGCTTCTTGTCGCACGATGTTGACTGCTTCTAATCCTCTGGAAAGCCATCCGCTCAGCCGCGAATGGCAGCGGAGGAAATGTGATGGCCTTAACCCGGGAGGAAAACGACCTCATTACGCGCGTCGAGGGTGACGCGCCTTTGGGTAAGATGGTGCGGCAGAATTATTGGCTGCCGGCGGTGCCCTCGGATGCCCTTGTGGCAGGCGGCAAGCCTCAACGCATCCGTTTGCTCGGCGGTGACTATGTAGCCTTCAGAAATCCGGCAGGGAAGGCCGGGGTTATCGACGAAGCCTGCCCACATCGCCTCGCGTCCCTGGCGCTTGCACGCAACGAGGCAGGGGGCCTCCGGTGTATTTATCACGGCTGGCAGTTTGATACGGACGGCAGCCTCGTCGAGGCTCCGAACACCGACATGCGCGTGCGCGAGCAGTTCTGCAAATCGGTGAGGGTGAACAAATACCAGACCGTGGATCGCGGCGGAATTGTCTGGGTCTGGCTGGGGCAGGGAGAGCACGCGCCGGCCTTTCCCGATCTGCCCTTCACCTCGCTGCCGCCGGATCAACGTTTCGTCACGTCCTGCGAAGTACCGTCCAATTGGCTGCAAGGCGTTGAAGCCACGATGGACACGACGCATCTGTCGTTCCTGCACTCGTCTGTCATCGAACTTCGAGGCGGCGGTCGGACGGCCGTCCTTGGCGATACGACTGCGCGGCTGGAGTTCGAAGAACGGCCCTACGGCTTCCGCTACGCAGCGATCCGTTCGGCCGGTCAGGATCGCCGCTATATTCGCGTGAATAATTTCGTTCTGCCCTGGTATTCGGTCATCTGCGCATCGGATGAAGGCGGGCCGGCCACTGTCTTTTTCTCCGTCCCGCTGGACGATGTGACCCACCGGGCCTGGTTCGTCCACTTCAATCCCACCCGGCGTTTGGGAGCCACGCAATACACCGTGGCGCCTGACCTTCTGAACTTCCCACCGCTGCCTCCAGGTTCGGCGAAGGACAATTGGGGCCAGGATCGCGGCGTGATGGCGCGGGGTCATTTTTCCGGCTTTCCGCAACACCTCGTGACCGAAGATTTTGCAATGTTCATGAGCCAGGGACCGATCGTGGACCGGACGCGCGAGCAACTCTGCGACTCGGACGGCGCCATCGTGCGGTTACGGCGCATTCTTCTGCAGGCGGTTCACAAATTCGAGGAGGGTGGCGCCGCGCAGCAGGGCCGGATCGATTATTCCTCGATCCATTCCGTCTCAAAGATGATTGCTGCGACGGACGACTGGCGATCCGTGGCGTGACGAAATTCCAGAGAATCTAAGGGGAGGATTATATGCGTTTGACAAAGGCAATTTCTGTGGCGGCTCTCTGTCTGGGCCTCGGCCTGGCGCAAGGCGCCAGCGCCCAGACCTATCCGGCACAGGACATCAAGTTTGTGACCGCCTTCCCGCCCGGCAGCGGTGCGGACATCATCACGCGCTTCGTCGCCGAGAAAATCCGTGCGAAGGCCAAGCGCACGGTCATCGTCGAAAACAAGGTGGGAGCCGCCGGCAACGTAGCCATTGAGTTCGTCGCTCGCTCGAAGCCGGACGGCTATACGATGCTTCTGCTCACCGGCAGCTCTGTTGCCGCGTCCATGCATCTGTTCAAGACGCCGCCGGTCGACGTGCAGAAGGCTTTCCGCGTTGCCGCGACCATCAGCAAGCAGGCGTTCATGCTGGTCGTCGACTCAAAATCTCCCTACAAGACCGTGCAGGAACTGACCGACGCGATGAAGAAGAAGGGGCCAGGTGCGAGTTATGCCGTCTCGGCGCCGTCTGGAATCGTCATGGGCGAACTGTACAAGGCGCTCAGCGGCGTCCAGGCGGTCGAAGTTCGCTTCCGCACCGGCGGCGACTCTCTCAACGAACTCGCGAGCGGCAAGATCGACTACGCCATGCTCGATCCGCAGCTTTCACTGGCTCAATCGGCACAGGGCAAGCTGCGCATTCTGGCCCAAAGCGCCGGCTCGCGGTTTAAATTCCGGCCAGACATCCCGACGATGGCTGAAAATGGGATCAAGGGCATGGATCTCACCGGGTGGTGGGCCATCATAGTGCCGGCGGAGACGCCAAGACTTATCATCGACCAGATCAACGCGTGGACGGATGAAATTCTGAAAGAGAAGGACGTCCAGGACTTCCTGGCCAAGACCGGCGGCGATGCCTTCACGAGTTCCGCCGATGACGCCCAGAAATTCTTCGTCAGCGAGGGAAAGGCGTGGGAGGAATACGTCCGCATCGCGAAGATCGAAAAGCAGTAAGGCGCTTTTTCGCCTGACCGGGAGACCCGGTCAGGCCGCTTCGGTCGCCACGCCGCTCCAGACCTAGAGCATTTTCGAGCGAAGTGGCTGCCGGTTCGCGTAAAGAAAATGCGTTAAAACAAAAACCTAGAGCTCGGTTCTGATTCTATCAGAACCGAAAAAGCTCTAGA
>Ga0182744_1002818_pt1 | contig 13968 bp, 11 predicted proteins | sample eDN3rd30CKraftMG_FD_128525 | JGI IMG/M metagenome (GOLD analysis project Ga0182744, IMG submission 128525) | Enriched Miracle-Growth compost microbial communities from Emeryville, California, USA - eDNA 3rd pass 30_C Kraft MG (version 2) (version 2) ...
AACTAACTCCCAGCGGGGAAACGCACCAACGGGCACGCCACTCCAGCGAAGCCGTGAGTCTGTGTGAGTCGTCAGTCAGTGCAGGTCGACGAAGCCAACAGTTCCGCGTCCACCTCAGCAGACAGCAACTCGGCATCCGCCAACACCGACTCCGCGAGTTCCCGATCCGGCTCGGTCATCCCCACCACTAGCGGCGCTGGGAGGTGCGGTGCGCTGGAAGTTGGGGAATCGTCGGAAATCAAGCTAGACGAGGTAGCGCGCACATGCTCCGCATAAGCCGCATCCAGCGAACGACGCGCCTTAATCCACGACGGCAACAACATCGCAGCCGCACCAATCCACGCCAACGGCGAAGACCAAATGATGCCCACAAAACCGAACATTCCACCAAGAATGATCGCGGCAGCAACACGCATCACCAACTCAACCATGCCGGAAATCGTAGGAATGAGCGGGCGGCCAAGACCCTGGATCGCATTACGGGCAACAAACAGGATGCCCAGCGAGAAGTACAACAAGCCATTAACAATCAGGTACTCGTGCGACATGTGCACCACATCGCTTACATCCGAGCCCGAGCCAACAAACAAACGCACAATCGGCTCACCAACCGTAATCAAAATCGCGGCCAGCACAAACGAACCAATAAAGGACATAATCAGCGACTGCCGCACGCCCACCTTAATGCGGTCAATCTTGCCCGCACCCCAGTTCTGCGCAGCATAAGTGGACACGGCAAGACCAAGCGAACCAAGGAACGCAACAGCCAAACCATCCACACGAGTAGCCGTAGTGAACGCAGCCACCGCATCCGCGCCAAGCGTATTCAACCGAACCTGCACCGACAACGTGCCAATTGCAATAATCGAGGCCATGAATCCCATGGGCAAACCAAGGCGCAGGTGGAGTTTGATAGCGGCACGATCCAGCCGCCAATCCGCACGCTTCACATGCAAATCAGGCACCGAACGCAGCACATACCACAGGCACAACACCACGGACACACCCTGGGCAATACACGTAGCCAACGCCGCACCAGCAACACCAAGGTGCATGCCGTGCACCATCACAATCACCAGCACCATATTGATCAGGCACGAAACGATCAGGAAGACGAGCGGCGTACGAGAATTACCAATCGCGCGGATGATCGCAGACAGGTAGTTAAAGAACATCGTGCCCGAAGCACCAAGGAAGCTGACCACGGCAAAGGTGGTGGCGTCGTCGATAAGCTCTGGCGGAGTCTGCATCAACTCGAGAACCGAGCGGGCAATCGGAGGCGCAGCAATAGTGATGAGCACACTAAACGCACCCGTCAACCATGCACCCGTGGTCACCGACTTGCGCACCGCAGCGTGATCGCCAGCGCCATAAGCCTGCGCGGTGGGGATAGCGAAACCGCTGGTCATGCCCCATGCAAAACCGATGAGGAAGAACAGGAAACTACCTGTAGCGCCCACGGCGGCAAGCGCGTTCACGCCAATCGCTTGACCCACAACCATGGCGTCAACAACCTGGTACAGCTGCTGAACAACGTTTCCTATCAGCAGGGGGATGGTAAAGACGAGGATCACGCGCCACGGAGTGCCAGCGGTGAGGGTCTTATTCATGGGGTGGAACGCTCCAAATACAAGGTGTGGGGGTGTTGTTGAGGTGGGTGTTGCTGAGGTGGGTGTTGCTGAGGTGGGGCGATGGTCGATTCCGAGGTCGGTTTCTGCGCAGTTTCTGCGCTGGTTTCCGCGCATATTTCTGCGCAGTTTCTGCGCAGGTTTCTGCGCAGGTACTGAAGCCGCTTCGAATCGATTCGATCGTATCGATTCGATATTACGCCCGCACCCACCCCATACGTCTACAGATTTACAGCGTGAACTGGGCCTCAACACAAAGGTTTTGAGCTAATATGGCCGGTCTTTTAGATTGGCCCACACTGCTTGGTGCGGACTTTACCTTTCGGTCAGTTTTCGGTGCGGGTAAAGCGGCTGAAGTGGGTCAGGGCTGCAAGGCGGCCGGGGTAGCCGAAGCGACCAGCGCGCCTGGGGTGAGTCGGGGCTGGAAGGCGACCGACTCGTCGATAAGCATGACGGAACACAGGCAGGGGCGAGGGGTCATGCGATGTTCAGCACATCTTTGCCAACTGCTTTCCGCACGCTTTTGCCGGGTTGTACGATACGAAAAGACAAAAATTAAGTCTGACTTATTAATTTTCAGGTTCGGTAGAACCCGCGAAACACCGCGAAACACCACTGAACCCGTGAAACACCACGCGATGTATGAGAAGAGGGCTCATGACCCGCGCTGAATCAGCTGAAACGTCTGCAATCCCGCACGCAGACACCCAGCACAGCAAGCAACACAGCAAGCAACACAGCACCAACCAAAACAACACCGGCACCGCACCTACCGTGCACCGCCCGCTGCTGATCGCCATCATCCTGGGCTTTTCCAGCTTTTGCGCGTCGATCATGCAGTCGCTGGTTATCCCCATTCAGGGCGAGCTGCCGCAGCTGTTGAATGCTTCGGCCAGCACCACGGCCTGGGTTATTACGGCCACGCTGTTGGGCTCGGCCGTGACGATGCCTGTGGCGGGTAAGCTTGCCGATCTGCACGGCAAGAAGCCCGTCCTTGTTGCTTCGGCTGCGCTGCTGCTGATCGGTTCGATCCTGTGCGCAAGCACTTCAACGGAGTCGATCCTGCTGATCGGGCGTGTTTTGCAAGGTATGGCGATGGGTTACATCCCCGTGGCCATCTCCTTTGTTAAGCAGATCTTGCCGGCCCGCATGGTCAACCCAGCGATGGCTGCGATCTCCGCGACGCTCGGTGTGGGTGGCGCGCTTGGCCTGCCGCTGGCCGCGTGGATTGCGCAGTCGTATGACTGGCACATTCTGTTTTGGGTGGCCGCGGTGCTCGCCGCGATCGTGCTGGTTTTGACCGCCACGATGCTCCCGTATATCCGCTCACAGGAGAGCGGCCGCCTCGATATTGCCGGCGCGATTGTCCTGGCGATCGGCCTGGTCAGTGTACTTGTGGCTGTGACCAAGGGTGGCACCTGGGGTTGGACTTCGCTCAGCACGCTCGGCTTGATTGTGGGTGGCGTGGTTGTTCTGCTCGTGTTTGGGTTCTTGCAGTTGCGCACTGAGGAGCCGCTTGTAGATCTGCGCACCACCGCGAGCCGTCCCGTGCTCATGACCAACCTCGCCGCGATCCTCATTGGCTTTGGCATGATGGCCAGTTCCATTGTGGTTCCACAGCTGTTGCAGTTGCCTAAGGAGACGGGTGTTGGTTTGGGTCAGACGATCCTTCAGGCCGGTTTGTGGATGGCTCCGGGTGGTCTGATGATGATGCTCCTTTCCCCTGTTTCGAGCGCTCTGCTCTCGCGGTTTGGTGGGAAGGTGGCTGTGATTACCGGCGCTGTGGTGCTTGGTGGTGGCTACTTTGTGGCTGCGTTCCTCATGGGCTCGCCGTGGGAGTTGATGCTGGCCTCGTGCATTTCCTCGGCTGGTGTGGGAATTGGTTATGCCGCTATGCCGGCGCTCATTATGGCGAATGTCCCTGCTCATGAGATGAGTTCCTCGGTTGGCGTGAACACGCTCATGCGTTCACTGGGCACTACGACTGCTTCTGCAGTTATGGCTAGTGTTCTGACCAGTAACGTTGTTGATTTTGGCGGGTTTGCGGTGCCTACGCACTCGGCGTTCCAGTTGTGCTTCTTGATTGGTGCTGGCGCCGCTATTGCGGGCGCTTTGCTCGCTTTTGCGATCCCTTCGGCTCGCGCGGCTCGCAAGGATTCTGGCGCTGAGGCGCCGTCTGCGGAGCTGGAGTTGGAGCTCGCTGACGCATAGTTTTGTGGGGTAGCGCTGCTCGTTGCGTGCCTGATTTCCGACGATTTGGCTGGGTCGATCCTTCACGGATTGACCCAGCCAAACTCGTCGATAAGCGTTTTCTACCCGGCAGGGTAGATTTGCAAGCAGAGCAGTTTTAGTAAGCAGAGCAGTTTTAGTAAGCAGAGTCGTGACGAGGAGCGGGACGTGAAGCAGGCGAAGCTGGTGCGGTACATCGTGGGGATTGTGCTGTGCGCGGTGGTGGGCACGGTGTGGTCGCTTGTGGCGCGCGATTCGGTGCTGCCGGGGCTGCCGTTTGGGCTGTTTGCGGGCTTGGCGGTCTCGCTTATGTGGGATCTGCTGACTAAGAGCGCGGCCGGGCACCTCGACGAGATCGAGCCGTACCAGGGCCCTTCCAACACGCCGACTGACGAGGACTAACTCCCCTCACCTCTCCCATCTCACTCCCCGCCCCTCTCCCATCTCACCTCATGAGATCCACGAAAATTGCTGCAGATACATCATTTTTGATGCACCTACACCATTTTTGCGGGGGAGGCATAGGGGGAGGCATAGGGGGAAGCAGAGGAGGAGGGGGAGGTTAGGTAGGTCGGGGAGATTGGAGAGGTTGGGGAGGAGGTGGGACGCAGGAGCAGCATCGCGATGGCGATGACCACCAATACCGAGGCCTCGTGCACAAGCATCCCGAGCGCCATCGTCACGCCTCCCGCAAATACCCCGGCCACCAGTAAAGCGACTGTGACCAGCGCAATCGCGATATTCACACGCATTGTGCGCACGGTGCGGTAGGCCAGATCGAACGCGTGTGGCAGCCGCGAAAGTTTATCGGCCATCAGCGCAATGTCCGCCGTTTCCACTGCCGCAGGCGAACCTGCCGCCCCCATTGCCACACCCACATCCGCGAGCGCAAGGGCAGGGGTATCGTTCACCCCGTCGCCGAGCATGGCCACGGTGCGTCCGGCGGCCTGCAGTTCACGCACAAGCTCGAGTTTGTCCTCGGGCAGCAGGCCTGCACGTACCTCGGTGATGGCGAGTTCTTTGGCCACCGCGTGCGCGATGGCGGGTGCGTCACCCGTGGCCATAACCAGCGTGATTCCGCGCTTGGCTAGGCGGGTGGCGAGGGGATATGCGTCGGCGCGGATCTCGTCGGCAACGGCGATGATTCCCACCGGCTGCCCGTCAACGCCCACCACCATGGCGGTTTGGCCGCGCGACTGCAGGTCCGCAAGCGCCCCGCGGATCGCCTCCCGGTCTACGCCCACACCCACGCTCGCGTCCAAAGCAGCAGCATCAGCTAGTCGAGATCCAGATTTTGTGCTGGGGTTCCCCGGTTTTTCCGGGGAACCCCAGCACTTTTCCGGCGTCTCATTTGTGGCGGAGGCTGCGCTGGCGGAGGCTGCGGTGAGCACAGGCTGCAGGGCGGGCTGGAGCGCAGCGGGGGTCAGTGCCACTACGGATTGTTCCAGCAGCTCCATATTTCCGACGATAACCTCGTGCCCGTCCACAACGGCCCGGATACCCCGCCCCACCTGGGGTTCGGCCCACTGCACGGCCGGTACGTCGATGCCGCGGGTTTGCGCGCCGCGCACAATGGCTTGCCCGAGGGGATGTTCGGAGCCGGTCTCGGCGATTGCGGCAACTCGCAAGACCTCGCGCTCGTCCCATTCGGAGTCGGGGTCAAGTGCGATGACGCTGGTCAGAACTGGTCTACCAGCCGTGAGCGTGCCGGTTTTGTCTACCACAAGCGTGTTCACCCGCGCGGCTGTTTCGAGGTATTCCCCGCCTTTGATGAGCACGCCATCCTTGGCGCTGCGCCCAATGCCAGCCACCACGGAGACGGGGATGGAAATCACGAGCGCACCGGGGCACGCGATGACTAGCAGGGTCAGTGCGAGTTCGAGGTTGCGTGTGAATAACCCTGCCACAAGCGCACCCACAATGACGCCGGGCGTGTAGTACTGCGAGAACTTTTCGAGGAAGGTTTGGGTTCTGGCTTTGTCATCTTGGGCGTCTTCTACGCGGTGGATGATGCTGGCGAGTGTGGAGTCCTCTCCGATGCGTTCGGCGCGTACGCGCAGCAGGCCGGATCGCAGCCAGGTTCCGGCGTATACGTGTTTGCTGGCGTCATCGTGATGGGCAGGGCCGTCAACTTCGAGCGCTGACTTATCCACAGGCATTGATTCACCTGTGATTGTGGCTTCATCCACGCCGCCGTGTCCGGAAATGACCAGTCCGTCCACAGGGATTTGCTCCCCATTGCGAACCACAACTACGTCCCCAACGGTCAGTTCTTGGGTGGGTACGGTAATCAGTTCGCCGTCGCGTTCTACGGTGGCCACGTCCGGTGCAGCCTCCACCAGCTCGGACAGAGCCCGCCGGGTGCGCGCCATGGTTGCCGCTTCGAGCGCCTTACCCAGCGCAAAGAGGAAGGTGACGGCTGCGGCTTCCCAGTAGTTGCGCAGCACGATCGCTCCGATCGCAGCCACGAGCACCAGCAGGTCAATCGATACTAAGCGCATGCGCGCTGCTCGATATGCCGAGACCGCAATGGTCCAGCCCGTCAGCACAGCTGCGCCGACCATCAGCCAGTCGGCGCCCGTTCCGAATGCGACCGCGATTACCGCGGCGGCCACCGCGATTCGACCCCATGTTCTACGCGCGTTCACAGTTATTCACACCCTTAATGTGTTCTCAATTGATTCCCAGCACCCCTGACAGCCAGCGCCGCTAATACCCAGCGCCGCTAATACCCAGCGCCGCTTTTTCAAATCACCGCTGGTGGGTGGGCCGAGATGTCAGGCCGGGGAATCGTCGGAAATAAGACAAATCCACCCAGCAAAACGCACCCGACCCAATCCACCGCAGCACATGTAGCAGCGGTCTACAGACCAGCGTTTTGGACCGGGTAGCCGAGTTTGGTGACAACCTCGATGAGGTCGTTGACGTCCACGAGTTCGGGGTCGTGGCTCACGATCACGCGGCCCGAGGAGAATTTGACTTCCGCTGAGGCCACGCCGGGGATGACGTCCAGTGCGGTCTCGATTTTCTTGACGCACGATGGGCAGGAGAACCCCTGTGTACGCAGGGTGGTGGTGCGGTATGCGTTTGCGGTTGGTGCGGTCATGATGATCAGTCCCTTCGTAGTGTTTGTCCTGATAAACAGGACATTACGAGGGTCTTTCCGCAAGCGCCTTGACGCAGATCAAGTCGGGCAAGAAGGTGACGCGCCAGACATTTTTTGGCGGGTTAACCCGCCTGATTTTCGACGATACCCACGTCAGTCCTCACCATTGCGTTTCGCTGTCAGCGGGTGAGAGCTGGTTGAGCATGTCCACGTTGAGGATCACGAGTGAGCCACTAGGGCCAGGTGCCACGACGCCCGATTCGCGCAGTGCGCGCAACTGACGGCTCAGCGATTCGGGCGTGGTGTCGAGGAGTGAGGCCACGTCCTTTTTGGATAGCGGGAAGGTGATCTGCGGGCCATCTGGTCCAGGTACCGCGGGCAGCGAGAGCAAATACCCAGCTAGGCGTGCGGAAACATCGCTGGAAATGGCCGCTGCGAGGCGCCGTTCGGTGTCGTCGAGACGCTGACTCACACCCTGGAGCATGCGCACTGCGATGCCCGGGTGGGCCTCTAGGACGGTGTGGAAATCGGCGAATCGGAACGTGCACATGCGCGTTTCAGTCACGGCGATCACGGAGTGGTCAGAGGGATGGCCGGTGAGGAACTGGGCCTCACCGGTGAATTGGCCGGGGCCGAGGACGCGCAAGACCCGTTCGTTGCCGTCGGCGTCTGTGCGGGAGATCTTGGCGCTGCCCGTGTGGACAACCAGTAGGGCAGGATTATCCTGCCCGGCGCCGTATACAAGATCACCGGGCGCAAAACTGGCCGGGCGGGCAAGCCGAGCTACATCCTCCTGCTGCGCGCGCGTCAGGCCCTGGAAGATGGGGACGCGGGCCACGCACAAGTCATCCATGCTTTGATCCTCCCACACCGTTCCGCCACTATCCCAGCCTCATCCCACCGAAAACGGAGTTTCGACTCCATAACAACACCGCCAGTCCTCTTGCCCTCCCGCGCTGGCCCGTGGAGCATAGGACCATGACGTTTACCCTGCGCGAATACGCCCCCAATGATGCAGCGGCGGTAGTCGAGTTGTGGCACCAGGTTGGTTTGACCCGGCCGTGGAATGACCCGCACACCGATATCGCTCGCGCCTATAAAACGTGGCCTAAACACTTTCTTGTTGCGGTTGATAGCGATTCTCAGATAGTTGGCACTGTTATGTCCGGTTATGACGGGCACCGCGGTTGGATCTACTACCTAGGTGTGGCGCCGGACCGCCAGACCGAGGGTATCGGCCGCGCGCTTGTCACCGAGGCCGAGTCACGCCTCAAGGCGCTGGGCTGCGTCAAGATTCAGATTATGGTTCGCGGTGACAACACCGATGCCCTGCGGTTTTACGATTCGCTCGGGTACGAGGTCTCGGACGTGGTGGTGTCTGGCAAACGCCTGGACTGACCTGCCCGCTTAACGCAAACGCTTTGCGACGAGATGGCTGGGACCCAGCCATCTCGTCGCACATCAGCACCCCGGCTACCGGCCCTACCGCGTCAGGTCGCGGCGGGTGAACGCGCGCGTGCCCGCGCCGATCAGGACGCATGCCACGAGCGCTACCACAATGAACCCAACCCAGTCCTGCGAGGCCGCAGCGACTTTTGGTACGTGCCAAAATGGGCTGACCGCGAGCGCCCAGTTGGGCAGTTTGAACGACGGGCCAAGGACCGTCAGCACGAACGAGAGCAGCACGCCGGCCCAGCCGGCGATCGTCAGGCGGGGCCGCGCACCAACCACCAGAACCGAGATGCCGATCACGGCCCACGTGGCCACGATTGTGAGCACTGCCTGCGCAAATACGTCCCCAAAGGACACACCGATGCCCGCGCTGTGGGCGATAATCCCGATGATCAAACCTGCCACGAGCATGCTGACCGCAGGCCCAATCAGCGCGACCGCCACGTTACTGAGGTAGTACTTCACACGGCTGCCACCAGCAACGATGATGGGTTCTACGCGGTCATCGAGCTCGTCGGTACGCATTTTCAGCACGATCTGCACGCCGGAAATAGAAGCGACGATTCCCGCCAGTGACATGATCGTCACCGTGAATGCGGAGATCAGTTCCGCAGGCGTGGTGGCGCCGGCCGCCAGGATGTTTTGTACGGCAGAATCGCCGCCGAGGAGGTCCGGAACCGAGGTGGCAAAGAAGCCGAACACGAAGCCTAACGCCACAAAACCGATGGTCCAAGCGATGAGTGTGGAGCGGTTGAGGCGCACGGCCAGCCGGAACGGAGTGCGGATCGTGCCGTGCTCGGGGCCGGGCTTGGGGGCGATTGCGCCAAAACCAAAGTCACGGCCGCGCTGGAGTGCAAACGCAACTCCCAGCAGCACAAGCGTGAGGCCGAGCGCGGGCAGTAGTGGCCACCAGTTGTTCGTAAAGGCGGGTTTAGTCTCGGTCATCCAGCCGAGCGGCACAATCCAGTACGTCCACGTGGGCGCCTTCATGGAGTAGAGGAAGCCGCGCGCCACAAACAGTACTCCGAGGGTTCCGATGGCCATGGAGTTGGCCGAGCGGGCATCGGACGCCAGCTGCGAGGTGACCGCCGCTACCCCGGTGAACATGAATCCGGTGGCCGTAAAAGTGGCCCCCAGCAGGAACGACGTTTCAAAGTCGCCGCGGCTCAGCCACGTTCCCAGCGCGGCGATAAACCCGACAGCAAACGAGCCAATCAGCCCGACGATCATCGCGGTTGTCAGCCGCGAGTACCGTCCCAGCACGCCTGAGGCGAGCAGTTCCGCCTGCCCTGAGTCCTCCTGCAGGCGCGAGTTGCGCGTGACCGCAAAGGTCATGCCGATGGCGGTGAGGAAGCCACCGAGCGCAAGCGAACGCCAGGCGTTAAAACCATCGGCTGTGGTGAGGTCGTGTGCGGGGCCAAAGATCAGGCCCATCGCTGGATTCCCGCCCACCGCAGCCGCCAGGGTTTGGCGGTCCTGCAGGTTGGGGAAGATGAAATCGTAAATGAGAATCGAGGACACGGACAGCGCCGTAACGATCAAGATCCACGGGGCAAGCTTGCGGCCGTCATGCTTGAGCGTGGCGCCTACCAGCCGCTTTGTGCCGACGAGTGGGCCCCTCATGCGGCGCCGCCTTCAGTGCCGCCCAGCCCAGCGCCACCATCGTCCGCGTCATACAGGCGCAGGAACAGGGACTCTAGGCTTGGTGGCGTCACCGTGAGCCCGCTCATCCCGTACTGCGATAGAGCCGTCACGGCCTCGCCCGCGCGCTCCGCATCCACGGTTCCCGAGACCCGAAGCGCACCGTGATACTCCTCCTGGTGCAGGTCCTCAAACAGCGCGAGCGCCTCAGCCGAAGGCGCCGCCGTCAGCCGGGCTGAAATGTTGGTACGCGCCTTGCCGCGGATCTCCTCGAGCGTTCCGCTCTGCACAATTGTGCCCGACTTGATAATGCTGACCCGGTCCGCAAGCGTCTCCACCTCGGCCATAATGTGGCTGGAAAGCAACACCGTGGCACCGCGGTCCTTGGCCTCGGAAACAACTTCCTGAAACACATTCTCCATGAGCGGGTCCAACCCACTGGTGGGCTCGTCGAGAATCAACAACTCAGCGTCACTGGCCAGCGCAGCCACCAGCGCGACCTTCTGCCGGTTGCCCTTGGAATATTGGCGCCCGCGCTTGGTGGGGTCCAGTTCAAAGCGTTCCAGTAATTCTTTGCGACGATTCTGGTTCAGTCCGCCCCGCAGGTCACCCAAGAGGTCAATGGCTTCCCCGCCGCTCATGCTGGGCCACAGCGAGACGTCGCCGGGAACATAGGCAAGGCGCTTGTGCAGTTCCGTGAGGTCGCCCCACGGGTCTTGGCCGAGGACACTGACGCTGCCGCCGTTGGCTTTGAGGAGTCCCAACAGTACGCGGATTGTGGTGGATTTTCCGGCCCCGTTGGGGCCGAGGAAGCCGTGGACCTGCCCGCGTTCCACGGTCAGGTTCAGGCCGTCGAGGGCGCGGAAGCTGCCGTAGTACTTGATGAGGCCATCAATGGAAATGACCGGGTCTGATGCTGTCATGAGTCCTCACTTGGGATAGACGAGCGGTGTATGGGCTGTGGCTTCAGAACTGTGACTTTGGGGCTGTGGCTTCAGAACTGTGCGTTTGCTGCGGTGGTTTTGGCGCAGTGGTTCTACCGCACGGTGCCGTAATGCATGAGTCGGCCGGGGCCAACCACTCAACACTAACACTAATTCCCCGGCTGGGGAATTAGATGTGGAAGCGATATGGTTGAGCCATGACAGGCAGTGAAAACGGCACCTCTAAGGTCAAACGTGCACCACGATCGCCCGGGCCGCGAGTCGGAGATGTGGACACACGCTCCGAGATTCTTGCCGCCGCACTCGATCTGTTCTCAGCGCAAGGCTACGAGGCTACCTCGATGCGCGCCGTTGCCACCAAAGCCCATGTGGACCCCGCGCTTGTACGGCATTTCTTCAAGGACAAAGACACCCTGTTTGCCCATGCACTGGCGGACAACTCTGAGATTGAACGGCGTATTGTTGCGGCGCTCGCCGGTGACCGCAGCAGCCTAGGCGCACGTCTCGCAGACACCTACCTGGGGCTATGGGAAGACGAGGTTATTGCGCCGATACTTCTGGGCTTGGCTAAATCGGTGGCCACCTCGCAGGTGGCAGCTCGCTTGTTCATCGAGATCATGGGAGCACGCGTGCAGCCAAACATCGATATTCCACTGCCACCACTTAGTGTTGCCACCGGATTTGCGCTATCCGGAACTCACCTGTTTGGTACCGCCTTTGGGCGCTACGTGCTAAAGATCCCGGCATTGGCCGAGCCGTCGCGCGAAGACATCGTGGCGCTCGTGGCTCCCACCATCCAGCGCTACCTCGAGCTGCGCTAACTCCCTTCCCAGCCCCGCTCCTCGCCTCCACCCAGCACCCACTCCTTCCCAGCCGAGATCGTACTTGCGGGGGTGAGATCGTAGCTGGCAGCTACGATCTCACCCCCGCAAGTACGATCTCGCGAGACAGGGGAAGGTGACCTGACATCGGGACTTAGCCCATTCGTCGGAAATAGTTCACCCACAGGCCACCCGCAGCCCGTAGTTTCCAAAGAGTCGCCCACCACAAGGCGGGCACTTTGAGACTAAGGAATGAGACTGATGCGCACTCGTCATGCCGTGCACACCCGCCTCGCGTACGCCGCTGGAGCCGGAGCCCTTGCGGCGCCGCTGCTCATCGCGCCCGTCGCTACGGCCGAACCACTCCCAGCCCAAGCCGAGGGCATTGTCATCAACGAGGTCCGCTCAAACGACGACAACGGCGGCTTCGACTTCATCGAGGTGTACAACACCGGAGACTCAGACGCCGACCTGACCGGCTGGTACCTCAGCGACGACAAAGACAAGGACAAGCTGCCATTTGATGACGGCACCATCCTTGCACCCGGCGGGCACCTGGCAATCTACGTGGATGACGAGGTCACCTACCCGGACACCAACTTTGGCCTGGGCAAGGGCGATGCCGCTCGTCTGTTTAACGCAGATGACGAGTTGGTTGACTCCTACACCTGGGATGCCGATGGGCACGCCACCCCAAGTATTGGCCGCGTACCAGACGGCACCGGTGATTTTGTGGTGAACACTTCCGCCACGCCTGGGGACGCCAACGTGGGCGACGACTCCGGCTCCGGTAACGATAACCCCGGTGACGACTCCGGCTCCGGCGACGAGGGCGACGACACCCCGGACGCCCCTGCGGCCCCACTCGCACCGGCTGACGCAGATATCGTGGTCAACGAGGTCTCCTCCAACCACGGCGCGGACTTTGTGGAGCTCTACAACAACACGGACCAGGACCTCGACCTCGCCGGCTGGGGAATCTTGGACAACGACCCAGACCACACGGTTAAGCCATTTGCTGCGGGCACGGTCATCACGGCCCACGGCTTCCTAACTTTTGAAACCGAAACCGAATTCGGCTTTGGCTTGGGCAGCGCCGACTCCGCGCGCCTGTTCAACGCAGAGGGCACCGAGGTTGACTCCTACTCCTGGACCAGCCACGCCGCCTTCTCCTACGGCCGCAACCCGGATGGCACGGGCGAGTTTGCGCCAACCACCGCGGACACTCGCGGTACGGCAAACGACTTCGACGCCCCTATCGAAGACCCGGAAAACCCTGATGCACCCGTGGCCTCCCCATGGAACGGTCCTTCTACCCTGACGGACTTCGACGAGTCGGACACCTTTGGTGAGGACATGTCCGGTGTGGCGTACGAGTCGGCTTCTGTGCTGTGGGCCGTGAACAACGGCAACGGCACCCTGCACCGCCTCGACATGAAGGCCGACCACCTGTCCGAGTCCGTGGGCTGGGTTGGCGGGCACCGCCTGCGCTACCAGGATGGCACCGGCACCCCTGACGCTGAGGGTGTCGCGCTGATCAACGGCTCGGCCGCCAACGGCGTCCTCGTGGGCACCGAGCGCAACAACGACGTCAAGTCCACCTCGCGCCTCTCCGTCCTCCACTTTGACGTGACCGGCGCGGGTGCTGGCACCGGCGACATCCTGGCCAAGCACGAATGGAACCTCAACTCGTACTACCCCGCTGACATTGACGCGAACGCTGGTATTGAGGGTATCGCGTGGGTCTCTGACGAGACCCTGGTCCAAGGCGGGCTTCTCGACGAGTCCACCGGTCGCGTTTATGACCCAACGTTGTATGGTGCTCACCTTGGTGGGGTTGTCTTTGTGGGTGTTGAGTCCACGGGCACTGTGAACGGGTTTGTGCTGGGTACCGATGGTTCGATCACCAAAGTCACCTCGTTCAACACCGCGTTCCCTGGTGTGATGGAGCTCGAGTATGACGCTCCCACCAACCAAATGTGGGCAGTGTGTGACGATGCGTGCGGTACTCAGCTTCAGGTATTCGAGTTGAAGCCAGCACAGGTTCCCGCGGCTAAGGGCGCGGTTCAGGCTGCAGCGTTTAAGGCACTGGTTGCTCCAACTGGCGGTGCGTTCGAGTCCGTGGCTTTGTACAACGGTCCGGCTGA
>Ga0182744_1002819_pt1 | contig 13959 bp, 14 predicted proteins | sample eDN3rd30CKraftMG_FD_128525 | JGI IMG/M metagenome (GOLD analysis project Ga0182744, IMG submission 128525) | Enriched Miracle-Growth compost microbial communities from Emeryville, California, USA - eDNA 3rd pass 30_C Kraft MG (version 2) (version 2) ...
CGTGTTGAGGATTTTGTCGCCGAGAATGACCGAATTGCCGCGCATCGGCACGGTCAGGAGGCCGAGGCGTTCGGCGAGTTCGCGCACCGGATCGGCGCCGAACTGCGAATAGTCGTAAAATTCCGCGACGCCGGCTTCATACAGGATGGGCGCCGTCTTGAAGGAGCGGGTGACGAGTTTGCCGCCGAGCCGGTCGGATGCTTCGAAGATTGTCGTTTTGCAAAGGTCGCCGCATTTGTCCGCAAGAATCTGCGCGGTGAACAGGCCCCCTGGGCCACCACCGACAATCGCCACGCTTTTCATCAAACATCCTGACTGGTTGGAATGCTGTTTTATATTCTATCAATTCTTGGGTCGTGAAACCGTTACAACCGCTGTCGCAGTTGAGCTTGCAAGCCGCTTGCCAGCAATTGCGGCAATTCCGCGACATTTTCTATTAAAGGGCCGCCGCCGTCTGTCAATGCGGGCGGAAGGCGGTCCCGGTGCTTTCATTCCGCGTGGTAAGCGCCGGCATGACCGGGCACACACGGCTGCGATCGCGAGATAATCCCGACCCCTTGGGCATGTTCCGCCTGCGCGCAGGCTTTTTTAACGTGCGCCGCCACGCGTGCTCCTGATCTTGTTGTACGCGGTGAGGGTTTTCACAGGTGAAGGGCTACGCAATCGGCGCGGCCGACGCGATCACCTTGGCGATGGCCGGCGCCTCGGAGCTTTCCGACCAGACCACCGCCGGCTTTCTGGCGGCGATGGCGGCGAGTTCGACAAGAGTCTTCGGTTTTGGCTGCCTGGGCCTTTGCCGTGCCGAGCGGCGCAGCGGTCAAAGCCGTGCCCGTGCCCGCGACAAAGGCGCGCCGTGAGATGTTAGACATGGTTCCCTCCCTGGTGTCTGCCTCAGTACTGTCATTCTTGTTTTGTTTTATGCGACGTACACAGGAGCCCTCGTCCTGAGGAACGCCTGAAAGGCGTGTCTCGAAGGACGAGGGCGTCACGCCGCGGCCGATCGCGCTCGCCTCTCGCCCCGTCCTTCGAGACGGCGCTACGCGCCTCCTCAGGATGAGGGCTTCTGATAGTTTTTTTGGGTTAAGCAATCACTGAAAAAGCATGCCTCGCTTTCCCCTCACACCGGAAACTGTTCCAGCAGTTCGATCGGATCGCCGTAACGGTTCGCGCATTCGATGACCTTGGGGTCGCGCAGGGACTGCAGGAAACCCTCCTCGATGAGCACGCGATTGCCGGCGGTCACATTGGCGTCGAACACCACGAGATCCATATGGACGTGCGGCTCCTCCCAGTTCGGCATCAGGCGGCGCAGGTATTCGGATTCCTTCACGCCGTTGATGCCGAAATGCAGGGCGCCGGGCGAATTGGGGCCGGCGGGGTAGATGTCGAAGCGCGGCGCTTTCGGGTTATGGCCGCAGCCAAGCTCTTCCAGCGTGCCGCCGATGAGAAAGTCGCGCAGCACGCCGGCTTCCTCGCTATCGCCGTGCACGGCGACGACCCGGTCGTCGCGGAACTCGACGCCGGGCGGCGTCTCGAACGGCTTGTCGAAGCCGACGCCCCATTGCGCATAGATGACGCCGTTGAGGCCGACCTTATGCTCCGGATCGTTGCCGAACATGATCGGGTCGTAAAGGTTGGGCCCGTGGGTCGGCATGTAGTGGACGTAACAGCCGTCCTCGTTGGCGTAGTTGTGGCCGCGCCAGCGGTTGTCCTTCTTCATCTGCTCGCGCATGGCGGCGCTGAACGGCACGCGGAAATCGGTGCCGCGCCGGTCGGTGATGCGCAGGTCGAAGGGACCGTGCTCTGGATAGAGCCTGGCGGTGCCGCGGATCAGTTCGCCGACGATCTCGATGGGGAAGCGCGCCTGCGGGGTGTTCCACAGGTCGATGTTGCGGAAGAAGGTGATCTTGACCCAGCGCTGGCCCTTCTTGCGGCGCAGGTTCTGGCAGAACGGATCGAACACCGAGGCGAACCAGGTCGAGACGACGAAAGTGGCGCGCTCCAGCAGCGCCCGCGCCTCGTCGGGCACTGCGACATAGCGAGTGGATTCGCCCATGTAGGAGATGAAGGTGGCGCCGCGCGATTTGCACAGGCCCTGCACGGCCTGGATGACCCGCGGGTCGAGCAGGGGGTCGGTCAGCATCACCACATGGTCGCCGGCGCGGATGCCGAAGACCTGGTGGAAATTGTCCAGCGCCTGGATGTATTCGGCGGTGGTCGCCGTGCCGTAGTCGACCGGTGCGGGCAGGCCGCGGCGGGTCTTCGATTTCAGTATATCCGCGTTGGTGTTGGGAATATTCGGCATCGGGGCCTCCCTTTATTCCTGCGCGCTGTCGCGGGCGTTTGAACGAAGTCTATACCCGGGCGCATTCAGGGGGAAGACCGCCGGCTGGCGATGGCGGCGGTCGTCGTCGGACAGCCCTGGTTCCAGTCGGAAAAGAGCGAGGTCGGCAGGGTGGCATTGTCGCGGCCCTGGCGTCACGCACATCCGGCCCAGCGTTGGTCATTTCTACCCGTTCCGATTTTTCTGCCCCGATCTTTCGCTTCTCGCGCGTCGGGAATGACAATGACGGCGGCCTGTGACAGATTTCGCCGTGGCGGATTCGATCCCCGGACGCACAGAAACCGGGATCATGCCAAGGAGGATTACGATGTTTCTGCGCAATGCATGGTATGTGGCGGCCTGGGATCGCGAGGTCACGCGCAACCTGCTGGCCAGGACCTTTCTCAACGAGCCGGTGGTGCTGTGGCGCAAGCAGGACGGCACGGCCGTCGCCATCGAGGATCGCTGCTGCCACCGCCATCTGCCGCTGTCGATGGGTGCGCTGGTCGGCGATGACCTGCGCTGCGGCTATCATGGCCTGAAATATGACGCGGCCGGCGCCTGTATCGAAATCCCCGGCCAGTCGAACATTCCGTCGCGGGCGCGGGTCAAATCCTATCCGCTGATCGAGCGCTACGGCAAAATCTGGATCTGGATGGGTGAGCCGGCCGCCGCCGATCCGGCGAAACTGCCCGATCTGTGGTGGTCCGAACATCCGGACTGGACGTTCACCAAGCCCGACATGGTGCAGCTCAAAGCGGATTACCGGCTGATCGCCGACAATGTGCTCGATGCGACCCACCTGACCTATGTGCACACCTCGTCGATTGGCGCCGAATCCCTGGTCGAGATCGAGCCCGTCACCACCCAGCAGGACGGCGTCGTGCGCGTCGCGCGCTGGATCTACAACCGGCCGCCGCCGCCCGCCTATAAAAAGGCCGGCAATTTCGAAGGCAATTGCGACCGCTGGGCGGCGGTGGAGTTCCGCGCGCCGAATTTCTCCGTCAATTTCGCCGGCTGTGTCGATGCCGGCATGGGCGGACCGGGCAAGGACATCGCCCGCAGCAACCATAAGGTCGAGCTGGTCGCCATCAGCCTGCCGACGCCCGAGACGGAGGTGTCGCAGCACTATTTCTTCTCCTTCGCCCGCGCCTTCGGCCATGACGATCCGGACGTGGAGCAGTTCTTCTCGCAGGGCATGGTGGAAGTGTTCCGCGAGGATTTCTCCATCCTCGAAGCGCAGCAGCGCCGCATGAGCCAGATGCCGAACGCGCCGCAGATCGACATCAAGACGGACAACGGCCCCAACCTGGCGCGGCGCATGCTGGCCCGGCTGATCGAGGCCGAGCGGGTGGCGGCGGAATAGCGCTGCTACAGGTTCGGTCAACGGTTCGTTAAGCATCGCCGCCGGTTTGACTGCAGGGCAACGCTTCCATCAGGTTTTGCCGTTACAATCCTCCGAAAGCTTCTGGAATCGAGGATTGTCATGGCCGAGGCACGCCGCGCGATACGCGTCCGCTCCATGCTGGGCGCGCAGATCGTTTTCAACAACAAGCTGTCGTCGATCGAATGCAACGTGCGCAACGTCTCGCAGCGCGGCGCCAAGCTGATCGTCGGCGAACTTCTGTCGCTGCCGCAGGAATTCGAGCTGAACGTGCCCGCGAAGGGCAAGACCTATCAGGCCTCCGTGATCTGGCGCCGCGGCGACGAGGTCGGTGTCGAATTCGCCGACGACAAGGCCCGCGCTCGCTCTTATGCGAGCGATGCGGATGAACGCATCCGCGAACTCGAGAGCGAGAACGAGGCGCTGCGCCGTAAGGTCGTGGACCTGAAAGCGAAGCTGGAGCGGTTCAGCGAAGTAGGGGGCTAAGCCTCGACGTTTCCGTCATGCCCGCGCTTGTCGCGGGCATCCACGCGGCGAAGCGGCGTTGCTATTCCAGAAAATGAAGTGCCTTTCCTGAAACGCAATAGCGCACCACGGCGTGGGTGCCCGCGATAAGCGCGGGCATGACGTCGAGGCTAAAAGGGAGGCGTGCATGACAACCTCCGTGACAGCCGATAGACTCCGGCCAACCGCCGGAGAGCCCACATGAACGCCCGCTTTCGTTATTCCGCCAATATTTCGATGCTGTTCGCGGAGCTCCCGTTCCTCGATCGCATCGAGGCCGCGGCTAAGGCCGGCTTTCCCGCCGTCGAATGTCATTTTCCCTACGATCTCGATGCGGGCGACATCCATTCCCGGCTCGAGGACAACGGCCTGGTCATGAACGGCGTCAACACGTTTGCCGGCAATCTTGGCACGTTCGGTCTTGCCGCGCAGCCGGGCCATGAGAGCGACTTTGACGCCGCAGTGGATCAGGCGCTGACGTTCTGCACCAGGGTTGGTGTCGGCTCGATCCATTGCATGTCGGGCACCGTGCTGCCCGAAAATCGCGTGAGGGCGCGCCAGACGTTCCTGGCCAACATGGCGCGCGCCAGCGATGCGGCGCGTAGCGCCGGCGTGACCCTGCTGATCGAGCCGATCAACCGCTACGACAGGCCCGGCTATTTCGTGTCGAAATCCGACGACGTCGTCGATCTGCTGCAAGAGCTCGATCGCGACAACGTCAAAATGATGTTCGATTTCTATCATGTGCAGATTTCCGAGGGCGACCTGCTGCGCCGCATGGACGCTCACTGGCCCTATATCGGCCATTTCCAGTTTGCCTCGGTGCCGGCGCGCGCCGAGCCGGACACGGGCGAGATCGCCTATGGCGCGATCTTTTCCGCCATAGCCGAGCGCGGCTGGCCCGGCTGGGTCGCGGCGGAATACCGGCCGCGCGCGGGAACGCGCGAAGGGCTTGGCTGGATGCACACGCTGACACCGGCAAGCGTATCGGCGTCCTGCGCGTGAGCGACGACAAGACGGCCTTCATTCGCGCCAATACCGAGCTCATGGCCGTGCCGCATGCGCCGGAGATCAGACTTTATCTCGCCCATGAGGCGCTCGACCTCTGGCAGAAGACCGAGGACGAACTGGCGGAGCTTGGCCTGCCGCCGCCGTTCTGGGCGTTCGCCTGGGCCGGCGGGCAGGCGCTGGCGCGGTATATCCTCGATCATCCGCAGATCGTCTCCGGCAAGCGCGTGCTCGATCTCGCGTCAGGCTCGGGGCTTGTCGCCATCGCGGCGGCAAAGAGCGGGGCGTTGCAGGTCAGCGCCAGCGAGATCGACGCGTTCGCGCTGGCCTCCATCGGGCTGAACGCGGCGGCGAACGAGGTCAGCATCGACGTTCGTGCCGGCGACATGGTGGGAACCGACGAAGGCTGGGATGTGGTGCTCGCCGGCGATGTGTCGTATGAGCGCGACATGGCGGGCCGCATCACCGACTGGCTGGAGACCTTGCACCGGCGCGGCTGCACCGTGCTGATCGGCGATCCGGGCCGCAGCTATCTGGCGCGCGACCGTCTGGCCGCGATCGCCGTCTATCAAATTCCCGTGACCCGCACGCTCGAGGATGCCGACATCAAGCAGACCAGTGTCTGGTGCTTTCACGACCGAGCATGACGTTGACGATGCCTCTCGATCTCGCCGCGCGCTGCGCCATGAAGGCGCCGAGCAGGGCGCCGGCCAAAGCACCGAAGGGCATGAATTGACGCACGATTTCATCGGCGCAGGCGGGTCCGGTGCAGGCATGCCGGCCGAATTCGATAAAGGCCAGGCCGGCGATCACGCCGAGCAGCACGCCGGCCATCGCGCCGAATGCGGCCAGCAGCAGAGTTTTTATGATACGCAACATGGTTCGCTCCGGCGGCACAGATAGTGTCGCCGGCAGGCAACCACAATGCGGCTGGATCAAATGTATCGAAGCGCACAAGAGAGTGTTGCGTGTGAGCCGCACAATGTTCGAATGCAACCGCAATAATCTTCCAAAAGCCCGTCCTTCGAGACGCAACGCAAGCATTGCTCCTCAGGATGAGGGCTTCTGGGAGGTTTTCTGCCACTTGCAGAGGTGTATTTGCAGAGGCTTCTACTGATACGCCATGCGCAGATCGAGCGTGCCCTGCTTGCCGATCTTGTCGTAATTCTCGTCGAGCCAGGTCTTGGTCACGGCGCGGCCGATGTCGCGCAGCTTGACGAGAAAGTTCCAGCGCGTGTCGAGTTTCGAAGCGGCGGAGAAGATCGCGGTCTCGTCGGCGCCGTCGATGCGGTGCACGAACGGTCGCTTGTATTTGGTGCCGGACAGGACCTTTGAATCGATCAGCCGGTTGACGAAGTCGATGGCGCGCAATTCGCCCATCAGCGCGCCGTTGAAGGTGATCTCGTTGAGCCGGTTCTGGATGTCGCGCGCGGTCCGCGGCGTCACCAGCCGTTCGATCGGATTGATCTGAACGATGAGGATGTCGGAGGATTTGGTGTTGTAGAACAGCGGAAACAGGGCAGGGTTGCCCATATAGCCGCCGTCCCAATAGGGCACGTCGTCGATCACTACGGCCTGGAACATAGTGGGGAGGCAGGCCGAGGCCAGCACATGATCGGCCGTCAGCTTGTCCTGGTCGAACACCGCGATCTTGCCGGAATGCACATTGGTGGCGGCGATGAAGAGCTTGAGTTCCTTGCAGGCGCGGATCTTCTCGAAGTCGACGATCTTGACCAGGTGGTCGCGCAGCGGGTTGATGTTGAGCGGATTGAAATCGTAGGGGCTGGAAAACGACGAGACGAAGTTGATCCACATCTGGATCGGCGTGGAGTCGAACGACCAGCCGGCGAACATGCGGTCGAGGATGTCGCGCTGGCTGGTGGTGAGGCCGCTCTCCTCGCAGATCGACGACCAGAACGTCTGCAGCGACCTGCGTGCGCCCTCGCGGCCTCCGTCTATATAACCCTGCGCCAGGACGACGGCGTTCATGGCGCCGGCGCTGGTACCGGTAATCGCCTCGATATCGATGCGCGTGTCCTCAAGCAGGCAGTCGAGCACGCCCCAGGTGAAGGCGCCGTGCGAACCGCCGCCCTGAAGCGCGAGATTGATTTTCTTCTTGCCGTTCCAGTCGATCTTGGAATTGGTCATGAGAGATTGGCTTTCCGCTTCCGCCGCGGTGTCATTCCCGCCAAGCGCAGCGCAGAGCGGGAATCCAGAGCTAAGGTGACGTCACTGGCTTCTGGTTTCCCGCTCGCCGCTGCGCGGCGTCGGGAATGACAGTCAGTCGTGGTTCACGCCGCGGTCCAGCCGCCGTCGATGGAGATGTTGGAGCCGGTGATCTGTGCCGCATTGTCGGAGCACAGGAACACCGCCAACGCCGCCACCTGTTCGGCGGTGACGAATTCCTTGGTCGGCTGGGCTTCCAGCAGCACATCATGGATGACCTGTTCCTTGGTCATGTTGCGCGCCTTCATGGTGTCGGGAATCTGCTTCTCGACGAGCGGCGTCCAGACATAGCCGGGCGAGATGGCGTTGGCGGTGATGCCGAAAGTGGCGACTTCGAGCGCGACCGTCTTGGTGAGGCCGGCGATGCCGTGCTTGGCTGAGACATAGGCTGCCTTGAAGGGCGAAGCGACCAGCGAATGGGCGGAGGCCGTATTGATGATGCGGCCCCATTTGCGCGCCTTCATGCCCGGCACCGCGGCTCGGATGGCATGGAAGGCCGAGGACAGGTTGATGGCGATGATCTGGTCCCATTTCTCGACGGGAAATTCCTCGATCGGGGAGACGAACTGCACGCCGGCATTGCTGATGAGAATGTCGACGGAGCCGAGGCGCGTCTCGGCGTCCTTCACCATGGCGGCGATTTGCGGCGGCTTGGTCATGTCGGCGCCGTCGTAGATGCACGTGACGCCGAAATCCTTCTCGATATCGGCCCGGATATTTTCGATTTCCGCGGCATCACCGAAACCGTTGAGGCAGATATTGACGCCTTCCTTGGCGAGGGCATGAGCGTAGGCTAGACCGATACCGCTGGTCGAACCGGTGATGACGGCGTTGCGTGATTTCAAGGACATAATCGGCACTCCATTTCCCCACGGCCATGGTTGTATTGCAACGCAATATCATATGCACCTTTTGTTTGCGGGGCTCGCGAAATCGTTAGAATCTCCCTATATTGGCCCTATGGATCATAAAAACGCGATGCCGGCTCCACACAGCCACGGTTCCAAAGACCTGGCGTCTCACGATCATGACGATTGCGAGGGGCATGGCTCGAACCTGCGAAGCCACCCGGTCAAGCTGACGCCTGGCCGGAAGATCATCCTGGACCTGCTCTGTGAGGCGGCCAAGCCGATGGGCGCCTACGACATGATCGACAAGGTTGCCGAGACGACCGGCAAGCGGCCGGCGCCGATCTCGATCTACCGGGCGCTGGATTTCCTGCTCGAAAACGGCCTGGTGCACCGGCTGTCGTCGCGCAACACCTTCGTCGTCTGCGGCCACCGCCATGCGGCCGGCGAGCCGCTGGTGTTCCTGATCTGTGATTCCTGCGGCAGCGTCGCCGAAAAAAGCGCACCGCAGATCGGGGCATGTCTCGATCATGTCGCAAGCGAGGCGCATTTCAGCCGCAAGTCTCAGATCATCGAGGTCAGCGGCGTCTGTGCCCGCTGCTCGATCGAGGCGATCTGACCGGGGCCTGGCTCTTGACCGGCCTCGCTATCTGGCGCAAACGCGGCCTGAAATCCGCCTGTGGCTATCAGCAAATCGGACCCGTCGATGTCGGCTAGCGAAGACATTCTTTCCGGATTGGGCGCCCCCGAACCGGCGGCGCCGTCGGCCCGTCACGCCAGCGTCGGCGTCAGGGTCGGCAGCGGGCGCGGTTCCGTCATGGTCGGGGGCGGCGCGCCGATCGTCGTCCAGTCGATGACCAACACCGACACGGCCGACGTCGCCGGCACGGTGAAGCAGATCGCCGATCTGGCCCGCGCCGGATCGGAGCTGGTGCGCATCACCGTCGATCGCGAGGAGGCCGCCGCCGCCGTGCCGCACATCAAGGAGCGGCTGCTGAAAATGGGCATTCACGCGCCCATCGTCGGCGATTTTCATTACAACGGCCATACCCTGCTGGCGAACCACCCGGCCTGTGCCGAGGCGCTCGACAAATACCGCATCAATCCCGGCAACGTCGGCTTCCGCGAGAAGAAGGACCGGCAGTTCGCAGCCATCGTCGAGCAGGCCATTCTTCATGGCAAATCGGTGCGCATCGGCGCCAACTGGGGCTCGCTCGACCAGGAACTGCTGACCGTGCTGATGGACGCCAATGCGAAATCGGCCAAGCCCGCCGATGCGCGGGCGGTGACGCGCGAGGCGCTGGTGCGCTCGGCCATCTGGTCGGCGCAGCGGGCCGAGGAGATCGGCCTCGGCAAGGACCGCATCATCCTCTCGGCGAAAGTCTCCGCCGTGCAGGATCTCATCGCCACCTACCGCATGCTGGCGAAGCGCTGCGACTACGCGCTGCATCTCGGCCTCACCGAGGCGGGCATGGGCTCGAAGGGCATCGTCGCCTCGTCCGCCGCCATGGGCATCCTGCTGCAGGAAGGCATCGGCGACACCATCCGCGTCTCTCTGACGCCCGAGCCCGGCGGCGACCGCACGCTCGAAGTGCAGGTGGCGCAGGAACTGCTGCAAACCATGGGCTTTCGCACCTTCGTGCCGCTGGTGGCGGCCTGCCCCGGCTGCGGCCGCACCACATCGACGGTGTTCCAGGAGCTGGCGCAGACCATCCAGACCTATATCCGCGACGAGATGCCGGGCTGGAAACAGAAATATCCGGGTGTCGAGACGCTCAACGTCGCGGTCATGGGCTGCATCGTCAACGGGCCGGGCGAATCCAAGCACGCCGATATCGGCATCTCGCTGCCGGGCACCGGCGAGGCGCCGACGGCGCCGGTCTTCATCGACGGCAAGAAGGCGATGACCTTGCGTGGGGCGGGGATAGCGACAGAATTCAAGCAGATCGTCACCGACTATATCGACAAGCGGTTCGGTGCGAAGAACGCGGCGGAGTAAGGCTGGATTGTCATTCCCGACGCCCCGCAGGGGCGAGCGGGAATCCAGACCTGATGTTGCAAGAAGAACAATAGGCGATCGAGGCAGAATGAATCATTAGGCCTGGATTCCCGCTCGCGCTACGCGCGTCGGGAATGACACAAAGATTGCTGTCTACTTCTTCTCCACCACCGTCTCACACACAGGCGCGATCCGCTCGCCATTGCTTCTGCTCCAGCAGCGGCAGACGTAGTTGAAGACGTTCTGATAGAGATCCTGACGGCGGTTGCGCTGGCCCTTGATCTTGCTGTCGCCGGCGTCGCCGACAAGCTTCGGCCCGCCGGCCCATTCGGCGTAGAGCTGCACCTTGCAGGCCTTGTCGAGCTTCAGCGCGTAATAGACCGCTTCCTCGATGGTCTCGCCGCAGGTGACGATGCCGTGGTTGCGCAGGATGAGCGCATTGTTGGCGCCGAGCTTGCGGGCCACCGCCGCGCCGCGCTCGGCGTTGACGATGAGGTCGGTGGTCTCATCGAAGATCGGCAGTTCATCGAAGATGGTGGCGTCCGACACGACCGGCAGGAACGGCTTGCCGAGGCTGGAGAAGGCCACGACATGCGAGGGATGCGTGTGAACGACGGCGTTGACGTTCGGGCGCGCGCGCAGGACTTCCGAATGGATGAACACTTCATTGTGGCGCGGCATGGTGCCGCCAATCCTGGCGCCCGAGGCGTCGCAGGTGATGACATTGTCCTCGTTCATCTCCTCGAGGCCGATGCCGGCGGGCTTCATCAGGAAATGTCCCGAGTCGTCGGGCAGGCGGGCGGTGACATGGCCGGCGACATAGTCGCCCTGGCCTTCATGCGCCAGCACGCGGCCGGCTTCGATGAGTTTTTTCTTGAGAGCGAGGGTCATGCTGGCGATACCTTGCTGCGTTGTTCTGCTTCAGCGTCGCCCGTGTCATTCCCGACGCCCGCGCAGCGGGCGAGGGGGAAACCAGAAGCGACGTGACGTCACTTGCCCCTGGTTTCCCGCTCGCGCCTGCGGCGCGTCGGGAATGACACTGAGGCGTCGGCCTGTGTCTTAATTACTTCACCATCTCAGTGGCGGCCTTGATGATGTCAGGCGGCGTCGAATAGATCTGCCGCAGAACGTCCTCGACGGCCGTGCCGTCGATGGGGCTGACATCGAGGCCGGATTTTTTCGCCTCGGCGAGAAAGTCCGGATCGGCGGTCGTGCGCATGAAGGCGTCGCGCAGGATCTTCAGGCGATCGGCGGGAATGCCCGGCGGGCCGACGAAGGGGCGGCCGGCGGTGAGCGAAATGAACAGAAAGCGGACGATCGCCTTCTTGCGTTCGGTATCGGCGAGTTCGATCACGGTCGGCACGTCGGGCAGCTCGACCGAGCGTTTCAGGCCGTATTGCGCGATCGGGATGATGGTCTTGTCGGCGATCCATTTGGGCCTGGTGCTCATGACGCTGCTCATGCTCCAGGCGCAGCGGCCTTCAACCTCGCCGCGCTCCATCGCCAGCGAGATGTCGTTGCCGCCGGGATAGCCGGAGACGAATTTTATTTTTGCGCCGAACATGTTCCGCAGCAGCGCCACGGCGGTGTAGCTGATGTCGCCGCGGCTGATGCCGCCGGCGACGAACTCCTGGTGTTTCATATCCTCGAACGTCTTGATCTTTGCGGTGCTCAGGGCCACACAGATCATATTGTCTTCGGTGACGCTGCCGATCCAGCTCATCTTGCTGAAGTCGATCTTCGGACTGTTGGGATCGACCAGCGGAATGATGAAGAGGCCGCGGTCGATGATGCCGAAGGCGGTGCCGTCCTTGGGCGCGACATCGCGCAGGTAGATCGCCAGCTTCATGCTGCCGGCGCCCGGCATGTTCATGGGCACAAGGTCCGGCTTGCCGGGGAGCTGCTTGCCCATGTGGCGGGCTATGATGCGGCCATAGTTGTCATAGCCGCCGGCGTTGAAGCCGATGTAGACGTTGATGGTCTTGCCCTTGAACATGTCGGCAGCTTCCTGCGCGCGACTGACGGCGCAAAGGGCAAACAGGCACAGGCCGGCCGCAAGCATTCGCAGCATGGTTTCCTCCCGATTATTTTTGTGGCGGCAGGTTAGCGCGAAAAGCTACGGGCTTGCCAATGATAATTTTGGTAATGGTAACACGCTACCAGAAGCCCTCATCCTGAGGAGCAACGCTTTGCGTTGCGTCTCGAAGGACGGGGGCGATGGGCACGAATCTCTCCACTTGGTCATGCTCGACCATGACGCTCGAGGGACTGCGGCGTGACGCCCCCGTCCTTCGAGACGCCTGCTGCGCAGGCTCCTCAGGGATGAGGGCTTCTATTATTCTTGTTCCCTAATTCCCCGATAGCAAACTGGCGGCGATGTTGATCGTCAGCGCGAGAATCGCCGTGTTGAAGATGAATGCCAGGATGGCGTGGATCAGGTTGAGTTCGCGCATCGGCCGCGACGTGATCGATACGTCCGCCGTCTGGCAGGCGACGCCGATGACGAAGGAGAAATAGGCGAAGTCGAGGAATGTGGGCCTCTGGTTGCCGGGAAATCTCAGTCCGCCGCGGTCTTCCTTGACCAGTTCCGCCTCGCTGTCGCGCTGGATGTAGAACTCGTGGGCGTAGTGATGGGCGAAGACGAGATGGATGAAGGTCCATGCGGTGACGATCGTCAGGCCGGCGAGACCGAAATGCAGGCCCTTGGCCAGTCCGGCTGCGTCACGCGCGGCGCCTAGCTGGCTGATGAGCGCGGCCATGGCGGTGCAGGCGGCGAGGATCGAAAGCGCCAGCGCGGCGAAACGGCCTTCGTCGAGTTCCTCGGCGCGACGGCGGATCGAGGCTTCGGACGCCGTGCTCATCGCGTGGACCAGCAAAACGATATAGAGCCAGGCCGCGAGGTTCCAGGCGCACAGTAACCGCAGCGAGAAGCGCCAGTCTGTCGGCAGGAGAAAATAGCACACCGCGCCGACGGCGAAGCAGGCGATCAAGGTCAGCCGCCCGTAGAGATTGCGCAGCCATGCGTTGCGGAACACCATCGTCGTATCGCTCATGGCGTCCTCGTCGCGGTCAAGCGCTAGCGGTCTCTTGCGGCGACGAAGCGCGCTGCCTCGATCAGGATCGAAGCGCGCGCGCCGAACGGATGCAAGGCGTTTTCGGCGTCCTGCACAAGCCGGTCGCGGAGCGCCATGGCCGCGGGCATGCCGAGCAGCGAGACCAGGGTCGCCTTGTTGCGGCCGGCATCCTTGGCGATGCGCTTGCCCAGCGCCGCCTCGTCGCCCTGCTCGTCGAGGATGTCGTCGGCGATCTGGAAGGCGGCGCCGAGCGCCTTGCCATAGGCGCTGAGCGCGGCGAACTGAGCCGCATCGGCGTTGCCGAGCGTGGCGCCGGCTTCGGTTGCGTAACGCAGGATGGCGCCGGTCTTCATCGCCTGCAGGGTTTCGATCTCCGTCCGGGTGAGAGCGGAGGAGGCCTGCTCGGCCATCAGGTCGAGCATCTGGCCGCCGGCCATGCCGCCGGGCCCTGCGGCACGCGCCAGTCCGGCGACGAGTGCGACGCGAACAGCCGGGTCTGGATGGGTGCGCTCATGCGCCATGACATCGAAGGCATAGGTGAGCAGGGCGTCGCCGGCGAGAATGGCGGTCGCCTCGTCGAAGGCCTTGTGTAC
>Ga0182744_1002820_pt1 | contig 13959 bp, 10 predicted proteins | sample eDN3rd30CKraftMG_FD_128525 | JGI IMG/M metagenome (GOLD analysis project Ga0182744, IMG submission 128525) | Enriched Miracle-Growth compost microbial communities from Emeryville, California, USA - eDNA 3rd pass 30_C Kraft MG (version 2) (version 2) ...
AGCCGGGCCAGCTGCTGGCTGATGGTGGACTGGGTGACATTGAGCCGGGCGGCCGCCTGGGTGAAACCGCCAGCATCAACAATGGCGACGAACGCCCGCAGCAGGCGTGGATCGAACATGCTCCGCCCCATGGTTCTGCATTCGAATTTATAATAATAATGATAAAATCATTTAATTTTCAAATGACGTCCGTTCACGACAATATCCCTTGCGACGCGGTCATCGCCTGCGCCGTGGGAGGATTCCATGCCGAAATTGCCCCTGACGATCGCCTGCGCCGCTCTGGCGCTGGTTGCGATCACCGGCGCAGCCACGCCCCGCGCCGCCCCGGCAACCACTCCAGGAGCAGCCAGGGCAGCCAGGATGGTCAATAACCTGCACGACGCCGCGGCGAAGAACGATGTCGTCGCTGTCCGCGGGCTGCTCGCCGCCGGCGCGCCCGTTGATGGGCGCAACGCCGCCGGCGCAACGCCCCTGCTGATCGCGACCCACGCCAACAGCATCGCCGCCGCAGCAGCGCTCATCGCGGCTGGCGCCGATGTGAACGCCAGGGACAACATCCAGGACAGCCCCTACCTCCATGCCGGCGCCCGGGGACAACTCGACATCCTGAAGCTGACCCTGGCGCACGGCGCGGACCTGAAGAGCGTTAACCGTTTCGGCGGCACGGCCCTGATTCCGGCGGCGGAGCGCGGCCATGTGGAGACGGTGCGCCAGCTGATAAAGGCCGGCGTCGCTGTCGACCACGTCAACCGGCTGGGCTGGACCGCCTTGCTGGAGGCCATCATCCTCAGCGACGGCGGGCCGGCGCATCAGCAGATCGTCCGCCTGCTGGTCGACGCGGGGGCCAACGTCAATCTGGCCGACCACGACGGCGTCACGCCTCTCGCCCACGCCCGGCGGCGCGGCTATCACGCCATCGCGCAAATCCTCACGGCGGCCGGCGCCCGATAACCCAGGACAGAACCATGACCGATAATGACAGGGGGCAGGACCGCCATTTCCTGTGCGAAGCGATTGAACTGGCGCGCGCGAACGTCGCCCACGGCGGCCGGCCGTTCGGCGCCGTCATCGTGCGCGACGGCGCCGTCATCGCCAGCGGCGTCAACGAGATCATCCAGAGCCACGATCCCACCGCCCACGCGGAACTGCTCGCCGTGCGGGCGGCGAGCCAGAAACTGGGTTCGCCGGACCTGTCCGGTTGCGTGGTCTACGCCAGCGGCCAGCCCTGCCCCATGTGCATGGCGGCGATGCGCCTCGCCAACGTCAGCCAGATCGTCTACGCCTTTTCCAACGACGATGGGGCGCCGTTCGGCCTGTCGACCGCGGCGCTACAGGCGGAGCTGTCGCTGCCGCACGCCGAACAGTCCATGACCATCCGCCACCAGCCCATGCTGGCGCCGGGCGCGGAACCGGAGCCCTACGCGACCTGGAAAAAACGCCAGCTTCCCGTCGCCAGGTCGGACCCGTGAGCCCCCGCGCTATCGCCAGCGCGCCGCTGACCGACGCAGCCGTCCAGGGCTACAATGGCGCCGGCGGCGATGCTGGCGCCGCGCGCCCGTCCCTGGCGACACCCGGCCGCCGAACGTTGTTGGTCGCCGCCGTGGCGCTCATCGGGCTCAACCTCCGCCCATTCATCACTGGCGTTGGCCCGCTGGCGCCGGCCATTCAGGCTGATGCGGGCCTCAGCCTGCAAGGCATGTCCCTGCTCACCCTGGCGCCGATGCTGCTGATGGGCCTCATCGCCTTCGCGGGGCCCGGTTTGCAGGCAAGCGTCGGCGCCCGCCGCACTGTCATCGCCTCCCTCGTGGTCATTGGCGCCGGCTCGCTGCTGCGCCTGATCCCCGGGCCGGGCTGGCTGCTGGTCGCCACCGCCGCGCTGATCGGGCTTGGCGTCGCCGTCGTCCAGGCGGTGTTTCCCGGCGTCATCAAACAGCAGTTCCCGCACCGGGTCGGCGCCGTCACCGGGCTCTACGCCTCCATGCTGATGTGCGGCGGGGCGCTCGGCGCGCAACTTTCCCCGCTGGCGACGACACTGGCCGGAAGCTGGCGCGTCGGTCTGGCCGTCCTAGCCCTGCCGGCCCTGGCGGCCGTGGCCCTGGCGGCGGTGACCTTGCCGGCCAACGGCGCGGGCCCGTCCGCGCGCGCCAACCCGGCCTGGCGTCTCATCAAACGTCCGCGCGTCTGGCTGCTGATGGCGTGCTTTGGCCTGGTCAACGGCGGCTATTCCTCGATCGTGGCGTGGCTGTCGCCATCCTGGCAGGAGCTGGGCTGGGGCAGCGCCGCCAGCGGCAGCCTGCTGGCGCTGATGGCCGCCAGCCAGGCGCTGGCCGCGCTGCTGCTCCCGGTTCTCGCCAGCGGCCATAACGACCGCCGCCCCTGGCTCTGGCTGACGCTGGCCTTGCAGGTCGTGGGGTTCACTGGCCTCGCCCTGTGGCCGACCGCCGCGCCGGCCGGATGGACGATCATTGTCGGCGCGGGGCTCGGCGGCTGGTTCGCGCTGGCCATGGTGACCGCGCTCGATCATGCGCCGGACCCAGTGCAGGCCGGGGCCCTGTCGGCGCTGATGCAGGGCGGCGGCTTCCTGCTGGCGGCGCTGCCGCCATGGATCATCGCCAACCTGCACGACCTGACCGGCGGTTACGCCGCCGGCTGGCTGATGCACGCGGTGAGCGCCGTCATCGTCGCGGCCCTCACCGTCCGCCTTGCCCCACGCCACTATGCCCGGGCGCTGGCCCTGGACGGCTGAGCCGGATCGCGCCGGCGCGGCGAAAGATGCGCCAGAAGGTTTCCCGGTGAAGCCTGAAAACCCTATGCTGCGCGCCGGCGCCATAACGCCGGCAGCAGCCGGGTCGCGTCGCCGCACGGGAGAAACGCCAGAATGAACGAACCCATCCTTGAGCCCGACCTGCCAATCGTCGATCCCCATCATCACCTGTGGGACCGGCGCCAGCGGGTGGCGGACATGCGCCCGCCGCTGCATGCCTTCGAGAAAACCATCCAGCTCACGCCGCTGTACCTGCTCGACCAGTTGCTGGCCGACCTGAACACGGGCCACAACGTCATCGCCACGGTGCATGTCCAGTGCGGCGCCTTCTATCGCGCCGATGGGCCGGAAGAATTGCGCCCCGTGGGCGAAACCGAATTTATCAACGGCGTCGCCGCCATGTCGGCCAGTGGTCTTTACGGGCCGGTCCGCGCCTGCGCCGGCATGGTGGGGTTCGCCGACCTGCGCCTCGGGAACAACGTTGACGCGGTGCTTGAAGCGCATGAAGCCGCCGGTGGCGGCCGCTTTCGCGGCGTCCGCCACATGCTGGCGCACGATGGCGATCCGGCCGTGCTCGGCCCCCTTGCCGCCATGCCCGCCGGCCTCGCCAGCGACAGCGCCGTGCGGAACGCCGTGCGCCGCCTTGGCGCCCGCAACCTGTCGTTCGACGCCTGGGCGCTGGAGCCGCAGCTGCCCGAGATCGCCGACCTGGCGGAGGCCTGCCCCGAAACGGCGATCGTGCTCAATCACGTCGGCACGCCCCTGGGCGTCGGCCGCTACGCCGGCAAGCGGGAAGAACGTTTTCCCATCTGGCGCGACAGCATCCGCCGCCTCGCCGCGTTGCCCAATGTTCACGTGAAGCTCGGCGGCCTCGCCATGCCCTTCCTGGGCTTCGCGGCCATGGGACCGGATGAGCGGCCATCCTCGCAGCAGCTGGCGGAGCTGTGGCGACCGTGGATCGAAACCTGCATCGAGGCCTTTGGGCCACAGCGCAGCATGTTTGAAAGCAACTTCCCGGTCGATCGCTGGGGCGCCAGTTACGTCACCCTCTGGAACGCCTTCAAGCGCATCACCGCTGGCGCATCGTCCACGGAAAAGCAGGCCCTTTACGCCGGCGCCGCCAGCGCTTTCTATCGGCTGAACATTCCTGTCTGAAGTATTTTGGGAAGAGCGGAGCCAGCATTACGTAAAGGGACGCGCGCGAAAGTGCGAAAATGCGTCTGGCCCAGGAAAGCGGACATATCCAGTGAACCGGTTCTCACCGGATATGCTCCCGCATCTCTCCCAGGCTCTTTCCAGCACGTCTTCAGCCGGAGATTTCGCGCGCGCCAGCGCGACGCCGTCACATGGTTGTGAAACGCACGCATGCAGCAGCCGGCCAATCCGGACGACAGCCCACATGCCGCCGCCGCGTCCACGGCAAGGCCGTTGGGCGTGAGGCAGCCGCGTGAAACATGCGTTAAAGAAACTGCGTGCATGTATATTTGGCGGAACAGCGCTTTAGCGTGACCCCCGCCGCTTCCCGCCCGCCGTTCTCAGGTAATCCGCCAACACAACCGCATGATTGTGAACCGGATCATGCGCCGCGTAGAGCAGCGTCACCGGTCCATGCTTCAGATAATCATCAATGCGCGCCACCGCCGCATGATTGGCGTCGAGTTCAGCCTGATAGCGGAAGGTGAATTCTTCGAACCGCGCCGGATCGTGGTCGAACCACTTGCGCAGTTCCGGGCTGGGGGCGATCTCCTTCATCCACACGGTGAGATGCGCGTCTTCCTTGCGCACCCCGCGCGGCCACAAACGGTCGATCAGGATGCGGGCGCCGTCCGCCTCATCGGTGGGCTCATAGATGCGTTTGACCCGGATATCCGGCGACATGGCCATCTCCCTCAACAGCGGGACAACCTGGAAAACACCAGCATACCCCGGCTTCCGGCGGTTTCCAGCGCTCCTGTCCACATACCGCAACTGCAAGCAATTTGCATTTAAATACCAGAGAGTTGCCGCCGGCCAGCCGATCGCCTAAACCCCGGAGCTCCAGCAATCCCTCAGGATGAACATGAACAGAACCCTGCAGATCGCGATCGGCAGCCTGATGCTCGGCCTCGTGGTTCTGGCCCTGAAGCTGCTCGCCTGGCGCATGACCGGCTCCGTGGCGCTGTATTCCGACGCGATGGAAAGCATCGTCAACGTGGCGACGGCGCTGGCGGCCCTCGTCGCCGTGCGCATCGCCCTGCGGCCAGCGGACGCCAACCACCCTTACGGGCACCACAAGGCGGAATATTTCAGCGCGGTGATGGAGGGGGTGATGATTGTCGTCGCCGCCCTGCTCATCCTGCACAAGGCCTGGCAGGGCTTCCTCGCGCCCCAGCCGCTCGACGCTCCCGTGGAAGGTCTGGCGATCAACGCCGCCGCCAGCGTGCTCAACGCCCTCTGGTGCTGGGTGCTGATCCGCCAGGGCCGCAAGCTGCGCTCACCGGCGCTGGAGGCGGATGGCCGCCACCTGTTCACCGATGTGGTGTCGTCCCTTGGCGTGATCGCTGGCGTGGCGCTGGCGGTGGTCACCGGCTGGCTGGTGCTCGATCCACTGCTCGCCGCCGTGGTGGCGCTCAACATCCTGTGGTCGGGGTGGAAGGTGACGAAGGAATCCATGAGCGGCCTCATGGATGAAGCCGCGCCCGACCACATGCTGGCCACCATTCGCGGCGTGATCTCCCGCGAGGCGATTGGCGCGCTGGAAGCCCACGACGTGCGCACCCGGGTCGCCGGGCGGGTGACCTTCATCGATTTTCATCTGGTGGTGCCAGGCGATTCGACCGTGGAAAACGCCCACTGCATCTGCGACCGGATCGAAGCCGCGCTGAAAGACGAAGTGCCCGGAGCGCAGATCACCATCCACATCGAACCCGAGCACAAGGCCAAGCACTGCGGCGTCGTGGTCGTCTGAGAACCCATCCTGCATCAGGGCGCGAGCTTCCGACGGACGCGCGTCCTGACATGCCCGGGCCCAGGTCATCCCCTGCCCGGGGCGCCTGCGCCCACTCTACCAGACCTGCCACGATGCGTGCGGCGCATCGCGCATGAACCTTAACCCGCCGCCAGCCGCATCACCACGCGGTTGGAGCCATCGAGCAGCAGCAGCTTTCTGGGCTCTTCTTCAACGCGGAAACCGCGGACCAGACGAAGCGCCTCGTGGAACCGGCGCTCCTGGTTCATCTGTGGCGGCGGACAGGCCATCATGGTCGACGCCATGCGGCCGAACACCATGCGCTTGCCCTTCACCCGCACCGCGCCGCTCATGCCGTTGCAGCCCCCATGCCCGGAAACGTGACCGTCCGGCCTGATGTCCAGCACGGATTGCACGCGCTCCGCCACGCCGCCGCCAAGAATATCCTCCGCGACCCAACGGCCCCAGGGCTCCGCCGGCGCGCGCGGCTTGCCTGTCCCGGGCTTGCCCGTCCCTCCTGCGCGCACGACCTGGATGGTGAAAGGCCCGGCCTCGCCAGGTTTCCAGGCGTGAACCGTATCGTTGATGAACATCAGCTTGCCCCGGTTGTCGCTGATGCGCGCCTGCAGGGCGTAACGCCGCCCGCGCCGCAGCTTGCGGCTGTCGATGCGCAGGGTGAAAGGTATCGGGCTGCCTGTGAACTTGCCGACCTGGGCCGTGGCCAGAACGCGCGCCGGCGCATCGGCCAGCGACATGTCCACCAGCTGCACCTCCACGCGAGCGCCGCGCGGCAACGCCATGCGCTCGCGATAAACCACCTCGCCGCGCAGGGTGAGCGGGGCGGCCGACGCCGCTCCAGTCCACAGCGCCACCCCGGCGGCAAGGGCCCCCAGGGACACCTCCCGACGGCTCAACAGGTTTCCCGCAGATTTTGACAACATGGCCTCCGTAACCGTCCTTCGCCGAACCGGACCACAAGCAAGGGCTGACCCGTCGCCCGCCCGCCATAACGCCGGATTTCATGACGCCGGATTCTCATGCCGCTGGATTTCCGGGGAGAAAGCCAGATTCGCGATCCGCCGCATCGCCTGCGCGCCACATGTTTTCCGCCGCGAGAACCCGACGATGCCGGCGCATCCGCGTCTCGAAAACCCGGCGCAGCCGGAACCTGACTGACAGGCGACAGCTTCGCGCATCGCGTATTGATCAGGCCGGTTTCGGACGCCCATACGCCAAAACCACAGGTTGAATGTCGCCGGGGGTCGCGCCGGCGTCAACCGGCCCGCAGCGGGCAGCCCCCGCGCCACCGCCGCGCTGGCGCGCCCGGGGGCTGGCCAACCCGCGCCGGCGATGGCATCACAACAGCGCGCGGCATGGGGTGCGCGCGTCCGCAATGGAGCGCTGGAACATGGACAGCCAGGAAACGGTTCTGGTCACCGGAGCCGCCGGCTTTATCGGCTTTCACCTGTGCCGGCGCCTGCTGGCGGAAGGCCGGCGCGTGGTCGGACTGGATACGCTCAATGATTATTATGACCCGGCGCTGAAGCGGGCCCGGCTGGAGCAACTGGCGTCCGGCCATTTCAGCTTCAGCCAGACCGATATCGCCGACGCGGCGGCGCTTGCCGATGTGTTCCGCGTGGGAAAACCGGCCATCGTCGTCAATCTGGCGGCGCAACCGGGCGTGCGCTACTCGCTGGTCAATCCCGACGCCTACACCAGATCGAACCTCGTGGGTTTCCAGAACCTCCTGGAGTGCTGCCGGCATGGCGGCGTGCGTCATCTGGTTTACGCCTCGTCCAGCTCGGTTTACGGCGCCAACCGCACAATGCCGTTCTCGGTCAGCCAGAACGTCGATCATCCGCTCAGCCTGTACGCGGCCACCAAGAAGGCCAACGAGCTTTCCGCCCACGCCTACAGTCACCTGTTCGGGCTGCCGACCACGGGGCTGCGGTTTTTTACCGTTTACGGGCCATGGGGCCGCCCGGACATGGCGACCTGGCTGTTCGCCGAGGCCATCGCCGCCGGCCAGCCGCTGCGCCTGTTCAACAATGGCGATCTCAGCCGCGACTTCACCTATGTCGACGACATCGTTGAAGGCGTCGTGCGCCTGCTCGACCGGCCCGCCCGGCCTGATCCGCAGTGGAGCGGCGCGGCGCCCACGCCTGGCAGCTCCTCCGCCCCCTGGCGCGTCTACAATATTGGCGCCAACAGCCCGACGTCGGTGCCGCGTCTGATCGCGCTGCTGGAAGAGGGCCTGGGCCGCAAGGCCCGGATCGTGCTGGAGCCGATGCAGCCAGGCGACGTGCCCGCCACCTGGGCCGACACCGACGCCCTGCAGGCGGCGATCGGCTACGCGCCGGCGACGCCGCTGGAAACGGGCGTCGCCCGTTTCGTGGACTGGTTTCGCCGCTGGCGCGGCGTATGAGCCGCCACGGCCAGCCGTCCCGCCCGGCTCAACCGCCCTGGTATGGCCGCGAAATCCGTCTCTCTCCACGGCCAGCTGCATGATTTGACGTGCGCCGTGTCCCATCGCCGGTTTCGTGCGCGCGCATCATGTTCTATGTCGTACAGCACAGTTTCGCCGTTCGTCGGCGCATCCGGGGAGCACCATGGCGTCGCGACGCGCGATCAGGACCATCCTGCTGAACCTGACGGCGGATCTCGTCGTCACCGCTGGCGCGACGGCGCTCGCCTTCTTTCTGCGGTTTCAGGACCAGCGTCTTGGCGTCTACCTGCATGATCTGCCGCTGATTCTGGCTGGCGTGCTGCCGCTGGCGGCGATCGTGTTCCTGATCGTGCGCCTGCCCCAGTCGAAGTGGCGCTTCACGTCGCTGCCCGACATTCTGAAAATCGCCAAGGCCTCGCTGATCCTGTCGCTGCTGCTGCTGGCCTTCGACACGGTGATTTCGCACCCGGACCTGCTGGGCCGCAATTACTTCGGCCGCGCCTGGATTCTGCTGTTCTGCCTGCTGGAAATGCTGCTGCTGGCGGCGCCGCGCGTCGCTTACCGCGCCCTGAAGCAGCGACAGCTCACCTCCGCCTCCCCGGCCAGCAAGCGTGACGCCGCGCTGATTCTGGGAACCGGCATCGAGATCGAAGCGATCCTGCGCGGCATCGAGCAGGGCGCCCTGTCGCGGCTGCGCCCGGTCGGCGCCCTCAGTCGCCATGGCGCGGACGCCGGCCAGTCAATCCGCGACATCCGGGTGCTCGGCGGTTTCAACGACCTGGCCAGCGTCATGCAGGGCCTCGCCGCCCGCGACCAGGCCCCCGCCATCGTCGTCATGGCCCCCTCCGCCCTCGCTGACGAGGTCAACCCTGGAACCATCCTCACCACCGCCCGCCGCTTTGGCGTGGAAGTGCTGCGCACCCAGGGGCTGGACGAAGGCGCGCAGAACGTCTCCGCCCGGCTCGCGCCAATCTCCATGGAAGACCTGCTGCTGCGCCCGGCGATCAGCATCGATGAGGCCACCATCACCACGCTGGCGGCGCACCGGCGCATCGCCATCACCGGCGGCGGCGGCTCCATCGGCGGCGAGCTGGCCCGCCGCCTCGCCCGCTTCGGCGCGACGGACATCCTGATTCTTGAAAACTCGGAGCCGGCGCTGCACGCCATTCTCGAGGACCTCGGCCGGGTCCCTGGCTGCAACCCGGTCGGCCGCATCTGCGACGTGCGCGATCGCGACCGGCTGTTCGCCATTCTCGGCGATTACCGGCCGCAGATCGTTTATCACGCCGCCGCCCTCAAGCACGTCCACTACCTGGAGAAGGACTGGAGCGAGGGCGTGCGCACCAACGTCTTCGGCGCCATGAACGCCGCCGACGCCGCCATTGCCTGCGGCGCCGAAGCCTTCGTGATGATTTCCACCGACAAGGCGGTGAAGCCGGTGTCGATCCTCGGCGCCACCAAGCGCCTGGCGGAAATGTACGTGCAGGCCAAGGACGCCGAGCTGGCCGCGCGCAACGGCGCGACGGGCGATGCGGAAGCCCCGCGCCTGACGCGCCTCGTCGTGGTGCGCTTCGGCAACGTGCTGGGCTCAAACGGTTCGGTGGTGCCCAAGTTCCGCGAGCAGATCGACAAGGGCGGCCCGGTCACCGTCACCCACCCGGACATGGTGCGCTTCTTCATGACCATACCGGAAGCCTGCGATCTGGTGGTGGTGGCGTCGTTCCACGCCATCGACGACCCGGACAAGGGCACCTCGATCTATGTGCTCAACATGGGCCGGCCGGTGAAGATTCTCGATCTCGCCACCCGCATGATCGAGATGGCCGGCCTGCGCCCCAACGTCGACATCGACATCGTCTTCAGCGGCATGCGCCCGGGCGAGCGGCTTGAGGAAATCGTGCTCGACGACAGCGAGGCGACGCGCGACGTCAACCTGCCCGGCATTATCGCCGCCGACCCGAGCTTCCCGGACATCAACGAGCTGGAGCGTTGTCTCGACGCCCTGGCCGGCGCGGTGACGCGCGGCGAGAAATCCAAGGTCTACGGCGTCATCCACACGGCCCTGCCGACCTTCCCGGCGACGCCAGAACAGGCCCCCCAGGCGGTCGCCTGAGGGCGTTTCCCTCCTGGCGTGGGCCGGCCGCCCGCCCTCGCGCGCATGATCCTTCCGGGCCCGTTATCCGGCCTCCGCTGCCGCCTCCGGGTGTCTTCCGGCCGCCGTGACGCCACGCCGCCGTTACTGCACGCCCCCGCCACCGTGGCTGGATGCGTCGCGACCATCCGCGCAATGACAGGAGCCTCACGCACCAACGGCGGCGACCGCGCCGCAGGCGCACGTCTCGCGTTGACCATCAAAACCGCCGGCAGGCAGAGCAATATCCGCCGCCCGAAAAAGCGTCAGAAGCCGTTGTAATTCCGGGAATTGGCCAGGCGACGCCCATTGGCTCCCACCTCGGCCTGCTTCACATCCTCGCCAATCAGCTCATAGAGCTGCGCGTCGGTGATCAGCGTGCCGACGAAAACCCCGGCCCCATCCGCCCCCGCGCCGCAAACGCATGGCCCGCCAGAAGCGGTGACGAACACGCGGCACCAGCGGTGCAGGGCCGCGGCGTTGAAACAGACATTGCGCGGCGCGCCAAGCGGATCATTGTACCGGTTGGTCGCGCCCGGAAACGCCCAGGTCGCATTCGCCTGGTATGCGGGAAGCGACTGCGCCGACGCCACCGAAGCAGCCGAAACCGTCATGCCCGCTATCGCACAGAAGATGGCCCAACGCTTCATCCGCCGCCCCCCAACATCGCGCCTTGCTCACGGCCCCGTGGAAGCGTGAGGCTCCGGACCGTGGAGGGAAAACCGGGCCGCTGGCGACAACGTCGCCAGCGCCTCCCGACGTGTCCATCCCCAGAAGGAGCACCCCGCGATCACGCGGCGAACAAATCAGCGGCCTCACCAAAACGTGAAAACCTGGGGACAATAGTAGGGCGGCGATGGGGCGGCAACAGCTATTGCCGGCAACCGGCGCTTTCCAAACGAAAAATAAACGAATGGGCGCCCTGGGCCGGCCCCATGCCATGAGTTTGCTGGCCCTTTGGACGCCCGCGCTCCGGAGCGCTGCTCCGGGTTTGCGGTCAGTACTCCCATTCGGCGCCGATATTCACCGACGTGTTGCCGGTGGCCCCCACCAGCCCCTGGACCCGGATATGGCGCGTCACGTTGACATTGACGCCAAGGCCAGTGGTTTCCGGTGAGGTGCCGGGCTTGACGCTGAACCGGATGCGCTTGCCAAGCGCCCGGCTGACCCGCGCCAGAAAGCCCTGATTGCTGTCCCCGTCCATGTCGGAGCCGCCAAGCCCGAGCGTGCGACGCAGGCTGTCAAACGCGCTGTCGCCGTCGCCGGAGAACTGGGCGGCGATCTGCGCCAGTTGCAGCGCCTCAAGGCCGGAGAGCTCGCCGGCCGACTGGCCAAACAGGATGCGCGAGATCACCTCTTCCCGCGACATCGCCGGGCTGGAGCTGAAATCAAACGCCGGGTCGCTGGCCGGGCCGGAGATCTGGATTCGCGCCGTCACGCCGCCGGCGATGGTTTCGGCGATGAAATCCAGCTCCGGGCTGAGGGTGCCGCTGAAGGTGACCTGGCCGCGCGTGAAATCCAGCGTCTGCGAGCCGAGATCGAAGCTGCCGCTGCGCATGGTGAATCCGCCTGTTGGCGCCGGCGCCGACAGGGTTCCGGCGATGCGCAACTGGCCGCCCAGCACCGCGTTGATGCCGCGCCCACTCACCTGGATCGTGTTCTGTGACGTCACAACCAGATCGAGAACCGCGTCAAACGGGGTGGAGCGGGCCCCCTGGACGCGGGCGCGCTGTTCGAGCGCGAGGCGCGCCTTCGCCTGTGGGGTCGGCGCGATCTGCCGGACGTTGGCCAGCGGACGCAGCGAGCCCGGCAACTGGTTGGGGACGCTGATATTGAGCGAACGGATGCTGATGGTTCCGCTGATGCGCGGCCGGGAGGCCAGCGGCCCCGCCGCGGCAAGATTCAGGTCAGCAGCCGCGCGCGCCATGCCATCGTTCATCAGCAGGGCGTTGGAGCCGGTGATGCGGAACGACCCCGGGAAACCAGCCGCCGGATCGACGCGCACATTGCCCGTGACGGCAAGGGAGCCGCCGTTGGGCGTGGAGACGGCGATGCGCTGCACCACTATTTCCTGGCCGCGCGCGATGATCTGGCCATTGATATTGGTCAGGCGCACGCCGGTGACAGCGTCGGAAAACGCCCCGCCAGACAGCGCGCCGCCGCCGGTGATCTGCGGGTGCGTCACCGAACCGCCCACGCGCACGTCCAGATTGGCGGCGCCCGTGAGACGCCGGCCCGCCGGCGCGAGCTGGACATTGGCCACGCCCAGATCGATCCGTCCCCGGGCGCCGATGTCGAGGCGCCCGCCAGGATCGAGCGGCGCGCTGCCGGTAATACGCAGATCGGCGATCCGGCCGGCGGTCACCGTTGCATTCAGCGAGGTGCGCCCGGCGCCGTCCAGCGCGCCGCTGGCGGCGACCGTTGCCGGCGGGAGGCCGGCGGCGCGCACGGCGGCGGCGGAAACCCCGCTCAGGTTGAGCCGCCATTGGCCTGACGGAACCAGCGACGAACCGCGCACGGTCGCCTCGCCGTTCAGCACGCCGGTCAGGCCAAGGCCGGGCGCGAAAATCTCGGCGACAGACAGCGGCACGGCGCTGGCGCCAACGTTGAGGTCCAGCGTTTTGCCCAGCCTGCCCTGGGCGGTCAGCCGCCCGCTGCCCAGCGCCACCGCCAGCTGCCGGATATCGACGCCGCCGTCGACAATGACCAGGCTGGCCGGCCCGGCGAGGCCAATGCGGTGGGAGCCGCGACGCGCCGTGAAGCTGGAGACGTCGACCCGCGTCTGGTCCCCGGGCGTCAACCGCGCCTTCGCGTCCAGATCGAACCCGGCCGCTGCCGCCGCCAGCGTGATGTCGGTGGCGGCGCCAGCGCCCCGCGCCTCCAGCCGGGCGCGGGTCAGGGGCTGGCCGCCGACAACGGCGTTGTCGATATTGACGAAGCCATCCGCCGAAGGCCGACGCAGAACGTCACTGGCCCGCAAGTCGGCGTTGAGGCGATCCGCCCTGATCTCGCCAAAGCGCATGCGCGTCCCATCCGCCCGCACGGCGACATTCTGGCCGCCATCAACGCTTTCAAGCGTCAGGTCAGCGTTCAGCTGCCCGGCGAGCTGGCGCAGGGCCAGGGCCGAAATATCATCCAGACTGCCGGCCCGCACCGTAAGCTGCCCCTTCGCCAGATTGGCCGCGTCGATGGCGAGCGCGCCCCGGGCGGTGACGGAGCCCATGGCGAAGTCCAGCCCCCGGATGTCCCAGCCGCCGGCGGCAAGGCGCGCCGCCTCGACGACGCCTTTCACCGGTTTGCGATCAAGCTCGCCCGTGAGGCTGGCGTTGGCGACCAGATTGCCGGTGAGGTCCGTTGCCTTCACCGCCAGTTGCAGCAGCGGCGCCGGCCGGCCCAGCATGGAGCCGTCGCGGATGCTGAGCGTCGCGGCGGCGTCCGGCCGGGTCAGCGGCCCGGTCAGGCTGGCCTGAAGCTCCCCCCTGCCGGTCATGCGCCGGTCGGCGTAGCGCAGGTCGGCGATGCTCGCCAGCGCCTCGATGGCGGACTGGTCCTCCCGCGCCTGCCCATTGACGCGCATGCTGGCGTGCGCGCCGGCGAGCGTCAGATTGTCGAAGCCGAAGCCGCCGCGCGGCGCCATGTCAACCGCGCCAGTCAGGGTCACCCGGCCG
>Ga0182744_1002821_pt1 | contig 13958 bp, 13 predicted proteins | sample eDN3rd30CKraftMG_FD_128525 | JGI IMG/M metagenome (GOLD analysis project Ga0182744, IMG submission 128525) | Enriched Miracle-Growth compost microbial communities from Emeryville, California, USA - eDNA 3rd pass 30_C Kraft MG (version 2) (version 2) ...
ACGCGCCGGTAGCGGAGTGCAGGGTCGGCGCGACCGGGAGGGCTCGGGGCGCTGAGCCCGAGCGCAGCGGACGGTGGGGGCGCGCCGGCAGCCCGGCGCGTCGAGCGTCCTCAGCCTGTCGCCGTCGCCGGGAACGTCAGCGTGACGCCGGGTGCCTCGGCGGGCGTCACGGGCGCCCAGGTGCTGGTGCTCCGGCTCCAGCGCATGGCGCCTTCGCTCGTGGTGACGGCCACGCTGACGGTGCCGGTCTCGGCCGCCACCGCGACGGCCCACTGACCCAGGGCCCAGGCGACCCGGTCGACGGTCGAGGCGTCCTTCCCGGCGTCGAAGGCTCGCGCCGCGTCCGTGGCATCGAGAGTCGCGGTCGGGGCGCCGGAGGGCGACGTCCCGCCGTCGGGAGCCGCCGAGCCGTCCGGTGCGCCGTCACCGGACGCCGTGCTCGCCGTCCTGCCGGTCGAGAGCTCGAGCTCGGGCAGGTCCCGGGCCAGGCGGTGCTCGAGGACGACCAGCGGCGCGGCGGGCGGTGAGCCGTCGTCTGCCTTGACCAGCCCGTCGTCGAAGGTGCCGTCGGCGGCGAGGACGACGGGCGCGAGCGTGCAGGTCAGGTCGCCGGTGGAGTACCCGTGCAGCGCGGAGGCCCAGGCGCGGCCCAGCGCCTCGTGGTCGGCGTAGGCCTCGGGGAAGCCGGAGCGCTGCACGGCCTGCGCCGCCTCGGTGACCGACATCTCGCGGTAGCCGTCGACCTTGACGAGGGCGGCGTAGAAGGCCGTCGTCGCGTGGACCGGGTCGCGCACCTGCGCCTTGGTGCCCCATCCCTGCGAGGGCCGCTGCTGGAACAGGCCGAGCGAGTCGCGGTCTCCGTGGTCCAGGTTGAGGATCGTCGACTCCTGGTACGCGGTCGCCAGCGCGATCGTCGCGGCGCGCGCGGGCAGCCCCGTGGCCAGGGCGCGGACCCCGATGAGCGCCGCGAACGCCGAGCGCGCCGGGGTCAGCGCCCAGGCCGTCCCCTCGTACGTCGCGCGGCACTCCTCGACGACGGGGGCCGGGGTGTCGTGACCGTCGAGGACCGTCACGACACCCCAGGCGCCGACCGTCACCAGCGCGAGGGTCCCTCCGACCAGGCCGAGCACCCGGCCCGTGCGGCGGTGGCGCCGGGCCGCGGTCGGTGTGACGGGCGGCCAGGCGGGGCGGGTGGAGATGACTGCTCCTCGTTCGGCGGTCGGGCGTGCGCGGGTCGTGCGGCCCGCGGCTCAGTTGGCGTGCAGGACCGAGTTGAGCTCGATGCCCACGCCGGCGCGCGAGACGGCCTCGACCGCGCCGCTCACCGAGTTGCGGCGGAACAGCAGGTTGTCCTGGCCGGACAGCTCGCGGGCCTTGGCGACGCGCGGCGCCCCGTCCTCGCCGGTCTGACCGACGAGCGTGACCTTCGTCCCCGCGGTGACGTAGAGGCCCGACTCGACGACGCAGTCGTCGCCCAGCGGGATGCCCAGCCCGGCGTTGGCCCCCAGCAGCGACCGGCGGCCGATGGAGATGACCTCCTTGCCGCCCCCGGACAGCGTCCCCATGATCGAGGCGCCACCACCGATGTCGGACCCGTCGCCCACGACGACGCCGGCCGAGATGCGACCCTCGACCATCGAGGTGCCGAGCGTGCCCGCGTTGAAGTTCACGAAGCCCTCGTGCATCACCGTGGTGCCGGAGGCCAGGTGCGCACCGAGGCGCACACGGTCGGCGTCTGCGATCCGCACGCCGCTGGGGACCACGTAGTCGACCATGCGGGGGAACTTGTCGATGCCGAGCACCTGGACGGCGCCGCGGGCACGCAGCCGCAGCCGGGCAGCCTCGAAGCCCTCGACCGCGACCGGGCCGAAGCTCGTCCACACCACGTTCGCGAGGTGCCCGAAGATCCCGTCGAGGTTCTGGCCGTGCGGGACGACGAGGCGGTGCGAGAGCAGGTGCAGGCGCAGGTAGACGTCGGCGGCGTCGGTGGGTGCGGCATCGAGGTCGATCTCGGTGAGGGCGACCTCGAGGGTCACGTCCCGCAGCTCGTCGCGACCGGCGAGAGCGGCGAGGCCGGCGGGTGCGGCGGCGTCGGCCGGGGCGGTGCCGAGGGCGGGGGACGGGTACCAGGCGTCGAGCACGGTCCCGTCCGCGGCCCGTGTCACGAGGCCGAAGGCCCAGGCGGTACGGGGAGCGGCGGTCGTGGCGGCGGCGGTCAGGTCGTCGGCGGGAGTCATGGCTCAAGCCTAGAGGGTCGGGCCGGGAGCGGGACCCGGGCCCGACCCGACCGACGGGTCGCGAGGGGTGCACCAGCCGGCCGGGTGCACGGGCGGTCGGGTGCACCCGGTTGACCAGGCTTCTGACTAGGCTTCGAGCATGACTGCTCCCCTCGACACCTCTCGTGGCCGTGCCGGACTCGTCGACCTCACGCGGGCGCTGTGCGACATCCCGTCGGTCAGCGGGGACGAGGAGGCGATCGCGGACGCCGTCGAGCAGACGCTGCGCGCGGCCGTGCGTCGTGGCGCCGGAGCGGCCGTCCCGGCGGGCGAGGTCGTGCGGCACGGCAACAACGTCGTGGCGCGCACGCAGCGCGGTCACGCCGAGCGCGTGGTCCTCGCCGGCCACCTCGACACCGTGCCGATCGCACACAACCTGCCGACCGAGCTGCGCGAGGCCGACGGCGAGCAGGTGCTGTGGGGTCGTGGCACGGTCGACATGCTCGGCGGGGTCGCGGTCGCGCTGCAGATCGCGGTGCGGGTGCTCGGCGGGGACGCCCCGCTGAGCCGCGACGTCACCTTCGTCTTCTACGACAACGAGGAGGTCAGCGCGGACCGCAACGGGCTGGGGCACCTCGTGCGCGACCGCCCCGACCTGCTCGCGGCCGACTTCGCGGTGCTGGGGGAGCCCAGCAACGGCGGGATCGAGGGTGGGTGCAACGGCACGCTGCGCGTGCTCGTCACGGTCCCCGGCGTCGCGGCCCACTCGGCGCGCGCCTGGATGGGGGTCAACGCGATCCATGCCGCGGCCCCTGTGCTGCAGCGGCTCGCCGACTACCGACCCGCCACGGTCACGGTGGACGGGCTCGACTACCGGGAGGGGATGAACGCGGTGCGGATCGAGGGGGGGATCGCGGGCAACGTGATCCCGGACCGCTGCGTGGTCACCGTGAACTACCGCTTCGCGCCGTCGCGCACGGTCGACGAGGCGGTGGCGGCCGTGCGTGCGCTGTTCGAGGGCTTCGAGGTCACGGTGGACGACGCCGCCCCCGGCGCGCGTCCGGGGCTCGACGCCCCGCTCGCCGTCGAGTTCGCCGACGCGGTGCTGGGCACGACCGGTGGTCGCCCTGCCCCGAAGGAGGGCTGGACCGACGTCTCGCGATTCGCCGAGCTCGGCATCCCCGCGGTGAACTTCGGCCCGGGTGACCCGCTGCTCGCCCACAAGGACGACGAGCAGGTCCCGTTGGCGCAGCTCGGTACCTGCTACGACGCGCTGAGCGGCTGGCTGACGCAGGGGGCGGGCCTCCCGTAGTCTCGGCTGCATGAGCGACGAAGGATTCCCGCAGCAGGGCAGCGGCTACCAGAAGGGGCCGGTCATCCTGCGCGGTGGCCAGATCCCGACGAAGACGACCGACCAGCGTCTGCTGGACAACTCCGACGCCAAGGACTGGCTGCACGAGGACCCCTGGCGCGTGCTGCGCATCCAGTCGGAGTTCGTCGAGGGCTTCGGGGCGCTCGCGGAGATCGGCACCGCGATCAGCGTCTTCGGCTCCGCACGCACCCCACGGGACCACGAGGACTACGCGCTGGCCGAACGTGTCGGCCGCTGCCTGGCGCAGGCCGGCCTCGGCGTCATCACCGGTGGCGGGCCCGGGATCATGGAGGCCGCCAACAAGGGCGCGACCGAGGCGAACGGCCTGTCCGTGGGGCTGGGGATCGAGCTGCCCTTCGAGCAGGGCATGAACGAGTGGGTCAACCTCGGCATGCACTTCCGCTACTTCTTCACGCGCAAGACGATGTTCGTCAAGTACGCGAGCGGCTTCATCGTGCTGCCCGGAGGCTTCGGCACCTTCGACGAGCTGTTCGAGGCGCTCACGCTCGTCCAGACCACCAAGGTCACCGCCTTCCCGATCGTCCTGGTCGGCGTCGAGTACTGGCAGGGGCTCATCGACTGGTTGCGGACCGCGGTCGCGCCGCGCGGGATGATCCGTGAGTCGGACATCGACCTGCTGCACCTCACGGACGACCCGGACGAGGCGGTGCGGATCGTCGTGGCCGCCGTCGAGGACCTCGAGGCCGACGGGCAGTCTCGCGCCGCCACGGCGTCGTGACCGCCACGCGGTCCTCGGGGGCGGGCGAGAGGTTCTACGCTGCGCTCGCGTCGAGCGAGCCCGCGCCCCGGGCCCCCGGGCTCGTGCTGCGGGGTCGCCGGGTCGGCGCGGACGTCCCCGCGGTCATGGCGATCGTCAACCGCACCGACGACTCGTTCTACGCTCCGGCGCGCTACCAGGACGACCGTGCGGCGCTGGACGCCGTCGCGCGGGCGGTCGACGACGGCGCGCAGGTGGTGGACATCGGTGGGGTGCGCGCGGGCGTCGGCCCCGAGGTCACCCCCGCGCAGGAGATCGCCCGGGTGGTGCCGTTCGTGACGCAGGTGCGGCAGCGCTTCCCCGACCTTCTGATCAGCGTGGACACCTGGCGCGCGGAGGTCGGCCGTGCGGCCGCGGACGCGGGCGCGGACCTGCTCAACGACACCTGGGCCGGTGCCGACCCGGATCTTGTCGCGGTCGCGGGGGAGACCGGCCTGGGCGTCGTCTGCTCGCACACCGGTGGGAACGCGCCGCGCACCGACCCGCACAAGGTCGCCTTCCCGCCGCCGGCGGACGCGCCGACCGGCTTCGACGACGCCGACGCGGTCGTCGCCGACGTCATGAGCACGGTGCTCGCGGGCGCCCGGCGGGCGCTCGAGGCAGGCGTGCCGCGCGAGGCGATCCTCGTCGATCCCACGCACGACTTCGGCAAGCGCACGGTCGACTCGTTGCGGCTCGTGCGACGCACCCGGGTGCTGGCAGGCCTGGGCTTCCCGCTGCTCATGGCGCTGTCGCGCAAGGACTTCGTGGGAGAGACGCTCGACCTGCCGGTCTCCGAGCGGCTCGAGGGCACCCTCGCGGCGACGGCGGTCGCTGCCTGGGAGGGCGCCACGGTGTTCCGTTCGCACGACGTCGCGGCGACCCGGCAGGTGCTCGAGATGATCGCCGCGGTGCGCGGTGACCTGGCTCCGCGCCGTCCCGTGCGCGGCCTCTAGCGCGCCGCGCGACGACGCTGACGAGCTCTGGATCCTGGCAGAAGTGGACCAGATTTATCCAGATTACCTACCGATTTAGTGTGTAGAGTGCGACTGACGACGAGTGCAAGGCACTACCAGGCAGAGCGCAGGGCAAGGAGAGTCGCAATGATCTTCCACCACTACTATCTCGACTGTCTGTCCCAGGGGTCCTACCTGGTCGCAGACACCAAGACGCGCGAGGCGATCGTGGTCGACCCGCGCCGCGACATCGACGTGTACCTCGAGGACGCGGACCGCGAGGGACTGCGCATCGTGGGCATCGTCAACACCCACTTCCACGCCGACTTCGTGGCGGGGCACCTGGAGCTCGCTGCGCTCACCGGTGCGTGGATCGGCTACGGGAGCCGCGCCGAGGCCGACTACCCGATCCGTCTGCTCCACCACGGCGAGCACGTCCGCCTCGGGCACGTCGACCTCGAGGTGCTCGAGACGCCCGGCCACACCTGGGAGTCCATCTGCCTCGTCGTCCGCGAGGACGACGAGCCGCGTCTGCTGCTCAGCGGTGACACGCTCTTCGTGGGCGACGTCGGGCGACCCGACCTCGCGGCGGCGGTGGGCGCCGACCCGCTCGAGCTCGCCCGGGCCCAGTACCGCTCCCTGCACGACGTCGTGCTCGCGCTCCCCGACGAGGTGGGGGTGCACCCCGCGCACGGCGCTGGTTCCGCCTGCGGCAGGTCCCTCTCCGCCAAGCCCTCCTCCACGATCGGTGACGAGCGCCGGACCAACCCCGCGCTGCAGCCGATGAGCGAGGACGACTTCGTCGACTGGCTGACCACCGGACAGCCCCCGGCGCCGCTCTACTTCGCCGAGGACGCGGTCATCAACCGTCGGCTGCACCCGCTGCTGGACCCTGGCACCACGCCCGTCCTCGACGCCCCACGGGTCCGCGCCGCGCTCGCGGCGGGCGCGGCCGTGCTCGACTCGCGGGACCCGGAGGAGTTCGCCCGATGTCACCTCCCGGGTGCCATCAACGTCGGGATCGACGGCAGGTTCGCGGAGACCGCGGGCATGGTCGTCTCGACCGCACGACCGGTGGTCGTCGTCGCCCCGCGGGGCCGCGGGGACGAGGCCGCCCTGAGGCTCGCGAGAGTGGGCTTCGACGACATCGTCGGCGTCGTCGCCGACCCGTCCGTCCTGACCGCGCTGCAGGACGTCTGCGAGAGCAGCGACCGCCTCGACGTCGAGGCGTTCGACGAGATCGCCGCCGCGGTGCCGGACGTCCCGCCGAGCCCCACCGTGGCCGCCGGCCGGCGCAGCGACGTCCGGCCCATCGTCCTGGACGTCCGCAGCACGGCCGAGCGCGAGGCGGGAGCCATCCCCGGCTCGCGTCACATCCCCCTGGCGCAGCTCGCCGGCCACCACGCCGAGCTCGAGCCCGGTGTGCCCGTGCTGGTCCACTGCGCCGCCGGCTGGCGCTCCTCCGTCGCGGCGAGCGCGCTGCGCAGCTGGGGCCACGCCGAGGTCGCCGACCTGCGCGGGGGCTACGCCGCCTGGGTGCGCCGCCACCCGGCTGCGGTGGCCTCGTGAGCCGCCGGCCCCACGTCGTCGTCATCGGCGGCGGCGCCTCCGGGGTGCTCGCCGCCGCGGCGCTGCTCGACACCGGTGCGGAAGGCCTCGAGACGGCCCCTCGCCCCTTCGTCACGATGATCGAGCCGAACGAGGACCTGGGTCTGGGTCTCGCGTACGGGCGTGCCGACGAGCACCACCTCCTCAACAGCCCCGCGGGCCGGATGGGTGCTCTCGCGCGCGACCCGGGCGGCTTCGTGCGCTGGTCCGTGCAGGACGGCGGCCCGGCGCTCGGTGCCGACGAGTTCGCGCCGCGTCGTCGCTACGGCCGCTACCTCCAGGACGTCGCCCGGCGCCTGCGGGACGAGCACGTCGGCAGCCTCGCGACCGTCCGCGCTCGCGCGACGCTGGTGCGCACGCAGGGCACGGGCGTGGTGGTCAGCCTCGACACCTCCTGGGACCTCGTCGCCGACCACGTCGTCCTCGCGCTGGGCAACCCGCCCACCGCGGGCACGGCGCTCGACGGCGTCGCCGCGCGGGACCGGGTCCCCGACCCGTGGGCCCCCGGCGCGCTGGACGCGGTCGCCCCGGGGGACCGCGTGACGCTCGTGGGGACCGGTCTGACCGCGGTCGACGTCGCGACCTCGCTCGTGCGTCGTCACCCGACGGTGCAGGTCACCATGGTCAGCCGCAACGGGCTCCTGCCCGAGACCCACCCGCGCACCCCGGCGGGGACCGGAGACGGGATCGTCCCCACGGGACCCGGCGTGGCGGGCATCCTGGCGGGCTTCTCGCGGTCGTGGCACGCCGCCCGGCTGGACGGCACCCCGTGGCAGCGCGTCGTCGATGGCATCCGCCCGCAGGTCAACGACCTGTGGGCGTCCCTCGACGACGCCGAGCGCCGCCGGTTCGTCGCGCGCTACTCGCGACGCTGGGAGGTCCTGCGGCACCGCATGTCGCCGCCCGTGGCCGACGCGCTGGACGCGCTCGTGGACCGGGGCGTCGTGACGGTGCGCGCCGGCCGCGCCGCGGACGTCCCCACCGACGTCGTGGTGGACTGCACGGGGCCGCGCCCCTTCGCCTCGCGCGGCTGGAGCCGGCTCGTCGACGCGATGCTGGACTACGGCGTGGTCCGGCCGGACGCGCTCGGCATCGGCCTGGCGGTCGACGACGACGGCGCCCTGCTCGACGATCGCGGCGAGGCGAGCCCTCGGCTGTGGGCGCTCGGGCCCGCACGGCGCGGCAGCCAGTGGGAGTCCACCGCCGTGCCCGAGATCCGCAGCCATGCGTCCCGGATCGCGGCCCGGGTCCGGCTCGCAGCCGCAGACAGGTCCCTCGAGACGCTGCGGGCCGAGCGTGGCCGGCGCCCGCTCGCGACGGTCGTCGTACCCGGGGTCGCGCCCTCTCGTGCGGCCGTGCCCGCAGGTGTGGCGACCAGCCCCGAGCCGGTGCCGCAGGTGCGTGGCCTAGACTAGGGCTGGGCAAGGACGAACCACAGGCAGGACGGGCAGGGCCCCTGCACGGGCGTCCGCGACGAATGGAGACGCATCAATGGCTGCGATGAAGCCGAGGACCGGCGACGGCGAGCTCGAGGTGACCAAGGAGGGGCGCAGCATCATCATGCGCGTCCCCGTCGAGGGCGGCGGTCGGCTCGTGGTCGAGCTCAACGCGACAGAGGCGACCGCGCTGCGGGACGCGCTGCAGGGCGTCGTCGGCTGAGATGACTCGTCGCGATCTCGACGGTTCCACCATGACGGTGGGGCCGTCGAGTGCTTTGCGGACCGGATCGCAGCGGCCGGGCGCGCGTGCCGAGGGACTGCGTGGCGAGGGACCGGGTGGGTTCACCGGCGATCCGCGCACGCTGCCCGAGGTCGTGACCGCCGTGGGCGACGTCGCGGGATGCACCTTCCTCACCGACGAGGAGGTCTCCGCGCTCGCCGTCGCGGTCGGCGGGCCGGCCGAGGGTGACGACGAGCCACAGCCTCGGGCCGGGGCCCTCGACGCCACGGTGCGCTACGGGGTCGATCTCGCGGACCTGGCACGGCGTGCGTCGTTCCGCGGCGCCGCGGGCACCGTGCACACCGTCGAGCTGCCCCGGGCGCACGACGGACGCGGCGCCTCGTTGCCGTGGGCGGGCCTGCCGCTGAAGATCGTGCTCGTCGGCACGGGCCGCGGTACCGCCACCGACCTGCGACGCGCCGGGGCCGCCCTGGCGCGGGCCACGACGGGTGACGAGCGCGTGGTGAGCGCGGTGAGCAGCGAGGCGTCCGACCAGGCGGCTCGAGCCTTCGTGGAGGGATACCTCCTCGCCTCCTACCAGCCGGTGACCCTGCGACGCGCCGCCGGGCCACGACCTCCCGCGGAGCAGCTCGTGCTGCTCGGCGGCGCGGCGAGCGACCAGGCGGCTCGGCGCGCCGTGCAGGAGGCGGGCGTCGCCGTCGCCGCCACCTGGTTCGCACGCGACCTCACGACCGCCCCGCCCGACGTGGCGACGCCCCGGTGGCTCGCCGGGCGCGCCGTCGCGCTCGCCGAGGCCGAGGGCCTCGACGTCGAGGTGCGCGACGTCGACCGGCTCGCCAGGGACGGTTTCGGGGGGATCCTCACCGTCGGCGGCGGCTCGGCGAACGAGCCACGGCTGGTCGTGGTCTCCTCGCAGCCGTTCGCGGGTGCCGCAGGACCCCGGGCCGACCGGTCCGCCCGCCACGTGGTGATCGTGGGCAAGGGCATCACCTTCGACTCGGGTGGCCTGCAGGTCAAGCCGCGCACGTCGATGCCGGCCATGAAGACGGACATGGCCGGAGCCGCGGTCGCTCTGGCGACCGTGTGGGCCGCAGCGCGTCTCGGGACGCGGACGCAGGTGACCGCGGTGCTCCCGCTCGCGGAGAACGCCTTCTCCGGCTCCGCCTACCGTCCGAGCGACGTCGTGACGCTCGTCGACGGGACGACGGTGGAGACGGGCGACACAGACGCGGAGGGGCGCCTGGTCCTCGCGGACGCGATGGCGTACGCCGTCGCGCACCTGGCGCCCGACGTCCTGATCGACGTCGCGACCCTCACCGGCGCGGCCACGCTGAGCCTCGGGCGCACCCACGCGCCGCTGTTCGCCACCGACGAGACGCTCGCCTCGGCGATCGAGGCCGCGGCGGCGCGCACCGGCGAGGACGTGTGGCGGATGCCGCTCGTGGCGGACTACGCGGGCGCGACGGCCTCGCGGGTGGCGGACGTGCGGCAGGTCCCCGACGCCGACCACGCCGTCGGCGCCGGGGCGATCGTCGCTGCGACGTTCCTGCGACGCTTCGCGGGCGACGTCCCGTGGGCGCACCTGGACATCGCGGGCACCGCCCGGTCGCCGAAGGCCCGGCACGAGGTCGCCGAGGGCGCGACCGGGTTCGGTGTGCGCCTCCTGCTCGAGACGGTCGCGGGGCTCTAGCCGGCGCGTGTCCGGCCCGGCGGGGTGCTGCCGGTCAGCGGGTGTCGGTCAGCGCTTCGCCGCGACGAGCAGACCACCGCCGACGGGGAGCAGCGCCGTGACGAAGCGCTCGTCCTCCTGCAACGAGCGCCCCACGCCTCGCACGGTCGTGGTGGTCTCGTCACGGCGGGCCGGGTCGGCGACGGCGTCGTGCCACAGCGCCTCGGTGACGACGAGCAGGCCGCCGGTGCGCAGCAGCCGGTGCGACTGGGTGACGTACTCGGGGTAGAAGTGCGGGTCGCCGCCGGCGAGCACGATGTCGTAGGCCTGGTCGGTGAGCCGGGGGAGCACCTCGAGCGGTCGCCCGGAGATGGGGCGCGTGCGCCCCGTGCGCACGCCGGCGTCGGCGAAGGACTCCTTCGCGGCGCGCTGGTGCTCGACCTCGATGTCGATCGTGGTGAGCACGCCGTCGTCCGCCATGCCGGCGAGCAGGTAGAGGGCGGTGACGCCCGTGCCGGTGCCGAGCTCGACGACCGAGCGGGCGCCCATCGCCGTCGCCAGCACGGTCAGCGTCGCACCGACGGCGCTGGAGACGGTCGCCACACCCAGCTCGGCGGCACGCCCGCGAGCGGCGAGCACGGCCTCGTGGTCCTGGCTGAACTCCTCGGCGAACGCCCAGCTGAGGGCCTTGTCTGCGCTGATGATGGTCTCCGGTGGCTGCGGTCGGGTGGGACGGACGGTTCGGCTGCGGGCGCGGCGCCCGTGAGCGAGCGCGGTGCGTGCCTTCTCGACGATCGTATCGTCCGGGTCACGAGCCGTACCATGGAGCAGGCAAGAGCGGACCAGCAGCGCCGGCGGCGCGCGGTGAGGATCGGTACAGGGTGTTCGGGATCAACGGCGGCGAGCTGGTCGTCCTGCTCGTCGTCATCGGGCTGGTGGTCGGCCCGCAGCGGCTGCCGCAGTACGCCGAGCAGCTCGCGCACCTCGTGCGCGGCGGCCGCAAGCTCCTCGCGGACGCCCGCTCGCGCGTCGAGACGGAGCTCGGCGAGCAGGGGGCCGACGTCGACTGGGCGAACCTCGACCCCCGCCGCTACGACCCGCGGCGCATCGTGCGCGACGCGCTCCTGGACGAGACGGGCTCCGGGACGGGGGCACGACCCGGTCCGCCCGGCAGCGCGGTCACCGCCGGCGGGGCGAGCGTCGCCGCTTTCGCGACAGGCGCACCCCGCCTCGCCGCAGGCGAGCTCGCACCGTTCGACGTCGATGCGACCTGACGTCGGTTAGATTCCCACCCACGAACCTGCGAGAATGTCCGGCATGGCCGTCGACGCTCGCCCCCGGATCCTGTCGGGGATGCAACCCACCCAGGACTCCTTGCACCTCGGCAACTACATCGGGGCGATGACGCAGTGGGTGGCGCTGCAGGACGACTACGACGCGCTCTACATGCTCGCCGACCTGCACGCGCTCACGGTCAACCCTGAGCCCGCGAGGCTGCGCGAGCGCACCAGGATCACCGCGGCCCAGTACCTCGCGGGGGGGCTCGACCCGGATCGGGCCACCCTCTTCGCTCAGTCTCACGTCCCGCAGCACGCGGAGCTCGCCTGGATCCTGTCGTGCCAGACCGGGTTCGGCGAGGCCGGTCGGATGACCCAGTTCAAGGACAAGAGCGCCAAGCGCGGCAACGAGGGCACGACGGTCGGGCTGTTCACCTACCCCGTCCTCATGGCCGCAGACATCCTCCTGTACGACGCCGCGCTCGTGCCGGTCGGCGAGGACCAGCGCCAGCACCTCGAGCTCACCCGAGACCTCGCCGAGCGTCTCAACTCCCGCTACGGCGACGACACCGCGGTGGTCCCGGCCCCGCACATCGTCTCGTCGATCGCCAAGATCTACGACCTGCAGAACCCCGGCGCGAAGATGAGCAAGTCCGTCGACGCGGCCAAGGGGACCATCTGGCTCATGGAGGACCCGAAGAAGGCCGCCAAGGCGATCCGGTCGGCCGTGACCGACGACGGCACCGAGATCCGCTACGACCCGCAGGCCAAGCCGGGCGTCTCGAACCTCCTGTCGATCTACTCCGCGCTGACCGGTGAACCGATCGACGCGGTCGTCGCTCGGTTCGAGGGCCAGCAGTACGGGCACCTGAAGGTCGCGCTCTCCGAGATCGTGGTCGCCTTCCTCGAGCCGTTCCAGGCCCGCGCGCACGTGTACCTCGACGACCCGGCCGAGCTCGACAAGATCCTGGCCCGCGGCGCGGAGCGTGCCGCAGAGCTCGCCGAGACCACCCTCGAGCGCATCTACGACCGGGTGGGCCTGCTGCGCCGCTCCACGTGGGCGGACCGGGCGTGAAGCTCCCCGACCGTTCCGGCGACCAGGTGCGCATCGGCGTCGCCGTCCCGGTGCCCGTGCCCTTCGCGGCCGAGCTCCAGGCGGCGCGCGAGCGCTTCGGTGACCCGTTGGCCACGCTCATCCCGCCGCACATCACGATCCTGGGTCCGACCGTGGTCGAGCCCGACGAGATGCCGGCCGTCCACGAGCACCTGAACGACGTCGCCCGGCACGCGAGCAGCTTCCTGGTGCACCTGCGCAGCTCGGGGACGTTCCGGCCCGTGTCCGAGGTCGTGTTCGTGCAGGTGGCGCAGGGGATCGCCGAGTGCGAGATGCTCGAGCGCAAGGTCCGCTCCGGGCCGCTCGCCCAAGAGCTCCGGTTCCACTACCACCCGCACGTCACGGTCGCCCACGACGTCTCCGACGCCGGCCTCAACATCGCCTTCGAGGAGATGTCCGACTACGAGGCGAGCTTCGCTGTCAACGCGATCGTGCTCTACGAGTGCGGGGACGACCAGGTGTGGCGCCCGGTCGAGGAGTACCGCCTGGGCTCCGCGCTCGACGACGACTTCGTCACCGAGATCGTCCACCACTGAGCGGCCACCACCGAGCACCCACCACCGGGCGTCTGCCGCCTCCCGACAGCCGTGGCGGGCACGCTCCGGTGTGCCTAGGCTCGTGAGGTGACCCCCAGCGAAGAGCCCGCCGCGACGCCCTCCGGACCCCGTGAGACCGTGGCGCGCGGGGTCGCCCTCGTCCAGCGCCTCCTGGAGTGGTGGAAGGGCACCCGACCGGGACGCATGCTGGCCCGCTTCAACGCTGCCTCCGGCTCGTTGCTGTGCGGCGGCCTCGCCTACTCGGCGCTCTTCTCCATCTTCGCGGCGCTCACGATCGCGTACTCCGCGCTCTCGGTGGTGCTGCGAGGGAACCCGGACGCACTGCAGACCGTGCTGGACGCCATCAACGACGCCGTGCCCGGGCTCATCGACACCGGCCAGGGCGGTGCGCTCACCCCCGACCAGCTTCTGCTGGGGTCGGGCGGCGCCTGGGCGAGCGTCGTGGCCTCCGCCGTGCTGCTGTGGAGCGCGGTGTCCTTCATGGGCGGGCTGCGGTCTGCGCTGCGCGCGGTCCTGGGGCGCGCCGACGCGCCCGAGAACTTCTTCGTCGCCAAGCTGCGCGAGCTCGGCGGGTTCGTGGTCCTCGTCGTCGGCGTCGTGCTCTCCGCGGTGCTCAGCGTGGTCGCCGGACGCTTCGGGTCCTGGCTCGCGGAGCGGCTGCAGCTCTCCGCCACAGGTGAGGTGCTGGTGCCGGTCGCGGGCTTCCTGCTCGCCGGCGTGGTCGACGTCGCCGTCGTCCTCTACGTGCTCGC
>Ga0182744_1002823_pt1 | contig 13948 bp, 13 predicted proteins | sample eDN3rd30CKraftMG_FD_128525 | JGI IMG/M metagenome (GOLD analysis project Ga0182744, IMG submission 128525) | Enriched Miracle-Growth compost microbial communities from Emeryville, California, USA - eDNA 3rd pass 30_C Kraft MG (version 2) (version 2) ...
GACGATATCAGCCGCCGTGCCCGAGAGCTTCAGCGACCGCACCAGCGCCAATGCACCCATGGCATAGTGCGCATTGGTGACCAGGGTCGCATAGGCATGGCGCGCGATCACCGATGTTCCCCCCTCAGGCTTCAGCCGTCACCCGACGCTCTTCAGCCGCTTGCCCTCCGGGTCCGCCTCGAGGATGGGCGCGATGTCCTTCGTCCAGGCAGACAGCGCAGGGATGCGGCTGCGATCGACGCGATAGGCGAACTTCTTCGCCACGTCCACGACTTCCGACAGCAGGCCCTTTTCGAGCGTCGTCGGCGAAAGGCCAAGCGACAGGAACTGTTCGTTGCGCACCACCAGATCGTTCTCCGCCGCTTCCTTGCGCGGATTGGGCAGGTAGGCGACCTCGCCCCCGGTGAGCGACGCGACAAGTTCGGCCAGGTCGCGCACCCGATGCGTTTCGGTCATCTGGTTGAATATCTTCACGCGTTCGCCGCGCTTGGGCGCGTTGGCGAGCGCCAGTTCGATGCAGCGCACGGAATCACGGATATGGATGAAGGCGCGCGTCTGCCCGCCCGTGCCATGCACGGTCAGCGGATGGCCGATCGCCGCCTGGATGAGGAAGCGGTTGAGCACCGTGCCATAGTCGCCATCATAGTCGAACCGGTTGACGAGCTGCGGATGGCGCAATGTCTGGTCGGTATGCGTGCCCCAGACGATGCCCTGATGCAGATCGGTGATGCGCAGGCCGTCATTCTTGGCATAGAACTGGAACAGGAGCTGATCCAGGCATTTGGTCATGTGGTAGATCGAGCCCGGATTAGCCGGATAGAGAATTTCCTGCTGCACCTGTTCGCCGGCTAGCGTCTCGATGCCGACCGGCAGATAGCCCTCGGGGATCGCCGCGCCGACCGTCGAATAGCCATAGACGCCCATCGTGCCGAGATGGACCAGATGCGCGTCGAGCCCGATCTCGACCAGCGCATTGAGCAAATTGTGCGTGGCGTTGACGTTGTTGTTGACCGTGTAGTTCTTGTGCCGGTCGCTCTTCATCGAATAGGGCGCGGCGCGCTGCTCGGCAAAGTGGATCACGACGTCCGGCCGGTGCTCGGAAAGCCAGGACTTCAGCACATCGTAGTCGCGCGCCACATCGATGAGGTGGAAGCGGATGCGCCGCCCGGTCACCTCATGCCAGATGCGCGTGCGCTCCTGGATGGAATCCATCGGCGTGAGCGACTGGACGCCGAGTTCGGTGTCGATCCATCGCCGGCTGAGATTGTCGACGATGTGAACGTCGTGCCCGAGGTTCGACAGATGCAAACAGGTGGGCCAGCCGACGAACCCGTCACCGCCAAGAACCGCGATCTTCATCAGGAATCCCTTCCGTGGACTACGTTGGCAAAGCTCTAACTGCCGATTATGACAGGATTTCTTCGCTGGCCGCCGACATGCCGCATGGCGATCGGCGGCGTCAATGAAGACAAAGCTCGCGGCTCGAAGCTGGCAGGATTCGGCAAGCCCGCCAAATCACAACGGAAAGCTTCAAATCAGGCCTTTCCGGCCTCTTTAAGCCGGAAATCTGCCTGCCTTTCCCGATTTCGGCATATTTTTTCGCCGGATGTTACGTCGCGGTAGAAAAATTTGATTTGCAACCGCTTGCGAGGCCCCGATTTGGGGATAGTATAAGGTTAGGTGATAGAGGCTGGTATTTTGCCGACTCTTTTCCCGCGAATGGTTGGGAGGCCATGATGACGGGTATCAAAGTATCCGGACGTATGTTCAGGAAGCCGAAATCCTTGCTGGGAGCCGCTGCGTCGGGCTCTTATAATTGTGACGACATGGCGGTGATGCGCAATGCGGTGGATGCCGTATGCGCCGAACTCGGTATTGACGTTGCCGATGAAGGCCGCCGCAACGACGTGGCGAGGCGTATTCTCGCATCCTATGAGATCGGCCGCAGGGCGCCGCTCTATCTGGTCCACGCCGGCTTGTCCGAACACGCCTGACATTTCCGCAGCGCTCGTCGCCATGCCGCGCTCCAGGCAGCGCTGGCAATCATTCGCCTCCTCCCATATTCGCCGTGAGCAGAGAGCGCGGCCGCGCAACCGGTGCGAGAACTTCGTCATGAGCGATACCAGTCTGAAGCTCAGCCACCGCGTGAAGGTGGAGCGCCCGAAACTCTACAAGGTCATTCTCGTCAATGACGATTTCACCCCGCGCGAATTCGTGGTGATGGTGCTGAAGGCCGTGTTCTCGATGAGCGAGGATCAGGCGAGCCGCGTCATGATCACCGCCCATCAGCGCGGCGTCTGCGTGGTGGCGGTCTTCGCCAGGGACATTGCCGAAACCAAGGCGGCGCTCGCGGTCGACGCTGCCAAGGCAGCCGGCTTTCCGCTGCTTTTCACCACCGAACCCGAGGAGTGAGAAACCTCGTCCTGGGGCCTTTTCGCTAACTCCGCTTCGCGGACCGGGCCGGCTTGGCAGCCGGCTCTTCCTTCTTTGCTTCCCGCGCCATGCGCGCCGCGCGAAGACGGGCGGTCTTCGCCTCGCGGGCAGCCAGTTCGGAATGGAGAATGGCGCGCGCCGCCGCATCCGTGACATCGGCACGGGATTCCATCTTGGTGCGGGCTGGCTTGGCAGAAGGTGGGGAAATGTTCTGTGTGCTGGGCTGGGACATTTGCTTCTCCTGCTTGAAACGAAAAAGGTCGGGCGTCTAACCCGACCTTCCACGTCTCGACGGTGCGCCAGTACATCCGTGGTCGCGGCCGGAGACGAATTCGTTTCACCACATATGGGGCGCGTCGCAGCGAATTCAAGGGCTGCGTGCCACGGGAAAGGAACCGTGCTAGGCTGGGTGCGTTTCGGGTGCTGAGTATTCGGGAGTAGCGTAATGGCACCGCGTGCGCAGTGGAAAGGTTATCTGAAGTTCGACGAGATCAGTTGCCAGGTGGCCCTCTATACCGCCGCCAGCACGTCCGAGCGAACCAGCTTCCATACAGTCAACAAGGCGACCGGCAATCGCGTGAAGCGCGAATTCGTCGACGAGAAGACCGGCAAGCCGGTCGAGCGTTCCGATCAGGTCAAGGGATATGAGGCCGATGACGGCCACTACATCATCCTCGAACAGGACGAGATCGACGCGGCCGTGCCGCAAAGCGACAAGATTCTGGCGGTCGATTCCTTCGTTCCGCTGAACGCGGTCGACACGGTCTTCTTCGACAAGCCCTATTATCTCGCCCCGGTGGACAAGGTCGGCGCCGAGGCCTTTGCGCTGATCCGCGAAGGCATGAAGGCCCGCAAGACGGCGGCGCTTGCCCATGCGGTGCTCTTCCGCCGGCTTCGAACCCTGCTGATCCGTCCGATGGAGAAGGGCCTCGCCGCGAATACGCTCAACTTCGACTATCAGGTGCGCTCGGCCGAAACGGCGTTTTCCGACGTGCCGGCACCGAAGATGAAGAAGGAGATGCTCCAACTCGCCACCCACATCATCGACACGATGAGCGGCGAGTTCCATCCGGCGCAGTTCGAGGACCGCTACGAAGCCGCTCTGGCCGAACTCGTGCGCGCCAAGATCGAGGGCCGTGCCGTGAAGCGGGCCAAGCCGCGCAAGGAGGCGAAGGTGGTGGACCTGATGGAGGCCCTGCGCCGCAGCGCCGAGGTCGTCGCCAAGCCAGCGAAGAAGACCGGCAGCAAGGCAGCCTGAGGCACCTCGCGGGAGGCCGCCTCCGTCACTTCTTCTTGCGGTTGGCCTTGTCGAGGCTGGATTTCAGCGCATCCATCAGGCTGATGACGTTTGACCCGCCCGCGGGCTCGTCGTCTTCCGCCTTGCGGGCGGGCACCTTGCCGCCCTTCTTGCGCTTGGCTGCGATCAGTGCCTTGAGCTCGTCCTGGACCGGATCGGTGACCAGTTCCGGCGACCAGTTGCGCGACCGCTGCTCGATCAGGTCGGTGATCATCTGGAGCATTTTGGGTTGCCCCTTGCCCGGCTGGATGTCGCCGAAATAGGCATCAGCCTCGCGCACCTCATTGCCGAAGCGCAGCGTCCACAGCACGATGCCCTTGCCGCGCGGCTCCAGCATGACGGCGCGCTCGCGCCTCGCGATGACGAGCCGGGCGATGCCGACCACCTTCTTGGCGGCCATCGCCTCGCGGATGACCGCGAAGGCTTCCTCGCCAACCTTGTCGCTCGGCGTGACGTAATAGGGGCTGTCGAGCCAGATCCAGTCGATCGAGGCCGCCGGGACGAAATTCTCGATGTCGATGGTGCGCACGCTTTCCAGCGCCACCGATTCAAGTTCCTCGTCGTCGAAGGTGACGAACTGGCCGTCCGAGGTCTCGTAGCCCTTGACCTCGTCGTCCTCGTCCACCGGCTTGCCGGTTTCCGCATCCACATAGCGGCTGCGCACACGGCGGCCCGTCTTGCGGTTGATCGTATGGAAGCGGATCTTCTCGCTGTCGGTCGTGGCCGGCGTCATCGTCACCGGACAATTCACCAGCGAGAGCTTCAGATAGCCTTTCCAGAAGGCGGGTGCGGGCATCGGCGGTTCTCCCTGCGCGCCAAACGCGGAGGGAGCCCGCCGGGTTCCGATGCCCGCTTCGCCTGCGATCAGGTCTGCGAACGATAGTTCTTGCGAGATGCCTCGTGGATCGGCCAGGGATGCACGGTGGCGCGCATATTCACCTGCCGGTGGCGCTCCACCATCGGCTTCGACGTGCCGCCGTCCGGCTCGCCCCAGACCACGCTCACCTCCGACCCGGTAGCCGCATCCGCCTCGGGCAGGATGGCCAGCGAAATCCAGGCATTCTCGTTGCTGGAGAACACCGGCGCGATGGAGATGCCGACATCCTTGCCCCCCGCCTGCACGCGGTCATAGGGATGCGTGGCGTAGTAGGCGCCCGGCATTTCCATATATTTCGGCGCCAGCCCGTCTTCCATCATGCCGCCGAAAACCTCCAGCACGCTGTCCTTGTCCCAGACCAGCGTGACCTTCCTGCGATGCGGGCCTGCGGCCATCTTCTCCAGTGCGGCACGGCCGATGAAATCATGGTCGAACTTGACGACGCGGCCATAGTCGAGGTCCCAAGGCGTCAGGTAATAGTCCTCGATGCGGCCGGATTGCAGGCTGCCGCCCAGCGACGAGATCGCCTCGAAGCTCTTTTCCGTCAGCCATTCGCGATAGGATCGCATCTTCTCGCCGGAGAAGATGGCCGGCAGCGGCGACGGCACCCAGCCGGACTCGGCAGCGGCGGTGGAATAGGCGCGTGCCCCGGCCTGCTTGAGGCCGAATTCCTTGCCGGCCGCGAGGATGGCCGCCTTGACCTTCGGACCGTCGGCGACAGGCCCCCAAAGCTCCAGCCCCTGCGCGCCGCCCATGCCATGTGACAGCGTGCGCGCCTTGCAGCCTGCAATGGTGATCTCGCCCATATTGAAGAACTTGGTGGTGAGCGGCCCGCCTTCATTGACCTTTTCGAGGATCTTCAGCGCGTTCGGCCCCTGCACCTCGTAGCGATAGGTCTTGCGCGGCTTGTCGGGATTGTCGAGGCTGCGCTCGTCGCGCTCCACCGTGACATCGTAGCCGCCGGTCTCGGCGTGGAACTGGATCCAGTTGGGCAGCACCGGCCGCCCGACAATGTTGAACTCGTTATCTTCCAGGCCGAAGATGATCGCATCGCCGATCACATAGCCTTCATGGCTGACGCAGACGATCTGCTTGGCCTTGTTGCGGCCGAAATTGGCGAAGCTGTTGACCGCGAGATCCGACACCAGCTTCAGCGCGTCCGGTCCCTTCACATAGAGATCGGTCATGTGGAAGGACTGGTCGAGCAGCGCCGCGCTTTCGCGCCACGACTTCTGCTCCTCGATCCAGTTGGTGAATTCCGCCGGCACCGGGAACTGGTAGCGCCCGGTCTGCGCATTCTGCAGCATCTCCACCGGGCTGGCATGATCCTTCAGCTTCTGTTCCAGGCTTCGCATGGGTCCGATCTCCTCGCCTTCATTGAGCTTCCGCATCGCGCGGCTGGCTTCCTGATTACAATTTGGGATACAATAATCAAGACAGGAAAGAGAAAATCTGCTCATTTCCGCTAATTTGTATACCAAAAAAACCAGAAGCCAGCGAGACGAGTCGAGCCAAAGCCGCCACCGCATTGCGGTTCGGATCGCCTGCCCGCCATGCGGCTTCGTTCAATCGGCGGTATTGTTCCGGGGAAGGCGGCTTCCCACCACCTTCGTGTCGAGCAGCGGTTGGACGCGCCGGCCTTCCGGCACGATCACGCCGCGCGCCAGCCCCAGGCTGACCTTGATCAGTTCGCCATGCTCGCGGAAGATCGCCTCCGCCCGCGCCCCGTCTCCCTCGACCATGGCCGCGACGATATAGTGGTGCTGCCAATGCGCCAGTTGCAGATGCTGGGCGCGGGCCTTCGCCCCATAGGTCTCGAAGCGGATGGCATCCGGCGTGCCGAACGGGATGCGGTCGATCAGGTTGCGGATCTGCTGCACCAGTTCCACGCCGGAGGCCTCGTAGATCAGCGAATGGAAGGCGAGGTTCATCGCGCCGTAGCGGGCTTCGTCCACATTGTCGCCGCCCTCGCGGAAGATGGCGTCGCCTTCCCGCAGCAGGCTGTCGAAGCGGGCTCTCAATTCCGGCGACAGGCCGATCCCGGCGAGCTTGCGGGCGGCATAGCCTTCCAGCAGCGCACGCAGCTCAATCGCCTCGATTACGTCGGCGACGCGATAGGTGCGCACATGGTAGCCCCGCGCGCCGGCGCGCATGAGGACTCCCTCCTCCACGAGCACCGCCAGCGCATGGCGGACCGGCGTGCGCGACACGTCGAGCGCTTCGGCAAGCGCGGATTCCGACAGCTTCTCGCTCGGATCGAATTTTCCGGCCTGCGCCCAGCTCCGAAGCGTATCCACCACATGCCGCTGGCGTGTCTCGGCGGGTGGAGCGGATTTGCGGCGCGGCAGTGGCTTCGGCATCTGATGTTCCCATGCAATCGCCTGAACCAGAACAGATGCGACCCGCCGATGCAACGCGTTGACGTGGATGAGAGGGCGGAATCGTCCGCTTCCGCGAACGCAGCTGGATTTTCGCGATGCGGAAGCCCCGAATATTTCGATAGTGTGCACCCAAACGAATCGGAGGAGATTTCCATGGCGAAGATCGCACGGGTGAGCGCCCGGGTTCTGGACGTACCGGCGACGTTGGATCTGGGAGCACGAAAGAAGACGCAGATCATGGCGATCTGCCTCGTCGAGATCGAGACGGATGACGGCCACAAGGGCCACGGCATCACCGCCATCACCGATGCGGCCATCGCGGCGGCTGCGGTGAACTCCAAGGCGGCCGCGATGCTTGTCGGCGAGAATCCGCTCGACAGCGAGCGCATCTGGGAGAAGCTCTACTGGCTGCTCACCCCGCGCGGCCAGAGCGGCATCGGCGCGCATGCCATCGCGGCGATCGACGTGGCGATCTGGGACCTCAAGGGCAAGATCCTCGGCCAGCCGGTCTGGCGCCTACTCGGCGGCGCGCGCAGCACGGTGCCCGTCTACGCCACTTTCGGCTTCGATTTCTTCAGCAAGGACGAGCTTGCCGCCGCCGCAAAGGACTGGGTGGCGAAGGGCATGCGCGACCTCAAGATGACCGTCGGCCACAATGCGCTCGCCGAGCGTGGCCGCGAACGGCCGGTGAATGAGGTCATCGCCGAGGATGCGCGCCGCGTGGCGGCCGTGCGCGAGGCGGTCGGTCCGGATGTGCGGCTCTATCTCGACGCCAATTGCAGCCTGGACCTGTTCCACGCCACGCGACTGGCGCAGACGGTCAAGGAATACGGCATCACCTTCTTCGAGGAGCCGATCACGCAGAACGACGCCCGCCAGATGGCGGATCTGCGCCGCGCAGCGGGCATTCCGCTGGCCTGCGGCCAGAACGAAGGCACCGCCTTCCGCTTCCGCGAGCTGCTGGCAGCCGAAGCCGTCGACGTGCTCCAGCCCAATGTGGTGATCACCGGCGGCTTCACGCAAAGCGCCAAGATCGCCGCGCTCGGCCAGACCTACAACACGCCGATCGCCAATGGCGGCGCGTGGATCCACTACAACATGCACCTGCAGGCAGGCATGTCGAACGGCACGCTATGCGAATACCATCATCTCGCCGTGGTCGCCTATGAGCAGCTCTGCGACAATCTGGTGAAGCCAAAGGATGGCTGGATGGAACTGGACGAGCGCCCCGGCCTCGGCTTCGACATCAAGCCGGAAGCCATCAAGGAGTTCGGCGTCAGAGGCTGACCCGGATTACAGCCGGCGCAGGTGGTTGTCCCACTGCACGCCAGCTGGACCGGTGAGCGGCGACTGCCTGTCGGGCGTCATGTCGGCCATGTCGCCGCGGCCGCTGGTGGCGAGCACATGGCCCTTGGCAAGGGGCGCGACGCCGCAGACATCGGCAAGGCTCCTGTCGCCCAGATGCCGCCCCGTCGCGGCATCCCAGAAGGCGACCATGCCGCCGCGAGGCGAGGATGTGGCGATCACCTCGCCGGCCCGGTCGATGGCCATGGAGCCCACATAATTGTCCAGCCCGCGCAACGTCCCTGCCCCGCCGGTGAAGAGTTCCGGGGCGCGGCCGCGCCGGTGCCTGCCGACCAGCGGCGGGCGGTCGCCGGGCTCGCCCTCATACTGGCAGCCGAACCACACCGCGCCGGCCGCATCCAGCACCATGTGGCGGATCGACAGTTTGTGAAGCTCCGGCGCAAGCTCCACCTGCTCGACCACCTCCCCCGTCGCGATGTCGAGATAGGCGATGCTGGGCTTCATCGTGTCGATGTTGAGCTTCAGCCGGTCATAGTCGGGATGGGTGAGGATACCGCCATTGGCCACGCAGGCGGTGCGCCCGTCCGGCATCAGCAACACCTCATGCGGGCCGATGCCGGCGGTATCCAGCTCGCCTATGCGGCGGAAGCCGTCGGTGGCGTCATAGATGCCGGTCACGCCGCGCTCGCCTTCATAGTCGCTCTCGGTCGCCAGCATCAGGCGGCCGTCCGGCGTGAAGATGCCGTGGCCGAAGAAATGCCTGCCGGGTGTGGCGGCAATGGCGACCGGCTCCGTGCGGCCTGCAACATCGAAGGCGACGGCGAACCGGCCCGGCGAGCGGGCGAAGGCCACGGCCTGCCCGCGCGGCAGGTCGATGGCGAAGGAGTGGCCTCGCGCCTCCAGCGGCAGGACCAGCCGGTCGGCGCCGGCCTCGTCCACGACGGCCGCCTCGAACTTGTCGCCGTTCAGCCGCGCGCCGAGGAAAAGCGCCTGCTCATCCGCGCGCGCCGGCCGCACGGGCAGCAGCGACGCACCGGCGAGCGTGAGGAAGGTACGTCTGTCAATCGCCGTCGAGTGCATTGAACCCCATCGTCAATCCCAGCGCCGCGGACAGGTTCTCCGCGACCAGATGGCCGGCATGATCCAGCGAAAGATCGACAATCGTCAGACGCTGGCGATCGGCTTCATTGCCGAAAGCGACCTCGGGAGGCTGCTCTATCGCCGCGAGCATGCGCGCTGCATTGGCGAGTTCGAAACGGATCGAATCGGCAATGTAGCGGCTGTCGGCCGGAAGGTTTTCGGCATAGCCGGCGATGGCAAGCAGCGCCTGCGCGCCCTCGGTCTGCGCCAACATCAGGTCGAATGTCAGCCGGCTTCGCCAGAGTGGCGCGCGGCGCCCGTTCGCCTTGTCGATGGTCTCGCCCATCGCCGGCAGCAGTTCAGCCGCGCGCACATATTGGAAAACAGTCGAGAACGCCTTGATGATCTCGCCATCCACCTCCGCCGCGCTGCGATAGGGCTCGCCGCCCGGCGCGGGCTGGCGGAACGAATCCACGAAACCACCTTCGCTCCAGCCGCTGCGGACTTCGCTGGCCAAGCCTGCGATATTACGCGCAAGCGCCTGCGCGAAGGTGCAGCGGAACGCCCCTTCCGGCGTGGCGAGGCTTTCCGCCCCTGTCCCGAAAAGCATGAATTCCAGCGCCGGAATGCCCTGCAGCGCAGCGCTCTTGCCGCCCACACCATCGGCCAGCGCGGCCATGTCGGCCTCCGCCAGAAGGCCCTGTACCTGCCGAAGCGCGATGCCGCGCGGATCAGGCCAGAAGAACAGCTTCTCGAACCTGCTATCCGATGCGAGCGGGCCGAAACGCAGCACGCTGACGCGTCCCCATGCCGCGACGAGACCGCCGAAGCCCAACCGCGCCGCATCGAGCGCCTCGGTGGAAGGTGCCGCGCAAAGCTCTCCGATCTGCGCATCGGCGGCCGTCGCCACGCCTTCCAGCGCCGTCAGCGCGGGGATGGCGAACTGCTCGGCGATGACCGCGCCCGACACCTCCGCCCGCGCGGGAAGCCCGCAGCAGAGCATCGCCGCGACGGTCAGTCCAATGCGCATATATGCCGTTTCCATGCCCATACCCTACAGCGATTTGAGGAAGCGGATCAGGTCTTCCCGCTCCGTCCGCGCCAATTTTGCGAAGGCATCGCGCGCGGCTTGCGCCTCGCCGCCATGCCACAGGATCGCCTCCGTCAAGTTGCGGGCGCGGCCGTCGTGGAGATAGCCGGCCTCGGCGCTGACCTGCTCGGCCATGCCGATGCCCCACAGCGGCGGCGTGCGCCATTCGCGGCCATCGGCCAGCCCTTCGGGCCGCCCGTCTGCCAGCCCGTCGCCCATGTCGTGCAGCAGCAGGTCGGTGTAGGGCCAGATGAGCTGGAAGCGGTGGGCCGGATGCGCGGCCTTGCGGCTGGTGACATATTTCGGCGTGTGGCAGGCGATGCAGCCGGCCTCGTAGAAGGCCTGCTTGCCGCGCAGCACCGACGCATCGCCGACATCCCGCCGCACCGGCGGCGCGAGATTTTCCGAGTAGAAGACGACGAGATCGAGCAGGTCGCCCGGCACCTCCTCCGCACCCAATAAAGGCTGCGCGCCATGCGGCATCTTCAGGCAATCCTGCTGCGCCTGCGTGCAATCGCCCCAGTGGCTTGGCGCCGGCGGGCTCGACAGGCCCATATCGCCGGAAAAGGCATGCGCGGACTGTTGGCTTATACTGGGCTGGATGCCCTTCCAGCCGAAGCGGCCGATGGTGAGGCCGCCTGCCCCGTCGCCGACCATGTTTGGCCGGCCGGAAATGCCGTCGCCGTCCCGGTCGTCGGGATCGGCGCGGGCGAAGATGTCTGCCGGATGGATTGCTTCCAGCAACCCCATTCCGGCCATGGCGGGCGCGATCCGCGCCGAGCGCATGACCGAGTCCTCGATCGGACCGTAGCCGGGATTTTCGATGGTGAGGACAGGACGGCGCAGCATCACCACCTCGCCGTCGCCCAGCATCACCGGCTCGTCGACATAGTCGATGCGCACCTTGCCTTCGGGCGGCAGGCCGGCCACGGCATTGTCCTGCAACTGCAGCCCATAGGCCGGGTGCGGGGCGGCTTGCAGCTTGCCCGCCGCGATTAGTTCGCGCTGCGCCGCATCCGGCTCCACCGACAGGCGCACCAGCATCGAAGTCGCATCGGCTCCGGGCGCGACGGGCGCATGGCCGCGCCCGTCCTTGATGTGGCAGGCTTGGCATGCGCGGGCGTTGAAAAGCGGGCCCAGCCCGTCGGATGCTTGGGTGGAGGACGGCGAACTCACCCAGTCCTTGCGAAACAATCCGTTGCCGACGAGGAAGCGCTGCTGATCGTCGAAGCCGAGATTGGCGGACGGATGCGACAGCGCATTGGCATCACCGACCTTGGGCGTCGTCGCCGCACCGCCCTGCTTCGCCTCGAAGCGCTCCGCCTTGGTGAAATCCATCGTCGGCCGCGTGATACCCAGCACACGCGCGGCGTCCTTCGGCGTGAGGTCGTCGCGCGCCTGATCCGCCGCAAGCGCAGTGGCGGAGATGAGGACGAAGGCTGCGGCAACCAGGGTTTTCATGGCAGGTGCGGCCGGTCGGTGCCGGCCGCAATCTTGTTTGATGAAGATGCCTTACTTGAACACTTCGTCGGGATTGTCGAGGCTGTCGGAACCCTCGATCGTCACATCGGCGAGCTTCAGTCCGGCAATGACGCGTTCCAGTGAACGTGTCTGCGCCACCAGTCCGTCGATCACCGCCTGCACGACGGCGTTGCCCTCGGCATTGCCTTCGCCGATCATCTGGTCATAGGCCTCGCCGCCTTCGGCCCGGGCCTTCAGCGTCCCGGCCGCCTTCAGCGTGTCGGCGAGCTTGCCTTCCATCTCGTCGGCGAGCGCCGGATCGGTCTCGCGCACAAGCGCCGCGAGGCTCGCGCCCTCAACCTTGCTGCCATCCACGCGGGTATAGCTGCCGTGATAGACATTGTTGATGCCGACAATGTCGTAATAATGCGAGTTGTGGGTATTGTCGGAGAAGCAGTCATGCTCCTCCTCGGGATCGTGCAGCAGCAGGCCGAGCTTCATGCGCTCGCCGGCCAGTTCGCCATAGGAGAGCGAGCCGAGGCCCGTCAGGATGGCTGAAAGGCCGGCCGTGGGCTCACCGTCGGCAAGCGCCTTGCGCGCCGCGCCGTCCTTGTCCCAGTTGGCGACCATCTCGTCCAGATCCTCGACCAGAAGGTCGGAAGCGGCGGCGAGATAGGCCGCGCGCCGGTCGCAGTTTCCGCCGGTGCAATTGTTCACGTCGAAGTCCGTGGCCGGTCGGTTGCCCGCGCCCGGCTCCGTGCCGTTGAGATCCTGCCCCCAAAGCAGGAATTCGATGGCGTGATAGCCGCTGGCGACATTGGCCTCGATGCCGCCGATCTCCTGCAAGGACTGGATCAGCGCCGGCGTGATCTTGGAGGCGTCGACCGTGTCGCCGCCGACCGAGATATTGGCATTGGCAATGACGTTGACGGTGTAGAAGCCATTGGCGTCGGACTCCGTCCCGTAGCTCGAATCCACATAGTCGATCAGGCCTTCGTCGAGCGGCCAGGCATTCACGCGGCCCTCCCACTCGTCCACGACCGGATTGCCGAAGCGGAAGGCTTCGGTCTGCTGATAGGGCACGCGCGCCGCAATCCACGCCGTGCGCGCGGCGGCAAGCGTCTCGTCGGACGGCTTGGCGATCAGCGCGTCGATGGCATCGTCGAGCGCCATGGCGGTCGAGAGGCTGTCCTCATAGCCGGCCAGTGCGATATCCGCATAGTTCGACAGGATCGCTGCCGGATCGGCGGCATGGGCGTTGGGAACAAAGGCCAACAGGCCAGCGCAAACCGCATAGCGGGCAAAGCGCATGGGGGAATCCTCCTTCGAGTCGTCTGCATGGAATATCGATGCGCCAGACATCGCACCAAAAAACATGCACTGCAATGTCAAGTTTTGATCCGGAGGTGGAACATGGCTGCGCCAGGCCGGGGGAGCGCCTTGCGCCCCCTGCCCACGGCGCGGTCAGTCAAGACAATCCGCCGGTAGCCCAATAGGGTGTGGCGGCATTTTCACGCGAGGGAGGGATCGAATGCGCATCGTCAAGGTCGAGGATCTTCATGCCGATGGCGGCTGGCGTACGCTTTCCTGGGTGAAGATCACCACCGACGAGGGCCTTGTCGGCTGGACGGAGGTGGCCGAGGGCATGGGCGGCCCCGGCATGATCCAGGTGATCCGTCGCATGGCGGAACTCGTCATCGGCGCCGATCCGCGCGACATAGGGCCGATCGGCTCTAAGCTCTATTACATGAACCAGATGACGCAGGGCGGCATGGTCGCGCAGGCCATCGGCGCCATCGAGAATGCCTGCCTCGACATCAAGGGCAAGGCCGCGGGCCTGCCGGTCTACGACCTCTATGGCGGCGCCTACCGGCGCAGGCTGCCCAGTTACTGGTCGCATTGCGGCACCTATCGCGCCCGGAGCGGCGGCCTGTTCGAGAAGGTCGCCGACACCAAGCCGATCCGCTCGCTGGACGACATCGTGGAGCTCGGCCGCGAGGTCGTGGCGCGCGGCTATCGCGGCA